>OEIU01001373.1_pt1 | contig 16004 bp, 12 predicted proteins | sample 1539221 | NCBI WGS metagenome assembly OEIU01 (sample SAMN03792071, study PRJEB22550) | activated sludge metagenome | feature: wastewater treatment plant; material: activated sludge; isolation source: Wastewater treatment plant of a petroleum refinery complex | place: Argentina: Zarate | collected...
GCGCATTCCGCGAACGCTTCCTGGCCAAGGGGCGCTTCTCGACCTATCTCGAGGCAGTGACGATCGAGGTGGTCGTGCATTCGCACCCCGGCCTGCTCGGTGCCGCCGTCGCCCTGCGCCAGCCCCACGAAGGATAAGACCGCCATGCCGACCTGGACACCCGATTCCCGCAGCGCACGCGTCGACGAGATCCTCTCGCGCGCGCCGGTCCTGCCGGTACTGGGCATCGAACGCATCGACGATGCGGTGCCGCTGGCGCGCAGCCTGGTCGAAGCGGGCCTGCCCGTGCTCGAGATCACCCTGCGCAGCGCCGTGGCGATCGAAGCGATCCGTCGCATCGCCGCCGAAGTGCCTGGCGCACTGGTCGGCGCCGGCACCGTGCTCGACGCCGCTTCCCTGCGCGCCGTGGCCGATGCCGGCGCGTTGTTCGCGATTGCGCCGGGCGCCACCGAGGCGCTTTATGCCGCGGCCGCCGACAGCGCCATTCCTTTCTTGCCGGCCGTGGCGACCGCCAGCGAACTGATGCGCGGGCTCGAACACGGGCATCATCGCTTCAAGTTCTTCCCGGCCGCTTCCTCGGGCGGCGTCGATGCGCTGCGTGCTTTCTCCGGCCCGTTTTCCCGGGTGCGCTTCTGCCCGACCGGCGGCATCGATGCGCTCAGTGCGCCGGCTTACCTGGCCCTGGCCAACGTGGTCACCGTTGGCGGTTCGTGGATGGTGCCGCGCTCGGCACTCGAGGCCCGGGACTGGGACACGATCGCCCGCCTGTCGCGAACCTGCGTGAACCTGGCCAGGGGTCGCTGAGCCGAGACAAACCTCGCCGGAACCGTTCGTCCGGTTCCCATGCTGCACTGCAGAACGCCCTGCCGCCGCCGATCCGGTAAAAAGGTGGCTTCTTGCCTGCAAGCAGTTCGGATCCTTGAGCACGAAAGGGAAAGCCACGTCGTTCGATATCGCCTACGAGGCCGGCGTCTCGCAATCGACGGTGTCGCGCGCGCTCAGCGGCAGCTCGCTGGTCAACCTCGACACGCGCCGCAAGATCCAGGCGATCGCCAAGCAGCTCAACTACAAGGTCGACAAGAACGCCTCGTGCCTGCGCCGCCAGCATTCGGTCACCCTCGCCCTGCTCCTGTTCGAGGATCCGACGCCGGATGATTCCCTGATCAATCCGTTCTTCCTGTCGATGCTCGGCTCGATCACGCGGGCCTGCGCGCGCCAGGGCTATGACCTGCTGATTTCCTTCCAGCAGTTCTCCAACGACTGGCATGCCGATTACCAGGACAGCCACAAGGCCGACGGCCTGATCCTGCTCGGCTACGGCGACTACCGGGTCGCGCGCAGCACCTTGCAGAAGCTGGCCGACCAGAACACCCATTTCGTGCGCTGGGGCGCCGTCGTCGAAGGCCAGCCCGGCATCTCGGTGGGCTGCGACAACCTCAGCGGCGGCCGCGCGATCAGCGAGCACCTGCTCGGCCTCGGCCGGCGCCGCATCGCCTTCCTCGGCGGCATCGGCGAACAGTGCCCCGAATTCCGCGATCGCTACCTTGGCTATTGCGCGGCGCTGCAAGCCGCCGGCATCGAAGTCGACCCTGCCTTGCAGATCGACGCGCTCGATTCGACCGAGCAGGTCGGCCATTCCGCGATCGCCGAGTGGATCGGACGCGGCATTGAATTCGATGCGATCTTCGCCGCCAGCGACCTGCTCGCGATCGGCGCGATCAATGCGCTCGACGAAGCCGGCATCAGTGTTCCCGGGCAGGTCTCGGTGGCCGGATTCGACGACATCCCGCTGGCCCGCTACGCCCACCTGCCGCTGACGACGGTGCAGCAGGATACGAAGCTCGCCGGCGAGGTCCTGGTCAAGCGCCTGCTCCAGCAGATCCGCGGCGAACCGGCGCAAAGCGAGATGCTGCCGGCGCGCGTCGTCATTCGCCGGTCGTGCGGCGCTCGCGTCCCTGCATGAGCTGATCGAGCCGCGCGCGCAGCGACGGCAGCGTCACCGGCGCGTCCAGCAACCAGACGGCCACATCGTGCGGCGCAACCTCGAAGCGATGCGTCGTGCCCGCGTCGATCGTCAATGGCGCCCGCGTGCTGTCCAGCGCGTCCCGCCAGCTGCCGGACTGCAGGCGATCGCCGAGGTCGAAAGATTCAGGTTCGTCGCCCTTGTTGAGCAGGACCAGCGCCGTCTGCGCCTGGCCCGCGTGCGCGAAGACGCGGTAGAACGTCGCGCGCTGCCCGGCCAGTTCGAGGTCCAGTTGCAATCCGCGCTGCAGGGCGACCGATGCGCTGCGTGCGCGGGCGATGCGCGTGAGCTGCCGGCGGATCGGATGTTCGCGTGCCGCGGCGATGCCTTCGCTGCCGAAGTAGTTTCTGTTGCCGTGGTGTTCGGCGCGACCGCGCATGAAGCCTGATTCCGAGCCGTAATAGACCACCGGAATCCCGCGCGCCGTGAACAGCCAGTTGTGCGCATCGATGAAGCCGGCATCGCTGGCGTCGAAGCGGGCCATGTCGTGGTTGTCGTAAAAGGTCGCCAGCTCGTAGGGATTCTGGAACGGGCCGTTTTCAAGTTCGAGGGCGGCGCCGAGCGCGGCGAAGTCGCCGCCGGATTTCTCGAAGGCGTCGGCGATGGCCTTCTTCATCGGGAAGTCGAGCACGCTGTAATGGCCGTTTTCGTTCCAGGTGTACGGCGCGATCTTGTTCGCGTCGTAGTCGAACGCCTCGCCGAACATGAAGAAGCCGGGATGGTCGGCGCGGATGCGAGCAGCAAAGCGGTTCCAGAACTCCAGCGGCTGGTGGCCGATCGTGTCGACGCGGAACGCGGCCGCGCCTTGTTCGATCCATTGCCGGTAGGCGCCAACGAGATAGTCCATGACGGCCGGATTGTCCGGATTGAAATCACCGAGCTGGGCGAGATCGGGCGTCGTGTTGTACCAGCGCTGCAGCGGGTTGCGCGCCGGGTCGAGCTGCGCGGGCGGCAGGTTGCCGTGGTCGGCGACGAGCGTGCCGGCGGCATCGAAGACCTGGCCGAAACCCGGCTGCTTTTGCGGCATCGACCAGGCCGGCGAACTGTGGTTGGCGACGATGTCGAGCACGGTTTTCAGGCCCTTGGCGCGCAGCCCGCGGGTCAGGTCGGCAAACTGCAGCCCCGGGCTCGGCAGGTGCTCGTCGACGCGGAAGAAGTCCATGCCCCAGTAGCCGTGGTAGCCGGCCTTGCCGCGGTCGGTCAGGAACGATGTGCACGTGACCTCGTCGCCGCCGCTGAAGGCCTCGTCGGGGTTGTCGACGATCGGCGTGATCCAGACCGCGCTGAAGCCCATTTCGCGGATGTAGTCGGCGTTGTCGAGCAGGCCGCGGAAATCGCCACCGAGGTAGCCGAGGTGGGCGACGACGCCATCCGGGCAATGCAGCGGGATGTCGAAGGTCGGATGCGCGCCGCCCTGGTCGCGATGGTCGTTGCCCGGATCGCCATTGACGAAGCGGTCGGTGACGACGAAGTAGACAGCTTCGCTGGCGAAGGGCTCGAGCGTGCCGTAGTAGTCACCGGCCGGTTGCGGCGCCACGCCGGCCACCGGGGTCGGCGAAGGGGCGTCGCATCCCGTCATCAGCGCGACGATGCAGGCGAGGGCGAATCCGGATCCGGCAATACGCATGTCAAGCACCCCGCTGCGCGGCAACGACGACAGGAGCATCCATCACCGGCACGCGCAGCATGCACAGCCCGGCAATGACGAAACTCGCGCCGCCGAGCGCGAGCGCATAGATCGGCTGGTTGCCGAACAGCGTCTTCAGCAGCACGCCGAGCACGCTCGCGGCCAGCAGCTGCGGGATGACGATGAAGAAATTGAAGATGCCCATGTAGATGCCCATCTTCTTCGCCGGCAGGCAGTCGCAGAGCATCGCGTAGGGCAGCGACAGGATCGATGCCCAGGCAAAGCCGATGCCGATCATCGAGACCAGCAGCCAGTCCGGATCACGGATGAAGAGAAACGAAACCAGCGCGGCCGCACCGACCCAGAGATTGACCATGTGACTGGCGCGCAAGCCGATGCGCGCAACCATCAGCGGAATCACCAGCGCGGCCAGCGCGGCGAAGCCGTTGTAGGCGGCAAACAGCACGCCGACCCAGTTGGCGCCTTCGTTGTAGGCCGCCGAGGTCGGGTCGCTGCTGCCGAAATGCACTTCGGTGACCGCAGCCGTGGTGTAGATCCACATCGCGAACAGGGCGAACCAGGAAAAGAACTGGACCAGGGCAAGGCGGCGCATCGGGCCCGGCATCGCGCGCATGTCGGCCATGATCTGCACGAAGGCGCCGGTCGAGCGGGTTTGGCTGAGGAACAACAGGGCGATGCCATAACCGAGCAGGCCGCCGGCGAGGATGAAGAGCTCCTTGGCGAGGTCGCCGAGCACGATCCAGCCCAGCAGGCCGGCGCCGACGAGGATCCAGAGAATGGCGTCACGCAGCGAACCCTTGCCTTCCTCGCGACGCACCGGCTGCGCGTCGTCGAAGGATTCGAGCACCTCGGGCGGGTATTCGCGCGTCTTCAGCACGGTCCAGCCGACCGCGCCGAACAGGACCACGGCGCCCGCATAGAACGCATAGTGCACGGTCTGCGGAATCTGGCCCGGCTCGGCGGTGTTGGCGACTCCGGCCTTGGTCAGCAGCCAGGGCAGCAGGCTGGCGACGACCGCTCCGACGCCGATGAAGAAGCTCTGCATCGCATAGCCGCGTGGACGTTGCGATGCGGGCAACTGGTCGCCGACGAAGGCGCGAAACGGTTCCATCGACACGTTGATCGAGGCATCCAGTATCCACAGCAGTCCGGCCGCCATCCACAGCTGCGGCGAGTTCGGCATCAGCAGCAGGGCCATGCTCGCGAACATCGCGCCGTACAGAAAATAGGGCCGGCGCCGGCCCAGCCGCGTCCAGGTGCGATCGGAAAAGTGGCCGACGATCGGCTGCACGATCAGCCCGGTCAGCGGTGCGGCGATCCACAGCAACGGGATCTGGTCCATGTCCGCGCCAAGCGTCTGGAAGATGCGGCTGACGTTGGCGTTCTGCAGGGCGAAGCCGAACTGGATGCCGAGGAAGCCGAAACACATGTTCCATATCTGCCAGAAACTCAAGCGCGGCTTGGGCGACATCGCATTCTCCTGTGACCAGTTCGAATACTACGATCACGGCGGATCGAAGGCGTATTCCATGGTAGGGCGCACCCGAATGGAAACGGGTGACCTGCATACGTATTCATGCACTCGCCCGCCAGCCGCGCCCGCCCTGTCGGGATCCTTGCACCCGGGGCGGTAGCGGATCCCCTGCCGCTTCACCCGACGGCGCATCAAGCGCATGCAGCTTCGCTCGCGGCCTCGCGATAGACTAGGCACCCCTGAAATTTTCTTGCGTCTCCCATGCTCGCACTGCCCGACCACGCTGCCCTCGACAAGATCGCCCTGATCGGCGGCTGCGCGCGACTGGACCTTGCGGTCGACATCGCGCGCCTGCGCAGCGAAGTGGAGTCACTGCCGGAAACCTACTGGGGCCAGAGCGGCGGGCGCGTCGGCGTGCACAACCCCGCGCAGGGGATCTTCCTGCGCGGCCCTGCACCCCCCGAAGGCCACCCGCCGATCGAGGAGCGCGAGGCGCTGCATCATCTTCCGTACGTGCGCGAGCTGATCGGGCAGGTCATTTCGGCCGAGCCGATGCGCTGCCTGATCGCCCTGCTGCCAGCCGGTGCGGTGATCGCGCCGCACATCGACCAGGCCGACTATTTCAGCAAGACCATCCGGATTCACGTTCCGATCACCAGCAACGAGAACGTCTGGATGTACTGCGCCGGGCAGTGCTACCGAATGCGGCCCGGCGAAGTCTGGGCGCTCAACAACAGCACGGTGCATGGCGTGGTCAATGCGGATGAAACGCAGGGTCGCATCCACCTGATCTGCGACTTCCTCGCCAGCCCCGGACTGGACAGGTTGCTGGCTGCGGCCGATCGCGGGCTGGGCGAACACAAGGCGGCCATCGAGGCACGCCTGCAGGCAGCGCGCGGACAAGCGCGGCGGGCATGATCGCAACCACGCGGTTCGTCTACGTCCACCTGCACAAATCCGGTGGCACCTTCGTCAACGAATGCCTGCTGCGGTTCTTTCCCGATGCGCGTCGGCTCGGCTACCACCTGCCGCGCAGCCTGGTGCCGCCGGAGCTTGCATCACTCCCCGTTCTCGGTTTCGTGCGCAATCCGTGGAGCTACTACGTTTCCTGGTACAGCTTCCAGTCGCAGATGGCGCAACCCAATGCACTGTTCCGCTGCGTCAGCGAAGATCGCTCCCTCGGTTTCTCCGGCACGATCCGCAACCTGCTCGAACTCGGCAGCGGCAGCGACAAGCTGGACGATCTTGTCGCGCGATTGCCGGCGAGCTACGGCAACCAGGGACTGAACCTGCCGGGGTTCGCGCTGGCGCCGATCCGCGACAGCGGGAAGGGCTTTTACAGCTATCTCTTCGATTACATGTATGGCGGTGGCAGCGTACCGGCGGTCGTTGGCCGCGTTGAAAACCTGCGCGCCGACCTGCTCGATTTTCTCTCGGGCCTCGGCACGCCGATTCCGCGGCCCCTGCGCGAGTTCATCGAGCATGAACCTCCACGCAACCGTTCACGGCATGGTGAAACCGCCGGACACTACGACGCCGAACTGAGTGCCCTCGTCGCCCGGCGCGACCGCGCGGTAATCGAGGCTTTCGGCTATGAATGCGGGAGTCCCTAGCCGGACAGGTGCATATGCTCCGATCGGCATTTGCCGATGATGCACCTGTATGGATCCTCGCCAACTGGCCAGCGCCTCCTTGTGCCGGCCCATTGTCATCTGCCCCGCTTGCCGCCCGCCGCCCACACCCCCCGGGTGTTCTAGGGTTTTGGGCGAGGTGTAGTGGCAACGCTGGGAGGAAGGATCGGCAGCGTCACCTTCGGCTGGTCTCCGGTCAGCGCACCGAGGAAAGATTCAATCTTGGCGACTTCATCGTCGCCAAGTTTTGCACCCAGCTGGCTGCTGCCCATGATCGCCACGGCCTGGCGAAGATCCCAGACCTTTCCGGTATGGAAGTAGGGCGCGGTCAAGGCGATATTGCGCAGTGGAGGCACGCGGAACACATACTCGTCGCTGACTGTCTTGGTGACTTCGAAGCGCCCCTTGTCACCAGGCGGCAGGATGTCGGCACCGGGCCGCTCCACCACGCCGAACGGAGCGTACATGCCGCCGCCGATATTGATGCCGTTGTGGCATGCCGCACAGCCCTTGCTTATGAACAATTCCAGACCTTCCTTCTGGCTTGCCCCAAGTGCTTTCTCGTCACCCTTGATATAGCGGTCAAGCGGCGCATTCGGCGTAATCAGGGTCGCCTCGAATACGGCAATCGCCTTGCGCACGTTGTCAAACGTGATCGGATCGGATTCGCCGGGAAAAGCCGAGGCAAAAAATGCCGAATAACCCGGAATGCCCTTGAGCTGCTCGACGACATGTACCTCGGTCGTATCCATCTCGACCGGGTTGACCAGCGGACCTCCAGCCTGCTGCTCAAGATCCTTTGCCCGGCCATCCCAGAACTGAGCGACATCGAACACCGCGTTGTAGACCGTAGGTGAATTGCGACCGCCGTGCTGCCAGCGGTGGCCGAGCGATGTTTCCTGGACATCGACGCCGCCCATTCCAATCATGTGGCAGGAATTGCAGCTTATCGAGTGGCTTTCGGAGAGTCGCGGCTCAAAGTAGAGCATCTTGCCGAGATTCACCTTGGCCGGTGTCGAGGCATTGCCCGGAAGTGGAGGTGCCTTGGCGGGTATCGGCTTGAACAAAACCTGCGCCTGGTTTATCAGTTCGGGCTGCGGATAGGCCGGCGCCGGGCCAAGGCAACCGCAGGCGACAAGCGTTACCGCTGCTATCGAGCGCATGACGATCTCCCGTGTAGGAACGGCGATTGCAATGCTGACGCGGACCTCGCCGACGGAACCGTGCACGCCAAGCTTACCACGCGGCCGGTGATCAACCCGGCCGGTTGCCAGATAACATCAGGATCCGCGCTGGCGCCGTGCGGTCGGGAGTCCGGCGTCACATGGGCGAGCGACCGATCAACCGGCGCCGCCTTCCGCGTTCCGATCATCTTGCCGACTGTCGAGCCGCTGCGCGAATTCATCGAGCTGGTCGTGCCGCGCAATGCGTCGGCACACGAGTCCTCACGGGACTATTGCGACGATGGACTGGCCGCGGGGGTAGCGGAGCGCGACCGCGACGTTATCGACCGCCACGCCTGTTCGCTCGGCGGCAGATCGACGTGCTGGCGCCTCAGCGGGCTTTCTTGCCGCCGCCTTTTGCACCAGCCTGTTTTCCGCTCCTCGGCTTGGCCGGCTCGCCCTTCTTGCCGAGCTCCTCGAGCAGGGTGCTCATGTCCTCGGCGTGCTCCTCCTCCACGGCGAGGATCTCTTCCATGATGCGTCGCGTGGTCGTGTCGGCGTTGCCGAGCCAGGCGACGATCTCGCGATAGCTGTCGATCGCGATGCGTTCGGCAACGAGGTTTTCCTTGATCATGTCGACCAGGTCATCGCCTTCGACATATTCGGAATGGCTGCGCGTGAGCAGTCCTTCCGGCGACAGGTTCGGCGCGCCGCCGAGCTGTGTGATGCGCTCGGCGATGCGGTCGGCATGGCCCTGCTCTTCATTGGCATGGGCGAGGAATTCGGCGGCCACGCTCTGTGCGTTGATACCCGATGCCATGTAGTGGTGATACTTGTAGCGCAGCACGCAGACGATCTCGGTCGCCAGCGCCTCATTGAGGATGCGGATGACTGTTTCGCGATCGGCCTTGTAACCGTCGGTGACGGCGCCGCGCTCGATATGCTCGCGCGCACGCTTGCGGATGTTCTTGATGTCGGAAACGAACGGCTTGTTGGCGGCCATGGTGTCTGCTCCTCGGATGGGGTGGCGATCGCGGTCCTTCGAAGCGAACAGGCCGACCACGACCTGCGGACGTGCCCGGTGCTCCCCTCGTCCCGTCGATTGTGCCGGCCGATCCACAGCCTGCGCTGAACGGCCAGCGGCTAGCCGCGGCTGGCCGCCTCGGCACGCTCGCACACCGCCGCGATCAACGGCAGCACCGCTTCGATCTCGCCCTCGTGGCGGCGCCACTTTTCCGCGGCCGGCGCAGACAGGGTATGCCGCGAATGCGGCAGGTCCGCTTCCAGTTCGACATCCCAGCCAATGTCGCTCTCGGCGCAGAGGCGTTGCGCTTCGCCGCGCGGATCGGCGAGGAAGGCGTCGTAGCGGATCCGGCTGACCTGCCCGGCGGGAACGGCGGCGAGGTCGTCGAGCAGGATGCGCGTGGTCCTTGCCCATTGCCAGGCGACGATCTCGTGCAGGGGCTTGCCGCGCAGATCGCGCCAGCCCGGCACGAGCACCAGCGACCATGCCGGGCTGCCCCAGTCGGGCATGTTCGGATAAGTGCGGAATTTTCCTGAATTCCACGCCTCGATCATGCTCGAGAGCACTTCGCGGGGATCACGGTAAAGATAGATGAAGCGGGCCTCGGGAAACACCTTGCGCAGGAACGGAATGCGCAGCGCGTTCTTCGGCGTCTTCTCGAGCATGCGCACGCGGCCGGCCGGCGCGGGTGCGCCCTCGCGATCGCGCAAGGCTTCGTCGAAGCGCGCGCGCAATTCGGTGATGATCGCCGGCGTGGCCGCAGCGGCCTCGAGCCGGTTGGATTGCCAGCCGCCCGCCGCCGGATGCAGGCCGGGCATGCCTTCGACGCGCCCGTGGCTTTCGCCGCCAACCGTGTACAGGGCCGGCGCGCGCGCCAGCGTCTCGAACAACAGGGTTGAGCCCGATCGCGGCGGGGATACGATGAACACCGGGCGATCGAAACGCGCATCGGCGCCAGTGCTTGCCGGGCGCCGCGCGGCGCCTGCCGCGACGGCAGGCATCGCCACCGGTGCAGCGCCCGCTGCCGTCGTTGCCGCCGATTGCGCGCCTGCATCGGGATCGGTGCCGCGCTCGTCGCTCATGCCGGTCCTCGGCTGGTCGTCGAGCGCCGCGCGCAGGATCATCGGCGCCAGCGCGGAAAGGAACTGCGAACCGTTACGCAAGGCGACCGACGGGCCGAGCTGTTTCATCCGCTGGCCGAAGGCGTCGAGCGCGGCGCGGTAGGCCGGCATGCCGGCGCGATCGCTGCCATGGCGCGCCCACAGGCCGAGCCAGGTCGACGTCAGCCGCGCGCATTGCTCCTGGATCGCCGCCAGCTGGGGATGGGGCTGGGCTTCGCCGAGCAGGAAATTCAGGTGTTCGCGCAGCTCCCACGGCGACATCACGCTTGGCAGGTTGACCGATTCGAATTGCAGCTCGGGATTCGCGGCGGGATCGGGCGCGACACGGCGCGGCTGCCATCCCCGCGCCGGGCGGCCCGGCCCGCGGCCGCCGCTGGCGAGGGTCCAGAAGGCCTCGCCGCCGCCCGTGTCGGCGACCAGGTGGATGCGCTGGCTGTTGGCCGCATTGATGACGCGATGCCGGCGCCAGGTATCGAAAATCCAGCACTCCCCGGCGGCCATGTTGACCTCGCCCTCGCCGCAGATGAAGCGCACCGTGGGCTGGGTCAGGATCGGCACGTGCACGCGGACGCGTTCACGCCAGTAATAGGCGAGGTCGGCGTGCGCCGGCACTTCGGCATGGCCGCTCAGGCGCATCAGCCGGCTGCGGCCCCAGACCGCGCCGAGGCTGGCCAGCACCTGGCGCAGGTACGGACAGGCATCGAGGTACGGGGTCGGCCGCATTGGCCCGGAGATCGAGTCGCTACCCGGGTCGCCATCGACCGAGATCAGGGCCAGCGCGGAATTGCCGGCGTAACCCTGCGGGTGCGGGCGCCAGGCGTCCTCGCCGAGCTGGCCGATCTCGGCCAGCAGCGCTTCCGCGTCGAATGCGAGCGGGAACTGGACAAACGGAACCTGCAGCTTCATGCCTTCACCTGGACAGTCGACCGCCCATTATCACCCGGGGCGATAAACGTCGCCGCCGGTCGCGCGGAATTCGGCGGCTTTCTCGGCCATGCCCTCGCTGAGCGCGGCATCGGCTTCGAGTCCGTGCTCCTTCGCATAGTCGCGCACGTCCTGGGTGATCTTCATCGAGCAGAATTTCGGCCCGCACATCGAGCAGAAATGCGCGGTCTTGTGGGCTTCCTTCGGCAGGGTCTCGTCATGGAACTCCTTGGCCTTCTCCGGATCGAGGCCGAGGTTGAACTGGTCGGCCCAGCGGAATTCGAAGCGCGCCTTGGACAGCGCGTTGTCGCGCGCCTGCGCGGCCGGATGGCCCTTGGCGAGATCGGCCGCATGCGCGGCGATCTTGTAGGTGACGATGCCGTCGCGCACGTCCTGCTTGTTGGGCAGGCCGAGATGTTCCTTCGGCGTCACGTAGCAGAGCATGGCCGTGCCGTACCAGCCGATCATCGCCGCGCCGATCGCCGAGGTGATGTGGTCGTAGCCCGGTGCGATATCGGTGGTCAATGGCCCGAGCGTGTAGAAAGGCGCCTCGCCGCACTTCTCGAGCTGGCGCTCCATGTTTTCCTTGATCAGGTGCATCGGCACGTGGCCGGGGCCCTCGATCATGGTCTGCACGTCGTGCTTCCAGGCGATCCGGGTGAGTTCGCCGAGGGTATCGAGTTCGGCGAACTGGGCGGCGTCGTTGGCATCGGCGATCGAGCCCGGGCGCAGGCCGTCGCCGAGCGAGAAGCTCACGTCATAGGCCTTCATGATTTCGCAGATTTCCTCGAAGCGCTCGTAGAGGAAACTTTCCTTGTGGTGCGACAGGCACCACTTGGCCATGATCGAACCGCCGCGCGAGACGATGCCGGTGACTCGCTTGGCGGTCAGGTGGATGAACGGCAGGCGCACGCCGGCATGGATCGTGAAGTAATCCACGCCCTGCTCGGCCTGTTCGATCAGGGTGTCGCGGTAGAGCTCCCAGGTCAGGTCCTCGGCGACGCCACCGACCTTTTCCAGCGCCTGGTAGATCGGCACGGTGCCGATCGGCACCGGCGAATTGCGGATGATCCATTCGCGCGTCTCGTGGATGTGCTTGCCGGTCGAGAGGTCCATGACCGTGTCGCCGCCCCAGCGGATCGACCAGACCATCTTCTCGACTTCCTCGGCGATCGAGCTCGACAGCGCCGAGTTGCCGATGTTCGCGTTGATCTTCACGAGGAAGTTGCGGCCGATGATCATCGGCTCGGACTCGGGATGGTTGATGTTGTTCGGAATGATCGCGCGGCCGCGGGCGACTTCGTCGCGCACGAACTCGGGCGTGATCAGGCGCGGCAGCGAAGCGCCGAACGATTCGCCCGCATGCTGCTTCAGGAGATGCTGTTCGCGGATGCGCTCGAGGTTCTGGTTCTCGCGGATCGCGATGTATTCCATTTCGGGCGTGATGATGCCCTGCTTCGCATAGTGCATCTGGGTGATGTTGCGGCCGGCCTTGGCCCGCCTCGGCTTGGGCACGCGCGGGAAGCGCACATGGTCGAGCTGGTGCGCGCCGGCGTGCTTGCGCGTGAACGGCGAGGAGAACTCGGCCAGAGGCTCGCTGTCGCCGCGCGCCTCGATCCAGGCTGCGCGCAGTGCCGGCAGGCCGGCGGCCAGATCGACGCGATAGTCGGGATCGGTGTACGGACCCGAGGTGTCGTAGATCGCGAACGGCGCGTTCTTCTCGACGCCAAACGTGCTCGGCGTGTCCTCGAGGACGACCTCGCGCATCGGCACGCGGATATCGGCGCGGCTGCCCTGCACGTGGATCTTGCGCGAACCGGGGATCGGCCGGACCACCGATTCGGAGAGTTCGGCAGCTTCGGTCAACAAGGGATTGGGTACGGCGTTCATCGGCATGGGTCCTGCTTTCCGGGAGCCGGCCTTGCGGCGGCGGTCTCCTGCGAGGGATTCGCAAATCAGAAAAGCGGGCGCCGAGCGGCGATTTCTCGATCGCGCGTCTGACGAAGCTCCCTACGCCGGTAAGGCCGTGAAATGGCCGCCGGATCAGGTTCCAAGGGACTCTCTCAGCCAGTACACGCCGGCACCCCCGCTTCCAGCGTGCATTGAATCATGTTCGCTGCAGTCAAGCCAGCCGGAGGCGACCGCGACTCGCCGGAAAGCGATCACCGGCGATGTCCCGCCGGCGCGGTCGCCAATCGCGTCGGCGGGCCAGACACGGCACAATGGCGCTCTGCACCCAGGAGTCGCCATGGATACCCAGCATCCCGATCTCTACCCGCTGTTTGCCGAGCACGTCGAGGTCCTCACGAAGCGCGCGGACGCGGCCCTGCAGCGCGGCGGATTCGATCACCTGCTCTTGCCTGCCGGCGTCCTGCGCTACCAGTTCCTCGATGATCGCGACTATCCGTTCTTCGTCAACCCGCAGTTCAAGCACTGGCTGCCGGTGACGAAGGCGCCCGGTTCGTGGCTCGTCTACACGCCCGGGAAGAAGCCGAAGCTCGTCTACCTGCAGCCGGCCGACTACTGGCACGTCGTTCCGGAAGCCCCGGCCGGCTACTGGGTCGAGCAGTTCGACATCGTGATCATCCGCGAAGCGGCCGAGGCCGCCGCGCACCTGCCGAAGGCCGGGGCGCGCTGCGCGATCATCGGCGAGGAGAACGCCGCGCTCGACGGCTTCGTTCCGAACAACCCGCAGGCGGTGATCGATTACCTGCACTACCAGCGCGCGTACAAGACCGCCTACGAACTGGCGATGATGCGCGTGGCCAGCAAGATCGGCGCGCGCGCGCACCGTGCTGCCGAGAACGCGTTCCGCGCCGGCGAATCCGAATTCGGCATCCACATGGCCTATCTCGATGCCGCGCGGCAGACCGAGAACGAACTGCCCTACAGCAACATCATCGCGCTCAACGAGCATGCCGCGATCCTGCACTACCACGATCTTCGCCACGCGCCGCCCTCGCACCTTGATTCGTTCCTGATCGATGCCGGAGCGAGCTTCCACGGCTATGCAAGCGACATCACGCGCACCTATGCCACCGACAGGTCGGGGGAATTCCAGGCCCTGATCGATGCGGTCGAGGCGGCGCAGAAGGGCTTCTGCGCGAAGGTGCGCGACGGCCAGGACTACGCGGCGCTGCACGTGCATGCCCATCTCGTCCTCGCCGGCGTCCTCAAGCAACACGGCTTCATCCGCATGAGCGCGGAAAGCGCGGTCGAATCGGGCGTCTCGGCGGTGTTCTTCCCGCACGGCCTCGGCCATCCAATCGGCCTGCAGGTGCACGACGTGGCCGGTTTCGCCGCCGACGACGCGGGCGCCACGATCGCGCTGCCGGAGGGCCACCCGTTCCTGCGCATGACGCGCCGCCTCGAGCCCGGGATGGTCGTCACGATCGAGCCCGGCCTCTATTTCATCGACATGCTGCTGGCGCCCTTGAAGGACAAGCCGGCCGGCAAGGACATCGCCTGGGATCGCGTCGATGCATTCCGCAAGTACGGCGGCATCCGCATCGAGGATGACGTCGCCTGCAGCGAAGGCGAACCGGAAAACCTGACCCGCGATGCTTTTGCGCTGGTTGGCGCGCGCTGACGGCGGCGTGCCGCCCGGGATCGCGCGTTCAACTGAACCCGCGGAGAACGCCCGGTTGCCGGTCGTCCAGGGCGTGCAACCAAAGCCTGCCCTGCGACGTCACTGATATCAGCTGCTGGCGATTCCGCCGCGCATCCATCCTCTGGAGACCGACATGCATTGCAAGAATCTGGCACTTCGTACGCTCGCCAGCCTGGCCCTGGCCATCGCGGCGCTCGGCGGCGCGGCGGCCGCTTTCGCCAGCGAGGCCGCGAACGACAGCGCCCGGGTCAGCGTGACCTGGACCGATCCCGCGCAATTCACCGAAATGCGCTACAGCCACGGACTCAACCGGCCAAAACCCGAGAGTTGGCTCAACGAGATGCGCAAGACCGTCGTGCGCCGCGCCGACCGCCTGCTCAAGCCCGGCCAGCGGCTCGACGTGACCATCACCGACGTCAAGCTGGCTGGCCAGTACGAACCCTGGCGTGGTCCGAACTACAACGACGTGCGCATCGTCAAATCGCTGTACCCGCCGAGCATCGACCTGCGCTTCAGCCTGGTCGATGCGGATGGCAAGGTCATCGACAGCGGCGAACGCAAGTTGCGCGACCCCGCCTTCCTCAATCGCGGCTCGACCAACAGCAGCGAGTCCTATCGCTTCGAGAAGCGCCTGCTCAAGGACTGGCTGGCGCGCGAGTTCGAGAAGAAGGACGCCTGATCGGCGGCGATCGCGCGCTCAGCGTTCGTCGGAGCGCGACCACGGCTCACGCACCATGCTGCGCATCCAGCCCATGCGGTAGGCGGCCTCGCCGAGCATCTCGTGGATCGCCGCATCGGACTTGTCGAGCGCGCCGGTCGAAGGCAGGTAGTAGCCTGCGCTGTTGGCGCTGGCGAATCGCGTGTCGGCAGGCCAGGCGCATACGCTGAAGCCGGCCTCGCGGAATGCGTAGGCCGCACGTGGCATGTGCAGGGCGGAAGTAACCAGCCAGATGCGCTGGTCCACGGCCGGCTCGAGTTCGCGGGTGAACTGCGCGTTCTGCCAGGTCGAGTGCGAACGCGCCTCCAGCGTGATCGCCTGGCCTGGCACGCCGAGTTGCTCGGCCAGCCGCGCCATCAGCGCGCTTTCGGCAATGCCGTATTGTCCTTCGCCACCGGAAATCACGAGCCGCGCCGCGTGTTGCGCGCGGTAGAGGGCCACGGCGGCGAACAGGCGACGCAGGCTGTACTCGCCGAGTGCGGCGAAATCGGCCGCATCGGCCGGTTGCCGCGTGATGCCGCCGCTGAGCACGACGATCGTGGCCGGGGGCGATGCCGCGCAGGCGTCCGCCATCGGCACCCGCGATTCCTCGAACCGCACCAGCTGGTTGGCAACCAGCGGCAGGCTCAGCGCAATGCAGGCGGCGATCGGCACGCAGGCCATCATGC
>OEIU01001374.1_pt1 | contig 15960 bp, 15 predicted proteins | sample 1539221 | NCBI WGS metagenome assembly OEIU01 (sample SAMN03792071, study PRJEB22550) | activated sludge metagenome | feature: wastewater treatment plant; material: activated sludge; isolation source: Wastewater treatment plant of a petroleum refinery complex | place: Argentina: Zarate | collected...
TGGCCACGAGATCCGGGATCTGCTCGACGCCGCGCGTGCGGTCCCACCAGATCGCGCCGACTACGCGGCCGGTGAGCAATCCCTGCTCGCTCGCGGTGCGGTATGCGGGCCCGGCATCCCCCGCATCCCCGTAAAAGCCGATGATCGCATCCTGCCACCCGGTGACGCCGAAGGAATGGAGGTACGACTGCGCCACGAGCAACGCCTCCACGAGGGTCGCGTCGTCGGTGCGCGGCAGCAGGTGATTGACGAGCGACATCGCGCCCTCGTGCAGGGTGCCCGTCGGTACGCCGTTTGAGTCCCGCTCGATGCGGCCATCCGCGGGGTCCGGAGTGTCCTTCGTGATGCCCGCGAGTTCGAGCGCGCGGGAGTTTACCCAGGCGCCGTGCCCGTCGCGGTTCGGCAGGAACGCGGGGCGATCGGGAACGACCGTGTCGAGATCGCTCGCGAGAGGAGTACCGCCGGGGAACCCGCTCATCGACCAGCCGCCGCCCAGGATCCATTCCAGCTCGGGGTTCGCGTTCGCGTACTCGCCGATCCGCGCCACGTAGTCGGTGCGCGCCTGCAGGGCGCTCAGGTCGCACCGCAGCATGTCCAGACCGCCCCACACCGGATGCACGTGGGCGTCCTGGAAGCCGGGGACCAGCATCCGCCCGCTCAGATCCACCACATCGGTGTTCGGCCCGACGAGTTCGCGGACCTCATCGTGGCCGACCGCGATGATCCGGCCCCCGCGCACCGCGACAGCGCTCGCGGTCGAACGGACCGGGTTGGCGGTGAAGACCGTTCCGCCGGCAAAAACGGTGTCAGCAGATTGCATGGTGAATCCCTTGTGGTCAGCCGCCGGCCATTGTCCGCGCGATTTCGGTGGCAGAGTCTCCAGAGCGTTTCAGAACCCACGCCACGAGCACGAGCGACAGCAGCGTAACGATGAGCATGAGGGTAGACACCGAGGCGATCTCCGGGCGCAACCCACTGCGCACCGCACTCAGGACATAGACCGGCCAGGGTGTTGTCCCCGACACCGATACGAACGACGAAATGATCGTGTTGTCGAGGCTGAGCGTGAAGGAGAGCAGCCCGCCAGCGAGCACAGCCGGCATCGCGAGCGGAAGCGTGATGCGCCAGAACGTGCGCAGCGGAGGTGCGTAGAGGTCGGCGGAGGCCTCCTCGAGGCTCTCGCTGATGCCAACGAGCCTCGCCCGAACGATGTAGCTCACGACAGCGATGGAGAAGAGCGAGTTGCCGACGACGAGGCGGAAGATCCCGTCGTTGAAGATCGTCAGCCCCAGGTCCTGCCCGAGGAAGACGACCCACGGCAGCAGCGACACCGCGTCGACAATTTCCGGGGTCACCGTGACGAGCACGAGCACGACGAGGAACCACCCCACCCACTTCCCCGGCCGCCGTGCCATGGCGACTCCCGCGAGCGTGCCGATGGCCGTCGCAAACAGCGCGGAGAGCACGCCGGAGCGGATCGACACCCACACCGCATTCTGGATGGCCGGCTTGTTCAGGATGGTGAGGAACGGTTCGATGCCGAATCCGTCGAAGGCGATCAGCAGACGTCCGGTGTTGAACGAGTAGACGAGGATGACGATGATCGGAGCGAACAGGAACAGCAGAACCAGGATGCCCCAGATCGCAAACAGGCGGTCGGACAGCGAACGACGCGGTTTTGCCCTCGCCGCGGGCGGCGTACCCTGAGGCGCACCCTTGCGCGAACTCCGGTCGAGAGCGATGCGCTTCGTGGCAGTCTCACTCATGCTTCAGCCCCCAATCGCAGTCGATAGTGCGAGCGGAACGGCAGGGTTGCCAGCCAGATGATGAGCCCGAGCACCGCGGCGCTCAACAGGATGGTCAGAATCAAAACCACGGCCATGGCGGAGCCCAGCGCCCAGTTCTGAGCGGACTGGAACTGCGCGGCCACGAGTTGCCCGGCCATGTTGCCTTTGGCGCCGCCGAGCACCGTCGCGGTGATGTAGTCGCCCATGAGCGGGATGTAGACGAGCAGGAGGCCGGCGATGATGCCGGGCCGGGCAAGCGGGATGGTGACCCGCAGGAACGTTTGCAACCGTCCGGCGCCGAGATCCTTCGACGCCTCGCGCAGCGGCTCGCCCACCCGGTCGAAGGCAACGAACAGGGGCAGGATCATGAGCGGCAGATAGTTGTAGATCACACCGATGAGCACGGCGGTCCGAGTGTAAAGAATTTCGAGAGGCCCGTCGATGAGCCCCACCGCCTGGAGGCCCTGCGAGAGCCAGCCCTGCGGCGCGAGGATGATTTGCCAGCCGATCGTGCGAACCAGAAAGTTCGTCCAGAACGGGATCATGATGGCGGCAATCAACAGGCCGCGTTTCGCGGTCGGCACCTTCACCGCCATCCAGTACGCGACCGGCATCCCGATGATTAGGCAGGCGAGCGTGCCGACGACCCCCACCCACAGCGTGTTGGAGAACGTCGAAAAGAACGTCGGCGACAGCGCTTCGGCGTAGCGGTCCAGAGACAGGATGTCGTTGGCGTGCGTTCCGAAGATGCTCGGCTTGTAGCCGAAGCTGTACCAGATGATGAGGCCGACGGGTGCCGCGAAGAACGCCAAAAGCCACACCCACGCCGGCAGCGCGAGCGTGGCTTTCGGCAGTCGCAGTTTAGGCACCCGCTGCGGCCTTCATCGCCGTCCAGATTGCGACGACGCGGTCCTGGTTCTCGTTCAGTTCACCATTCTTCATCGTGGCGAGCTGTGCTGGCGTGAAGAACACCATGTCGAGCATCGGCAGATTCTCCGCCTTCGCCGCGTCCTCGATTCCGGCAGCACCGGTGTGGTAGCCGATGTAGTCGAGCTGCTTGAGCTGCGTCTCCGGCACCATCGTGTAGTTGATGAACGCGTGTGCGGCCTCCGGGTGCTTGGCACCCATGGCGATCGACCAGTTGTCCATCCAGAGCTCCGTCGCCGGCGCCCCCAGTCTCCACACCCACTGGTCCGGGTTGGTGCTGTTGAGGATGCCGATGCGGGCGTCGCCGTTCCACACCTGCATGAGCGTTTGCGTTCCCTGCGGGATCGCGGTGCCGCCCGGGTAGGAGTCGAAGGCGGCGATGTGCTTCGCGAGGGTGTCGACGAGGAATTTCTCCGCCGCGTCGAGGTCGGCCTTCTTCGTGGTGTTCCAGTCGATGCCGTTCGCCCAGAAATACATGCCGGTGATCTCGGCCGGGTCATCCAGCAACGACGTCTTTCCGCTCGCCTCGTTCTGCGCCGCGTCCATGAAGTCGTTCCAGGTTGTCAGTTCGCGCGTGATGATGTTCTTGTTGTACACGAACCCGGTCGTTCCCCACGCCTTGCACACGGACCACTTGTTCTCCGGGTCCCAAATCTGCTTCAGGAAGGCGGGGTCCATGTACTTCAGGTTGGGAATGAGGTCGTGGTTCAACTCCTCGAGGAGCCCGGCCTTGGCAAGTTGCGGCACAAAGACTCCGGTGGGAACCACGATGTCGTAGCCGCTCGTGCCCTTGGCGGCAACGAGTTTGGCAATCATCTCCTCGTTCGACCCGTAGGATCCGAACGTGACTTTGGGGCCGAGTTTGTCGGTGAAGCTCTGGACAACCGCGGGGTCGTCGTAGTCGCCCCAGGAGAAAATGTTCAGGCTGCTCTCAAGCGGTCCGCCGGAGGCCATGATTCCGGTACCGGGTTTGGCGCCGCCGCCCGGCGTGCATGCGGCCAGCGTGGCGACGGATGCCGCAGCGGCGGAAAACGCGAGAAAGTTCCTGCGGGACAATTCGCGCTTGATCGTGGGAATCGCTGACCTCGGCGCGAGAATGCGGATCGGTTCTTCAGTCATGTGTCATCACTCCTTTGTTGGTTCCTGCTGTGGTGCGGTGGACTCGGATGGAAAGAACTGCACGCTGTCTGGCGAGAACGTCACCGTTGCGCGGTCCCCCTCGGACAGTCGCGGGGCCGTCGGTGTTGGCAGGCGGGCCTGGATGGAAACCTCGTTGCCGAGATCCACCAGAAACTGCACGGTCTCGCCCAGGTGCGAGGAACTGAGAATGGTCCCGTCGAAGACGTTCGCCCGGCCGGGCGACTTCCCGCCATCGGCCGACGCAGCCAACTGAACAAATTCGGGGCGGACGGCGGCGACGATCCGGTCTCCGCCGTGTACCGCCGGGTTGACGTTCGTCGTCGTCACCGGGCCCACTGCGGAATCCGCGGAGGTGACGTCTTTCGCTGTGGCGTCCAGGAAGTTCTGCTGGCCGATGAACCCGGCCACATACGAGTTCTTCGGCGCACCGTAAATGGTGTCCGCATCCGCGAGCTGTTCGATGCGCCCCTCGCGCATGATCGCGATCCGGTCGCTCATCGACAGCGCTTCATGCTGGTCGTGCGTGACGAAAATGAACGAGATGCCTACCCGCGACTGCAGAAGTTTGAGCTCCAGCTGCATTTCTTCGCGCAGTTGGCGGTCCAGTGCGCCAAGCGGTTCGTCGAGCAGCAAAACCGAGGGCCGATTGACGAGGGCGCGGGCGAGCGCAATGCGCTGCTGCTGGCCGCCGGACAGTTGCTGCGGTTTGCGGTCGGCGAACGTGCGCATCCGCACCATGTCGAGCGCATCGGCCACTCTCGTGCGGATCTCCGCCTTCGGCACCTTGGTCTGCTGGAGCCCATAGGCGACGTTCTCCGCAATGGTCAGGTGCGGAAACAGCGCGTACGCCTGGAACACCGTGTTCACGTTGCGTTTGTAGGGCGGGATGCCGAGGACATCTTTGCCGGAGATACGGATCGAACCTTCGTCGGGCTGCTCGAACCCGGCGAGCATGCGCAGGGTGGTGGTCTTTCCGCAGCCGGACGGCCCGAGGAGGGAAAGGAATTCGCCGGGCTCGACGCGCAGAGTGATGTTGTCGACGGCGACCGCAGTTCCGAACCGCTTTGTCACTGACTCGAGCACCACAGTTCCGGTGGGCTCGTCAGGGCTGGAGCCTGTCGTCACGCTCGCCCCTGTGGCCGGATCGGTCATTGCGGTCACGTGGAGATACCTTTCGAAAGCGGTCGCATCGTTGCAGTCACTACGAAGTCAAGCGGAAAACGCGGCATTTCGCAACGATTCACGTCGATCGTTACCGTATTTTGCAACGAAATCCGCAGCAGAATGCCTGTTCCACCGGGCAAATCGATGGAGTTTCAGCCCTCAGCGCTCTCCGGGGCGTGGCGTTCGAGGAACTCGAAGACCTCCGTGCTGTCCACCCCGGTGAAGGATTCCGAGGGCAACGCGGCGAGCAGCGACGACTGCAATCGCGGGCTCGGATACGTGTTCCCGGCCCAGCGTGCGGTGAGTTCCGTCGGCGGTCGGCGGCAGCACTCCGGATTCGGGCAGGCCGAATTCCTCCGGTATGGGGTGTCGCGCCCCCGGAACCACCTGGCGTGGGCGAACGGCGTGCCGACGCTCACCGAATAGTTGCCGCGGGACGTCGACTGGATGCTCGACGAGCACCAGTACGTCCCGTTCGGTTTGTCCGTGTACTGGTGGTACGCACTGAATCGGTCCGCCACCGAGAAGACCTGCCGGGCACTCCACTCCCGGCACACGAGCTGGCCTTCGACCGCGCCGAGCACATCCGCAGGGAACTGGGCATCATCGTTTTCGTACGCTTTCAGGATCGTCCCGGTTTCGTGGGTCTTCAGGAAGTGCACCGGGATGCCGAGGTGCTGCGTGGCCAGGTTGGTGAAACGGTGACCGGCTGTTTCGTAGGTGACGGCGTACGCATCGCGCAGGTCTTCGACCGAGAGCTCCCGAGCGTCACGGGCACGCGAGAGGAACCGGACGGCATCCTTCTCCGGAATCATGAGCGCCGCGGCGAGGTAATTGGTTTCGACGCGCTGCAACAGGAAGTCGCGGTAGTCCTTCGGCTCGTGGGCGCCGAGCACTTGCGCCGCGAGGGCACGGAGCAGCGCCCCGCGAGGATCCCCTCCCGCGCTCGCGGGAAGGTAGATGCGTTTGTTGGCGTGGTCGCTGATCGACCGGGTGGAATCCGGCAGGTCGGTCACGTAATGGAGCGTGAATCCGAGGTGGGCCGCCAGATCGGATGCGGTGCGCTGGGAAAGCGGTCCGCCGTCGTGTCCGACAGCGGCGAGCAGTTCCTCGGCCTGGTGCTCAAGCTCCGGGAAGTAGTTGTTCTGGCTGCGCATTTGCTTGCGCAGTTCCGCGTTGGCGCGGCGGGCCTCCTCGGGCGTCGCGGCGCGCTCGCGGTGCAGTCGTTCGAGTTCATCGTGCAGCCCGAGAATCGTCTCGATCGCCTCATCGCTGAGGGTCTTCCGCACCGGCAGGGCCGGCAGGCCCAGCGACGAGTAGAGCGGGCCTCGCTGAGCGCGCTCGAGGGCGATCTCGAGCTCCGAGCGCCGGTTTGGCGCAGAGTCCTCGAGCAGCAGTTCGAGGTCGACGTTGAGCGCGGCGGCAACGGACTGGAGGTCCCGCAGTCGCGGTTCCCGCCTGCCGTTTTCCAGGACGCTCACTTGCGATGCGGCCCGGCCGATGGCCGTTCCGAGCGCATCCAACGTCATTCCGCGCTCCGTGCGCAGGCTACGGATGCGTTTCCCGATCGTGAGCGCGTCTGCCATTTCTCCATCCTGCCGCGGCCGCCTCCCGTTTCATCCCCCGGAGCCCGGGCATCAAGCCGCAATCTTGATGAAAACAGAAAAACGGCAGTTCTTCGCAAATCGTCCCATGATTCCGTCGAGTCTTTGGGCAAATCCGGAAAACGGTCGCGGTATATTGCGAGTTTTTTGGTTCGCAGAACTCTTCATCAAGTTCTGCGCCGGAATTCGACACCGCCGTGCCCGTGGCGACGCACAGTGGAACCACAGCACGACACTGACGGCAACGCCACGGAGGGCACCATGAACGACACGACACGACCCGCACGTCCGGGAGACCAGAATCAGACCGCAGCCGAACTTGAGACCGAGTGGAAGACGGACGCGCGCTGGAACGGCATCGCCCGCGACTACAGCGCGGAGGACGTCATCGCCATCCGCGGCAGCGTGCGGGAGGATCGCACGCTCGCCCGCCGGGGAGCCGAAAACCTGTGGAACCTCATCCACTCCGAAGAGTGGGTGTACGCGCTCGGTGCGCTCACCGGCAATCAGGCCGTGCAGCAGGTGCGCGCGGGCCTCAAAGCCATCTACCTTTCCGGCTGGCAGGTCGCCGCCGACGCGAACCTTGCCGGGCAGACCTACCCGGACCAGAGCCTGTACCCGGCGAACTCCGTTCCCGCGGTGGTGCGCCGCATCAATAACGCACTGCTGCGCGCCGGGCAGATCGAGGGCGACGACATCGACTGGGTGGCGCCCATCGTCGCGGATGCAGAGGCCGGTTTCGGCGGACCGCTCAACGCGTACGAGCTCATGCACTCCATGATCGAGGCGGGAGCGGCCGGCGTGCACTGGGAAGACCAGCTCGCGAGCGAGAAGAAGTGCGGGCACATGGGCGGAAAGGTGCTCATCCCCACGGGTCAGCACATCCGGACGCTCAACGCGGCACGGATGGCGGCCGACGTCGCCGGTGTCCCCACCATCGTCATCGCCCGCACGGACGCGCTCGCCGCCACGCTCATCACGAGCGACATCGATGAGCGCGACCAGCCGTTCATTTCGGGCGAACGCACCGCGGAGGGGTTCTACGAGACGAACCCGGGCATCGACACCGTGCTGGCCCGCGGCCACGCCTATGCGCCGTACGCCGACTTGCTCTGGGTGGAGAGCGCGGAGCCGGACCTGGAACTTGCGCGCACGTTCGCGGAGAGCATCCACCGCGAGTTCCCGGGCAAGAAACTCGCCTACAACTGCTCGCCGTCGTTCAACTGGAAGCGGCACCTCGACGACGCCACGATCGCGCAGTTCCAGCGGGAGCTCGCCGCCATGGGGTACGCATTCCAGTTCATCACCCTGGCCGGATTCCACGCGCTGAACCACTCCATGTTCACGCTTGCGCGCGGCTACCAGGAGCGCCAGATGAGCGCGTACGTCGAACTGCAGGAGGCGGAGTTCGCCTCCGAGGTCGACGGGTACACCGCGACGCGGCACCAGAGGGAGGTCGGAACCGGGTACTTCGACCGGATCTCCACCGCCCTGAACCCCGGCAGCCAGACTCTGGCGCTCGCCGGTTCCACCGAGACCGCCCAGTTCTAGACCAATTCTTGCTTCAAGGAGCGCACACCATGATCACGACGAATATGACCACAACGAGCATCACCATCGACGGCCCACTGCGAGACCGCTACACGGAGATCATCACGCCGGAAGCGCTGCAGTTCCTCACCGAACTGCACGATCGCTTCGCCGGCCCCCGCCACGACATCCTGGCCGCCAGAATGAAGGTGCGCTACAACCTCGGCAACGGACGCAATCTGCGCTTCCTGCCGGAGACGGAGAGCATCCGATCCGACCCAGAGTGGCGCGTTGCTGGCGCGGGCCAGGGTCTGGAGGATCGCCGGGTCGAGATCACCGGGCCGACCGACCCCAAGATGGCGATCAACGCGCTGAACTCGGGCGCGAACGTGTGGCTCGCCGACCTGGAGGACGCGACAAGCCCCACCTGGGGGAACATCGTCGGCGGGCAGCTGACCCTGTTCGACGCGGTTCGGGGCCAGCTCGAATTCACCGGCGAGGACGGACGCAAGTACAGCGTCGGGGAAACCACCCCGACGATCGTGGTGCGGCCTCGCGGTTGGCACCTCGTGGAGAAGCACCTGAGCCACACCGATCGCGCCGGGCGCCGGATGCCCACATCCGGTTCGCTGGTCGACTTCGGGCTCCACTTCTTCCACAACGCGAAAGCGCTCATCGACTCCGGTCGCGGACCGTACTTCTACCTTCCGAAACTGGAAAGCCACGTCGAGGCACGCCTCTGGAATGACGTGTTCAGTTTCGCGGAAGAGTACCTGGACATCCCGCACGGAACCATCCGCGCGACGGTGCTGATCGAAACGATCCCCGCCGCGTTCGAAATGGAGGAGATCCTCTACGAACTGCGCGACCACTGCGCGGGCTTGAACGCCGGACGCTGGGACTACATTTTCAGCATCATCAAGAATTTCCGCGGCCGCGGGCGCAGCTTTGTGATGCCGGACCGCAACCAGATCACGATGACCGTGCCGTTCATGCGCGCGTACACCGAACTTCTCGTGAAGACGTGCCACCGGCGCGGAGCACATGCCATCGGAGGCATGAGCGCGTTCATCCCGAACCGCAGAGACCCGGAGGTCACCGCGGTGGCTCTGGAAAAGGTGGGAGCAGACAAGCGCCGTGAGGCCGCAGACGGGTTTGACGGCACCTGGGTGGCGCACCCGGACCTCATCGCGACCGCCCGCGCCGAGTTCGACGCCGTGCTCGGGGAGCACACGGACCAGCTCGGCCGGTTGCGCGAGGACGTCTCCGTGACGGCCGACCAACTGCTCGATATCCGGTCCGCAAACGGGCTCGTGACGGATGAGGGCGTCGCGGGGAACGTGTCCATCGCCCTGCGGTACATCGAATCCTGGCTCCGCGGCGTCGGCGCCGTCGCGATCGACAACCTTATGGAGGATGCGGCGACCGCGGAGATCAGCCGCTCGCAGGTGTGGCAGTGGATCCACCAGGATGTGGTGACCGCGGAGGGAAACCAGGTCACGGCCCCGTGGGTGGACGGGATCGTCGACGAAGTGCTTGCGGGCCTTCCACGATCGGCCACGGACCGTTTCGAGGATGCGGCAGAGGTGTTCCGCGAGGTCGCTCTCGGGGAGGACTACCCGACATTTCTCACCGTGGGGGCCTACTCGCGGTTCCTCGTCGAGCAGTCGGAACGGCTCGCGGCCTAAGGCGCGGCGCGGCGGAGAGGTGACGCCGCGCCGCATCTCCGGGAGAGCGCCGAAGTGCGGATCACTGAACGATGCAGGTAACCTGCCCAGATGAATCTGATCTGGCGCACCCTCCTCGTCTTTCTCTTCCCGAGAACGGATCCGGCAGGACCGCTCGATGTGGTGTCCAAGACGTTCCGCGTTCTGCCCACCGACATCGACCTGTATCGCCACATGAACAACGGTCGGTACATGTCGATTGCGGACGTCGCACGTGTGGAGATGATCCGTCGGCGCGGAATTTGGACGGAACTGAAAGCGCACGGCTGGTACCCGATCGTTGCGGGTTCGACCATCAACTACCGTAAGTCCCTTAACATTTGGCAGAAGTACGAGATTCAGACGCGTCTCGCCGGCCTTGATGGCCGTGACGTCTACGTCGAGCAGCGCTTCGTGGTGCGTGGCGAGATTTATGCGCGCTTTTTCGTGCGCATCCGATTCCTGGCGCGATCGGGCGGGCGCGCACCCATCGACGAACTGGCGGCGCTGTGGGGCGTCGAGCCGGACTCGTTCCCGCCTCCCCCGTGGCTCAGGAACCTGACGACAGAATCCGCGCTCCCGTCGACGAGGGAGCCCGCGCCCAGCGAGTGGGACTAGGCTCCGGCGCCATTCGGGCCTGCCGCACCTTTGATCGCGGCCAGTATCTTTTCCGACGCGCTGCGCAGCGCCGCCAGTTCCTCGTGACTGAGCGGGTCAAAGAACAGCGCGCGAACCGCCGCAGCGTGTCCGCGGGTCGCCTTGAGCATCAGGCGGCGACCTTTCGGTGTCACTCGGATCCACGTTCCGCGCGAATCGTCGTCACAGTCTGAACGTTCAACGAGTCCGTGCCTGGCCATTCGGGTCAGTTGATGCGACAGCCGGCTCTTCTCCCAGCCGGTGCGAACGACGAGTTCCCGACTGCGCAATTGGCGCTCGGCTGAGTCGACAAGGGCAACCAGGACTGCATAGCTTGGATCGGAGATTCCGGCGTCATGTTGAAATCGGTCCTCCAGTGCACGGGCCAGTTGCTGACGCATTGCGTGGAAGGTTCGCCATAACTCCCACTCTTCTTCCGTGAGCTCTGCCATAAAGATTCACAGTATCGGAATGTTGATGCATCAACGATGGTTGATAATTGGTGACACGTCAACGAAACTGATGCACCGACAACCGGTGGAGTTCAGGTCGATTACGAAAGGGAACCATGTCGAACCTCAAAATTGGAATCATTGTCGGGAGCACCCGCCCGGGGCGGTTGGGTATCCAGGTCGGCAACTGGGTGAAGGAGACCGCCAAAGCTGATGGCATCGAATTTGAGCTCGTCGACCTTGTTGACTACGCGCTTCCGCTGCTCGATGAGGCCTACCCGGCAGCCATGGGCAAATACCAGCACGAACACACCAAGAAATTCAGCGCGAAGATCGACGAATTCGATGGCTACATTTTCGTCACCGGCGAGTACAACCACACCATCCCGGCAGCACTCACCAACGCGATCTCCTTCCTTAATGCCGAGTGGGCGGATAAGGCCGCGGGCATCGTGAGCTACGGTTCCATGGGCGGGGTTCGCGCCAACGAGCACTTGCGCCAGGTGCTCGCCGAGCTTCAGGTGGCCGACGTTCGCCAGAACGTGATGTTGTCGCTCTTTACCGATTTCGAGAATTTCACCACGTTTGCGCCGGCGCAGTCGCACGTCGCCGAGCTCGACGCACAGGTTGACCAGGTTGCTCGCTGGGCGCGGGCACTCAAGCCGCTGCGCACCAGGGAAGAAGCACTCGCGGCCTGACTGCCGCCGCGGGCGCCGCTTTCGCGTCGCACCCGATGAGCTGTGCTTAGAGATCCTGTGTGCGATGGATGAGCTTGGAAAGCACTATCGCGGATCTCGTATGGTCCACGTTCGGCGCGAGCCGGACGCGCTCGAGCGCGACCTCGAGGCTCGCAATGTCCCGCGCCCGCATATGCACGATGGCATCCGCACTGCCCGTGACCGTTCCGGCGTACACCACTTCGGGCACGGCAGCCAGAATCCGGCGCAAGTCTTCAGGGGACACGGTCCCGCGGCAGAAGAGTTCGACATAGGCTTCCGTGGACAACCCATCGACGTTCGGGTCGACCTGGATGGTGAAACCGCGGATCACCTTGTCGGCAACCAGTCGATCCACGCGCCGTTTCACTGCGGAGGCAGACAGACCGATGACCTCGCCGATATCGCCGTACCCTGAACGGGCATTCTGCCGCAGAAGGTCGATGATGCCATAGTCGAGGCTGTCCATACTCCTACCCTATGGTGATTCTTTGTGTTTCGGTGGGCTACCACGCAGGATCGCTGCGCAATTCAGCGACACGCGTTCGATACTGCCGTGACACACTGGAAACGGCGTCCCGTGACGGGGCTCGAGCGAGCGACGAAGTCCGCCACCGAACCGGAGGATTTGATGACTGAAACTCTTGCCCAAAATGCGGCGGCAACCCCGCAACGAAAGACCTCAAAGCGGACGGTGCTGATGTGCCGGCCCGACTTTTTCACCGTGAGCTACCAGATCAACCCGTGGATGCATCCGGAGAGGCCGACGGATACGGCGCTCGCGGTCCGGCAGTGGGGGGAGCTGTACCGCACCTACCTCGACCTCGGCTTCACGGTCGAACTGATCGACCCGGTGCCGGGCCTGCCCGACATGGTGTACGCCGCGAACGGCGGATTCGTTCTCGACAACATCGCGTACGGCGCAAACTTCACTTTCGCTGAGCGGCAGCCGGAAGGCCCCGCCTACATGGACTGGTTCCGCGCGAACGGTTTCGACGTGCGCGTTCCCAGGGAGGTCAACGAGGGTGAGGGTGATTTCCTGCTCGTCGGTGACGTCATCCTGGCCGGCACCGGATTCCGCACCGATCGCGCCAGCCACCGCGAGGTTTCCGAAATTTTCGGACGCGAGGTGATTTCGCTCGAGCTCGTAAACCCCAGTTTCTACCACATCGACACCGCTATCGCGGTTCTCGACCCTGCGCCCGCGCCGGGGGAGAGCCCGAATATCGCCTATCTCCCGTCCGCGTTCAACGATGCCGGGCTTGAGGTTCTCCGGGCGCGGTACCCGGATGCGATTCTGGTCAGCGAGGAAGATGCGAGCGTTCTGGGGCTGAACTCGTACTCGGATGGTCGCAACGTCGTGATCGCATCCCGGGCGAAGGGCTTCGAAAAGCAGTTGCGCGAGCGGGGCTACAATCCGATCGGCGTCGACCTGTCCGAGCTTCTGCTCGGCGGCGGCGGCGTGAAGTGCTGCACGCTCGAGCTGCGCCGTTAGCTCGCCGCTGACCGGTTCGGATGCCGCTGGCCGTTGTGCCCTTGCGGAAAATCCACGCGGGGTTAGCGTGGAGGTATGCCCACACACGAGGTAACCAATCAGGCGCCGCCGCGCGCCGGTATCGACGAGTTCGCGGCCAACCGTCCGCTCGTTGACGGGGTTGCGCATTTCGGTGCCGAGTGGGCGCTCGGGGACCTGCGCGAGACGGGCAAATTCGTGGGAACGAGCGAGTTTCAGCGCGACGCCGAAACCGCGAATACCCGCCAGCCGGTTCTCCGAACGCACGACAAGTACGGGAATCGCATCGACGAGGTCGAGTACGACGAGTCGTATCACCGGATCATTGCCGCGGCGGTGGCTCGCGGCGCGCACACGAGCGCCTGGGCTGATCCGCGCCCGGGGTCGAGTGTGGCCAGGGCGGCGACGTTCATGCTGTTCGCCCAGATCGAGCCGGGTCACGCCTGCCCGATTTCGATGACGCACGCGGTGGTGCCGGCGCTCGCCGCATCCGAAACGCTGACGGGGAAATGGCTGCCGCGGCTGCTGAGCCGCGACTACGATGGCGCCCTCTCCGCGGGCAAGCCCTCGGCGCTGTTCGGGATGGCGATGACCGAGAAGCAGGGCGGTTCCGATGTGCGGGCGAACACGACCGTCGCGGCGGATGCCGGAGACGGGAGTTTCCGCCTCACCGGGCACAAGTGGTTCTGCAGTGCCCCGATGTCGGATGCGTTCCTCGTTCTGGCGCAGACACCGGCGGGACTGAGCTGTCTCCTCCTTCCCCGGATGCTCGACGATGGCACGCGCAATGTGTTCGCCATCCAGCGGTTGAAGGACAAGCTCGGTAATCGATCCAACGCCTCGTGCGAAGTCGAATTCGATGGGTCGCAGGCGTTTTTGCTCGGGGAGGAAGGTCGCGGGGTTGCGACGATCATCGAAATGGTCGCCCGCACTCGCCTCGACTGCGTGCTGGGAACGGCGGCCGGAATGCGGCAGTCGGTCGCGGAAGCGCTCTGGCTGGTGCGGCACCGCAGCGCGTTCGGGGCGAAACTCATCGAACAACCGGCGATGACCGCAGTTGTCGCCGACCTCGCGCTGGAGTCGGAGGCGGCCACCGTGACGGGGCTCCGGCTGGCCCGCGCCCACGACGCCGACGCGGATGATCAGGAGCGGGCGTTCCGGCGCCTCGCGACCGCCGTGTCGAAGTATTGGATCTGCAAGCGCGGGCCGGAGCATTCGTTCGAGGCGATGGAGTGTCTGGGCGGCAACGGGTACATTGAGGAGTTTCCGCTGGCGCGCCGGTACCGGGAGCAGCCGGTGATGGCGATCTGGGAGGGCTCGGGAAACGTGATCGCGCTCGACGTGGTACGGGCGATCACCCGCGAGCCGGAAACCGTCGAGGCTTTCCTTGCCGAGGTGACTCTGGCCGACGGAGTGCACCCGGTGTTCGACGAATACCTCGCGCAGACCAGGGCGATGCTGACCGCGCCGCCGGATGTCGGGCAGGCGAGGCGCCTCACCGAGCATCTTGCTCTGACGCTTCAAGCTTCCCTCATGCTGCGGTTCTCGCCGACCGCAGCGGCGGAGGCGTTCGTCGAGTCGAGACTCGGGGACGATCGCGGACGGCTGTACGGGGTGCTTCCGGCGGGCGCGGACGTGCGCGCCATCCTCGACCGCCACTAGCCAGCGGGCGTCGCTTTTGCGGATTTGGTACCGAAATCGGTACTCACTCAGTACCATCTGGTGCATGGCTACCAACCTCAGATTGCGGCCGGAAACCGAAGCCGCGCTCCGTGCGGAGTCGGAGCGCACGGGTCGCTCGCAGCAGGAACTCATTCGCGAAGCCCTCGATCAGTACTTGAGATTGTCCCGGGCGGCGCCTGCCCCGCGTTCGATGGCCGACCTTGTCGCTGCCGGGGTGGTGCGGCTGCCCACTGAGCCGTTTCGACGCGCTCAACGGCTGCTCGAACTGCCAGAGGGCGTGACTTCACTGGACCTTCTCGATCGCGAAGATCGGTTCTGAAGTGCACGTCTACGTGGATAGCAGCGCACTCGTCAAGAGGGCGTTGGTGGAATCGGAGTCTCGCCAGCTGGTGGAAACCCTCGAGGGTTTCGTTCGCGACGGTGACAGGTTGTTCTCGTCGACTCTTGCCTGGATTGAGTCCACCCGCACAATTCGGTCGAGGCTCGATGCGGGCCCACCAGGCGAAGTGGTCGAGTTGGTGAGCGTCGCATTGTCCGGTGTCATCGAGTACTTCGTCACCGAGCAGGTCGCGGATGTCGCACGACGGATGGGCCCCGCATCCCTGCGCAGTCTGGACGCCATTCACCTCGCCACGGCGACCCTGGTCGGCGCCGATCTTGTCTGCGCGTATGACCAGCGGCTGCTGCTTTCCGCGCAGGAACTCGGGTTCAGAACGATCTCGCCTGGTGCGTAGGCTGCTTCTCTAGCTGCTTCGGCCGGGCGATCGGTGAACGGTACTGCGAAACGGTCAGGTCAGCTCTTCTGCGCCTCTGCTTCGATGATGGCGATCTCCTGCGTGGCAAGTTCGTGCGCGCGTCCATCGGCGGCGTAACCGATGTGGAAGCGCGGCCGTGCCCACGTGTAGCGCACGCGAACCCGCTTGTACCGCATGAGCCAGTACAGGCACACCGAGGCCGCGACGAGCCCGGAGATCGCCGCGACGCCGAGCCCCCATCTCGGGCCGAACTGGTTGACAACCCAGCCCGCGAAGGGCGCGCCGATGGGGGTTCCACCCACGAATATCGCCATGTAGAGCGCCATCACCCGGCCGCGCATGGCCGG
>OEIU01001375.1_pt1 | contig 15955 bp, 13 predicted proteins | sample 1539221 | NCBI WGS metagenome assembly OEIU01 (sample SAMN03792071, study PRJEB22550) | activated sludge metagenome | feature: wastewater treatment plant; material: activated sludge; isolation source: Wastewater treatment plant of a petroleum refinery complex | place: Argentina: Zarate | collected...
GGCGATCCGCGCCTTCCGCGCCGCGATGATCCCCGCGCCGTCCAGCGGGGCCCCCGGCTTGGGCACGACCCCCGCCCCCCCCGCCTCGCCGAAGTCGGCGTGCGGCACGCCGATCACTGCCGATTCGGCCACGCCCGGCATCTCGTTGATGCAGGCCTCGATCTCGGCCGGGTAGACGTTGTAGCCGCCGCTGATGATCAGGTCCTTGCTGCGGCCGACGATGCTGACGCGGCCGTCGCTGCCGAGCTTGCCGACGTCGCCGGTCTTGAACCACAGGTCGGTGGTGAATTCGTCGGCCGTCTTCTCCGGCATGCGCCAGTAGCCCTTGAAGACGTTGGGGCCCTTGACTTCGATGTTGCCGATCTCGCCGTCGGGCAGCGGGTGGCCCTTGTCGTCGCGGATGCGCAGGCCCACGCCGGGCAGGGCGAAGCCGACCGTGCCGCCGCGGCGCTCGCCCTGCGCGGCGTCGTAGGGGTTCGACGTGAGCATGATCGTCTCGCTCATGCCGTAGCGCTCGAGGATCGTGTGGCCGGTGCGCGAGATCCACTCGTTGAAGGTCTCCAGCAGCAGCGGCGCCGAGCCGGCGATGAACAGCCGCATGCGAGCGCAGGCCGGCGCGCTCAGGCCGGGCTCGGCGAGCATGCGCACGTACAGCGTCGGCACGCCCATGAACACCGTGGCCTCGGCGAAGCGTGCGATCACCGCGCGCGCGTCGAACCTGGCGAACCAGATCATCTTGGCGCCGGCCAGCAGCGCGCCGTGCGAAGCGACGAACAGGCCGTGCACATGGAAGATCGGCAGCGCGTGGATCAGCACGTCGCCGGCGCGCCAGCCCCAGTAGTCATTCAGCACGCGCGCGTTGCTGGCCAGGTTGCCGTGCGTCAGCATCGCGCCCTTGCTGCGCCCGGTGGTGCCGCTGGTGTAGAGGATCGCGGCCAGGTCGTCGTCGCGCTTGTGCGCCGCCTCGTGCCGGTCGCTCATCAGCGCGGCGCGTTCGAGCAGGCTGCCGCTGCGGTCGTCGTCGAGCGTGAACACGTTGCGCGTGCCGGCCTTGAAGGCGATGGGGCTGACCCAGCCGAAGTTCCTGCGCGTGCAGACGACCACGCTGGGTTCGGCATTGCCGATGAAGTATTCGATCTCGCCCGCCTGGTAGGCGGTGTTCAGCGGCAGGTAGACATAGCCGGCGCGCAGCACCGCCAGGTACAGCATCAGCGCCTCGACGCTCTTTTCGGTCTGCACGGCGACGCGCGCGCCTTCGGGCAGTTCGAGCGACACCAGCAGGTTGGCCAGCATGGCCGTGCCGCGTTCCAGGTCCGACCAGCGGTAGTACAGCGGCGCGCCAAGGCCATCGGCGGTTTCGATCGCCGTGCGTTCCAGCTCGCTGGGGAAGGCGGCGCGCAGCACCGCGAACAGGTTGTTGTTTTTCATCGGTGTGCTCAGTGTTCAAAAACGCGCCGGGCGCTTTTGCACGAAGGCCGCCAGGCCCTCGCGGTGTTCGGCCGAATCGGCGTAGGCGAAGTGTTGATGGCGCTGCGCGGCGCTGGGCCCGCCTTCGGCCAGCTGGCGCAGCGTGCGCTTGTTGATGCGCTGCGCCTGCGGCGCCAGCGCGGCGATGCGCGCGGCGCTGGCCTCGGCTTCGGCGGCCACGTCGGCATCGGCGACGACGCGGTTGACGATGCCGCGCGCCAGCGCCTCGCCGGCGCCCAGCAGCCGCGCTTCGAGCAGCAGCTCGCGCAGCAGCGGCAGGCCGAGCACGCGGGCGACGATCTGCGCCTCCGACGGCGCCATCGGGAAGCCCAGCCGCGCGATCGGCACGCCGAAGCGGCTGCTGCGGCCGCAGATGCGCAGATCGCAGCAGGCGGCGATCTCCAGCCCGCCGCCGATGCAGTTGCCGTCGATCTGCGCCACCACCGGGATGTCGCAGGCCAGCAGCGCGCGCAGCGCGGGCGCGACGCCGTGCTCGTGGAAGTCGCGCAGCCGCTGCTCGTCGAAGCGGAAGCTGGTGAACTCCTCGATGTCGCCGCCGGCCGCGAAGTGGCCGCCTGCGCCCGACATCAGCACGACGCGCGTGCCGTCGCCGCCCGCCTGCAATTGCACGAAGGCGTCCCGCAGCTGCTGCCACATGGCCACGCTCAGCGCGTTCTGCTTGGCCGGGTTGCGGATGCGCACGCGCGCCACGCCGGCCGCGTCGGCCGGCTGCAGCTCGATGCGGGCATCGTTCATCGCTGCCCCGCTTCAGCTTCGCGCCCCAGGCCTTGACCACCTCGGCCGACGAGCCCAGGGCCGGCCAGGCTCAATGCGGCGGCCAGCAGCAGGCGGCGGCGCAGAGCGGTTGGCGGCGTCCTCATCGGTCTTGCATCCGGTCGTTGTGGCTGGGGAACTACGGCGCGCCGAGCACGGCGCGCGAGCGCGCGACTTCACCCTGCTTGAACTTCTGGTGGCTGGCTTCGATCTGCTCCAGGTCGTACAGGTAGTTGACCATGATGCCGAAGGACTGCTTCAGCCCCTTGGCCGACATGTTGCCATGCGGATTGATCCGCTCCAGCCGCGCGCCGTTGTCGAGGTGGAAGCGCGCCACCGGGTCGCCTTCGGGCGTGGGCGACAGATGCAGCAGGTAGGCGGCGCACAGCGTGCGCAGCGCGGACACCGCGGCCTGGTCGAGTTTGTCGTGCACGGCGGCGCGCTGCAGCGCGGCCAGGTCGCCGCCGCACAGCGCACGCAGGCGCTCGCGCGCCGCGGCGTAGCCCGCGGCCGCATGGCGGCGCAGCTTCGGCAGTGCCGCGAAATCCGGCTCGGCCAGCAGCCAGGCCGCCAGGCCGGGCACCGGCGACAGCGTGCAGAAGCTGCGGATGCGCGGCAACTCGCGCTGCAGCTGCTCGGCCACGCTCTTGATCAGGAAGTTGCCCAGCGACACGTTGCGCAGCCCGGGCTCGCAGTTGCTGATGCCGTAGAACGCCGCCACGCGCCAGCGCTGCGGCGGCAGCGGCGCGCTGTGCTTGTCGATCAGCGGCGCGATCTGTCCCGGCATGTCCGGCAGCAGCGCCACCTCGACGAAGATCAGCGGCTCGTCGGGCAGCTGCGGGTGGAAGAAGGCGAAGCAGCGCCGGTCGGGCTGCAGCCGGCGGCGCAGGTCGTCCCAGCCGTCGATGGCGTGCACCGCTTCGTGGTGGATGAGCTTTTCCAGCAGCTTGGCCGGCGAGTTCCAGTCGACGCGCCGCAGCTGCAGGAAGCCGGGGTTGAACCACGAGCTGAACAGGTGCAGCAGGTCGGCCTCCAGCGCCATGCGTTCCGGCTGCCGCGGCAGCCGCTGCAGCAGCGCGCGGCGCATGCGCACCAGCGTCGCCGTGCCGCCGGGCGTGCGGTTCAGCCGGCGCAGCAGTTCCTGGCGCGGCGGCTCGGCAGCTTGGGTCAGCGCGATCAGCTGCTGCGCCTTCGGTTCGTCGGCATAGGCCTGCGCCGCCTGCAGCACGCGCTGCGGGTCGGGGCCGAGCTCCAGGCTCAGGTAGTCGAAGAAGAGCTCGAGCCGCGCGCTGTCCAGCGTGTCGATGCGCTCGACCAGTTGGCGCGCGATGGCCAGGCTGTTGCTCGCGCCGTGCTCGGACAAGAGCCGCTTGCAGCCGAAGACCAGACTTCGCAGTTGGTGGTCGGCGCGTTGCCGCGCGGCGACGCGGCGCAGTTCTTCGAGCATCGAGGCCTCCGTGGCGCGCGGCGAATGGCGCGCGCTGCGGATTATGTTTGGGGCACGCAAGCCTGCAGTGGCCGCCTGCAATGGCCGCTCGGCGGCGAGCGCGGCGCCTGCCTGTACGAAATCTGTTTGTACGAAATCTGGACAGTCGAGCGCCGCGCCCTTACAGTGCGTCGCCTCCACGCCCTTGCCCCACCGATGAACACGCTGCCGGACGACCGCATGCTGCAACTGGCGGCGAAGAGCATGTTCGAGGTCTTCGCCGGCACCGCGATGGGCTCGATGCTGGTCGATCGCCAGCACCGCATCGTCTGGATCAGCGAGAGCTACAAGCAGTTCCTGCCGGCGCTGGGCTTCGACAGCGCGGAAGCCTTCGTCGGCAAGCGCGTCGAGGAGGTGGTGCCGAACACGCTGATGAACCAGGTGATCGACACCGGCAAGCCGATCCTGATCGATCTGCTCAGCAACCAGGCGGGCAGCTTTCTGGTCAGCCGGCTGCCGCTGCGCGACGACAGCGGGCAGGTCATCGGCGCCTTCGGCATGGTGCTGCTGGACCAGCCGGAGACGACGATGCAGCCGCTGATGGGCAAGTTCGCGCGCCTGCAGCGCGAGCTGGACAGCGCGCGCCAGCAGCTCGCGGCGCAGCGCCGGCCCAAGCACCGCATCGCCAGCTTCATCGGCAGCAGCGCCGCGGCGGTGGAGGTCAAGCGCCAGGCGCGGCGCGTGGCGCAGACCGACTCCACCGTGCTGCTGCTGGGCGAGACCGGCACCGGCAAGGAACTGCTGGCGCACGGCATCCATGCCGCGAGCGCGCGCGCCGCCAAGCCCTTCGTCGCGGTCAACATCGCGGCGGTGCCGGAGTCGCTGCTCGAAGCCGAGTTCTTCGGCGTCGCCCCGGGCGCCTATACCGGCGCCGAGCGCAAGGGGCGCGACGGCAAGTTCATGGCCGCCAACGGCGGCACGCTGCTGCTCGACGAGATCGGCGACATGCCGCTGGCGCTGCAGAGCAAGCTGCTGCGCGTGCTGCAGGAGCAGGAACTGGAGCCGCTGGGCAGCAACCGCGTGCAGCGCATCGACGTGCGCGTGATCGCCGCCACCAGCCGCGACTTGGCCGGGATGGTCGCCGACGGCAGCTTCCGCGCCGACCTGTACTACCGGCTCAACGTGCTGCCGATCCGCCTGCCGCCGCTGCGCGAGCGGCTCGACGACCTGGAAGCGCTGGTCGAGACGCTGGCCGAGGACATCTCGCGCCGCAGCGGCCTGCCGTACAAGAGCCTGCAGCCGGATGCGCTGGACCTGCTGTCGCGGCACCGCTGGCTGGGCAACATCCGCGAGCTGCGCAACGTGCTCGAGCAGGCCACGCTGATGACCGACGACACCAGCCTGGGCGCCGCGCACTTCGGCTCGTTGCCGGTTGCGCCCCCTGCCGGCGCCGAGCCGGTGCGGGCCTTGCCCGTTGCCGCCGCGCCATCGGTGCCGGCGGCAACACTGGCGGCCGCGACGCAAGCCGCGGACATCGAGCTGCCGCTGCCGCAGGCGGTGGCCGAGCTCGAGACGCGGCGCATCCGCCAGGCGCTGCAGCACACCGGCGGCAACAAGCTGGCGGCAGCGCGCCGGCTGGGCATTTCGCGCGCCACGCTGTACCAGAAGCTGGCGCTGTTGGACGCTGCCGCCGCATCCAACCCAGGCGACTGAGCTTGCAAGGCATCGGCTCGGTGCCGCGCTGACCAGATCTCAGTCATTTGTCTGTCCGCAAAACGGACACCTGCTGAGCGTGATGCCTTGGTGTGTCTTTGTTTTGGGCAACTCCCGGCCGTCTCGCTGGGCCCCGCAGCGCCGGATGGGTGCGGAAACTGCCGATTTGTCGGGGTTTGCACCGAGGCCGTGCGCCATGGCACGCACGTTGCGACGGAGTCCGCAACCCACTCGAAGGAGACCGACCCGTGACCCGACCGACCCTTTCCTGGCTTGCCGCTGCCGCACTGGCCGCGACCCTGGGCGCGCTGCCGCTGTCCAGCGCCGTCGCGCAGAACAAGCCCGACGTGAAGATCGCGCTGATCGCCAGCAAGACCGGCCCGCTCGAAGCCTATGCCAAGCAGACCATCGTCGGCTTCAACTTCGGCCTGGAATACGCCACCAACGGCACGATGACCGTCAATGGCCGCAAGCTGGTGGTGATCGAGAAGGACGACCAGGGCAAGCCCGACGTGGGCAAGACGCTGCTGGCGCAGGCCTATGCCGACGACAAGGTCGACATCGCCGTCGGCCCCACTGCCAGCCCCGTCGCGCTGGCCATGCTGCCGGTGGCCGAGGAATACAAGAAGATCCTGCTGGTGGAGCCGGCGGTGGCCGATTCGATCACCGGCGACAAGTGGAACAAGTACATCTTCCGCACCGGCCGCAACTCGAGCCAGGACGCGATCAGCAACGCCGTCGCGCTGGACGCGGCCGGCACCAGCATCGTCACGCTGGCGCAGGACAACGCTTTCGGCAAGGACGGCGTCAAGGCCTTCAAGGGCGCGATCAAGAAGGCCAAGGTCGTGCACGAGGAATACCTGCCCGCGGCGACCACCGACTTCACCGCCGCCGGCCAGCGCATCATCGACAAGCTGAAGGACCAGCCGGGCAAGAAGGTGGTGTGGATCATCTGGGCCGGCGGCAATCCGTTCAAGATCGCCGACATGGACCTGAAGCGCTACGGCATCGAGATCGCCACGGGCGGCAACATCCTGCCGGCGATGGTCGCGTACAAGCAGTTTCCGGGCATGGAAGGCGGCGCCTACTACTACTTCGGCATCCCGAAGAACAAGGTCAACGAATGGCTGGTCGCGCGCCACTATTCGCAGTTCAAGTCGCCGCCGGACTTCTTCACCGCCGGCGGCATGGCGGCGGGCATCGCGGTGGTCGAGGCGCTGAAGAAGACCGGCGCCGACACCAACACCAACAAGCTGATCGCGGCGATGGAAGGCATGAGCTTCGAGACGCCGAAGGGCGTGATGACCTTCCGCAAGGAAGACCACCAGGCGATGCAGGACATGTACCACTTCCGCATCAAGGTGGACCCGGCCTTTGCCTGGGGCGTGCCCGAGCTGGTGCGCGAGATCAAGGCGTCCGAGATGGACGTGCCGATCCTCAACAAGCGCTGACGCGCCTGCGGCGCGCCAGCGCCGTGCGCTGAACGTTTCGCTCCCCCGAGCCTTGCAGGCCGCACCCTCGCAGAGCTCGGGTTCCTCGGGCCGTCCGACAGTCCACAGGACTGTCGCAGCCGCGGCCCTCGGCCCCCGCCAAGCGGGGGCTCCAGTCAGATGGACGAACGCCCGGCCTCCAGACCGGGCGGCAATACCGTGCTCGAGACCCGCGATTTGACGATCCGCTTCGGTGGCCACGTGGCTGTCGATCATGTGTCCTGCGCCTTTCAGCCGGGCACGCTGACGGCCATCGTCGGGCCGAACGGCGCGGGCAAGACCACCTACTTCAACCTGATCTCGGGCCAGCTGCCGGCCACCGAAGGCCAGGTGCTGCTGAACGGCGAGAACATCACGCGCCTGCCGGCGCCGCTGCGCACGCACCGCGGCCTGGGCCGCGCCTTCCAGCTGACGCAGCTGTTTCCCAACCTGACGGTGCAGGAGAACGTGCGCCTGGCGGTGCAGGCGCGCGAGTCCGGCCGGCGCGGCGGCGGTCTGGACCTGTTCAGCGTCTGGCTCGACCGCAAGGCGTGGATCGCCGAGGCGCAGCAGATCCTGCAGTCGGTGCGGCTGGACGACAAGCGCGACGCGCATGCCGCCGCGCTGCCGCACGGCGACCAGCGCAAGCTGGAAGTGGCGCTGCTGATGGCGCTGGACCCGAAGGTCTTCATGTTCGACGAGCCCACCGCCGGCATGAGCGTGGACGAGGTGCCGGTGATCCTGGACCTGATCCGCGAGCTGAAGGCGCGCCGCGACCGGCTGATCCTGCTGGTCGAGCACAAGATGGACGTGGTCAGCGAGCTGGCCGACCGCATCATCGTGCTGCACAACGGCGCGCTGGTGGCCGACGGCGAGCCGGCTGAAGTGATCGCCTCGCCGGTGGTGCAGCAGGCCTACCTCGGCGGCGCAGCCGCCGAGCCAGGCCCTGAGGCCGAACATCACGGCACCTCTCCTCGGCCCCTCTCTGCCGGGCGGGGAGGCTCCTAGCATGACTGTGAATCTGCTCGAACTGCAGGGCGTGCACACGCACATCGGCGCGTACCACATCCTGCACGGCGTGGACCTGCAGGTGCCGGCCGGCCAGGTGACGATGCTGCTGGGCCGCAACGGCGCGGGCAAGTCGACCACGCTGCGCACGATCATGGGCCTGTGGGCCACGTCGTCGGGCGCGGTGCGCTTCAAGGGCGGGCAGATCGGCGGCCCGAAACTGCAAGCCGGCCGACCGGCCGGCTCGGGCCAACTGAGCACGCCCGACATCGCCCGGCTCGGCATCGCCTACGTGCCCGAGGCGATGGGCATCTTCACCGACCTGACGGTGCAGGAGAACATGGTGCTCGCCGCGCGCCAGGCGCGGCGCGCGGCCGAGCTCGACACGGCGCGGCTGGAATGGATCTTCGGTCTGTTCCCGGCGCTGAAGAAGTTCTGGCTCTATCCGGCGGGCAAGCTCTCCGGCGGCCAGAAGCAGATGCTGGCGGTGGCGCGCGCCATCGTCGAGCCGCGCGAGCTGCTGCTGATCGACGAGCCCAGCAAGGGCCTGGCGCCGTCGATCATCAACAACCTGATCGACGCCTTCCGCCAGCTGAAGGCGCAGGACACGACGATCCTGCTGGTCGAGCAGAACTTCCAGATGGCGCGCACGCTGGGCGATCGCGTCGCGGTGATGGACAACGGCCGCATCGTGCACGCCGGCGCGATGGCGCAACTGGCCGAGGACGAGGCGCTGCAGCACAGGCTGCTGGGCCTTTCGCTGGGAGCGCACCAATGAATGCAACGACCACCGCGCCGGCCGCCGCGGCGCCCGCGGCCATCCCGAAGGCCGAGCTCGACTGGAAGCCGATCGCGCTGCTCGGTGCGGTGCTGCTGGCCGCGTGGCCGCTGGTCGGCTCGACGTCGACCTGGGTCACGCTCAGCGTCGCCGGGCTGGCGATGGGCTTGATCATCTTCGTCATCGCCTCGGGCCTGACGCTGATCTTCGGCCTGATGGACGTGCTGAACTTCGGCCACGGCGTGTTCATCGCGCTCGGCGCCTTCGTCGCCACCAGCGTCATGGGCGGCATGGCCGACTGGACCGCCAGCGAATCGCTGTGGCGCAACCTGGGCGCGGTGTTCGCCGCGATGCTGGTGGCGATGGCCGCGGCCGGCGCTTTAGGCCTGGCCTTCGAGCGCGTGATCGTGCGCCCGGTCTACGGCCTGCACCTGAAGCAGATCCTGATCACGATGGGCGGCATGATCGTCGGCGAGGAGCTGATCAAGGTCATCTGGGGCCCGCTGCAGATCCCGCTGCCGCTGCCCACCACGCTGCGCGGCAGCTTCGTCATCGGCGACGCGTCGATCGAGAAGTACCGCGTGCTGGCCGTGGCGGTCGGCCTGGCGGTGTTCGCGCTGCTGTTGTTCGCGCTGAACCGCACCAAGGTCGGCCTGCTGATCCGCGCCGGCGTGCAGGACCGCGAGATGGTCGAGTCGCTCGGCTACCGCATCCGGCGCCTGTTCGTCGGCGTGTTCGCCGCCGGCTCGGCGCTGGCCGGGCTGGGCGGCGTGATGTGGGGGCTGTACCAGCAGTCGGTGGTGCCGCAGATCGGCGCGCAGGTCAACGTGCTGATCTTCATCGTCATCATCATCGGCGGCCTGGGCTCGACCTTCGGCTGCTTCGTCGGCGCGCTGCTGGTCGGCCTGATGGCCAACTACACCGGCTACCTGGCGCCGAAGGTGGCGCTGTTCTCCAACATCGGGCTGATGGTGGCCATCCTGCTGTGGCGGCCGCAGGGGCTCTATCCGGTGACCAACCGCTGAGCGCCATGTTTGTCGACCGCCTGTTCTCTCACGACTTGCCGCGCAGCCGCTGGCTGGCGCTGGCATTGATCCTGGTCGCCGTCGGCCTGGCCTTCGCGCCCTTCCTGTTCCCGGGCAGCAAGGCGCTGGGCGTGGCGGCGAAGATGCTGGTGTTCATCCTGCTGGTGGCCAGCTTCGACCTGCTGCTCGGCTACACCGGCATCGTCAGCTTCGCGCACACGATGTTCTTCGGCATCGGCGCCTACGGCATCGCCATCGCCAGCACGCGCCTGGGCGAGGGCTTCGCCGCGGTGTTCATCGGGCTGGCGGCGGCGCTGGCGCTGTCGCTGGGGCTGTCGCTGGTGATCGGCCTGTTCAGCCTGCGCGTCAAGGCGATCTTCTACGCGATGATTACGCTGGCCGTGGCCGCCGCCTTCCAGACGCTGGCCTCGCAGCTGTCCGACATCACCGGCGGCGAGGACGGCCTGAGCTTCCGCAACCCGGCGGTCTTCAGCCCCTCGTTCGAGCCCTTCGAGTCCGAGTTCCTCGGCGTACTGATCGACGGCAAGATCTTCAGCTACTACCTGCTGTTCGCCGTGGTGGCGCTGCTGTTCCTGCTGCTGCTGCGCATCGTCAACTCGCCCTTCGGCCGCGTGCTGCAGGCAATCCGCGAGAACGACTTCCGCGCCGAGGCCATCGGCTACCGCACCGTGGTCTATCGCACGCTGAGCAACGTGCTGTCGGCACTGTTCGCCACCGTGGCCGGTGCCTTGCTGGCCCTTTGGCTGCGGTACACGGGCCCCGATACCACGCTCAGCTTCGAGATCATGCTCGACATCCTGCTGATCGTCGTCATCGGCGGCATGGGCACGATGTACGGCGCGGTCATCGGCTCGGTGCTGTTCGTGCTGGCGCAGAACTACCTGCAGGATCTGCTGCGGGTGGCCGGCGGCGCGCTCGAAGGCGTGCCGCTGCTGTCGCAGCTGGTGTCGCCGGACCGCTGGCTGCTGTGGCTGGGCGTGCTGTTCGTGCTGTCGGTCTACTACTTCCCGGCGGGCGTGGTCGGGCGGCTGCGCCTGAGCGCGTTGCGCAGTCGGCCATGAGCTTCACGTCCAACTACCTGGCCTGCCTGGGCCGCGAGCTGCACTACACCGAGTGGGGCGCGCAGCATGAGCAGACGGTGATCGCCTGGCACGGTCTGGCGCGCACCGGGCGCGACATGGACGACATCGCCGCGCACCTGGCGCAGCGCTGGCGCGTCATCTGCCCCGACACCATCGGCCGCGGCCTGAGCCAATGGAGCCCTCTGCCGGAGAAGGAATACTGCCTGGCCTTCTACGCGCAGCTGGCGGCGGCGCTGGCAGACCAACTCGGCCTGGAGCAGGTGCACTGGCTGGGTACGTCGATGGGCGGCGCCATCGGGCTGAAGGCCGCGGCCGGACCGCTGCGCGGCCGCATCCGGCGCATGGTGCTGAACGACGTCGGGCCGCAGCTGGCCGATGCGGCGATCGAGCGCATCCGCAGCTATGCGGGCAGCCCGCCGGCCTTCGCCACGGTGAGCGAGCTGGAGCAGTACTTCCGCACGGTCTACCAGCCCTACGGCGCGATGAGCGATGCGCAGTGGCGGCGTCTGACCGAAAGCTCGGTGCGCCGCCTGAGCGACGGCCGCGTGACGCCGCACTACGACCCGGCGATGGTCATGCAGTTCACCCACCATGCCGACGACTACGCGCTGTGGGATGCCTGGGATGCGCTGGATCTGCCGGTGCTGTGCCTGCGCGGGGAGCATTCCGACCTGCTGCTGCCCGAGGTGGCCGATGCGATGCGCAACCGCGGCCCGCGCGCGGTAGTGGTGCAGATCGCCGGCTGCGGCCACGCGCCGGCGCTGAACACGCCGCAGCAGTACGCCTTGATCGAACGTTTCTTGTCGGCCTGAGAAGCCGACCCAACCCCGAGGAGACCGAAGCCATGATCAGGACGCCTTCCATCCGCACGCTGCTGGCCGCGCTGGCCGCGGCCTTCAGCCTGGGCGCGCAAGCCGCCGGCACGGTCGGCAACACGCTGCCGGCCGATTTCCCGGTGATCGTCGACACCTCGCTGGGCAAGCCGGTGATCGGCTTCGGCGCCGCCGGTCCGGTGAAGCGCACGCCGGTGATCTTTTTGCACGGCAACAACGACACGCCCTTCGCCACCGCCTGCAACCCGCGACAGGGCGCGATCCAGTCGCTGGCGCAGTACCTGGCCGACAACGGCTACGCGAGCAGCGAGCTGTGGGGCCTGGGCTACCAGGGCGACCAGTGCGATCTGGCCGGCGACAACACGCTGCGCTCCGGCATCGCCCACACCAACGCTGCCAACGTGCCCGACCTGCGCCGCTTCGTCTTCGCGGTGCTGGCCTATACCGGCGCCAGGCAGGTGGACATCGTCGGCCACAGCCTGGGCGTGACCCTGGCGCGCGAATGGATGCGCCAGGACGAAGCCGGCCGGTTGGTGCGGCGCTTCGTGGCCATCGATGGCCCCAACCACGGCATCATCAACTGCTCGCCCAACCCGCTCAACTTCTACCAGCTGCCGGCCGGCGGCGGCTTCACGCCGGCGAGCGAGGTCTGCGTCGAGCTCGGCTCGCCGAACACCCGCTTCCTGAAGCTGCTCAACGGTCCGGGCAGCAGCGGCGAGGCCGCAGGCCCGACCCAGGTGCTGGTGATCCGCAATGCCGACACCAGCTTCGTCTACTTCGATCTGCAGGACGGCATCCTTCCGCCGGTGCCGGCCGAGGATTCCTTCGGCAAGCCGACCGACTTCTCGAAGAGCGCCACGTTGCGCGGCGCCAAGCGCCTGGACCTGACGGGACAGGGCGCCTACGATGCGGCGTACGGCAGCGCGCACCTCGGTATCCTGAGTTCGCCGCAGACGCGCCAGGCCACGCTGGAGTTCCTGGGTGCGCGCGACCGTCCCTCTCACCACGACCGCGACAAGGGCCGCGACCGCGACTGACGCGGGCTCGCTGCGGCGCCGCCGGCTCGTTGCCGCGGTGTGGTGCGGCGCGCTGTCGGCGCTGCCGGCCGCCGCCGCACGCCGCACGCCGCTGGCCCGCGGGCGCGGCTGCCAGGGCATGGTCACGATCCTGCTGAAGGCCGGCGCGCGCTGAGGCTATGCTCTCCGACTGAACAAAGGAGGGCATCTCGTGCTGGACGTGGTCGTGGTCGTTGTGTTGGTGGTCGGCGGGTTGTGGGGCGTGGCCGTGGTCTGGTTGCGCGGCGAGAACCTGCAGGGGCTGGACCAGCCCACCGGCGAGCGCTTCTCGAACGGCGACGCGCCGAGCCCCGAGCTGCAGGCCGTGATCGTGTCGCTGGGCGGGTTGAAGAGCGTGCTGGAAGGCGTGCCGCTGCGCCAGCGCAACGCGGTGCTGCGCAAGACCATGGACCAGATGTTCGCCGACCGCCCACTCGACGCGCGCTTCGTGCCGGTGGACGCCGGCGGCGTGCGCGCCGAATGGGTGCTGGCGCCGGGCGCCGACCCGGCGCGGCGCACGCTGTACATCCACGGCGGCGCCTTCCTGATGGGCAGCCCGAAGAGCCACCGCACGCTGACCAGCCGCTTCTCGGCGCTGACCGGCGGCGCGGTGCTGGCCATCGACTACCGCCTGATGCCCGAGCACCCGCGCCGCGCCGGCATCGATGATTGCCGCAGCGCCTACCGTTGGCTGCTGGACCACGGGCCCGAGGGCGACGCGCCGGCGCAGGCCGTGTTCGTGGCCGGCGATTCGGCCGGCGGCAACCTGACGCTGTCGCTGCTGCCGTGGGTGCGCGACCAGGGCCTGCGTGCCCCCGATGCCGCGGTGGCGCTGTCGCCGCTGACCGATGCCACCCTCAGCAGCCCGAGCATGCGCGCCCACGTCGCGACCGACCCGATGCTCGGCCCGATGTTCGGTGCGATGGCGCGCGTGCCGCAGTGGGTGCTGCTGTGGATGGGCTGGCTGCAGACGCGCGTGCGCCCCTGCGACCCGCTGGTCTCGCCGCTGCGCGGCGACTTGTCGAGGCTGCCGCCGGTGCTGCTGCAGGCCAGCGAGGTGGAGATGCTGTTCGACGACAGCCGCCGCTACGTCAACCGCGCGCAGGCGGCCGGTTCGTCGGCGCGGCTGCAGCGCTGGAACCACATGGTCCATGTGTGGCAGATCTTCAACCCCGAGCTGCCGGAGGCGGAGCAGGCGCTGGCGGAGATCGGCAAGTTCCTGGAGGCTGCCGCACCGCGCCAGGCGGTGGTCGAAGCCACCCCACCCGTACCCGTGACGCGATGAACAAGTCGAGCTGCGTGCTGATCGCCGGCGCCGCGCTGCTGCTGCAAGGCTGCGCCACCAACCCCGCGACTTCGCAGTTGCTGGGCGAGCGCTACTTCGCCGCCAACATCGATACCTATCCGTTGCTGATCGCTTCGGTCGACGGCAGCAGTTCGACGCTCAGGCCGCAGCCGGTCGAGCCGGGCACGCGCCGCCTGGTACTGCGCGGCCCGCCCGGCGGCGCCGGCTTCGGCGAGGTGCAGGCCTTCACGCTCGAGGTCAAACCCTGCACGCGCTACTACCTCGTCGCGGTCAAGGCCAACCCGCTGGACACGCAGTTCACGCCCCGGGTCGACTACGAAATGCCGCTGGGCAGCAGCTGCCGCGCGCCCGGCTGAAGCCGCCGGCGCCCGCCGCGGACGGGCCGGATCGCGGCGCCGCGAGGCCTGCGGGCGGCTCCTAGAATGTCCGGTTTTGCCTTGCCGTCCAGGCTCCACAGCGACATGTCGACCGGCCTCATCCGCATCCGCGGCGCGCGCCAGAACAACCTGAAGAACCTGGACCTGGACATCCGCACCGGCGAGATGACCGTGGTCACCGGGCCGAGCGGCTCGGGCAAGTCCAGCCTGGTGTTCGACACGCTCTATGCCGAGGGCCAGCGGCGCTACGTCGAGACCTTCAGCGCCTATGCGCGCCAGTTCCTGGAGCGCATGGACCGGCCGGCCGTGGACCGCGTCGACGGCGTGCCGCCGGCCATCGCCATCGACCAGACGAATCCGGTGCGCACCAGCCGCTCGACCGTCGGCACGATGACCGAGCTCAACGACCACCTGAAGCTGCTGTTCGCGCGCGCCGCCGACTTGTTCGACAGGCAGACGGCGCTGCCGGTGCGGCACGACACGCCGCAGACGATCTACGCCGACCTGCAGCAGCGCGCCGCGGCCGCCGATCCGCGGCTGGTGGTCACCTTCCCGGTGGAGCTGCCGGCCAATACCAGCGCCGAGCAGATCACGCAGTGGCTGTCGGCCAGCGGCTTTTCGCGCGTGCAGGCCGAGCGCGAGGCCGGCGGCAGGAAGCTGCTCGACGTGGTCGCCGACCGCTTCCGCCTGGGCAGTGCCGAGAAGGCGCGCGTGATGGAAGCGATCGAGCTGGCGCTGAAGCGCGGCAGCGGCCGGCTCGACGTCTACAAGCTGAACAACGAAGGCGAACCCGAGCTGTGGCGCTATTCCACCGGGCTGCACTGCCCGCAGAGCGACCTGCGCTACGCCGAGCCGCAGCCGGCGCTGTTCAGCTTCAATTCCGCCTTCGGCGCCTGCGAGACCTGTCGCGGCTTCGGCCGCGTCATCGGCGTCGATCTCGGGCTGGTGATCCCCGACGTGCGCAAGACGCTGCGCAACGGCGCGATCAAGCCGATCATGACGCCGGCCTGGGTCGAGATCCTCGACGACCTGCTCAAGCACGCGGGTGCCGCCGGCATCCCGCGCGACACGCCGTGGAACCAGCTCACCGCCGCGCAGCACGACTGGGTGCTGAACGGCAGCCCGAACTGGAACGGCAAGTGGAACCAGCAGTGGTACGGCATCCACCGCTTCTTCGCCTACCTGGAGAGCAAGGCCTACAAGATGCACATCCGTGTGCTCTTGTCCAAGTACCGCAGCTATACGCCGTGCACCGCATGCGGCGGCGCGCGGCTGAAGCTCGAAGCCTTGCTGTGGCGCGTCGGCTCGAAGGCGCAGGCCGATGCGGTGCTGCCGCCGGCCAGGCGCATGCTGCCGGTGGGCGTGGCCTGGTCGCGCGCGATGCTCGAAGCGCTGCCGGGCCTGAGCCTGCACGACCTGATGCTGCTGCCGATCGAACGCGTGCGCCGCTTTTTCGATGCGTTCGCACTGGCACCCGGCGACGAGGCGCTGAAGCTGCTGCTGGACGAGATCCGCACGCGGCTCAGATACCTGTGCGACGTGGGCCTGGGCTACCTGACGCTGGACCGGCAGAGCCGCACGCTGTCCGGCGGCGAGGTGCAGCGCATCAACCTGACCACCG
>OEIU01001376.1_pt1 | contig 15950 bp, 15 predicted proteins | sample 1539221 | NCBI WGS metagenome assembly OEIU01 (sample SAMN03792071, study PRJEB22550) | activated sludge metagenome | feature: wastewater treatment plant; material: activated sludge; isolation source: Wastewater treatment plant of a petroleum refinery complex | place: Argentina: Zarate | collected...
CGGCCAGCAGCGTCATGTTGCGCGCGAGCACATAGACCGGCGCATGCGTTCCGTCGGCAAGGCGATTGGTCTCGGCGCCGAGATCCGCGGACAGGTCTTCCGCGCCCCAGGTGAGCGCGGACAGCCGACGGCTCGCGCCGCGATAGGAGGCGAGACCGAAGATCGCGCTCGCCGTTTCCGTCGCCACGCAGCAGATGCGCGTCGCGCCATCGGGCAGGTCGTTCTCGGCTTCGCGCACCGCCAGTTTGGCGGCGAGATGCTGCACATCGGCGCCGCCCTGCGATTTCGGCAAGAGAATGCCGTCCGGCGCGCCCGGCATGACGGCGTCGAGGTCGGCGTCGGTCATGCCCGTATCCAGCGCATTGACGCGCACGTAGAGCAGGGGGCGCTTGTCGGCCTTTCGCGCGCTCGAAAGGAATTCGCGCGCCATCTTGCGCGCAGCGTCCTTGTTGGCGGTGGCCACCGAGTCTTCGAGATCGATGAACAGGCAATCGGCCCCGCTCTCGAGGCCTTTGCCCATCTTTTTCTCGGAATCTCCGGGAACGAAGAGCTGCGAGCGCATCAGACCGCCACCGTCGCCGGAGGACGCTTCAGCATGAAGCCCTGGCGCTTGCACTCGGCGACGAGCGTGCCGTCCTGTTTGTAGGCGCGGTGAAGAAAATCGACGATGCCGGCGTCCTTGCGGGATTTCGACTCGCGAGCGCCGATGATTTCCGTCTCGACGCGGATGGAATCGCCCTCGAACAGCGGCGCCGGGAATTTCACATCCGTCATGCCGAGATTGCCGATGGTGGTGCCGACCGTCGTGTCGTTGACGGAAATGCCGATCATGAGGCCGAGGGTGAACAGCGAATTCATGAGGGGCCGGCCCCATTGCGTCTCGGTCTCGCAGAAATGCGCGTCGATGTGCAGGGGCTGCGGGTTCAGCGTCATGTTGGAGAACAGCATGTTGTCCATCTGCGTCACGGTGCGGGTGAGCCCGTGCTTGAACACGCGGCCGACCGTGAAATCCTCGAAATAGAGGCCGCCGCGGGGATGGCGGGCGCCGGAATGGGACATGGATTGTTTCCTCGTTCGCTTGTCTTGCCGTTCTGGATACCCGCTTTTATCGGCGAGACAACCCCGGGGCGGTTCGGCGCGGGCTCGGCTTAAACGTCCGTTTACCATAACGGACGATGATCGGAAGCAGCCGGACCTCCTGTCCGGTCAACAGCTTCTGGTCCCGATGATCGCACGCAAGTTCATGCAATGGGCGGCCACGGCCTCGTCGGCTGAGCGCGCCGAGGGCGCGGGTTCGCTTGCCCGGGCCTATCTCTATGCGGAACTCGCGCCGGAGGACCGCCGCGAGGCCGAAGTGGCGCTGACCGCGCTGCTCGACGATCCCGCCCCCTCGGTCCGCAAGGCGCTCGCGGAAGCCTTCGCCGGCGCCGCCGAGGCGCCCGCCGCGATCGTGGTGGGGCTCGCCAACGACCAGTCGGATGTCGCCGCGCCCATCCTCTCCCGCTCGCCGTTGCTCGGCGATGGTGAACTCATCGATTGCGCCGCAATCGGAGACGCTTTCGCGCAGGCGGCGATTGCGCTGCGCCCCTCCGTTTCGGCTTCGGTCGCGGCCGCGATCGCGGAAGTCGCGGCGCGCGAGCCCCTGATCGCGCTGGCCGTCAATCCCGGCGCGGATATCCCGGAGTTTTCCCTGCGCCGCATGGTCGAGCGCTTCGGCTCGGACGGCGAATTGCGCGAGGCGCTCCTGTCGCGCCCCGGCCTGCCGCCTTCCGTGCGCAGCGATCTGGTCGCCGCCACGGCGAGCGCGCTGTCGCAATTCGTCATCGGCTGCGCCTGGCTTTCCTCCGAGCGCGCGGATCGCGTGGTCCGCGAGGCGACGGACAAGGCGCATGTGATGATCGCCGCTGACGCGGAACGCGCGCGCGACTGGCGCGCGGCGCGCGCGCTGGTGAAGCATCTGCGGACATGCGGACGGCTGACGCCGAGCCTTGCGCTGCGCGCGTTGCTGTCGGGCAATTCCTGCCTGTTCGACGCGGCGCTGGTCGAACTCTCCGGCCTGCCCGAGCGCAAAGTCCTGCCGCTGGCGCGTGACTGGCGGGGCAACGGCTTTGCCGCGCTCTACAAGGCCGCCGGTCTGCCGGACAAGCTCCTGCCCGCTTTCCGCGCCGCCTTGTCCGGCTTGAGCGAGTTCGGCGCCGCCGCGCATGACAGCGGCGCCCGTCTGTCTCGAGCCATGATCGAGCGCGTGCTCACCGCCTGCGAGGCCGCCGATCCGGTCGAGCTCGGCTCGCTGCTCGCGCTGTTGCGCCGCTTCGACGCCGAAGCGGCGCGCGAAGAGGCCCGGGAGGCCGCGCAGCGTCTGTTTGCGCCCGCGCTCGAGGCGCCGTCCGTGGTCGTGCCGCTGGACAGGCCGGAAGCCGATCATGCGCCGCGTGTGATCGCGATCGATCTCGATGCGATCGAGGCGGAACTCGCTGCGGCCTGAATTTCGCGCGTTCACGCCGAATCCGGCATGATGCGGCCTGAGGAGGTCGGGCCGCGTGGACAGCATCGTATTTCTGACAGTTCTTGGCGCGGCGCTGATGCATGCGTCGTGGAACGCATTGGTGAAGGCCGGCGCCGACCGTTTCGCCTTCACCATCGTGCTCACGCTCGCGGAATGCGTCATGGGCCTCGCGCTGGCGCCCTTCTTCCCCATGGTTTCGGCCGCCGCATGGCCCTGGCTGCTGCTCTCCAGCGCGCTGCACGTCGGCTACATGCTTTTTCTCACGGAAGCCTATGCGCACGGCGATCTCGCGCAGATCTACCCGCTTTCGCGCGGCTCGGCGCCGCTCATCGTGGCGGTCGTCGGCGCTCTTTTTCTGGGCGAAGCGTTGAGCGCCCTGAAATTCGCTGCGGTTCTCTGCATCGCGCTCGGCGTCGTCGCCATGTCGCTTCGCGGCGGCGGCGGCGATCTCGGGCGCATGAGCGGCCGGGCGATCGCCTACGCGCTCGCCACTGCCTGCTGCACGGCGTCCTACACGGTGATGGACGCCGTCGGCGCGCGCGTGTCGGGCTCGGCCTCGGCCTATACGTGCGCGATGTTTTTTCTGTCCGGCGCGGGGCTCGTGGCGGCCGGCTTCCTCAAACGTGGCGCAAAGGCGCTTTCGGGCGACGCCCGCATCTGGCGCTTCGGCGCGCTGGCTGGCGCGCTGTCGTTTCTCGCCTATTGGGCGGCGGTCTGGGCCTTCACGAAAGCGCCTGTGGCGCTCGTCGCCGCGCTGCGCGAGACCAGCGTGCTGATGGCCATGCTGATCGGCGTCGTTTTCCTGCGCGAGTCCGGAAGTCGCTGGCGTTGGGCGGCGGCGGGGCTGATCGCGCTGGGCGTCGGCCTCATGCGCTTGTGACGGCTTCGGCGGGAGCGCGCCACGGCGACGAAATTGAGCTACAGGTTTCGCATGCCGTATCAGCCGCCCGTTTCGTCTCGAGAACTCGCGCTCTATCCGCGCATGACGCGCTGGTTCGGGCTTACGCTGCTGGTGAAGCTCGCCTGGCGCGTGGCGATCGCCGAATTGTTCGGCCGGTTCGCGGACGGCCGGCTGATGGTCGCCGCGCTCGACAAGTCGACCGAAGCCGATCATGCCGCGGCCGCCGTCGCGCATCTGCCGGGCGGCGCGGACGAGGCCTTCACGCTCGACGACGACGGCGCGCTATGGGTCGACTATATCGCCGACCTCGGCGACGGCTTCGACGCGACCTTTGCGATCGCTTCGCTGCTCGCGCGCGAAAAACTCACGATCGGCGGCCATGCGACGCAGCGCGGACGCCTGCTCGTGATGGGCGGCGACGAAGTCTATCCGCTGGCCTCTCCCGAGAATTACCAGCGGCGTCTACGCGACCCCTACGACTGGGCCTTTCCCGATCCCGATCCGGAGAGCGACGCGGGCCCGCTCGTCTACGCCATTCCCGGCAATCACGACTGGTACGACGGACTCGTCATCTTCCTCGGCCTGTTCACGCGGCGGGACCGGCTGCATCTCGGCGGCTGGCGCTCGCGGCAGGGGCGCAGCTATTTCGCGTTGCAGCTGACCAGGGACTGGTGGCTGTGGGCGGTCGACGCGCAGCTCGACGACACGATCGACCAGCCGCAGCGCGACTATTTTTCAGCCATTGCGGAAGCGATGGAGCCTGACGCGCGCGTGATCCTCTGCGGTCCCGAGCCCGGCTGGCTCTACACGCGAGACCCGGATTCGAAATCGCTCGACGTCTACGATCTCATTGGCGACATCCTGCGCGCGAAATGCCCCCGCGCGCAGATCCCGCTCGTTCTGTCGGGCGATACCCATCATTACAGCCGCTACATCGGGCAGACGAGCGGCGTGCAGTTCGTCACTGCCGGCGGCGGCGGCGGTTTTCTGGAAGCGACGCATCAGCTCAAGGACGAGATCGCGATCAATCGCGGCGATCCGAATGTCGCGCTCGAATGGACCGGGGACAAGACGCTGCTGCACGCCTATGACGCGACCACGGGCGAGCCGGCGGCCTGGCCTTCGCGCGCCGAAAGCCGCGCCATGCTGCGCGGCGTTCTCGCATTCTCGTTCCTCAATCCCGGCTTCGCCGCCGCGCTCGGCTGCATCTACGCGCTGTTCGGCCTTGTCGCGCTCGGCATCGGTCATCTGGCCGCCGCCGGTCTGGCGCTTGTCGTCGCGACGGCTTCGTTCCACGATTACACCCGCCGTCAGGAAGGTCCGCGCGCACGCGTCAAATTGCTGTCGTTTGCGAACGGCGTGGCGCATTCGCTCGCCTTCGTCGCGCTGGTGGAAATCTTCCTGCGCCTCGCCCCGCTGTCGCCGAGCGAACCGGTAATCAATGCAGCCATGCTGCTGGCGTGGCTGGCGTTCGCCGGCGGCGTGACGGCGGGCACATTGTTTGGCGTCTATCTCTACATTTCCTCGCGATGGCTCGATATCGGCCATGTCGACGCCTTCTCGGCGATGCGTCGGGATTCGCATCGCCATTTCCTGCGCCTGCGCATCAAGGACGACGAGGTCACGGTCTATCCGATCGGGCTGGCGCGCACGCCACGCAGAAACGAATGGCGCGAGAATCCCGCGCCATCGCCGGCCGAACCCTCGGCCTTTCTCGCTGATCCGCCGCTCGAGGCGCGGCTGATCGAAACGCCGTTCGCGGCGCGAGCGACTCAGGCGTTACCCTGATCCGGCGCGAGCACCGTGCGGTGGATGAGGCCGCCGATAATGCCGCCGACAATCGGCGCGACCCAGAACAGCCAGAGCTGCTGCAGCGCCCAGCCGCCGACGAAAAGGGCCGGGCCGGTCGAACGCGCGGGATTGACGGAGGTGTTGTCGACGGGAATCGAGATGAGATGGATGAGCGTCAGGCACAGGCCGATGGCGATGGGCGCGAAGCCGGCGGCCGCGCGCGGCTCAGTCGAACCGAGAATGACGAGCAGGAACATGGCGGTCAGCACGATTTCGATCACCAGCGCCGAGGCGAGGCCGTAGCCGCCCGGCGAATGAGCGTCAAAACCGTTGGAGGCGAAACCGCCGTCGAGCGAGAAGCCGGCCTTGCCGGAAGCGATGACATAGAGAACGCCGGCCGCCACGATCGCCCCGACCACCTGTGCGATGACGTAGGGTACGAAGTCGCCCCAGGACATGCGCCCGGCGGCGGCCACGCCCGCAGACACGGCCGGATTGAAGTGGCCGCCCGAAATCGGACCGAAGGCATAGGCGCCGGTCAGGACGGTCAGGCCGAATGCGAGCGCGACGCCGGCGAAGCCGATGCCGAGATTGGGGAAGGCCGCCGCGAGAACGGCGCTGCCACAGCCGCCGAAAGTAAGCCAGAATGTGCCGAGGAATTCAGCCGCCAGCTTCTTGCCCAGTGAATTCATGATGTTCACCCGCCTAGTTTTTGTTGATGCGCGACTATTTCGATTTCGCCTGCGCCGCACACGTGCCGAAGGTCACATTGCCATCCTAGCACTCTTCCTTGCGCAGTTCATGCTGCCTGCGCCGGCGCGCGCCACGGAGAGCGTCGTGGCTTCGGTCTGCCGGCTGATCGAAACGGCGGCCCGGGCCGAAAAGCTGCCTGTGGACTATCTGACGAAGCTCATCTGGCAGGAAAGCCGGTTCAACGCCAACGCGGTCAGCCCCAAGGGCGCGCAGGGCATGGCGCAGTTCATGCCGGGGACGGCGGCCGAGCGGGGCTTGGCCGATCCCTTCGATCCCGAAAAGGCGATTCCGAAGGCCGCGAACCTGCTTGCGGAATTGCGGGCGCGATTCGGCAATCTCGGGCTGGCGGCGGCTGCCTACAACGCGGGTCCCCAACGCGTCGCGGACTGGCTCGTCGGGAAGGGCGGCATGCCCGCCGAGACGCGCAATTACGTGCTGATCGTGACGGACGCCGCTATCGAGGACTGGCGCGCCGGACCGTCGGCGCCGGCCTATGCGGGATCGCCCGATGGCTGCGAGAAGATCACCGTGGCGCTGAAGGCCCGCGGCGGCACGCTGATCGCGGCCCTCGCGCCGACCGCGCCGTGGGGCGTGCAGCTCGCCGGCAATTTCTCGAAGGCGCTGGCGCTTTCTGCATTCTCGCGCGCCAGGGCGCGGCTGGCCACGGTGATGGAGGGCGTGCAGCCGATGGTCATCGGTTCGCGCCTGCGCAGCCGGGGCACGCGCGTCTTCTATCGTGTCCGCGCGCCGGCGCAGAGCCGCGCCGAGGCGCAGGCGCTCTGCGATCGTATCCACAGGGCGGGCGGCGCCTGCGTCGTGCTCAGGAGCTCACGCTGACCGGGATTGCGCGTCCTGGCGTCTGGCCGCGGTGGCGCGCGACGGTTTAGGCGGTATGATCGCGCCAATACGCGACCAGCCCCGAAGAACGCTGAAAGGCGCGTTTCGAGGGCGGCTGCAGAGGAGACGCAGATGAACCCGGACCCTATTGTCATCGTCGGCGCGGCGCGCACGCCCATGGGCGGGCTGCTCGGCGATTTCGCCTCCATGACCGCGCCGCAGCTCGGCTCCGCCGCGCTCGACGCCGCCGTTTCGCGCGCCAGCCTCAAGCCCGACGATATCGAGAACGTGGTGATGGGCTGCGTGTTGCCGGCGGGGCAGGGGCAGGCGCCGGCGCGGCAGGCGGCGCTCGGCGCCGGCATGCCGAAGTCGACGGGCTGCACCACGGTCAACAAGATGTGCGGCTCGGGCATGCAGGCGATCATGTTCGCCCACGACATGCTGGCTGGCGGCTCGTTCGACGTGATGGCGGCGGGCGGCATGGAGAGCATGTCCAACGCGCCTTACCTGCTGCCGAAGGCGCGCGGCGGTTATCGGCTCGGCCACGACAGGGTGATGGATTCCATGTTCCTCGACGGTCTCGAGGACGCTTACGACCGCGGCCGGCTGATGGGCACGTTCGCGGAGGACGCGGCGCAATCCTACCAGTTCTCGCGCGAGCAGCAGGACGCCTACGCGGTCGCTTCGCTGGAGCGCGCCGTGAAGGCGGGCAAGGACGGCTCCTTCGCGGAGGAGATCGCGCCGGTGAAAGTGAAGACGCGCAAGGGCGAGGCGACGATCTCGATCGACGAGCAGCCGGGCAAGGCGCAGATCGACAAGATCCCGACGCTGAAGCCCGCTTTCCGCGAGGGCGGCACGGTGACGGCGGCCAACTCCTCTTCCATCTCCGACGGCGCGGCGGCTGTCGCCATGATGCGGCGCTCGGAAGCCGAGAAGCGCGGGCTGACGCCGATCGCCACGATCATCGGGCATTCCACGCACGCCTCGACGCCCGGCCTCTTTCCCTCGGCGCCGGTCGGCGCGATCAACCGGCTGATCGAGCGCATTGGCTGGACCGCAAAGGAGGTCGATCTCTGGGAGGTCAACGAAGCCTTCGCCGTCGTCGCCATGATCGCCATGCGCGATCTCGGCATTGCGCACGACAGGATCAACGTGCACGGCGGCGCCTGCGCGCTCGGCCATCCGATCGGCGCTTCCGGCGCGCGGATCGTCGTGACGCTGATCTCGGCGTTGCGCAAATACGGGCTGAAGAAGGGCGTCGCCTCGCTGTGCATCGGCGGCGGCGAAGCCACCGCGATCGCGCTGGAGGCGGCATGATCCTCTCCGAAGAGCAACAGATGGTGCGCGACATGGCGCGTGATTTTTCACGCGAAAAGCTCGCGCCGTTCGCAGCGGAGTGGGATCGGGAGCATCGCTTTCCCGCAGAGGCCATTTCCGAGATGGCGTCGCTTGGATTCATGGGCATGAACGTGCCCGGCGAATGGGACGGCGCGGGGCTCGATTATGTCTCCTATGCCGCTGCGGTCATCGAGGTCGCGGCCGGTTGTGGCGCCGTCTCGACCATCATGAGCGTGCATAACGGCGTCGGCTGCATGCCGATCCTGAATTACGGCGACGACGCGCAGCGTGAGAAATATCTGAAGCCCATGGCGCGCGGCGAGTGGATCGGCTGCTTCTGCCTGACCGAGCCTGACGCGGGCTCCGACGCCGCCTCGATCCGCACGCGCGCGCGGCGCGAGGGCGATCATTACGTCATCAACGGCGCCAAGCAGTTCATCACCTCGGGGAAGAACGCGAAGGTCGCGATCGTCTTCGCGGTGACCGATCCCGACAAGGGGAAGGCCGGGCTGTCGGCCTTCATCGTGCCGACGGATACGCCCGGCTTCCGCGTCGAGCGGGTGGAGTTGAAGCTCGGCCAGCATCCCTCCGACACCTGCGCCCTCGTCTTCGAGGACATGCGCGTGCCCGTCGCCAATCGGCTCGGCGCGGAAGGCATGGGCCTGAAGATCGCGCTCGCCAATCTCGAGGGCGGGCGCATCGGCATCGCCGCGCAGGCGGTCGGCATGGCGCGGGCGGCCTACGAGGCGGCGCGCGATTACGCGAAAGAGCGCAAGCAGTTCGGCAAGCCGATCTTCGAGCACCAGGCGGTCGCCTTCAAACTCGCCGACATGGCGACGCGGATCGACGCGGCGGAATTGATGGTTTTTCGCGCCGCCGCGCTGAAAGACGCGGGCCGGCCGTGTCTCAAGGAAGCCTCGATGGCGAAGCTGTTCGCCAGCGAGATGGCGGAGCAGGTCTGCTCCGACGCGATCCAGATTCACGGCGGCTACGGCTATCTCGCCGATTATCCCGTGGAGCGCATCTATCGCGACGTGCGCGTGTGCCAGATCTACGAGGGCACGAGCGAGGTGCAGCGGCTGGTGATCTCGCGGGCGCTGGCGGCGGGGTAGGGCGCGCGCCTGTCATCCCGGACGGCCGAAGGCCGATCCGGGATCCAGCCTCGAGACCTTCTTCTGGATCCCGGCTCTCCGCTTCGCTTCGGCCGGGATGACAGACCCGTCACGCGCCGAACTGCTCGCGCAGAATCCGCTCCTCCATCGAATGACCGGGGTCGTGCAGCAGCGTCAGGCCCACGGCGTGGTCCATTTCGACCTCGACGCGCGCGACCTTTCGGAATTCCGCGTGGTCGGCGACGGCGGCGACGGGGCGCTTGTCGGATTCCAGCACTTCGATCACGACTTTCGCGCGGTCGGGCAGCAATGCGCCGCGCCAGCGACGGGGGCGGAAGGCGGAGATCGGGGTGAGCGCCATGAGCGGCGCGCCGAGCGGCAGGATCGGGCCGTTGACCGAGAGATTATAGGCGGTCGAGCCCGCCGGCGTCGCGACCAGCAGACCGTCGGACACGAGTTCCTCCAGCCGCGTCTGGCCGTCGATGGAAATGCGCAGCTTCGCCGCCTGATGGGTCTGGCGCAGCATCGAGACTTCGTTGATCGCGCGCGCCTCGTGCGTCTCGCCGTCGTTGGCGGTCACGCGCATCACGAGCGGGTGGACGACGGAAGGGGCCGCGGCGGCCAGGCGCTCCAGCAGCCCGTCCTCGCGAAAATCGTTCATCAGGAAGCCGACGGAGCCGCGATTCATGCCGAAGACGGGGAGATTGCGGCCCATCAGCTTGTGCAGTGTCTGGATCATCAGCCCGTCGCCGCCGAGCGCGATGGCGACGTCGGCCTCGGCGAGCGGCGCTTCCCCGTAGAGCGCGACGAGACGCTCGCGCGCGGCCTCTGCCTCCGGCGTGCCCGAGGAGAGATAGGCGAGCCGCTGAATGTTGCGCGCGGCGACCGGAATGGTGGGCGGCATGGTCCTGCTCGTTCTGGCCGCCCTTGTAGGCTCTCGGCGGGCGGCGCGGAAGTGGCCGTTCGGACGGCGCTCAGATGAAGCGCGCGATCTGGTCGAGGGTCTTTTTCGAGATATCGGGCACGCGGCACCCCTCGGCCGGCTTGCCGACGACGAGAAGGACGATGGCCTTCTCGTTGTCCGGCCGGCCGCAGATTTCGTTGAGGAAGCCCATGGGCGAGGGCGTATGCGTCAGCGTCGCCAGCCCCGCCTCGTGCAGGGCGGCGATGAGGAATCCGATGGCGATGCCGACCGATTCGAGCGCGTAGTAATGTTTCACGCGCCGGCTGTCCGGTCCCCAGCCCCAGCGCTGCATGAAGACGGCGACCAGCCATGGCGCCGTTTCGAGGAAGGGCTTTTCCCAGCCGGTGCCGAGCGGCGTCAGCGCCTCCAGCCATTCCTCGCCGGCGCGGCCGTCGTAGAAGGCGCGTTCCTCGACCTCGGCCGCCTCGCGGATGCGCGACTTCACGGCGGGATCGGAAATGGCGACGAAGGTCCAGGGCTGCTGGTTGGCGCCGGACGGCGCGGAGCCCGCCGCCAGAATCGCCTGCTCGATGATGTCGCGCGGCACCGGATCGGGCGCGAAATCGCGCACCGTGCGGCGCTTGCGCAGGCGCGCGGCGAAGGCCTCCAGCCGCGCGCGGCTTTCTTCCGGCCCGATCGCCTCGAAGGCGAGGGGGATGGTGGAAAATTCGCTCATTCCTCCTCGGCGCCCGGCGTGTGCCGCAGCATGAAATGGCCGAAAGCCGAGGCGATGGGTTTCGCCGGATCGTCCTGCCAGGCCTGCGCCTCGAAAGCGACCACGCGGCGGCCCTGCTTGACGATCGAGGCCCTGGCGTAGGTGTCGAGCGGGCGGCCGGAGCGCAGGTAGTTGATGGTGAGGCCGATCGGCTTCGGCGGCCGCGCCACGCCGAGTTCCTGCGTGAGATTGAGGATCGCCGTCGTTTCGAGAAAGGCCCCGGTGATGCCGCCGTGAATCGCCGGCAGGATGGGATTGCCGATGATCCGTTCGGAGAAAGGCATGACCGGGACGCCGTCGACGCCGATGCGGATGCCGAGGCAGCGCGCGAAGGGGCTGTTGGCGAAGAGGCCCGTCGGATCGTCCGGCGCGTCGAGCGGCGGTGGAACGCGATAGTCGCCCGGCGGCTTGTCGCGCAGCATGTTGGTGCGGTTGGCGCCCGCCATGAAGCAAGCGGGGGCGGGCGCGGCCCGGTCGTCCTCCGATTCCTGGTAGGCGGTCGCCCGCACGAAGGCGATGGAGCGCGTGACGCGCGTGCAGATGGCGTGGGCCTTGATCTCGAGGCCGGGCGTGGCGGGTTTCTGGTAGTCGATGCGCAGGTCGAGCGTGGCGATGGCGCGGCGGCCGTCGAGCGCGAGCTGTACGGCCATGCCACAGCTCTCGTCGAGCATGGCGGTGACGACGCCGCCGTGCAGCACGCCCGATTCGGTGTCGCCGACGAAGCCCGGCCGATAAGGCAGGCTCGCCCAGGCTTCGCCCGGCTCGGCGCGGTCGAGTTTCAGGCCGCTGAGGTAGCCATAGACCGACCGGCGCTTGTGGATGGCTTTCGACAATTCCTCGAAGGACATCGTGGGATGGGGAGATGGTTCGGACATGGTGCTGTTCTAGCCGATGGGGACGAGGGGACCAAGGCTGGGGTTTCCCTCTCTCGCGGAAGCGGGAGAGGGAGATGGAGGAGGGGAATCGGGTAGGGAGCTTTGGGCATTCGCGTAGTCGTGTCCGGCAGACCCCACCCGCATCGCGGCATCGATCGACGCCGAGCCGGGACCGCTGGCCTCCGGCCGGCAAATGGAGGCAGAGGGCCGGCCGGAGGCCGGCGGTCCCGGGTGGCCGCTCAGGTCCTGAAGATGGAATGCGATGCTCTCGGGCCGACCGCAAACTCGAACCCTGCCCCCGATACCCGCGCGTCCCATTGCAGGAAGCGGTCGTGCGCCGCCAGGCATCCGGCCCACAATTCGTTCCAGATGTCGAAGGATTGCGGATGCAGCGGCGCGATCCCGCGCATCAGCCGCCAGCCGGTCTGCGTCACGCGCGCCCCGCCGTGGTCGGCCCGGCGCGAGCAGGCTTCGTCGCCGGCCATCGCCATCGCCATGAAGAAATCAGCGAAGGCGTCGGCGCCCGCATGCGACTGCCCGAGCATCCCCCGGCATTCGTCGTAGAAATGCATGCCGACGAGACGCGCGGCGCCGCCGATGAGTCCTTGCGCATCCTGGGGGCCGAAGAGGTCGATGGCTTCCGGAATCAGCGAGCGCACATATTCCATCGTGTAGTTGCGCGCGGCCTTGTCGAGCCGCGCCTGCGGCCATGTCGCGCTTTCCAGTTTCGGCGCCTTGGCGGGATCGAAGGGCGGCGCCTCCTCGGCCCGCGAAAAGCGCAGGCGGTCCTCGGGCGCGATGTCATGGTCGTATTCGATGTAATAGCCTTCGAGCCCGTCCTGCCCGTCCTGCCCGTCCGGCGTCTGCTTGGTGCAGACGAAGCCGAGGCGTGGATTGCCGAGCGTGACGCCATTGTGCGCGTGCCAGCCGCGCAGCACGGCGCGCGACATGTCGCCGGTGACGCCGCAGATGGCGGTTCCGTCCCAGATCCAGCGCGGCGGGGCGTAGCGCACCCAGGCCTTGCGGTCGCTTTCGGGCATGTATTCGACGCGCACGCCGCCGATCTGGTTGGAGAGATAATGATATTGCGCGCAGGCGACCGCATGCGGCAGGCCCGTCAGCCCGAGCTTTTCGAGGCCGGGCAGGAAGGTCGCCAGATGCTGGCGGCGGAAGATGCGGAAGAGAAGTTCGGACGCCGCGTCCGAGCAGCGCCGCGAGGCGACGCGCAGCAGGGAGCCCGTGAGAAAGGCGTGATAGAGGCGCGCCAGCGCGCGCCAGCCGGCGTTGGGGTCTGCGGTCATGCGTTTTCGATCTCGAGGTGCAGGAACTGGTTGAAGGCGCTCTTCTCGTAGTCGCCGAACGCCGCGCCGTCGCGGAATCCGCGCTTGCGGTAGAGCGCAAGCGCCGGCTCGAACGCCGGTCCGCTGCCGGTCTCGAGGCTGAGGCGCCGCATGCCGCGCTTGCGCGCCTGTGCGATGACATGATCGAGCAGCGCGGCGCCGACGCCCTGACGCAACGCGTCCGGCCGCGTGCGCATCGACTTCAGTTCGCCCGCGCCGTTCCGCAAATCCCGGAGGGCGACGACGCCGACCGTCTCGCCGTCGCGTCGCGCGGTCCAGACGACGACGCCGGGCGCCGTCAGCCCCGAAAGGTCGAGCGCGAATACGGCGCCGGGCGGGGAATTTTCGTTCATGCCGCGCAGGTGCAGGGCAAGCAGCGCCCGCGTGCTTTCGCCGGTTAAATCGTCCTGTTCGATCGACAGCATTGCAGCCCCGCGCGGCCGGCGCGCTTTTCTCCCGGCGCGCACAGGATAGACTGGCGCGACAACAACACAAATCAGGATGGAACGCTTGGGCGGGATACTGGAAGGCATTCGCGTGCTCGATTTCGGGCGCTATATCGCGGGACCCTATTGCGCGACGCTGCTCGCGGAATTCGGCGCGGACGTGATCCGCGTCGAGCGGCGCAGCGGCAGCGAGGATCGCTATGTGACGCCCGTCGGCGAGGACGGCGCGGGCGCCTTGTTCCTGCAGGTCAACCGCAACAAGAAGAGCGTGACGCTCGATCCGATGAAGCCGGAAGGGCAGGAAGTCATGCGCCGTCTCGTCGCCACCGCCGACGTCGTGGTCGCCAATCTGCCGCCGCAGACCCTGCGCGCCATGAAGCTCGATTACGACTCGTTGAAGGCGATCAAGCCGGACATCATCCTGACCACGGCCACCGCGTTCGGCGGGCCGGGGCCGATGGAAGGCCGCGTCGGCTTCGATGGCGTCGGCCAGGTGATGTCCGGCGCGGTCTACATGACCGGCGCCGGCGATCCGCCGTATCGCGCCGCGGTCAACTGGGTCGATTTCGGCACCGCGCTGCATTGCGCGTTCGGCACGCTGGCCGCGCTGATCGAGCGCGGCAGAAGCGGCCGCGGCCAGATCGTCGAGGGCGCGCTGTTGGCGACCGCGCTATCCTTCACCAACGCCACGCTGATCGAGCAGGCGGTGATCGCGGCCAACCGCGTGCCGACCGGCAATCTCGGCCAGACCGCCGCGCCCGCCGACATCTACCGCACCCGCGACGGCTGGGTGCTGTGCCAGGTGACGGGCCATCCGCTGTTCATCCGCTGGGCGAAGCTGATGGGCGAGGAGGAGCAGTGGCTCTCCGATCCGCGCTTTGCCGACGACCTCAAGCGCGGCGAGAACGGGCCCGTCATCTCGGCGCGGATGGCGCGCTGGTGCGCCGAACGCACCACGCAGGAAGCCGTGGACACGCTGGGCAATGCGATGATTCCGGCCGGCCCCGTGCTGAGCCCGCAACAGGCGCTCGATCATCCCCACATCCGCGCCGCCGGCTTCCTGCAGCAGGTCGATTATCCGGGCTTGCCGAAATCCGCCCCCGTCGCCCGCGCCGCGGTGCGGCTGTCGGAAACCCCGGGCGAGATCGCGGCCCGCCCGCCGACGCTCGGCGAGCATACCGATGCGGTGCTGGCGGAGCTCGGCTACGATGCGAGCGAGATTGCGGCGCTGAGGGAAGGGGGCGTTGTCTAGGCGTGCGATTTGAGTGCGCTCATTGATCGTCATTGCGAGGAGCGAAGCGACGAAGCAATCCAGCTTTCTCTTCCGCGGCGAAGCTGGATTGCTTCGCTTCGCTCGCAATGACGAATAGCTGCGGTTGCCGCCCGGGTGCGCGGCTGGGAGGACGACATGATACTCAATCCGGATCACGTGACGATCGCCGTGGCGGATGCCGGCAAGGCGATCGCGTTCTTCGCGCTGCTCGGCTTCAGGAAGGACCACGTCGCGACCATCGACGGCGGCGTTCCCGCCCGCTACATGGGCATGCCCGCGATGAAGGCGCAGCACATCACGCTTGTGCTGGAAGGCGCCGATCCGCGTTTCGAGATCCAGCTGCTGGCGTTCGACCCGCCGCCGGGGTCCGATCCCGGCGCGCACCCGACCAGCCTGCGCAAGCTCGGCTTCAATCATCTCGCATTCCGCGTCGACGACATCGAGGCGGCCACCGCGCTTCTAAAGGCCAACGGCGTCGCCATGCTGAGCGACGAGATGGACTATATCGGCCGAAAGCTGCGGCTGTTCGAGGGACCCGAGGGCATCACCTTCGAGCTGGTGCGGCGCGACGACTAGTTGGGCTGCGCCAAAAGCCCGATCCCTCATCCTGAGGAGCGCGCAGCGCGCGCGTCTCGAAGGATGCAGGGCCCGTCTGTGGCCTCATGGTTCGAGACGCGCTTCGCGCTCCTCACCACCATGGGGGGCGATGTCCCCCTCTACCCCACGTACGCCTGGCACTCGATCTCCACCTTCATGCGCGGATCGACCAGCCCCTTCACCTCGACCAGCGTGGAGGCCGGCAGATTGTCGCCGAAATAGGCGATGCGGCGCGGGTTGATCTTCGGCCGCTCGGTGATGTCGGTCATGAACACCTGCACCTTGACGACGTGCTCCGGCCCGGCGCCGGCCGCCTTCAGGCACTTGTCCATCACGGCAATGGCGATGTCGAACTGCGCCACCACGTCGGCTGGGATGCTGCCGTCCGGCGCCGTGCCGACCACGCCGGCGACCCAGACATGCGGGCCCGCGCGGGTGACGTGGCAATAATGGCTGACCGGCTTCGGCACGTCGGGCAGGATGATGCGCTGGATTTTCGGCA
>OEIU01001377.1_pt1 | contig 15944 bp, 11 predicted proteins | sample 1539221 | NCBI WGS metagenome assembly OEIU01 (sample SAMN03792071, study PRJEB22550) | activated sludge metagenome | feature: wastewater treatment plant; material: activated sludge; isolation source: Wastewater treatment plant of a petroleum refinery complex | place: Argentina: Zarate | collected...
CGCGAAGGCGGCCGCACCGTCGGCGCCGGCGTGGTGGCGAAGATCATTAAATAAGATCCGCATCAAGTAAGCACACGCCAGTAGCTCAATTGGCAGAGCAGCGGTCTCCAAAACCGCAGGTTGGGGGTTCGAGTCCCTCCTGGCGTGCCAAAGCTCTGTTTGAAAGTCCGGCATGGATGCCGGTTTGATCTTCGCGTTCAGGGAAGAACGCATAAATGAAACCGGGATGGCCAAGAGGCCTATGAACGTCAAGGCAGAACAAGTAGGCGGCAACTCCGCGCTGGATATCGTGAAACTGACGCTGGCGCTGATCGTGCTGACGGCAGGCATCGTCGCGTATTACTGGTTCAACGGCCAGCCGACGTGGCAGCGCCTGCTGATGTTGATCGCCGGGCTCGTGGTTGGCGGTGCCATCGGTTACCAGACGCACACGGGCCGCCGGCTCAAGGAATTCCTGAGTGAATCGGTATTCGAGTTGCGCAAGGTCGTGTGGCCGACGCGCCAGGAAACCATCCAGACCACGATCGTGATCATGGTCGTGGTGGTGGTTCTGGCGTTGCTGCTGGGATTGATCGACCTGATCCTGAAGTGGCTGATCCTCGACCACTTGCTGAGCATCGGAAAATGACGATGGCCGAGACGATGAGCAAACGCTGGTATGTGGTGCACGCCTACTCGGGCTTCGAGCACCAGGTTGCGCGCGCTCTGAAGGAGCGCATCGCGCGCGCCGGCATGCAGGAGAAGTTCGGCGACGTGCTGGTGCCGACCGAAGAAGTGGTCGAGATGCGTGGCGGCCAGAAGCGCAAGAGCGAACGCAAGTTTTTCCCGGGCTATGTGCTGGTGCAGATACTGACCAACACCGAAAACAAGGCGATCAAGATCGACGACGAATCCTGGCACCTGATCAAGGAAACGCCGAAGGTCATGGGCTTCATTGGCGGTACCGCCGACAAGCCGCTGCCGATCAAGGACAGCGAGGCCGACGCGATCCTGCAACGCGTACAGGAAGGCGTCGAGAAGCCGCGTCCGAAAGTGTTGTTCGAACCGGGCGAGATGGTGCGCGTCACCGACGGCCCATTCAACGACTTCAACGGCGTGGTCGAGGAAGTCAATTACGAAAAGAGCCGCCTGCGCGTGGCGGTGCTGATTTTCGGGCGCTCGACTCCGGTTGAACTCGAATTCGGACAGGTCGAGAAAGCGTAAGAGTTTTGGCCGCGTGAGCGGCAGAAGTCCGGAAAGGAGCCGGGCTTTGAACTGACCAAGGACGGAACGACGAGGTCGAGCCGCGACAGCGGCGAGGGTCTGGCAAGGATGCCAGACGGCAAACGCTTCAGGGATGGATTCAGACGAGGAGCCCGAATAGGGCGCTTGAACTCGAGGAGATAAGAAATGGCAAAGAAAGTAGTCGGTTACATCAAGCTGCAGGTGAAGGCCGGCCAGGCCAATCCCTCGCCGCCGGTCGGTCCCGCGCTCGGTCAGCGCGGCCTGAACATCATGGAGTTCTGCAAGGCGTTCAATGCCGCCACGCAGAAGGTGGAACCGGGCCTGCCGATACCGGTGATCATCACCGCGTACTCGGACCGCACCTTCACCTTCATCATGAAGACGCCGCCGGCGACGATCCTGCTGAAGAAGGCGGCCGGCATCGAGTCGGGCAGCAAGCGCCCGAACACCGAGAAGGTCGGCAAGGTTTCGCGCAAGCAGCTCGAGGAAATCGCCAAGGCGAAGGCGCCGGATCTTACCGCCGCCGATATCGACGCCGCGGTGCGCACCATTGCCGGTAGCGCGCGCAGCATGGGCCTGGTGACGGAGATCTGATCATGAAAATCAGCAAACGCTACAAGGCAATGCAAGGCAAGGTTGCCCCGGGCAAGACCTATGCGGTCGAAGAGGCATTGAAAATCGTCAAGGACAACGCCAAAACCAAGTTCGTGGAATCGGTTGACGTGGCGATCCGCCTCGGCATCGACGCGAAGAAGTCCGATCAGGGCGTGCGCGGCTCGACTCTGCTGCCGCACGGCACCGGCAAGACCGTGCGTGTTGCGGTGTTTTGCCCGGCTGGCGAGAAGGCCGAAGCGGCCAAGGCCGCCGGTGCCGACGCGGTCGGCATGGACGACCTCGCCGAGAAGATGCAGGGCGGCGATCTGAACTACGGCCGCATCATCGCGACGCCGGATGCCATGCGCGTGGTCGGCAAGCTCGGCCAGTTGCTCGGTCCGCGCGGCCTGATGCCGAACCCGAAGGACGGTTCGGTCACCGCCGACGTCGTCACCGCGATCAAGAACGCGAAAGCGGGTCAGGTCAAGTACCGCAACGACAAGGCCGGCATCGTGCATTGCTCGATCGGCAAGGCGAATTTCGAGGTCAACGCGTTGAAGGACAACCTGCACGCGTTGCTCGCCGACCTGATGAAGTCCAAGCCGGCTTCGTCGAAGGGCGTGTTCGTGCAGAAGGTGTCGGTGTCGAGCACGATGGGCATCGGCGTCGGCGTGGATCAGTCCTCGCTGCCGCTGTAAGTTTTTCAAAATATTTGAGGGCTCCCGGAATCAAATCCGGGCGCCGTCAAAGACCGCAGGTGGCCGGCGTATCGCCGCATGGACGTACTCGCAAGGCGCACGAAGCGCGATTCACGCGAGCGATGTCAGGCCTTAATCGAAATGGACGCCAACCTGCGCAGATGGTGAAGCCCGACAGGATTTTTCCTCAAGGCCACCAGTTCGGCATCGCAAGATGCCAGCGAATCCCGAAGGAATCGGATTCGTGGAGATTTGGGTCGCGCAAGCGCATGACGCGCGCCGCGATCCAGTTCGGAAGGTAAAGCAATGGCACTCAATCTTGAGCAAAAGAAAGTAGTCGTTGCCGAACTGGCGAATGTGGCCGCCAAGGCGCACTCGTTGGTCGCCGCCGAGTATGCGGGTCTTACTGTGGAGCAGCTCACGCAGCTGCGCAAGAAGGCGCGCCAGTCCAATGTCTTCGTCAAGGTGGCGAAGAACACATTGGTCTCGCGCGCGGTAGAGGGTACGGATTATGCGTGCGTCAAGGACGCACTCGTGGGTCCCATGCTCTACGCCTTCTCCAAGGAAGATCCGGGTGCTGCAGGCCGGTTGATCAAGGAGTTCGCGAAGGCGAACGAAAAGCTGGTCCCCAAGGTCGTTGCGATCGGCGGGCAGATGTACCCGGGCTCTCATGTCGAGAAGCTCGCGTCGCTGCCGACCCGAGAGCAGGCACTGGCCATGTTGATGGGCACGATGTTGGCGCCGATCACCAAGCTGGTGCGTACCCTGGCCGAGCCCGCCGCCAAGACGGCGCGCGCGGTGGCTGCGGTGCGCGACAAGAAGGCCGCCTGACCGAACCACAATCGCTAATTTGGTGCTTTTTAAACTTTTATAGAGGTATACGAAAATGGCCGTTTCGAAAGAAGAAATCCTGGACGCCATCGGCAACATGAGCCTGATCGACGTCACCGATCTGGTGAAGATGATGGAAGACAAGTTCGGCGTGTCCGCCGCCGCTCCAGTGGCTGTTGCCGCTGGCCCGGCTGCCGGTGGCGCTGCCGCTCCGGCGGAAGAAAAGACCGAATTCACCGTGGCCCTGAAGGCTTCTGGCGAGAAGAAGGTCGAAGTGATCAAGGCCGTGCGCGCGATCACCGGTCTGGGTCTGAAGGAAGCGAAGGACCTGGTCGAGTCCGCTCCCGCCACCGTCAAGGAAGGCGTGAACAAGGACGACGCGGCGAAGTTCAAGAAAGAACTGGAAGCCGCCGGCGCGACCGTCGAGATCAAGTGACGGCACGAAGCCGTCATCCCGGCCAGTGCATGGACGCACGTTGCGCCGGGATCCAGATTTTATAGAGATCGACACAAAGCACTGGATTCCCGCACATGCAGGAATGACGGCAACCGAAGCCTGGGGGCGCAAGTCCCCGGGCTTCAGGTGCTTTTGCAATGAGTCGGCAGACGCAAGGCGAGAAGCTTAGTTTCTCCTTTTGCGTCTTCCGTCTTCCCTCGCAACAACTGTCGGCTGCTACCGGGCCGGCGCCATCAAAGGTGATATCCGCCATGACGTATTCCTTCACCGAGAAAAAGCGCATCCGCAAGAATTTCGGCAAGCGTCCGCAGGTACTGGACGTGCCACCGCTGCTCGCGATCCAGACCGATTCGTATCGCGAATTCCTGCAACTGAACGTGCCGGAGAAACAGCGCTCCGACCACGGCCTGCATGCCGCGCTCAAGTCGGTGTTCCCGATCGTCAGTTACTCCGGTAATGCGGCGCTGGAATATGTCAGCTACCGTCTCGGCGAGCCGCCGTTCGACGAACGCGAGTGCCGCTCGCGCGGAATGAGCTATGGCGCTCCGCTGCGCGTACTCGTGCGCCTGGTCATTTACGACAAGGATTCGCCGGCCTCGAACAAGGCCGTAAAGTACGTAAAGGAACAGGAAGTCTACATGGGCGAATTGCCGCTCATGACCGACACCGGCACCTTCATCATCAATGGCACCGAGCGCGTGATCGTCTCGCAGTTGCATCGATCGCCGGGCGTGTTCTTCGATCATGACCGCGGCAAGACGCATTCGTCCGGCAAGCTCCTGTTCAATGCGCGTGTCATCCCGTACCGCGGCTCGTGGCTGGATTTCGAGTTCGACCCCAAGGATTGCGTGTTCACCCGCATCGATCGTCGCCGCAAGCTGCCGGTGACGATGTTGCTGCGTGCGCTCGGCTACAACAACGAGCAAATCCTCGACATCTTCTTCGAGAAAAATGCATTCCATCTGGACAAGAAGGCCGGTGCGCGCCTGGAACTCATCGCCGAGCGTCTGCGCGGCGAGACCCTGAATTTCGACTTGCGCGCTGGCGACAAGGTTGTCGTCGAAGCGGGCAAGCGCATCACTGCGCGCCATGTTCGCGACCTCACCGCTGCGCGCATCAAGAACCTGGAGGTTCCGGACGAATACCTGGTCGGGCGCATCCTCGCGCACGACGTCGTCAACAAGAAAACCGGTGAAGTGCTGGCCGCAGCCAATACCGAGCTTGACCTCGCGCACCTGGAAAACTTCCGTCTTGCCGGTATCGACAAGATCGACACCTTGTTCGTCAACGATCTCGACCGTGGCGACTACATCTCCAAGACCTTGCGCATCGATCCGACCAAGACCCCGCTCGAGGCGTTGGTCGAAATCTACCGCATGATGCGTCCGGGCGAACCGCCGACCAAGGAAGCCGCGCAAAACCTGTTCTACAACCTGTTCTTCACGTTCGAGCGCTACGAACTGTCCGCCGTCGGCCGCATGAAGTTCAACCGCCGCGTCGGGCGCAAGGAAATCGTGGGGCCGGGCGTGCTTTACGATCACCAGTATTTTGGTTCGCGCAACGACGAGCATTCCAAAGAACTGGTCAAGAAGCTCGGCAAGACCTCTGACATCCTCGATGTGCTCAAGGTGCTGGTCGAGATCAAGAACGGTCGCGGCACGGTCGATGACATCGATCACCTGGGCAACCGCCGCGTGCGTTCGGTCGGCGAGATGGCCGAGAACACGTTCCGCATCGGTCTGGTACGCGTCGAGCGCGCCGTGCGCGAGCGCTTGTCGATGGCCGAAGCCGACAACCTGTCCCCGCAGGACCTGATCAACGCGAAACCGGTTGCCGCCGCGATCAAGGAGTTCTTCGGTTCCTCGCAGCTGTCGCAGTTCATGGACCAGAACAACCCGTTGTCGGAAATCACCCACAAGCGCCGCGTGTCCGCGCTCGGCCCGGGTGGGCTGACCCGCGAACGAGCCGGCTTCGAGGTGCGCGACGTGCATCCGACCCATTACGGCCGCGTGTGCACGATCGAAACACCGGAAGGCCCGAACATCGGCCTGATCAATTCGCTCGCCGTCTATGCGCGCACGAATTCCTACGGCTTTCTCGAAACCGCCTACCGCAAGGTCAACAACGGCAAGGTCACCGACAAGGTCGAATACCTGTCCGCGATCGAGGAAGGTGAATTCGTGATCGCCCAGGCGAACTCGCCGCTCGACAAGCACGGCGCGTTTTCCGAAGACCTTGTCGCCTGCCGTTTCAAGGGCGAATCCGAATTGCGCACGGCCTCGGAAATCCAGTACATGGACGTTTCGCCGATGCAGACCGTGTCGGTCGCGGCGGCACTGGTACCGTTTCTTGAACACGACGACGCGAACCGCGCGCTGATGGGCGCGAACATGCAACGCCAGGCCGTGCCGACGCTGCGTTCGCAGACGCCGCTGGTCGGCACCGGCATTGAGCGTCCAGTGGCGCGTGATTCCGGCGTCACCGCCGTTGCCCGACGTGGCGGCACTATCGACCAGGTCGATGCCGGCCGTATCGTGGTGCGCGTCAACGAGAGTGAGATCGGTGACAACGATGCCGGCGTCGACATCTACACACTGACCAAGTACACGCGCTCGAACCAGAACACCAACCTCAACCAGCGTCCGCTCGTGAACGTTGGTGACGTCGTGGCCAAGGGCGACACGCTCGCCGACGGTTCCTCGACGGACCTGGGCGAACTCGCGCTCGGCCAGAACATGCTGGTCGCGTTCATGCCGTGGAACGGTTACAACTTCGAAGACTCGATCCTGCTGTCGGAGCGCGTCGTCCAGGAAGACCGCTACACGACGATCCATATCGAAGAGCTCACCTGCTCGGCGCGCGACACCAAGCTCGGTCCGGAGGAAATCACCGCCGACATTCCGAACGTCAGCGAACAGGCGCTCGCGCGCCTGGACGAGTCCGGCGTGGTCTACATCGGCGCCGAAGTGAAGGCGGGCGACATCCTCGTCGGCAAGGTCACGCCGAAGGGCGAGAGCCAGCTCACCCCGGAAGAAAAACTGCTGCGCGCGATCTTCGGCGAGAAGGCGAGCGACGTTAAGGATTCTTCGCTGCGCGTGCCGCCCGGCATGGACGGCACCGTCATCGATGTCAGCGTGTTTACCCGCGACGGCATCGAGAAGGACAAGCGCGCCAAGCAGATCGAGGAAATGGAGATCAAGCGCATCAAGAAGGACTTCGACGATCAGTTCCGCATTCTCGAAGGCGCGATCTTCAGTCGCCTGCGCGATCAACTCGTCGGCAAGGTCGCCAACGGCGGCGCGCACGGCATCAAGAAGGGTGCGACGGTCACCAACGATTACCTGGATTCGCTCAAGAAGGACGAGTGGTTCGCGCTGCGCATGAAGAACGAAGACGTGGCCGACCTGCTGGAGAAAGCGCAGGAGCAGATCAAGCGTCACAAGGCCGAATTCGACAAGAAGTTCAAGGACAAGCAGGCCAAGATCACCGCCGGCGACGATCTCGCCCCGGGCGTGCTGAAAATGGTAAAGGTATACCTCGCGGTCAAACGCCGCGTGCAGCCGGGTGACAAGATGGCCGGACGTCACGGCAACAAGGGCGTGGTATCGATGATCCGTCCGGTCGAGGACATGCCGTACATGGCGAACGGCCAGCCGATCGATATCGTGCTCAATCCGCTCGGCGTGCCATCGCGCATGAACATCGGCCAGATCCTTGAAGTGCATCTGGGCTGGGCCGCGAAAGGCCTCGGCGAGAAGATCCAGCGCATGCTCGAGGCGCGCGAGAAGGCAAGCAGCTTGCGCAAGTTCCTCGACGAGATCTATAACCACGACAAGGACGTGTTCGGCGACCGCGTCAAGTTGCGCGAATTGAGCGATGAGGAAATCCTCGCACTGGCGCGCAACCTGTCGGCCGGCGTGCCGATGGCGACGCCGGTGTTCGACGGCGCGCACGAGGCCGAAATCAAGGCGATGCTCAAGCTTGCCGAGCTGCCGGTATCCGGACAGACCGAGCTGTACGACGGTCGTAGCGGCGAGGCGTTTGATCGCCCGGTAACGGTGGGCTACATGCACATGCTCAAGCTCAACCATCTCGTCGACGACAAGATGCATGCGCGCTCGACCGGTCCGTACTCGCTCGTTACCCAGCAGCCGTTGGGTGGCAAGGCGCAGTTCGGCGGGCAACGCTTTGGCGAAATGGAGGTCTGGGCACTGGAAGCGTATGGCGCTGCCTACACGCTGCAGGAAATGCTCACGGTCAAGTCCGACGACGTGCCGGGGCGCAACCAGATGTACAAGAACATCGTCGACGGCGAGCACGAAATGGCCGCGGGCATGCCCGAGTCGTTCAACGTGCTGGTCAAGGAGATTCGTTCGCTGGCGATCAACATGGAACTGGAAGAACGCTGACCCGTTTTTCCCGGCCCTGACATTGCCCGCCATCGCCTGAATCCCTCCGAATTGGAGAACGCAAAATGAAAGACCTGCTGAACCTGTTCAACCAGACCCGCCAGTCGCTCGACTTCGACTCGATCAAGATCGCGCTGGCTTCGCCGGAGCTGATCCGCTCGTGGTCGTTTGGCGAAGTGAAGAAGCCCGAGACGATCAACTACCGCACGTTCAAGCCCGAACGCGACGGTTTGTTCTGCGCGGCGATCTTCGGCCCGATCAAGGACTACGAGTGCCTTTGCGGCAAGTACAAGCGCATGAAGCACCGCGGCGTGGTCTGCGAAAAGTGCGGCACCGAAGTCACGCTGACCAAGGTGCGCCGCGAGCGCATGGGCCATATCGACCTGGCCTCGCCGGTCGCGCACATCTGGTTCCTGAAATCGCTGCCATCGCGCATTGGCCTGATGCTCGACATGACCCTGCGCGACATCGAGCGCATCCTCTACTTCGAAGCCTACGTCGTCATCGATCCGGGCCTGACCCCGCTCAACCGTGGCCAGTTGCTCAACGAAGAGCAGTACCTGCAAGCCGTCGAAGAACACGGCGACGAGTTCGACGCGCGCATGGGCGCCGAAGCCGTCTACGAACTGCTCAAGACCATCGACCTGAATGCCGAACTGGTGCGCCTGCGCGAGGAAATCGCGGCGACCAGTTCCGAGACCAAGCTCAAGCGCTTGTCCAAGCGCATCAAGCTGGTCGAGGCTTTCAATGATTCCGGCAACCGCCCCGAGTACATGGTCATGACCGTGCTGCCGGTGCTGCCGCCGGATCTGCGTCCGCTGGTACCGCTGGAAGGCGGCCGCTTTGCGACATCGGATCTGAATGACCTGTATCGCCGCGTGATCAACCGCAACAACCGCCTGCGCCGACTGCTCGAGCTCAATGCGCCGGATATCATCGTGCGCAACGAAAAGCGCATGCTGCAGGAAGCGGTCGATGCGTTGATGGACAATGGCCGCCGCGGCCGCGCCATCACCGGCACCAACAAGCGTCCGCTGAAGTCGCTTGCCGACATGATCAAGGGCAAGCAGGGCCGCTTCCGCCAGAACCTGCTCGGCAAGCGCGTCGACTACTCCGGCCGTTCGGTCATCGTGGTCGGCCCGACCCTGAAGCTGCACGAGTGCGGCTTGCCGAAGAAAATGGCACTGGAACTGTTCAAGCCGTTCATCTTCTCCAAGCTGCAACGTCGTGGTCTCGCCACCACGATCAAGGCGGCGAAGAAGAAGGTCGAGAGCGAAAGCCCGGAGGTTTGGGACATCCTCGAAGAGGTGATCCGCGAGCATCCGGTGCTGCTCAACCGCGCACCGACCCTGCATCGCCTTGGCATCCAGGCGTTCGAGCCGGTGCTGGTCGAAGGCAAGGCAATCCAGTTGCATCCGCTGGTGTGTACCGCGTTCAACGCCGACTTCGACGGCGACCAGATGGCCGTGCACGTGCCGCTGTCGCTGGAAGCGCAGTTGGAAGCGCGCGCGCTGATGATGTCGTCGAACAACATCCTGTCGCCGGCGAACGGCGATCCGATCATCGTGCCGACCCAGGACGTGGTGTTGGGTCTTTACTACATGACCCGAGCGCTGGAAAACGCGAAGGGCGAGGGCATGGCGTTCGCCAACCTGACCGAAGTCAACCGCGCGTACCAGAATCGCGCGGTGGAACTGCACGCCAAGGTCAAGGTGCGCATCCACGAAGTGGTGATCGACGAGAAGAAGAACCGCAGCGAGAAGACTACGCTGGTCGATACCACGATCGGCCGCGCGCTGCTGGCGGAGATTTTGCCTGAAGGGCTGCCGTTCAAGCTGATCAACCAGGAGCTGACGAAGAAGGCGATCTCGCGTCTGATCAACGCCTGCTACCGCAGCCTTGGCCTCAAGGACACGGTCGTATTCGCCGACAAGCTGATGTACACGGGCTTCAATTACGCGACCCGCGCCGGCATCTCGATCGGCATCGACGACATGAAGATTCCGGCCGAGAAGCCGAAGATCCTCGAAGGCGCCGAGAAGGACGTCAAGGAAATCCAGGAGCAGTTCGCTTCGGGCCTGGTCACCGCCGGCGAGCGCTACAACAAGGTCGTCGACATCTGGTCGCGCACCAACGAACTGGTGGCCGGCGCCATGATGAAGGGCATCGGCGTGGACAAGGTCAAGTCCGCCAAGGGCGAGGCGATCGAGCAGAAATCGATGAACTCGCTGTTCATCATGGCCGATTCCGGCGCGCGCGGTTCCGCGGCGCAGATCCGTCAGCTGGCTGGCATGCGCGGTTTGATGGCGCGCCCGGACGGCTCGATCATCGAGACGCCGATCAAGGCGAACTTCCGCGAAGGCCTGGACGTGTTGCAGTACTTCAACTCCACCCACGGCGCGCGCAAGGGCCTGGCCGATACCGCGCTAAAGACCGCGAATTCCGGCTACCTCACGCGACGTCTGGTCGACGTGGCGCAGGACGTCGTCGTCACCGTGCCCGATTGCAACACGCTCGCCGGCCTGACCATGACCGCCATCGTGGAAGGCGGTGATGTCGTCGAGCCGTTGCGTGACCGTGTGCTTGGCCGCATCGTGGCAGCCGACGTTTACGCGCCGGGCAACGATGACAAGCCGCTGCTTACGCGCAACACCCTGCTCGACGAAAAACTCGTCGAGAAACTCGATGCCGCCGGTGTGCAATCGATCCTGGTGCGTTCGCCGATCACCTGTGAGTCGAGCTTTGGCGTGTGCGCGCTCTGCTACGGGCGCGACCTCGCACGCGGACATCTCGTCAACATGGGCGAGGCGGTCGGTGTCATCGCCGCACAATCCATCGGCGAGCCGGGCACGCAGCTGACCATGCGCACGTTCCACATCGGCGGTGCGGCTTCGCGCGCGGCGGCGGTCGACAATGTGCAGGTCAAGACTGCCGGCACGCTCAAGTTCAACAACCTCAAGACCGTGCACCACGCGCAGGGTCATCTCGTCGCGGTATCGCGCTCGGGCGAATTGTCGGTGATGGATGCCCACGGCCGCGAGCGCGAGCGCTACAAGGTTCCGTACGGCGCGACCATCGCGGTCAAGGATGGAGCGGCAACGAAGCCGGGCCAGATCGTTGCGAATTGGGATCCGCACACCCATCCGATCGTCTCGGAAGTCGCCGGTCGTGTGCGCTTCATCGACTTCATCGACGGCTTGACCGTGCAGGCGCAGACCGACGACCTGACCGGCCTGGAATCGGCCGTGGTGACCGATCCCAAGCGCCGTGGCACGCAAGCCAAGGATCTGCGCCCGACCGTGCGCATCGAGGACAAGAAGGGCAAGGAACTCAAGCTTCCCGGTTCCGACATTCCGGCGCAGTACTTCCTGCCGGCTGGCGCAATCGTCAGTCTGCAAGATGGCGCGGAAGTCGGCGTCGGCGACGTGGTCGCGCGTATCCCGCAGGAAACATCCAAGACCCGCGACATCACCGGCGGTCTGCCGCGCGTGGCCGACCTGTTCGAGGCGCGCAAGCCGAAGGAACCGGCGATCCTGGCTGAAGTGTCGGGTGTCGTGTCGTTCGGCAAGGACACCAAGGGCAAGCAGCGCCTGGTCATCAAGGACGCCGATGGCAACGATCACGAGGAACTGATCCCGAAGTGGCGGCAGGTCATCGTGTTCGAAGGCGAACATGTGGAAAAGGGCGAAACCGTGGTCGACGGCGAGCCGAATCCGCATGACATTCTGCGCCTGCTCGGCGTGGAGCCGCTGGCCGCATACCTGGTCAAGGAAATCCAGGACGTCTACCGCCTGCAGGGCGTGAAGATCAACGACAAGCACATCGAAACGATCATCCGCCAGATGCTGCGCAAGGTCGAAATCTCCGATCCGGGTGATACCCGCTACCTGCGCAATGAGCAGGCGGATCGCGTGCGTCTGGTCGAGGAAAATGCGCGCGCCAAGTCGCGTGACGAGCGTCCGGCCGAGATCGTGCCTATGCTGCTGGGCATCACCAAGGCGTCGCTGGCGACCGAGTCGTTCATCTCGGCCGCATCGTTCCAGGAAACCACGCGCGTATTGACGGAAGCCGCCGTGCGCGGCAACCGCGACACCCTGCGCGGCTTGAAGGAAAACGTCATCGTCGGCCGCCTGATCCCGGCGGGTACCGGCCTGGCCTACCACAACAAGCGCCGCAAGAAGGCCGAGGGCGGCCTGAGCGACGCGGATCTGGAAACCCTGCGTGGCGGGGTGACCGAGTTCGTGGGCGAGTCGGTCGCGGAAGGGTGACGGCAAAGGCCGGGACCCCGTGTCCCGGCCTGATGTTGCCACAGGTGTTGTAAACGGCGAAGCGGCCGGCTATAATCCCGCTTCTCGCTGGACCGGATTCGTTTCGGGCGGCGATTTTGGCGTAAAACCGAAATGGGGGGCAGGACGCTCCTTGTGTTCGCTAAAGGACTTTGTGCAGCGCGGGGCAATGCCCGCAGCCGCCGACGCCATACACACAGTGTTGACAGGCCGGAATCAACCCCGGCCTGTTTTTTCGTCTAAAACCTAGGATCTTTGCATGTCGACCGTCAACCAGCTGGTGCGCAAGCCGCGCAGCCCGAAGACCTACAAGAGCGCCTCGCCGGCGCTGGCGAACTGCCCGCAGCGTCGCGGCGTGTGCACGCGCGTGTACACGACCACGCCGAAAAAGCCGAACTCGGCCCTGCGCAAGGTCGCCAAGGTGCGCCTGACCAACGGCTTCGAGGTCATCAGCTACATCGGCGGCGAAGGCCACAACCTGCAGGAGCACTCGGTCGTGCTGATCCGTGGCGGCCGTGTCAAGGATCTTCCGGGCGTGCGCTACCACACCGTGCGCGGCTCGCTCGACGCTGCCGGCGTGGCCAAGCGCAAGCAAAGCCGCTCCAAGTACGGCGCGAAGAAGCCGAAGGCCAGCTAAGAATCAAAACCACAGGCGCCTGTTTCATTCAGAACCAGGCGCTTGAGTATCAAGCAGCACTAATCGCTGCACCATTGAGAAGAGAATATGTCACGCAAAGGCAATACCCCCACACGCGAACTGCTGCCGGATCCAAAGCACGGCAGCGAGCTGATTTCCCGTTTCATCAACATGGTGATGAAGAGCGGCAAGAAGTCGGTGGCCGAAGGCATCGTCTATGGCGCGATCGACCAGATCGGCCAGAAGAATGCGACGCCCCTGGAGCTGGTGGAAAAAGCACTCGGCAACGTCGCTCCGGCGGTCGAGGTCAAGTCGCGTCGCGTCGGCGGCGCCACGTACCAGGTGCCGGTTGAAGTGCGCGCCTCGCGGCGCATGGCGCTGGCGATGCGCTGGGTGATTGAGGCCGCACGCAAGCGCGGCGAAAACTCGATGCCGCGCAAGCTCGCAGCAGAACTGCTCGAAGCGGCCGAAAACCGCGGCGGCGCGGTGAAGAAACGCGAAGAAACGCATCGCATGGCGGAAGCCAACAAGGCGTTCTCGCATTATCGCTGGTAATGGAATTTATCGGGTGTCGTCCATATTTAGGCGTCCCCTTGAGGAAGATTTGAGGAAATGACTGTGGCTCGTAATACGCCAATCGAACGCTACCGTAACTTCGGCATCATGGCCCACATCGATGCGGGCAAGACGACGACTACGGAACGCATCCTTTTCTACACCGGCGTCAATCACAAGATTGGCGAGGTGCATGAAGGTGCAGCGACGATGGACTGGATGGAACAGGAGCAGGAGCGCGGCATCACCATCACGTCTGCCGCCACGACCTGTTTCTGGACAGGCATGGATCAGTCGTTCCCGCAGCATCGCTTCAATATCATCGACACCCCGGGGCATGTGGACTTCACGATCGAAGTCGAACGCAGCTTGCGCGTACTCGACGGCGCCGTGTTCGTGCTGTGCGCGGTCGGCGGCGTACAGCCGCAGTCCGAAACCGTGTGGCGCCAGGCCAACAAGTACGGCGTGCCGCGCGTGGCGTTCGTCAACAAGATGGACCGCGCCGGCGCGGATTTCGACAAGGTCGTCGGCCAGCTAAAGTCGCGCCTCGGCGCGAATCCCGTGCCGATGCAGGTACCGATCGGCGCCGAGGACCGTTTCGAAGGCGTGGTCGATCTGCTCAAGATGAAAGCGATCGCCTGGGATGTCGAATCCCAGGGCATGAAGTTCGAGTATGTGGACATCCCGGCCAATCTCGTCGACAAGGCGAAGAAGGCGCGCGAGCACATGGTCGAGTCGGCGGCCGAAACTTCCGAAGAACTGATGAACAAGTATCTCGAGTCGGGCGACCTGTCCGAGGAAGAGATCATCGACGGCATCCGCATCGGCACGCTTGGCAACAAGATGATTCCGGTGTTCTGTGGCTCGGCGTTCAAGAACAAGGGCGTGCAGGCGATGCTCGATGGCGTGATCCGCTATCTGCCGGCGCCGTCGGATCGCCCGCCGGTCACCGGGCATGACGAAAGCGACAAGATCGAAACGCGCAAGGCTGGCGACAGCGAGCCGTTCTCCGCGCTCGCGTTCAAGATCGCGACCGATCCGTATGTCGGCGCGCTGACGTTCTTCCGCGTCTACTCGGGCACGCTGAACTCGGGCGACACGGTGTACAACCCGATCAAGGGCAAGAAAGAGCGCATCGGCCGCCTGCTGCAGATGCACGCGAACAATCGTGACGAGATTAAGGAAGTCCGCGCTGGCGATATCGCTGCGGCGGTCGGCCTGAAGGACGTCGGTACCGGCGACACGTTGTGCGACACCGGCAAGGTGATCACGCTCGAGAAGATGACGTTTCCGGAACCCGTCATCGCGATGGCGATCGAGCCCAAGACCAAGAGCGATCAGGAAAAGATGGGCCTCGCGTTGTCGCGCCTGGCGCAGGAAGATCCGTCGTTCCGCGTGCGTACTGACGAGGAATCGGGTCAGACCATCATCGCCGGCATGGGCGAGCTGCACCTGGACATCATCGTCGACCGCATGAAGCGCGAGTTCAACGTCGAAGCCAACGTCGGCAAACCGCAGGTTGCGTATCGCGAAACGATCCGCAAGGCGGCGGTGGACGTCGAAGGCAAGCACGTCAAGCAGTCCGGCGGCAAGGGCCAGTACGGCCACGTCGTGATCACGATGGAACCGCAGGAACGCGGCAAGGGTTACGAGTTCGTCGACGCGATCAAGGGTGGCACGATTCCGAAGGAATTCATCCCGCCGATCACGAAGTCGCTGAACGAGAACCTGACCTCGGGCGTCCTCGCGGGCTTTCCGGTCGTCGACATCAAGATCACGCTGACGTTCGGTTCGTACCATGAAGTCGATTCGAACGAACATGCGTTCAAATCGGCGGCGTCGATCGCGTTCAAGGACGCGATGCGCAAAGGCAACCCGGTGTTGCTCGAGCCGATCATGAAGGTCGAAGTCGTGACGCCTGAAGACTACATGGGCGACGTGATGGGCGATTTGTCCCGTCGTCGCGGCGTGCTGCGCGGTCAGGAAGATTCGCCTTCCGGCAAGCTGATCGACGCGCTGGTGCCGCTCGGCGAGATGTTCGGTTACGCGACCAGCCTGCGCTCGCTGAGCCAGGGCCGCGCGACGTTCACGATGGAATTCGACCATTACGCCGAGGCGCCGACGAATATCGCCGAAGCAGTGGTCAAGAAGGCTTAAGTCAACAATTTTTTCGGAGCACGACAATGGCAAAGGGCAAATTCGAACGCACCAAGCCGCACGTGAACGTAGGCACGATCGGTCACGTGGATCACG
>OEIU01001378.1_pt1 | contig 15941 bp, 24 predicted proteins | sample 1539221 | NCBI WGS metagenome assembly OEIU01 (sample SAMN03792071, study PRJEB22550) | activated sludge metagenome | feature: wastewater treatment plant; material: activated sludge; isolation source: Wastewater treatment plant of a petroleum refinery complex | place: Argentina: Zarate | collected...
ACGACGTTCGGCCGCATCGGCGTGAAGGTGTGGATCTACAAGGGCGACATCACGAACCGCGAGCTCGCCCGCGAGCAGGCCGCCGCCAAGTCCCAGCGCCCCGAGCGCCGGGATGGCGCAGACCGGCCGCGCCGCGGACCCCGCACGGATGCCGCTCCCGCGGCAGTAGGAGCAGAGGCCTGACATGCTGATTCCACGTAAAGTCAAGCACCGCAAGCAGCACCACCCTGGGCGCACCGGCCAGGCGACCGGCGGCACGAAGGTGTCGTTCGGCGACTACGGCATCCAGGCGATCACGCCCGCGTATGTCACGAACCGCCAGATCGAGGCTGCCCGTATTGCCATGACCCGTCACATCAAGCGTGGCGGCAAGGTCTGGATCAACGTGTTCCCGGACCGCCCGCTCACGAAGAAGCCAGCCGAAACCCGCATGGGTTCGGGTAAGGGTTCACCGGAGTGGTGGGTCGCGAACATCAAGCCGGGCCGCGTGTTGTTCGAGCTGAGCGGGGTCAACGAGACCGTCGCTCGCGAGGCACTCACCCGGGCCATCCACAAGCTGCCCCTCAAGGCACGCATCATCAAGCGCGAGGAGGGCGACGCATAATGGCGATCGGTTCCAAGGAGCTCCACCCGGATGAGCTCGACACTTTTGAAGACGAGAGACTTGTCGACGAACTGAAAAAGGCGAAGGAAGAACTCTTCAACCTCCGCTTCCAGTCGGCGACCGGCCAGCTCGAAAGCCACGGCCGGCTTCGCGCCGTGAAGCGCGACATCGCGCGGATTTACACGATCATTCGCGAACGCGAGCTCGGCATCCGGGCGACTCCGGTCGGCGTCGAACTTCCCGCGAAGACCGAGCCGAAGGCGAAGAAGAAGGCCGTGAAGAAGGACAGCGCGGTGAAAGATGAGGCTCCCGCCGCATCCGACGACGCGGAGCTGGCAGAAGCACAGCCGGCTGGAGCACTCAAGACTAAGGAGGCCAACTAATGGCGAAGACCGAAGATAAGGTCGCTGCCGAGGCAACCCTTGACCGCGGCTACCGGAAGATTCGACGCGGCTACGTGTCGAGCGACAAGATGGACAAGACGATCGTCGTCGAGGTCGAAGACCGCGTCAAGCACCCCCTGTACGGCAAGATCATCCGCCGTACCTCCAAGGTGAAGGTGCACGACGAGTCCAACTCGGCGGGCATCGGTGACCTCGTCGTCATCAGTGAAACCCGTCCGCTGAGCGCCACGAAGCGCTGGCGTCTGGTCGAAATCGTCGAGAAGGCCAAGTAGGCTTCCCGCCTACTCGTGAAGAGGAATAGACAATGCTTCAGCAGGAATCCAGAGTAAAGGTCGCCGACAACACCGGCGCCAAGGAGTTGCTCACGATTCGCGTTCTCGGCGGCTCCGGGCGGCGTTACGCCGGCCTCGGCGACGTGATCGTTGCCACCGTCAAGGATGCGATCCCCGGCGGCAACGTGAAGAAGGGCGAGGTCGTCAAGGCCGTCATCGTCCGCACCAAGAAGGAGACCCGTCGACCGGACGGCTCCTACATCAAGTTTGACGAGAATGCCGCAGTGCTTCTGAAGGCGGATGGTGACCCCCGCGGCACCCGCATCTTCGGGCCGGTCGGCCGTGAGCTTCGCGACAAGAAGTTCATGAAGATCATCTCGCTCGCACCGGAGGTCATTTAGCATGGCGAAGATCAAGAAAGGCGACCTCGTCCAGGTCATCACGGGGCCGACTCAGGCTCGCGGTGGTGACCGCGGCAAGCAGGGGCGCGTCAAGGAGGTTCTCGTCGAAAAGAACCGGGTAATCGTCGAGGGTGTGAACTTCGTCACGAAGCACTCCCGCGTCGGACAGACGCAGCGCGGCACGAAGACGGGTGGCATGGAGACGTTCGAGTCGCCGATCCACATTTCGAATGTCGCACTGGTGGACCCCAAGACCAAGAAGCCGACGCGCGTCGGATTCCGTGTGGAGAAGAACGCCGAGGGCAAGAACGTCCGCGTGCGATTCTCCAAGAGCTCAGGTGAGGACCTGTAATGACTGACACATCTACTACTGCTGCGAAGGCTGTCAAGGTGCAGCCGCGCCTGAAGCAGAAGTACAAGGCCGAGATTTCGGCCCAGCTGAAGAAGGACTTCGGGTTCACGAACGTGCACCAGGTCCCTGGGCTCGTGAAGATCGTGGTGAACACCGGCGTCGGCGAGGCGGCCCGCGATGGCAAGATCATCGACGGCGCAGTGAAGGATCTCGCCGCGATCACCGGCCAGAAGCCGCAGGTCACGGCGGCACGCAAATCCATTGCGCAGTTCAAGCTGCGGGAGGGCCAGCCGATCGGCGCGCACGTCACACTGCGTGGCGACCGTGCCTGGGAGTTCCTGGACCGCCTGCTCACGCTCGCGCTTCCCCGCATCCGCGACTTCCGCGGCCTGTCGGACCGCCAGTTCGACGGCCACGGCAACTACACGTTCGGTCTCAACGAGCAGGCGATGTTCCACGAGATCGACCAGGACAAAATCGACCGCGTCCGCGGATTCGACATCACCGTCGTGACGACGGCGAAGAACGACGACGAGGGTCGGGCGCTGCTCAAGGCGCTCGGATTCCCGTTCAAGGCACAAGAAACCACCGTCCAGCAGTAACCGATCGGCCAGGTCGGCATTCGCGTAACGGATGCCCGAAACCAGCACGAGAATCAGGAACAACACCATGACAATGACAGATCCGGTCGCAGACCTGCTGACCAGACTGCGCAACGCGAACTCGGCGAACCACGAAACCGTGTCCATGCCGAGCAGCAAGCTCAAGACCCACATTTCGGAAATCCTCAAGAACGAGGGCTACATCACGGGGTGGAAGGTCGAGCCTGCGCGGGTAGGCTCCACCCTCACGATCGACCTCAAGTACGGGCCGAACCGCGAGCGCTCGATTGCGGGCCTCAAGCGCGTGTCGAAGCCCGGTCTTCGCGTATACGCGCGTTCGACGGAGATTCCGCGTGTTCTTGGCGGCCTCGGCGTTGCCATCATTTCTACCTCGTCGGGGTTGCTGACCGACCGCGAGGCGACTGAGAAGGGCGTGGGTGGGGAAGTCCTCGCCTACGTGTGGTAATCCGACATGTCGCGTATTGGAAAGCTTCCGATTGATGTCCCGGCGGGCGTCAACGTCACCGTGGATGGCTCTGCCGTCACGGTCAAGGGTCCGAAGGGCGAGCTGAGCCTCACCGTCGCGAGCCCCATCGAGGTCAAGCTCGAGGATGGGCAGGTGCTCGTTTCCCGACCGGATGACGAACGTGAATCCCGTTCGCTCCACGGGCTGACGCGGACCCTCATCCACAATCAGATCATCGGCGTGACCGAGGGATATTCGAAGGGCCTGGAAATCGTCGGCACCGGTTACCGGGTGGCGCAGAAGGGCAGCGGGCTGGAGTTCGCACTCGGTTTCTCCCACTCCATCACGGTCGACCCCCCGGCGGGAATCACGTTCACCGTCGAAGGCAACAACAAGGTCGGCGTGCACGGGATCGACAAGCAGCAGGTCGGCGAAGTCGCGGCCAACATCCGCAAACTGCGCAAGCCGGAACCCTATAAGGGCAAGGGCGTGCGCTATGCGGGCGAGGTTGTTCGCCGCAAGGCCGGAAAGGCTGGTAAGTAAACCATGGGTACAGGCACACGAGGAAAGAGCAAGTCGGCAGCGAAGGATCGCCGCCACGCTCGCCTTCGCAAGAAGGTTGTCGGCACACAGGCGCGTCCGCGTCTTGTGGTGACCCGTTCGGCTCGCCACGTTTTCGTTCAGGTGGTCGATGACAGCAGGGGCTTCACGCTCGCGTCTGCGTCGACCATGGAATCGGATCTTCGGGGTCTTGCCGGAGACAAGACCGCCAAGGCGCGCAAGGTGGGCGAACTCGTCGCCGAGCGCGCGAAGAAGGCGGGAATCGACGCGGTCGTCTTCGACCGAGGAGGCAGCCGCTATGCGGGACGCGTCGCGGCAATCGCCGAGGGAGCTCGAGAGGGCGGTTTGAACCTGTGAGCGACGAGACCACAAATGACAAGGAGCAGCAAGTGACTGCAGAAGCGACCGAGGTCGACACGACCGCACAGGCCGCAACCGCTGCGACTGCCGAAACGCAGGAGAAGGACATCGCCAGCGAGCCTCGCGAGGCGCGCCGCGGTGGCCGTGAGCGCAACCCGAACCAGCAGCGCGGCAGCCGGGACTCGGACAAGAGCCAGTTCCTGGAGCGCGTCGTGACGATCAACCGCGTCTCGAAGGTCGTCAAGGGCGGTCGTCGTTTCAGCTTCACGGCCCTGGTCGTTGTCGGTGACGGGAATGGCATGGTCGGCGTCGGCTACGGCAAGGCGCGCGAGGTTCCCACCGCGATTTCGAAGGGCGTCGAGGAGGCGAAGAAGAACTTCTTCCGCGTCCCGCGCGTGGGCAACAGCATCCCGCACCCGGTGCAGGGCGAGGCGGCAGCGGGCGTTGTTCTTCTGCGTCCGGCCGCGGCAGGTACCGGTGTTATCGCCGGTGGGCCGGTCCGCGCCGTACTGGAGTGCGCGGGCATCCACGACGTTCTGAGCAAGTCCCTCGGTTCGTCAAACACGATCAACATCGTCCACGCGACCGTCGCGGCACTGCAGATGCTCGAAGAGCCCAGTGCCGTCGCCGGCCGACGTGGTTTGTCGGTGGAGCATGTTGTTCCCGCCCAGATCCTGCGGATCCAGGCGGCCACGGCGAAAGCCAGTGCAGAGAAGGCAGGTGCCTGATGGCTCGTCTCAAGGTGACCCAGACCAAATCGAAGATCAGTGAGAAACAGAACCAGCGCGACACGCTGCGGAGCCTCGGGCTCAAGCGCATCGGTGATGTCGTTGTGCGCGAGGACAACTCGCAGAACCGCGGATACGTTCGTACCGTGGCGCACCTGGTCAAAGTCGAGGAGATTGACTAATGGCTGACGAAGCCCCCAAGAAGACGCCAGCGAAGAAGCCAGCTACCAAGGCCGCTGCGAAGCCGGCCGCGAAGGCGGCTGCAACCAAGGCGGCGGCACCCAAGGCGGCCGCGAAGGCGCCGGCCAAGTCCGCTGCCCCCAAGGCTGCCGCGGCGAAGGCTGCACCCAAGACGTCGGCCGCGAAGACCGCTCCGAAGGCTGCTGCGTCAAAACCGGCCGCGGCGAAGGCTGCACCCACGGCCACGGCCACGGCCACGGCTGCGAAGGCGCCGGCCGCGAAGGCCGCGACCTCCGCGTCCGCAACGGCCGCGGCGAAATCCGCTTCCGCAAAGAAGGCGGCGTCGAAGGATGTCGTCTCGCGCCCGCAGGTTCTCAAGATGCACCACCTGCGCCCAGCGCCGGGAGCGAAAACCGCGAAAACCCGCGTCGGCCGCGGTGAAGCATCCAAGGGCAAGACGGCCGGGCGCGGAACCAAGGGAACGAAGGCCCGTTACCAGGTTCGCGTAGGGCTTGAGGGCGGAAACCTGAACAGCGTCATGCGCACCCCGAAGCTGCGCGGGTTCAAGAACCCGTTCCGCGTCGAATATCAGGTAGTGAACCTCGAGCGCCTTGCCGAGCTGTACCCGAAGGGCGGCGACGTCACCGTGAGCGACCTCGTCGCAAAGGGTGCCGTGCGCAAGAACGAGAAAGTCAAGGTTCTCGGTGCCGGCGAGATTGACGTTAAGCTGAATGTTGCGGTCGACAAGATCTCTGGCTCAGCTGAGCAAAAGATCCTGGCCGCGGGCGGCTCAGTAAAGTAAGCGAGTCGGATGGCCAACCATCCGATACTGCCCATGGTTGAGTTGTAGTCGCCACGGTTTCCCGCGAGGGGCACCGGCACTGCATTACCCGTAAATTCAGGAGGCCTAAGTGTTCGGCGCAATCTTGCGGATTTTCCGCACGCCCGATCTTCGCAGGAAGATCGGCTTCACGCTGGGCATCATCGCGCTGTTCCGGCTCGGGTCGTTCATCCCGACACCGTTCATCGACTACACGCACGTGCAGATCTGCCTGGGCAATAACGCGGGCACGACCGGGCTTTACGACCTCGTCAACCTGTTCAGCGGCGGAGCGCTCCTGCAGTTGTCGATCTTCGCGCTCGGCATCATGCCGTACATCACCGCGTCGATCATCGTCCAGCTGCTCCGCGTCGTCATTCCACACTTCGACACGCTGTACAAGGAGGGCCAGGCCGGCCAGGCCAAGCTCACCCAGTACACGAGGTACCTCACGATCGGTCTGGCCATCCTGCAGTCGACGACGCTCGTCACGGTGGCCAGAAGCGGAGCGTTGTTCCCGAGCTCCACCGGAACTCCGGAGTGCAGCCAGCTGCTCAGCAACGACTCCTGGTACGCAATCCTCCTCATGGTCATCACCATGACGGCCGGCACCGGCCTCATCATGTGGATGGGCGAGCTCATCACCGAGCGCGGCATCGGCAACGGCATGTCCCTGCTGATCTTCATCTCGATTGCGGCGCAGTTCCCCACGGCACTCTGGGGCATTCAGGTGGCGAAGGGCCTGGACGCGTTCCTCCTCGTGCTCGTCATCGGGCTCGTGATCATGACCCTCGTCGTGTTCGTCGAACAGTCGCAGCGGCGAATACCCGTGCAATACGCGAAACGGATGGTGGGCCGCCGAACTTACGGGGGCAACAACACCTACATCCCCATCAAGGTCAACATGGCCGGTGTGATCCCCGTGATCTTCGCGTCGAGCCTGCTGTACCTGCCGGCACTCGTCGCGCAGTTCAACCAACCGCAACCGGGCGAGGCGCCGGCCGCGTGGGTGTCCTGGATCACCGACAACCTGAGGTCGGGAGACAGCGCGCTGTACATGCTCGTGTACTTCCTGCTCAACATCGGATTTACCTACTTCTACGTCGCGATCACCTTCAACCCCGAAGAGGTCGCCGACAACATGAAGAAGTACGGCGGCTTCATCCCCGGCATCCGCGCGGGGCGGCCGACGGCGGAATACCTCGACTACGTGCTCACGAGGATCACCCTCCCTGGCTCTTTGTATCTGGGCATCGTCGCGCTCATACCGCTCTTCGCGCTCAGTTGGTTCGGGGCGAACCAGAACTTCCCGTTCGGCGGGGCCAGCATCCTGATTATCGTCGGCGTCGGACTCGAGACGGTCAAACAGATCGATGCCCAGTTGCAACAGCGCCACTATGAGGGCCTGTTGCGATGATGTCGGCCGAAACACCAGCTGAACAAGCCAATCACCACGGTGCCGGACGGTTCCTCATCATCGGGCCGCCGGGAGCGGGCAAGGGTACGCAGGCGGCGAGGCTGTCGACGCTGTTCGGCATCCCCGCCATCGCCACCGGAGACATCTTCCGCTACAACATCAAGAACGAAACGCCCCTCGGCATCGAGGTCAAGAGCATCGTCGATGCCGGCGATTACGTTCCCGATTCGCTCACGAACGAACTTGTACGCTCCCGCCTGGAGGAACCGGATGCGGTGAACGGGTTCCTGCTGGACGGCTACCCGCGCACCCCCGCACAGGTCGAGTTCCTCGACCGGATCCTTGGCGAGAAGAACCAGGCGCTCGACGCGGTGATCCGACTCGTCGCCGACGTCGAGGTTGTGGTCGCACGGCTGCGCAAGCGGGCGCTCGAACAGGGCCGGGTCGATGACTCGGAGGAGGCGATTCGGCACCGCCAGGATGTGTTCCTCCGCGAGACTGCCCCGCTCATCGAAACCTACGGCGAGCGCGGGCAATTGGTGACGGTCGACGGAATCGGCGATGTCGAGGTGGTGGGCGAGCGCATTCTCGCCGGCCTGGCCGAAAAGGGAATCACGATTCCCCGTACCGGCTTGGACGCAACCGCACACTGAGGTTGGCAGTGAACGATTTTTTGGCCTAAGATTGCTCTTTGGTGTCTTGGGGCGAATTCTTTCCTGCCCTCGTCACCGACAATCATCCGCACGACCAGCAATCAGTACTACTCACGTTAGCGAGTTATGGCAAAAAAAGACGGTGTCATCGAGATCGAGGGCTCGGTAGTCGAGGCTCTTCCCAACGCGATGTTTCGCGTTGAGTTGACCAACGGCCACAGGGTTCTCGCGCACATCTCAGGCAAGATGCGCCAGCACTACATCCGAATCCTCCCAGAGGACAAGGTCATCGTAGAGCTCAGCCCTTACGACCTCACGCGGGGACGCATCGTCTACCGCTACAAGTAGCACCGATTTCTGGAAAGTAACGACCCGCGACATTTCGCGGGTACGACGACAGCGAAGAGGCAAAAAATGAAGGTCAACCCGAGCGTCAAAAAGATTTGCGAAAAATGCAAGGTGATTCGCCGCAACGGCCGAGTCATGGTTATTTGCGAAAACCCGCGGCACAAACAGCGTCAGGGTTGAGCCGTCCAGCTTCACTAACTCAATACGAAATACGGCAGCACCGGATCCGCCACTGTTCCAGGACAGGCGCGGGGACACCATCGGTTGGAGGCCGATGCACAGGTTCTGCCCCATACCTCCACTGAACTATCAGGAGTAGCCAGAATGGCTCGTTTAGCAGGAGTGGACATTCCCCGCGATAAGCGCGTGGAGGTCGCACTGACATACATCTACGGAGTGGGACGCACGCGGTCGCTCAAGGCTCTCGCCGACACCGGAATCAGCGGCGAGGTCCGGGTCAAGGACCTCAGCGATGACCAGCTCATCACGCTGCGCGACTACATCGAAAGCAACTTCAAGGTGGAGGGCGACCTTCGCCGCGAGGTGGCAGCGGACATCCGACGCAAGGTCGAAATCGGAAGCTACCAGGGCATCCGCCACCGCAAGGGCCTCCCGGTCCACGGACAGCGCACCAAGACGAACGCGCGAACCCGCAAGGGGCCGAAGCGCACCGTCGCCGGCAAGAAGAAGGCCCGCTAACCGCGGCCCGCCACGAGATTTCGACAGGAGACCACACACATGGCAGCACCGAAGACCGCGGCCCGCAAGCCCCGCCGCAAAGAGAAAAAGAACGTCGCAGTGGGCCAGGCCCACATCAAGTCGACGTTCAACAACACCATCGTCACGATCACCGACCCGAGCGGCGCAGTCCTCGCCTGGTCCTCGTCCGGCGTCGTCGGATTCAAGGGATCCCGCAAGTCGACACCGTACGCCGCGCAGATGTCGGCCGAGTCGGCAGCGCGTCAGGCTCAGGAGCACGGCGTCAAGAAGGTCGACGTGTTCGTCAAGGGACCGGGCTCCGGCCGCGAGACCGCGATCCGTTCGCTTCAGGCTGCCGGCCTCGAGGTGGGTTCGATCAACGACGTGACGCCGCAGGCGCACAATGGATGCCGTCCTCCGAAGCGTCGTCGCGTCTGACGCCCTTGGCGTCCGACCCCCGGCGGGTGAGCGCGCTGGAGCTAAAAGCGAAAGCCATTTCCGGCCTTTTCCGCAGCGTAGCGTGCCAGCGCCGGACCCCGTCTAGGGGTCCGGACCCAACAACCAGAACAAACTTCCACAACTACACATAACTCAACAAACCAACCGGCCCGCCACCGGTTGAACGCCTAAGTGTCATATAGCGGACACTTCGCCGAAAGGAATACACAGTGCTCATTGCACAGCGCCCCACCCTGACCGAAGAGAACATTTCGGAGTTCCGGTCACGGTTCATCATCGAACCGCTCGAACCCGGCTTCGGCTACACGCTCGGCAACTCGCTTCGCCGCACCCTCCTGTCGTCCATCCCGGGCGCGGCAGTCACGAGCATCCGGATCGACGGCGTGCTGCATGAATTCAGCACGATCCCCGGCGTGAAGGAAGATGTCACCGAAATCATCCTGAACGTGAAGGGCCTCGTGGTCTCGAGCGAGCACGACGAGCCGATCACGGCGTACCTGCGCAAGCAGGGTGCCGGCCAGGTCACCGCGGCGGACATTTCCGCGCCCGCGGGCGTGGAGATCCACAACCCCGAGCTCGTGATCGCGACCCTGAACGACAAGGCCCGTTTCGAACTCGAGCTCACGATCGAGCGCGGCCGCGGCTACGTGTCAGCAACGCAGAACCGCAACGAGTTCAGCGAAGCCGGCCAGATCCCGATCGACTCGATCTACTCTCCCGTGCTCAAAGTCACCTACCGCGTCGAGGCAACTCGTGCCGGTGAGCGAACCGACTTCGACCGCCTCGTGGTGGATGTCGAGACGAAGAGCGCGATCAGCCCGCGCGACGCGATCGCGTCGGCCGGCCGCACGCTGACCGAACTGTTCGGCCTGGCTCGCGAGCTCAACACCGCCGCTGAGGGAATCGAGATCGGCCCCGCACCCGTGGATGCCGTGATGTCCAGCGAGTTGAGCATGCCGATCGAGGACCTCGACCTGTCGGTGCGCAGCTACAACTGCCTCAAGCGCGAGGGAATCAACTCCGTGAGCGAGCTTGTCGCTCTCTCCGAGACCCAGCTCATGAACATCCGGAACTTCGGGCAGAAGTCAGTCGACGAGGTCAAGGACAAACTCGTCGAGCTCGGGCTTTCGCTGAAGGATGCTGTTCCCGGATTCGACGGCGCCCACTTCTACAGCGGCTACGACGACGAGAACAACTGAGCCCGGCCCCACCAATTCTGATTCTGGAGAAAACCAATAATGCCTAAGCCAACCAAGGGCCCGCGTCTCGGAGGCGGACCGGCACACGAGCGCCTCCTGCTGGCGAACCTCGCCGCCGCACTGTTCACCCACAAGAGCATCAAGACGACGGAAACGAAGGCCAAGCGCCTGCGCCCCGTCGCCGAGCGCCTCATCACGTTCGCGAAGCGCGGCGACCTGCACGCGCGTCGCCGGGTGCTGGCCGTGATCGGTGACAAGGGTGTCGTTCACGAACTCTTCACCGAAATCGCGCCGCTCGTCGCCGAGCGCGACGGAGGCTACACCCGCATCACGAAGCTCGGATTCCGCAAGGGCGACAATGCTCCGATGGTGCAGATCGAGCTCGTTCTCGAGCCCGTCAATGCCAAGCCGAGCGCGAAGGCGACCACGAAGAAGCCGAAGGCGGCTCCCGTCGTCGACGAGCCGGCTGAGGACACCGCAGATGAATCCACGACGGATGCTGCGGCTGTGGATGAGGCTGTGACAGAGGATGTTGTAGTCGAGACCGCCGACGTCGACGCCGAAGCTGTCGACGCGGAGGTCGCTGACGAGCCAGCAGACGACGAGCCCAAGGCCGAGTCGGACGAGAGCGACGACAAGTAGTTTCCCGCGAAAGGGTCCGACTCACGGGAGTCGGACCCTTGTGCATTTCCCTGGTCGAGCGATGGTCTTCAGGACGAGCGATAGCGCCTGGGCGCTCTCGCTCGTCCGAATCGCGATCGCTGGCTGGGTTTGACGGACGCTATCATTCCCTTCGTGGCAGAAATGAGTCCGCTTCGCGACAGGGTCGCGGCGCCGAGCACCCTTCCGATTCCCGTCTCGATTGACGGCGTCTCGTGGCGCCCAGTGACAGTTGCGGATATCGACGCAATCTTTGACTGCGCGCGGGCCATCGACGTGGTCGAACATCCGCACTACGTAACCTCGAGAGAAGAGATCGAGGAAGATTTCGGACACTCCTATGTCGACCTGGAACGCGACTCTCTCGTCGTGCTCGACGCGCACGGGGCCGCGCTCGCGTACGGCCTTGTCGTGCTCCATCCGAGCCAGAACACTCTCGTTCGCTCCATCCTCATGGGCGGTGTGCGACCTTCGGTCAGAGGGCGAGGCATTGGCCGGGTGCTTCTGGCCTGGCAGGAGGCCCGCGCGCTGCAGCAGTTTGCCGGTTCGGACAAAAAACTCCCCGGGTGGATGATCGTGTGGACGTTCGAGAGGGCTACGGGAACTGTGCGCCTGGCCGAACGGTCTGGTTTTCGGATCGCACGGTACTTTCTCGAGCTGCGTAGGGACCTCTCAAAGCCCATCGTCGCGAAGGAAATTGCCGGCTTCGACATCGTGCAGTTTGACGCGTCCCAATCCGAAGCGGTGCGGCTCGCACGCAATGATGCGTTTCGCGATCACTGGGGCAGCCAGCCAACGACAGAGGAGAACTGGAACGAGATTGTCGCTCGTTCGACGTTTCGCCCTGACCTCTCGTTTCTGGCAATTGCACCCGACGGCGAGGTCGCCGGATTCGTGCTGAGCGAAGTCAACGAGGAGGACTTTGCGCCTCAAGGGTTCAGTTCTGCCTACATTGACCTCGTGGGAGTTCCGCGCGCGTTCCGTCAGCGCGGGATTGCTCCTGCCCTCCTCACTCGCACGCTCGAGGCGACAGTCGCAGCGGGGCTCCAGATGGCGGTGCTCGACGTTGACGCAGAAAGCCCGACTGGCGCGCTTGGCCTTTATACTCACCTCGGATTTACCGAAGCGAACCGCAGCATGCAGCTCAACAGGGAGTTCTAGGAGCGCCGACGTCGAGTTCAACAAGCGCACCGTCAGGCAGTGTATGCGCTCGGCTCAGTAGACTCGGCGCGTGAGCAGGGAAGTCGAATGCGCGGAGGACGGCGCGGATGAGCGCGCGGAGCCCGGCGCACAGCCGCACGGCATCCGATTGCGACTCGACGTCGCCTACGACGGTACCGATTTTCATGGTTGGGGCAGGCAGCCAGGCCTCCGCACGGTGCAGGGAGTTCTGGAGGGCGCGCTCGCGACGGTCTTCGGACGCCACGGGGATCCTCCCGCACTCACCGTCGCCGGCCGCACGGATGCCGGCGTGCACGCGCTCGGGCAGGTCGCCCACCTGGATGTTTCGGACGCGCAGCTTGCGAGCCTGACCCGGTCCCGTCAGGGCGGCGGCGCGGATTCGCTTGCCCGCCGGCTCAACGGAATCGCCGGGCTCGATACCGATGTGTGGGTGGCCAGGTCCAGCATTGCCCCGCCAGGGTTCGACGCGCGGTTCTCGGCCGTTTGGCGCAGATACGAGTACCGGGTCGCCGACACGAAATCTCCGCGCAATCCACTCGAACGGCGCGGCACACTGTGGTTTCCGGATGAGCTCGATGCCGATGCCATGCACGACGCGGCACAGGCCCTGCTCGGCCTGCACGATTGGACGTCATTTTGTAAGGCCCGCGAGGGCTCAACGAGTATTCGGACTCTCCAGGAATTCGACTGGGAGCGCGACGACCGGGGCGTTCTCGTCGCGCACGTGAAAGCGGATGCGTTTTGCCACAGCATGGTTCGCGCCCTCGTGGGTGCCACGATCACCGTAGGACAGGGTCGGCTTTCGGTCGCGAGGTTGTTGGCGATCCGCGATGAGCAGGAACGTACGAGCGAGTTCACGGTGGTGCCGGCCAAAGGTCTTACTCTTGTGGAGGTCGGATACCCAGACGACGCTGAACTTGCGGCACGAGCAGTGCAGACGCGCGCCCGCCGCGAGGTTTGACCGGGCCCGCCGGTTCGACTATTGTTGACCCTTGGTGCCTGCGAATATTGGGCATCACGAAGCTGAGCCCTCCACCGGATTCGTTCACGCCGCAGTGCGCGTCGTCAACGGCCACGGAGTGGGATTCACGAACACCTCCCTTCGACCAGAAAGCAGTGCCGTTCCATGCGTACTTACACACCGAAGCCTGACACCGTCACGCGGGACTGGCTCATCATCGACGCCACGGATATTGTCCTCGGCCGCCTTGCCAGCCACGTGGCCGTCCTCCTGCGCGGCAAGCACAAGGCCACGTTCGCCCCGCACGTCGACACCGGCGATTTCGTCATCGTGATCAACGCCGAGAAGGTCGCACTGACCGGTGCGAAGCTCGAGCAGAAAAAGGCGTACACCCACTCGGGCTACCCGGGCGGACTGTCCGCGACCACCTATTCGCAGATGCTCGCAAAGCACCCCACGCGCGCCGTGGAGAAAGCTGTTCGCGGGATGCTCCCCAAGAACTCGATCGGTCGCGCCCAGCTGAGCAAGCTGAAGGTCTACGCCGGAGCCGAGCACCCCCACGCTGCGCAGCAGCCCAAGCCCTACTCACTGACCCAGGTCGCGCAGTAGCGCCGGCTGACTAGCAAAGGATTTTTCATGGCGAAGATTTCAGACTCCATCGACAACCCGATTGACGGCGAGGCCGCAGTCGAGGCAGTAGCAGAGGCTCCAACGGCCAAGGCTCGCACCGTCGATGCCGCAGAGGGCGACGTGCCGGAGAGCTTCACGACCGAAACCCCGGTGGAGGCGGCCCCCAAGGCGCCGCGTCCGGCGCTGAACGTGCCCGGTGCAGCCGTCGGTCGCCGCAAGCAGGCAATAGCCCGCGTGCGACTCATTCCCGGCGCAGGCACGATCACGGTCAACGGCCGCGAGCTCGCGAACTACTTTCCGAACAAGCTCCACCAGCAGCTCATCAACGACCCGTTCAAGGTTCTCGACCTGCTGGGCAGTTACGACGTCATCGCCCGCATCACCGGTGGCGGCCCGTCCGGGCAGGCCGGAGCGCTGCGCCTCGGCATCGCCAGGGCGCTGAACGAAATCGACCGCGAAAATAACCGTGCAGACCTGAAGAAGGCCGGCTTCCTGAGCCGCGATGCACGCGTCATCGAGCGCAAGAAGGCGGGTCTGAAGAAGGCCCGCAAGGCTCCTCAGTTCTCGAAGCGCTAATCCCGCCGACCCGGCACTGACATGCCACGGCTTTTCGGTACGGATGGTGTTCGGGGCCTCGCCAACGAGACCCTGACGGTTGAGCTCGCGCTGCGCCTGGCGCAGGCGGCGGCCGTCGTTCTCGGCAAGGGCCGATACGCGGACGGTCGGCGAGCGTCCGGGCGCCGCCCCGTCGCGGTTTTGGCGCGCGATCCCAGGGTGTCGGGAGAGTTTCTGGCCTCCGCCGTCGCGGCGGGCCTCGCGAGCTCCGGCGTTGACATTTACGACGCCGGCGTGATCCCCACCCCGGCTTTGGCGTTCCTCGTCGCCGACTTCCACGCCGATTTCGGGGTCATGGTGTCGGCGTCCCACAATCCGGCTCCGGACAACGGAATCAAGTTTTTCGCCGCACGCGGCACGAAACTGCCGGATGAGGTTGAGGACCGCATCGAGGCGGCGCTCGCGGAGCCGCCCATCGCACCGACGGGAGCGGAGGTGGGGCGTATCCGCCGCTTCGCCGACGCGGAGGACCGGTACCTCGTGCACCTGCTCGGGACGCTGCCCGCTCGGCTCGACGGCATCCACGTGGTTCTCGACTGTGCACACGGTGCCGCCTCCGGCGTCTCCCCCGACGCCTTCAGCAAGGCGGGAGCGACCGTCACGCTCATCGGCGCCGACCCGGACGGGGTGAACATCAACGACGGCGTCGGATCCACGCACCTCGGATTGCTGACGCACACTGTCATCGAGACCGGTGCCGATCTGGGCATCGCGCATGACGGAGACGCCGACCGTTGCCTCGCGGTCGACGCCGCCGGGAACATCATCGACGGCGACCAGATCATGGCGATCCTGGCACTGTCCATGAAGGAACGCGGGCTGCTCGCCCACGACACGCTCGTGGCCACGGTGATGAGCAATCTCGGTCTGCGCCTGGCCATGGCGGAGCACGACATCACCATGCTTGAGACGAGGGTGGGAGACCGTTACGTGCTCGAGGCGCTCGCCTCCAGCGGTGCAGTGCTCGGCGGGGAGCAGTCCGGCCACGTCATCATGGCCGACTATGCAACAACGGGCGACGGAATCATGACAGGCCTGCACCTCGCGGCTGAGATCGCGCGCACGGGCACTTCTCTGGCCGAGCTCGCCTCGGTGATGACCGTCTACCCGCAGGTCATGGTCAACGTGAAGGATGTCGATCGCGAGTCGCTCGGCGGCGACGACACCATCGCCGCCGCCGTCGTCGTTGCGCAGGAAAAACTGGGCAGCAAGGGCAGGGTGCTGTTGCGCCCGTCGGGGACGGAACCGCTCGTGCGCGTCATGGTCGAAGCATCCGATCAGGCCGTGGCCGACGAAATCGCGAACGACCTGGCCGCGATCGTCACGAAGCGCCTCGCCCGCTAGTACCTCCGGGCCGGCACAGCCTAG
>OEIU01001379.1_pt1 | contig 15922 bp, 9 predicted proteins | sample 1539221 | NCBI WGS metagenome assembly OEIU01 (sample SAMN03792071, study PRJEB22550) | activated sludge metagenome | feature: wastewater treatment plant; material: activated sludge; isolation source: Wastewater treatment plant of a petroleum refinery complex | place: Argentina: Zarate | collected...
GTCGGGGTACCCGGGAGGCTGGGCCCGCCACGGAGTGTCGGGGTACCCGGGAGGCGGGCCCGCCACGGAGTGTCGGGGTACCCGAGAGGCTGGGCCCGCCACGGAGTGTCGGGGTACCCAGATTCCCTGCACGCGGCGTGGAGAACACTGGAATGATCGCACGCTTGTTGTCGGGTGGGGTGAATGGGGCGATGGTTCGGGGGGGCGCCGCTAGCATCGGCGGACATGGCCGAGGGCAACGACACCATCACCGAGGGCAAGCCCCGCAGCACGCGTGGGGGAGGGTTTCAGCGGCCGACGCTGCCCCTGGACAAGTTGTTTGACAAGCCGCCGCCGGCGTCGCCGCTGGCGGAGATGGCGCTGCTGGGGGCGATGATCCTGGATCCGGGCGTGATCCATGAGGTGTACAGCGTTCTGAAGGATCCGGCGGCGTTCTATGAGGAGCGGCATGCGGCGATTTACGCCGCGCTGGTGCGGACGATCGATCAGAAGCAGGCGGGGAACCTGGTGCTTCTGGCGGAGGCTTTGGCGGACAACGATGCGCTGAAGGATGTGGGGGGGACGCGGTATCTGGAGAAGTTGGCGTCGGAGACGCCGGGGCCGGCGACGGCGGTTCACTTTGCGCGGATCGTGGCGGACAAGCACCGGCTGCGGAAGTTGATCGCGGCGGGCGGGCAGATTGTGTACGACGCGTATCACGCGGGGGACCTTGGGCCGGATGGGGCGAAGGAGATCATCGACGCGGCGGAGTCGCTGGTGTTCGAGATCGCGCAGGCGGAGGAGACGAGCGATGCGGAGCCGCTCTCGCACCTGGTGGAGAAGGAGTATCAGCGGCTGGTGTCGCTGCAGGGGAAGGGGCTTTCGGGGCTGCCGACGCACTTCAAGGACTTTGATGAGTTGACGAGCGGGTTGCAGCCGGGGGACATGCTGATTCTGGCGGCGCGGCCGTCGATGGGGAAGACGGCGATGGCGCTGAACCTGGCCGAGCAGGTGGCGATGGGGGGGACGCCGTGGTCGCCGAAGAAGTCGCAGCCGGTGCCGGTGGCGTTCTTCTCGCTGGAGATGAGCAAGAGCGCGATCGCGCAGCGGATGTTGTCGGCGCGGTCGGGGTATTCGTCGCACGACATGCGGAGCGGGCGGCTGCGGGATGAGGACTATGACCGGCTGTGCGAGTCGATGTATGAGTTGCACGATGCGCCGGTGTTCATCGATGACACGCCGGGGCTGACGGTGCTGGGGCTGCGGACGCGGGCGCGGCGGATGGTGGCCAAGCACGGGATCAAGTGCATCTTCATCGACTATCTCCAGCTCATGACCGCGCCCGGGGCGGCGAAGGAGTCGAGGCAGGTGGAGGTTTCGGCGATCAGCCGCGGGGTGAAGGCGCTGGCGCGGGAGTTGAGCGTGCCGGTGATCTGTTTGTCGCAGTTGAACCGTGGGCCGGAATCGCGCGGGGACAACCGGCCGAAGATGTCGGACCTGCGCGAGTCGGGGTCGATCGAGCAGGACGCGGACGTGGTGGCGCTCTTGCACCGCGAGGCGTACTACCACGTGGGGGATCAGGACTGGATGGCGGAGAACGAGTCGAAGGTGAACGAGGCGGAGCTGATCATCGCCAAGCAGAGAAACGGGCCGACGGACTCGGTGAAGTTGACCTGGGATCAGTCGACGACGCGGTTTAAGGACTATGGGACGTTTGCGGGGGGGACGGGATTGTCGAGCGGGTATGCCGCGCCGGGGAGGGCGCGGCAGGGTGGGGCGTCTTCGGGCGCGCCCGACCCGTTTGGGGCGAAGATCGAGGTGGTTCCGTTCAGTCCGGGGAAGAAGACGGGGCCGATCTCGAACCATCGGGATGGGGGCGGGCCGGATCGGGAGGATGATGCGGGGGATGTTGGGATGCCGATGGAGTGAGGGCCCACCGGCGATGGGCACGGCACCTAGAATCCGCCGAGGTATCACATGTGTCTGCACATTTCCATCAATCTGCCCGACGACGTCGAGAAACGCATCCGGGCGGAGGTGGCGAACCTCGATGCGACGGCGCGTGAGTCGGTGCTGCTGGATCTGTTTCGTCGCGGCGTGCTGAGCCACTCCGAGCTCTCGCAGGCGCTGGGGATCGACCGATTCGAGACCGATGCCGTGCTGAAGGGGCGGGGCATTTTCGAGGGGTCGCTGACAGCGGAGGATGTCGAAGAGGATCGGCGCACGATTGAGTTCATTCTGCGCGACAAACGCACATGATCATCGTCGCCGACAGTTCGCCGCTGATCCTGCTCGCCAAGACCGGTGATGTGCGGCTTCTGCCGCTCCTGTTCGAGCGCGTGGTGGTTCCTCCCGAGGTGATCGCGGAACTCGGCGCGGCGCCGGCGCTCGCGCCCGGGCGCGAACTCGCGTCGAACCCGCCGGATTGGCTGCGGGTCTGCTCGGCTCGCGGTGCGGCGCCGATTCCTCGGTTGCAGCCGGGCGAGACGGCCGCGATCTGCCTTGCGTTGGAACTGGGCATCGGCGTGATCCTGATTGATGAGCGGCGGGGCCGTCATGCCGCGACGGCGCGCGGGCTTCGGGTGCTCGGAGCCATCGGCGTGCTCGAACTCGCGGCGGCGATGGGTGTGCTCGATCTCGCGGCGGCGTTCGAGCGCGTCAAGCGCACCGACTTTCGCATCTCGCACGACCTGCTCGACGCGCGGCTTCGCACGTTCCGCGATGTGCGGGGTCGCTCGTGAGCCAGGACCTCCACACCCGCTGGCACGCCCTGTGCGAACGCGTCGGCGCGTTCAAGAACGTGGACGAGTCCGACCTGACCTTCGGCATGCTCCGCACGTTGTACACGCACCCGGTGCGGGCCTACCACACGCTGGGGCACATCGCGCAGGTGCTGGCCGTGTTCGACTCGGCCCGCATGCTTGCCGACGACAAGGACCTTGTCGAGTTTTCGCTGTGGCTGCACGACTGCGTGTACTTTGCCGAGCGGCCCGACAACGAGGAGCGGTCGGCGGACGCGGCGGGGATGATCGCGGGGCTGCTGGGGTGCGAGCCGGCCTTCGCCAGGCGCGTCCGGGAGTGCATCATGGTGACGCGCCACTCCAACCCGCCGGGGACCGGCGACACCGCGCTGGTGGCGGACATCGATCTGTCGATCCTCGGGGCTTCCAAGGCCGAGTACGACGCCTATCGCCACGCCATCCGCGAGGAGTTTGCCTTCGCGACCGACGGGCAGTTCCTCGAGGGCCGGAGGGCGTTTGTGCAGCGGATGCTCGACAAGGACCGCGTCTACGCGACGCCGCACTTTCGGAGCGAACTTGAGGACGCGGCCCGGGACAATCTGTATCGGGAGCTGGACGATCTGGAGCGGGGCGTCATCCTTTGAGCACTCCGGTGCGCTCGAGCACAGGGCTCCATCGATCCGGCTTGGGCGGCTTGGGCATCGGGGCGGGCGACGCGTCGGCCGGCGGGTCGGGCCGGGCCGGTCAGTTGCTCGCCGCGGTGTTGACGAGTTGCTTGAGGAACTCGGTCTCCTCGGGGGTGCGGACGGGCTTGCCGGCCAGGAGGCGGTCGATCTTGTCCTTCAGCTCCTGCTCCTTGCCCTCGCTGTATCCGATGTCGGTGTCGGCGACGTTGCCGTTCTGGTCGATGATCATGACGAAGGGCCAGCTGCTCACGCCGAGGGTGTTGCACACGGCCCGGGAGGTGTCGTCGAACTGCTGGATGGTGATGCCGCGCTTGGCGAGGAAGCGCTTGACCCTCTCGCCCTCGCCGGGCTTGTCGCAGTCCACGCCGATCATCGTGACGGGGGCGTTGGCCTGCTCGTAGTGCTGCTTGATCCGCTCCATGGCGGGGAGGCCCTTGACGCACCATGAGCACCAGATGGCCCAGAAGTCCAGCACGACGACCTTGCCGTTGTAGGAGGCGATGTCGATGTCGTGGCCGTCGAAGTCCTTTCCGACGATGGCGGGCGCGGGCTTGCCGTGCAGGGCGATGTGGGCCGCCTGCCCGGGGTAGATGGCCAGGAACTTGTCCACCTTGACGCTCTTGGGGCCGGGGACAAAGACGAACGTCTCGGGCGGGATGGTCGGGTTGAGGGTGCGTGTGTACACCTTGGTCCAGCCGGCGCGCAGGTACCGCTCCGCCTTCTTGGGCGAGGCCTGTCCCTCGCTGTCCTCGATCGCCTGGCGGTCGGCGATGTCCTGGTACATGGCCGTCCAGTCCTCCTTGATCACGCGCGGCAGGTGGTCCTCGTCGGAGTACCAGCGCTCGAAGGTGAACGGGATCGACCCGGGCTGGCGGCTCTCGATCGCCGTCCCGGACACCCAGGACCCGACCATGCCGTCGTGCTCGCCGGTGCGGACGCGCTCGACGGTCTTGACCCCCCGGAGCGTCTGCTCGAGCGACATGCCCGGGCGGAGGATCGGCTCGCCCGGGAACCCGAGGATCTGCCTGTCGGACATCTCCTCGATCGTGTCCCGGAGCATCCACACCGCGGGCATGGGCCGCTGCACGTACTGGTGGGTGTACTTGTTGGCGACGGTGACGGTGGCGCCGTCGGCGTACACGCGGAAGAGCTTGTTGTCGATGAAGAGTTTGTTGGGTTTCTCGACCGCGTACTCGGTCGCGTACTCGACGCGGTTGGGCGGGCGCCCCTCGACATCCATCGTCCACGTCGCGACCACCGTTCCCTTGACGCTCGTGAGGTCCCGGACGATCTCGAGTTCCCTGGTCAGCACGTCGGTCGCCTCGACGGAGATCTCGACCTTGTCCTTGCGTGCCGAGGCCGGATCGATGAGGTCCTTGGTCGAGATCGGGGGCTGGGCCGGGCACTCGCCGACCCCCGCGCCCGTCACTACCGCCGCGGACGCCGCCACAACCATCGACTTGAGCCACTGAGCCATGTTCGGTCCCTTTCGCGGGCATTCGCGCCGGCATCCGCCGGCCATGCCGGAGTGTAGTTGCCCCGGGGTTCACGCACGCCCCCCCTCTGGCTTTCAGCACGGGGCGGATCCTGCCGATGGACCCCCCGCGGCCCCGTCCCCCGGGCCCGTCCGATTCCGGCGCGTTCTTGGCCGCGCCGCCCCAATCCCCGTCACCCATCCCGCCCCCGCCGGTTTGATACAGTTCCTTTGTCCCTCCGGATTCACCCGGACCCCGCCCGTTCTCCCGCCACACCGGCATGGATGCCCGACCCCCCACATCCCCGTCCGTTCGCCCCCCGACGGGCCCCTCCGGCGCGGCCCGGCTTCCCGAGGCGGATGCGCAGCTCTATCTGCACCCGCAGACCCTGGCCCGCCTGGGTACGCTGGAACTCCGGGCCAAGATGATCGTCGAGGGCGTCATGTCGGGGGCGCACCGGTCCCCGTACCACGGGTTCAGCGTCGAGTTCGCGCAGCACCGGCCGTATGTGGCCGGCGACGACATTCGGCACCTGGACTGGAAGGTGTACGGGCGTTCGGACAAACTGCACCTCAAGCAGTACCAGCAGGAGACCAACCTCGATCTGGTGGTGATGGTGGATTGCTCGGGCTCGATGAACTTCGGCTCGCGGTCGTTCGAGTCGGCCAGCGGGGTGGGGCGGACGACCTCGCCGGACGGTCGGCCGTACTGGAGCAAGTATGACCACGCGACGGCGGTGGGGGCCGCGCTGGCGTACATGTCGCTGCACCAGGGGGACCGCGTGGGGCTGGTGGTGTTCGCGGATGAGGTTCGGGCGATGCTCAAGCGGTCGAGCGCGATGAGCCTGTGGCGGCAGATCGTGGGGGCGCTGAGCGTGGAGCCGGTGGACAAGCCCACGAACATGGCCCGGGTGATCGATCAGACGCTGGGGAAGTTGACGAATCGGTGCCTGATCGCGCTGGTGAGCGACCTGTACATTGATCCGGAGGAGTATCGCACCGCGCTGGCGAGGATCCGGCACAAGCGGCACGACCTGATCGTGCTGCAGATCGTGGACAACCGGGAGAAGGAGTTCGACCTGCGGGATGTGGCCCCGTTCGAGGGGCTCGAGGGGGAGCCGAGGCTGAAGGTCGATCCCCGGGCGATCCGGGAGGCGTACAAGCAGGTCTTCGCCGAGCATTTGGAGAAGATCGAGCAGATCACGCGGTCGTTCAACTTCGACTATCACCTGGTGAACACGCACGACTGGCTGGGGCCGCCGATGGCGGCGTTCTTGGCGAAGCGGAATGCGCAGATCAAGAGGAGCAAGTTCGGGTGAGAATCACAGGTGTCAAGGTGTCGAGGTGTCGAGGTGTCAAGGGGACTCTGCGCTCTGGACACCTTGACACCTTGGCACCTGGACACCTTTTCCGGAGGATCGTCGCATGACCTTCCTCCACCCCGCCCTGCTCGCCGCCGGCGTTGCGTGCATCGCGATCCCGATTATTATCCATTTGCTCATGCACCGTCGGCGCAAGCCCGTGATGTGGGGGGCGATGCGGTTCTTGCTGGAGGCGTACAAGCGGCAGCGCCGCCGCCTCATGCTCGAGAAGTGGCTCCTCCTCGCCTGCCGTTGCCTCATTCTCCTCCTCCTCGCCCTCGCCATCGGTCGCCCCCTCCTCGGCCGCCTCATGCCCGGCACTCCCGGCAAGACCATCTACATCCTCATCGACAACGGCCTCGCTTCCGGCACGCGCGACACGGGCGCCGGCACCGCCCTCGACCGCCACAAGGCCGCGGCCAAGGCCGTCCTCAAGTCCCTCCGCTCCGGCCTCACCTCCGGCGGCGCGGGCGAGTCCGATCGCGTCGCCCTCATCACCCTCGGCGGACCCGCCGAGGGCCTCGTCCTGCCCGCCTCGGCCAACCTCGGCTCCGTCGAGACCATCATCGACACCATCGAGCCCACCGACTCGCGCACCGACCTTCCCGGCGGCGTCTCGCTCATCGCCGGCGCGCTCTCTCCGGTCGTCGGCTCCGGCGAGCCCCCGGCGCGCCCCGACCGCACCTTCGTCGTCCTCCTTTCCGACTATCTCGACGGCTCCGCCGATCTCTCCCCCACCGGCGACGCGGCCCAGTCCCTCGCCTCCATCCGCCTGCCGGAGGGCGTCCGCCTCATCTCCTCCTCGCCCGAGTCCACTCCCACCACCAACACCTCCATCATCGCCGTCGAGCCCCTGCGCTCCATTCTTGTGGACTCCTCGCGGGCCTCTGGGTCATCCGCCGATCTGTCCGAACTCGTCCGCATCCAACTCCGGCGCACGGGCGATCTCTCGCAGCCGGCCATCTCGACCGTTCGGGCCCGATTGGCCCCGATCACCGACGGCGAGGCGGGCGCTTCCGCGGCCGAGTCTCCCGGCGATCGCGCCACGGTCCGCTGGACGGCCGGTCAGGAGACCGCGACCGCGATCGTTCCTGTTCGCACCGATCGCACGGGGCGTGGGGCACCCTCCGCTTCGGGAAGCCCGAGGGCCGCCACCGCCGCGGTCATCGTCGCCTCCATCGACGACGACGCCCTTCCCGCGGACAACCGGTGGCGGCGGCCGGTGGAACTCCGCGACGCCCTGCGCGTGGGCGTCGTCGCCCCGGTCCGCTTCGGCAAGGCGGAGCGGATCGACCAGCTCGATCCGGCCACGTGGGCGCGGTTCGCCCTCTCCCCCACCGGCGAGAACTCCGCCACCTCGGGCGTGGACGTCATCGACATCGAGCCCGCCTCGATCGACGCGGCCCGGCTGGCCGGCCTGGACGCCGTCGTCCTTCCCCGACCGGACCTCCTCACCGAGCAGGCCTGGGCCCGCCTGCGCCTGTTCATCGACGCGGGCGGGCTTGTGCTCGTCACGCCCCCGCCGAGCGTGACCGTCAACCTCTGGGGCGACGCCATGACCAGGTCGCTGGGCCTGAGTTGGACGGTGGCGCGCGAGTCCCGCGACGCGACCGGCCGGCGCCTGAGCATCCCGCAGTCGTTCGGCGCGACCGCCGACCCCGGGGCCAACGGACAGGGCTCGACCTCGCTGCTCAACCTTGTGCAGGGCGAACTGGCCGATCTCATCTCTCCGGTCAATGTTTTCCGCACGCTCCCCATGGCCCCCGCGCCGGAGACCGGCGAGACGCTGCTGGCCCTCGACGACAACACGCCCATCATGTGGGCCGGCGCGCCGGGGGCCAAGCCCGCCACCGGCGCGCCCGACGCCAAGGCGGCGACCCCGGCCTCGGGGCGCGGCCTGCTGGTGTATCTCGCGATCGCGCTGGACCTTGGGTGGTCGGACCTTCCCGCCAAGCCGCTGATGGTTCCGCTGGTGCAGGAGGTGCTGCGGCAGGGCGTCGGGCGGGCCCGGGGGTCGTGGTCGGCCCTTGCCGGCTCGCGCCCCACGCTCCCGACGCGCACGAGCGAACTGCTCGAACTCCCGGACCCCGCGAGAATCTCCGCCGAGCGAGATCGTGCTCCCGGCCGCGTTCGCGTGGACGGCGCGGGGATCTCCGAGCCCGTCCGGCGGGCCGGGCTGTGGCGCGCGGTGGACGATCGCGGCCTGGCCCGCGGGCTGGTCGCGGTGAACCCCGATCCGCGCGGCTCTCGCACCAACCCGCAGCCCCGCGACGCCGTCGCGGCCTCGCTGGCCCTGCTCACGGGCGGCACGGCCCCCGACGCCGTCGCCTGGCTCCCGCCCAGCCACACCGTCGCGAGCGAGGCCGGCGCGAGCATCGCCGACGCCGTCTCGACGGTCTTCGGGCGGGCCGACGCGGGCTCGCCGATCGCCTGGCCCCTGCTCATCGGCGCGCTGCTGCTGGCGATCGTCGAGATCGTCCTGGCGCGCCGGGCCAGCCACGCCGACACGCTCGCGCCCGCGTCGTCAACGACGATCCTCCCCGGCCTGTCGATGGCCAAGGGGGGCGCGTGAGCGATCTGATCTACCGGCTCATCGGCTCCCCATCGCTCCGCCTCGGCCAGCCGGGGGTGGAGTTCGGCTTCGCGATGGACATCCCCGCGTGGGCCTGGGCCCTCATCGCGCTGGGGTGCGTGGTCTTCGGCGTGCTGGCGTATCGGCGCACGGAGGGCTCGCTGGCCGGGCGCGTTGCTTTGGGCACGCTGCGCTCGCTGCTGCTCCTGCTGCTGGTCGTCCTGCTCGCCGGGCCGCGGCTCATCAAGCCCAACGAGACGGAGGAGAAGGATTGGGTGCTGGTCCTGACCGACCGCTCGGCGAGCATGTCGATCGCCGACGTGCCGCCACCCTCGGGCTCCGCACCGGGGGCCAAGCGCACTACCCGCGACCAGCAACTCCGCACCGCCCTCGCCGCCGCCCAGCCTGTCTTCCGCGCCCTCGCCGCCGAGCGTGTGCTCGTCCACCTCGGCTTCGACGCCTCGGCGTACGACCTGCCCGTCGCTCCGGGCTCGGCGCTTCCGGACCTTGCCGAGCCCGCGGGCCGGCGCACCGACCTCAATCGCGCCATCGAGCAGGCCCTCCGGCGCGGCGCGGCCCGGCCGATCTCCGGCATTGTGCTTCTTACCGACGGGCGCACCACCGACGAGCCGACCCGGGCCCTGCTGCGGCGCCTGGAAACCGAGAAGATTCCGATCTTCACCGTTCCCCTCGGCTCGCCGGTGCCCTCGGCCGATCTGGCCGTTCGGCGCGCTTCGGCCCCGCGATACGCGTTTGTCAAGGACTCGGTCCCGGTGGACATCGAACTCCAGCGCACGGGCCCGGCCACCTCCGCGGGCGAGACTTCCACGGTCGAGCTCATCGACGCGGCCACGGGGGCCATCCTCGACACGCGCTCGATCACGTGGCTCCCGCCGACCGAGCGTCCCGTGAACCCGGCCGATCCCGTCGAGCAATCCCAGCGCATCGTGCTGACCACCCAGCCCGCCTCGGCCGGGCCGACCAAGTGGACCGTCCGCATCCGCCCGTCGGCCTCCGGGGGAAGCGCGGCGGACATGGTCGAGGACAACAACACCGCCGAGCTCGGCATCGACCTGGTCGATCGTCCCCTGCGCATCGCGTACTTCGACGGGTATCCCCGGTGGGAGTATCGCTACCTCAAGAATCTTCTGGTGCGAGAGAAGTCCGCCTCCGCCGCGGTGATGCTCCTGGCCCCGGGGAAGCGCTACATCCAGGAGGGGACCGTCATCCTCGATGCGCTTCCGCACACCCCGGAGGAGTGGAACGCGTTCGACGTGATCATGCTCGGCGACGTCTGGCCCGGCGTGTTCACCAAAGAGCAACTCACGCAGCTCAAGGACCGCGTCTCCATCGGGGGCGCGGGGCTGATCTGGATCGGCGGGGAGGGCTCGACGCCGGGGGCGTATCGCTCGACGCCGCTCAACGAGCTGCTGCCCTTCTCGCTGCCGGAGAATCTCGCCGCGTCCCACCAATCGGGCCTGGACACGTTCGAGGGCGGGGTGACCATCACGCCGACGCCCGCCGCCGATCGGCTGGGCGTGCTCCGCCTTTCCGATGTGCCGCTCACGCCCACGCCGACCACCACCACGTGGTTCCCGCCGATGCTCTCGGATCCGAACACCGGGTGGGCGAGCCTGTACTGGGTGCAGAAGATCGACCCGGGCATCCTCAAGCCGACGGCGGAGGTGCTCGCCCTGGCCACGCCCGAGGGGGGCTCGCCCGCGACCGCCCGTCCCGCGCTGCTCACCATGCGCTACGGCGCGGGACGGATCGTCTACGTGGCCACCGACGAGATCTGGCGGTGGCGCTACGGGCGCGGCGAGATGTACCCGGAGCGCTTCTGGATCCAGCTCGTCCGTCTGCTTGGCCGGGAGTCGGTTGCCCGCTCCGGGCGCCCGGCCATCCTCGAGGTCACACCGGACAACGCCCTTGTCGAACAGCCCGTTCGGGTCCAGATCACGCTGCTGGATCAATCGCTGGCCGACACGGCGCCGCCGTCGCTTCGGGTGAGGGTTACTCGCGAGAGCGCCATCGACGGGTCGGCGAAGGATGCGCACGCCGAGTCCCGCGATCCGGCCTCGATCGAACTCACGCTCACGCCCGAGGCCGTTCTGGATTCCACGCCCGGGCGGGCCGGCGCGTCGCGCGTGTTTGCCGCCACGTGGATCCCCACCGACTCGGGCCGCTATCGGGCCATCACCGACGACCCGACGCTGACATCCTTGGCGACGGGCGCGGCGGCGGACGATCTGAGCGCGCGTATCGACGTCTGGCAGGCCGACGATGAACTGAGGCGCCCCCAGACCGACCACGCCCTGCTCGCCCGCCTCGCCGACGCCACCGGCGGCAAGGTTCTCCGGCCCGACCAGCTCGCCGACCTTCCCCGGCTGCTCCCCAACCGGACGCTCAAACTCGCGGGCGAGCCGGAACTGCACACCCTGTGGGACACCCCGTTGGCCCTGCTCCTGGCCGTCCTTCTTCTGAGTGCCGAGTGGATCGGCCGTCGCCTGCTTCGCCTGGCCTGAGTTCATTGCCCGTTCCGGACCATTGCCGCGGGCATTCCCGCCCGTATCACCCTCCAAATCGCGTTCCCACACCCCAAAGTCCGGTCGCCGGTACACCTTTTCTAGTCGATACTGTGTACAGCGGTCGCCGACCGTCCATCCACTTCCGTACAACCACTCGGGACCCCACATCCGCCCGTGAGCAACTTCCCGAACATTCCCGAAACACCCACCCCGCCCCCGGTCGCGGGCGCGCCCGGCCCGCCACCGGCCCCGGAGCAGACTGCCCGCCGGATCGCCGACTGGCTGCGCTCCATTCGCACGGGCGCCCGGGCGATGCTGGTGGCCCAGCGCGCCGGGTGGATCGTGGCCTTCGCGGTCCTCGGCCTCGTCTTCGGGGGCTTTGCCGACTACTTCCTGCGGGCCCCGATGCAGTTGCGGCTGGCGGGGCTGCTGCTGGCCCTGGGCGTGCTCGTCTGGTTCAAGCTCCACTACCTCCTGCCCGCCTTTCGCTTCCGTCCCAGGCTCACCGAGATCGCGCTGCGGGTCGAGTCCACCCGGGCCGGCGGGGACGCGCACATCCGCGGCCTGCTCGCCTCGGGCCTCGAACTCGGCCGCCACCTCGAGAGCCTCCCCGCGCCCGCGCTGGCCGCGCCGGTGGTGGCGCAGGCCGCCGACCGCCTGACGGCCATCCGGGCTCGCGACGTCTTCTCGCCTCGGCCGACGCTTCGCGGCGTCGGCGCGGGCCTGGCCGCGCTCGCCCTGCTCCTGGGGCTCATGGCCACCTACCCGACGCAGACGCGCACCGGGCTGGCCCGCATGCTCTGGCCGATCGGCGACGCCGAGTGGCCCAAACGCACGGAGATCGCGGGCGCGATGTCCACGGAGATCCACCCCATCGGCGCGGCCCTGGAGTTCCGGGCCCTCCTGCTGCGCTCCGATCGCGACGCCGAGCGCACGAACATCGCCGTGCACTACCGCGTGGTCGAGTCCGGCTCGGCGGGCGCCGAGCGGACCGCGCTGCTGACGGTGCAGCCGCGGTGGGTGGAGACGACCCGCGCCGACGGCTCGGGCGTCAGGGCCCCGGTGTTCGAGCGGCTCCTTGAGCCCACCGGTCTCTCGGCGGCCCAGTCGGGCTCGTCGGGCCGGACGGCGGCCTCGACGGCCACCACCGAACTGGAGTACTGGTTCGAGTCCGACGACGACGCGACGCCCCGCAAGCGCATTCTCCTGGTTGAGCCTCCCGCCGTCGTGCACGCGACGGCCACCATCTCGCTTCCGACGTACGCGGCCGCGCTCCTCGGCGCGGCGGCCCCGGACTTGCCGCAGACCCCGCAGACACTGGACCTCGGCGCGGGGTCGGACGAGCGTGCCGCGCCCGCCCCGATTCTGGCCGGCTCGCGGATCATTCTCACCATCGAGCTCAACAAGCCCGTCCCCCTGCCGCGCCCGTTTGATCCGACGGGCGCGGCGACGCGGGCGTGGCTGGCGTCGACGCTCGGGGCAGACGCGGTCGGGCTGTTCACCGGCGGGCCGTCCGAGGCGGCCGGCGTGGACCCGCACGCGCGGCTGGCGTCCGACGCGTCCGGGCGGATGTGGACGCTCACGTGGCAGCACTGGGACTCGCTCCGCTTCACCGTCCGGCCCACGGATGAGTACCAGATCGCCGCGGGCGAGGACGCGGTTTTCCGCTTCGACGCGCTGAAGGACAACGCCCCGACGGCCACGGTCACCGCGCCGCTGGAGGACAAGTCGGTCCTCCCCACGGCGGTCGTGGAGATCGCCGGGGAGGGGCGCGACGACGTTGCGCTGGCGTACGTCGCTCTCGAACGCCAGCTCGCCCGCAGAGTCCCGGGCTCCGAGAGCCCGGTGCCCGAGGCGACGGCGGAGCGCGTCGAGATCATCCGCCTGCTCGCGGCCGACGCCCCGGCCCCCGCGGGCCTGCCCGACCAGTCCGCCACGCCCTCGGTCAAGCGTCTGGTCTCCACCACCACCCTCGACCTGTCTTCGATCCCCGATCTGCAAGCCGGCGATGAACTCTGGATCACGGCCCTCGCCGCCGACGCCTTCGATCTCGACGGGCGCAAGCACGAGCCCGTCCGGTCGAGCATCCGCAAGCTCCGCATCCTCTCCCGCGAGCAGCTCGTCGAGCAGATCTGGTCGGAGCTCTCCACCCTCCGGCGCAACGCCATCAAGATCGATCAGGACCAGGCCGAGATCGCCAAGGGCCGCCCGCCCGCCGGGCCCGCCTCCACCGACGCCTCCGCGCGGGCCGAGCGGGCCCAGGCCGGGCTGACCGAGCGCCTGGCCCGGCAGAACCAGGCCGTGGCCCGCCTGCGGCAGCGGGCCAGGGAGAACGGCCTGACCGATCGGAACGTCGCCGACGTGCTCAAGAACGCCTCCGAGACCCTCGCCCGCGCGGGCGCGGACTCCGCTTGGGCATCGAAATCGCTCGGCGAGGCCTCGCGCGAGCAGGCCCAGGAAGCCGCCCGCCCCGACGCGGGCGAGAAGGAACTTGCGGATTCCGCCGAGGCCCAGCAGTCCGTCCGGGATGAGCTCACCGGCCTCATCGACATGCTCGATCAGGGGGAGGACGCCTTCGCCTCCAAGCGCTCCGTCGAGCGGATGCTCGAGCAGCAGAAGGCCCTGAGGGATCGCACCGAATCGCAGGGCCGCCAGACCGCGGGCAAGGCCCCCGAGGACCTCTCCTCGGAGGAGCAGGGCGTGCTGGAGAAGATCGCCCAGGACCAGAAGGCCCTCGCCGATGCGCTGCGCGACGCCGTGAAGAAGATGCAGGAGCGGCAGTCGAAGGTGCGCGACAAGGACCCGGCGGCGGCGGAGGCGATGGCGCAGGCCGCGGCCCAGGCCCTGCGCGACCAGACCGCCGAGCGGATGGACCAGGCCTCGCAGCAGGCCCAGCAGAACCAGACCTCCGGGGCCCAGCAGCAGCAGCAGCAGGCGATCCGGTCGCTCGAGCAGATGCTCGACAGGATGCAGAAGGCGCAGAACAACCGCGACGAGGTGCTCAAGCGGGCCCTCGCCTCGCTCATCGACTCGATCAAGGGCCTCATCGACGTGCAGACCGTCTCCATCGGGGCCCTCAAGGACGCCGCCAAGCGGGGCCCCACGGAGATCGCGGCCCTGGAACGCCCGATGGTCCTGCACCACCAGAACACCCTCGGCGTTCTCGAGCAGGCCGCGGCCGTCCGCGAGGCCGCCAAGGTCGCCGACCTGCTCGAAGAGGCGGCCACCGCCATCGCCGCCAGCATCCCCACCCTCCGCGATGCCGACTCCGCCGCGGCCCTGGGCCACGAGCTCGGGGCGCTGGACAAACTCAACGCGGCCCTCGAACTGGCGCAGAAGTTGGACCAGAACGCCGAGAAACGCCAGAACGAGCGCAAGCGGGCCGAGCTCCGGCAGAAGTACGAGGAGGCGGCCAGGGCCGAGGCGGGGATCCGCGACAGCGCCCAGGGCCTCGTGGGGGTCGAGGACAACCGCCGCAACAAGTCCATCGCCCGGCGCCTCTCCGAGGAGCAGAACACGCTCAGGGCCACCGTCGATCAGATCCGCAAGGACACCGACGGCCTGGCCGACGCCAGGGTCTTCACCTTTGCCCACGACCGCCTCGACGCGCTCATGACCGGCGCGGCCGCCACGCTCGCCGAGGGCACATCCGACGCGCCCGTCGTCCGGGCCCAGACCTCCGCCGCGCGTCTGCTCATGTCCCTTGCCGAGGCGCTCGACGACCGCAAGCAGGACGAGGAGGCCTTCCGCGAGGGCCAGCAGTCCGGCGGCGGCGGAGAGGGCGGCGGGGCCGAGCAGCCCGTGGTCCCCGACGCGGCCGAGCTCGTCCTCCTGCGTCTCATGCAGCTCGAGGCCCTCGACCTGGCCCGCTCCGCCGCGGACGCCCCGAAGCGCGACGAGGCCATGGTCTCCGACGCGGCCGTGCTGCAGGACCAGATCTCCACGCAGGCCGCGGGACTGCTCAAGCGGCTCATGGAGCGTCGGGCGGGGCCGGGCCCGGCGAAGGCCACGCCCAAGCCGGAAGGAATGCCCGAGGGGGACAAGCCCGCCAAGCCCGAGGGCGAAGGAGCCCCGCAGTGAATCCCGCCCGCCGCATCGCACTCCCGCTCGTCATCTCGCTCGGCGCGGCCGCGCCGGCGTTGGGCCAGACCACGATGGCTTGGTTCGTGGGCGCGGCCACGCACCTCCTGGATCGACGGGACGACCGATCGTCGGGGGCACGGTTCGCCCCGCGATCACACTCCTGGCCGGTTGGTGTGGGGTTCGACGGACGAGGGCTGCCGCATCTGCCCATGACCATCGTTGACCCGAGGAGCTTTTCCGGCTTCCACGAACGCAACGGGATCATCACGTTCGAGACTCCCTCGGCCCGGTCGAGTCCCCTCGACGGTTCGCACCGCTTCGGCATCCGCATCTACGAGGGCGACTCGCGCGGCGTGACCGACACCGAACGAGACGGAGTGTTCGGATACTCGGTGCTCCTCACCGACGACCCGCCGGCGCCAGCTCCCAAGCCCCCCGACAAGCCCCCCCCCCCCCCCCCCCCCCCCCCCCCCCCCCCCCCCCCCCCCCACCGCCCCC
>OEIU01001380.1_pt1 | contig 15912 bp, 15 predicted proteins | sample 1539221 | NCBI WGS metagenome assembly OEIU01 (sample SAMN03792071, study PRJEB22550) | activated sludge metagenome | feature: wastewater treatment plant; material: activated sludge; isolation source: Wastewater treatment plant of a petroleum refinery complex | place: Argentina: Zarate | collected...
GGCGAACCCGGAGGCGGGGCTCGCGGAGTCGCAGGCGGCGCTGGACGCCGCGAAGCAGAAGCTCGCCGATGCCATCGAGCAGGCCCGCCAGAAGCGGGAGGCGGCGGACGCCGAGCGTGGCCTCGGCCGCACGCCGCGCGACCTGATGACGGAGTTCGAGGATCGACTCGCAGGGCTCGGCGAGGTCATCGGCAAGGGGATCAGCGTGCGGGGCACGTTCAACGCCCGCGCGGCGCAAGGGCTCGAGTCGGACGGCGGGGCCGCCGAGCGCACCGCCCGCGCGACCGAGCAGACCGCCAAGCACACCAAGCGTCTGGCCGAAGCGGCGCAGAGCGGCGGCCTGACCTTCGCCTGATGCAGTCGTTTGCGCAAGGAGAAACGTTCGTGGCGATCACGGTGACGGAGAAGTTCGAGAGCCGCAAGTCTACCAAGGGCGACAACCCTTCGGCGGAACTGGTCTACACCGTGCGCGGGACCGACGACGACCTCGCGGCCCGCAACGCCGCCGAGACAACCAGCCCCGCGACCTATGACGGCCAGCCCCGGCAATCCACATCCGTCGAGCCCGTCGGCGATGAGTTGTGGGAGGCGGTGGTCAGGTACGGGAAGGCCCAGGGCGGATCGCTCCCGGAGCCGGGCGAGAGCATCTTCTCCTTCGACACCGGTGGCGGCACGCAGCACATCACCCAGAGCAAGGACACCGTTTCCTCGCACGCGCCCTCGGGCTCGTCGCCACCCGACTTCGGCGGCGCGATCGGCGTCACCGCCGACGGCGTCGAGGGCGTGGACATCACCGTCCCGGTTTTCCAGTTCTCCGAGACGCACTACTTCACCAACGACCAGGTGACGCCTTCGTACAAGGGCACACTCTTCACGCTCACCGGCAAGGTGAACTCCGGGGCGTTCAAGGGGTTCCAGGCGGGCGAGGTCCTGTTCCTCGGCGCATCGGGCGCGCGGCGCGGCACCGATCCCGACGACGACTGGGAGATCACGTTCCGCTTCGCGGCCAGCCCGAACGCGAGCGGCATCTCCGTCGGCGACATCAGCGGCATCAGCAAGAAGGGGTGGGAGTACCTCTGGGTGCGGTACGCCGACCAGGAGGACACGGGGTCGCACGCGATCGTGAAGCGGCCGGTCGCGGCGTATGTCGAGCGCGTGTACGACGAAGGCAGCTTTGCCGGATTGGGAATCTGACCCGCCACGAGGAGACGCATGGGCGACGTGTTCCGCAAAGTCCGATCCGGCCAACCCCTCCGCATCCCCGCGGCGGCGTACAACGCCTTCGTCGATGCGGCGGTCGATCTGCGCCGGCGGGAGCGCAACGCCAACGCCGGGCCGGCGCTGGAACCCGCGCAACGCGGCATCGTTCTGGTCCGCAACGACTCCGACGACGACATCGAGCCGTACCACGCACTGGCGATCACCGGCGTGCTGGTCCAGCCTGACAATGAGGACCAGGAACGCACGTTCCACAGCCGCACCCCGCTGACCGGGGAGAATGCCACCGACGAGTCCCCATCGCTCTCGTTCGTGCTGGCCCTCCAGCCGATCAAGCCGGGCGACCTCGGCCGTTGCGTGCTCACGGGTGTCACGCCCGCGCGGGTCTTCATCACCAACGAGACGGACACGACCTGCGAGCTCGCCCCCGAGGAGACCATGCTGGCCAGCACGCCCATGGGCGGCATTCCCATCCTGTGGAAGGAAGAGGGCACCGGCGAGAAGTGGGCGGTCATCGAGATGGGCCAGCCCTCACCCGGCCGCGTCACGGCGATCCTCGGCGCGGCCCAGCCCATCCCCACCGAGAACAACCGCTGGCGCTACCCGTGGGTGGAGGCCCGGATCGACGGCGATCCCGGCAGCGACACCTACCTGCGGTATGTGCCCGTGCCCGAGGGACTGTCCTCGCAGCTCCCCGGCGGCGGCGAGGACCCGACGCGGCTGGCGATCAACCGCTTCGAGGCCCACCACATGAACGACTACGACGCTGGGTCCGGCTTCGCGGGCCTGCTCGGGTTGGGGCCAGTGTGCGAACTCCCCGGCGTGCTGCCCAAGTGCCCGCCCGCGCGATCGCTCAAGCCCAAGCTCGTTCCTATCCCGGAGGGCGTGTGCGTGCAGCTCACCTGCGAGCGCAACAGCAAGGGAAAGCCGGTGTGGGTGTTCGAGGCCATGAGCCTGATCGAGATCGCCGACCCGGCCGACGAAGATCGCAAGTTCAACATCTACATCGAGGGAGGCGCATGACCACGACTCCCGCCCCAATCAAGCCGACCATCGACGCCCGCCGCGAGCACGAGCGAAAGAAATACGTCGCGCTGGCCGCGCGGCCCGCTGTGCTCGGAACTGGGTACGGCGCGACCAACCACGGCGCTGCGGCTTTCCCGCTGGTGCAGCGGCTGAAGCCCCGCTTCGTGGTGGACTTCGGGTGCGGGCGGAACGACTTCATCGGCGCGCTGCGGAGGATCGGCATCGACGGGCTTGGCATCGACTTCGCGTTCCCCGAGGCTGACGTCCCGCGGGCCATGCACAAGACCGGCCTGCTGGACAGCGTGGCCGACGTGGTGACCAGCTTCGATGCCCTGGAGCACCTGCTCCCGGAGGATGTGGACGCGGTGCTCGCGGAGATGCAGCGGGTGGCACGCCCGCGGGGTCACTTCGTGTTGTCGATCTGCACGCGCCCGAGCCGGACCACCGTCGCCGGCGAGGGTCTGCACCCGACGGTGCGGCCGCTGGCGTGGTGGCTGGAGCGCATCGGCCGCGTCGGAACGGTGACGGCACCGAAGGCGGAAGAGCGGTACATCGTCGGGCGGTTCTCGGCCAAGGAGGGCTGCCACTGTGCGTGAGAACCAGTCGGACATCGCGGCGCTCCAGGCGGGCCTGAAGGCGCGGAAGCCCGCGCGGGACGGCCTGCGCCTCTACACCGCCGACTTCGACTCGGTCTCGCTCGCGGGGTTCTACCGGGGGCGATCCGCCTTCCTGATCCTGTCCGGGCCGTCGCTCACGCAGGTGGACGTGACGCAGCTCAACAAGCGCGGCATCGTCACGATGGGCGTCAACAACTCCTGGTCCGTGCATCGTCCGACGCTTTGGACGTGCGTGGATGATCCCGGCCGCTTCATCGACACGGGCTGGAAGGACCCGGGCATCCTGAAGTTCGTGCCGACGTGCTGCGTGGACAAGCGGCTCCGCATCCAGAACCCCGACGGCAGCATGCGCAACAGCGCGTTCCGCGTCCGGCAGATGCCCAGCGTGCTGTTCTTCCGCCGCGCCGACCACTTCGACCATGAACGGTTCCTGACGGGCGATTCGGTGCCGTGGGGAAACGACGCCAAGCACGCGGACTCGCTCGGGATCACCGGCAAGCGGAGCGTCATGCTCGTGGCCCTGCGCCTGCTGCATCACCTGGGATTCGGCACGGTGTACCTGCTCGGCTGCGACTTCAAAATGGCGGCCGACCGCCGGTATGCGTTCGATGAACACCGTGCACCCAACGCCATCCGGCACAACAACGTTCTGTACGACTCGCTGGCCCGCCGCTTCGAGGCGCTGCGCCCGCACTTCGACAAGCACCGGTTCCGGGTCATCAACTGCTCGCCGGGCAGCGAGCTCCAGGCATTCGACCGCATGGACTTCGACGCGGCGGTGAAGGCCGCATCCGCCGAGTGCGGCAAGCCCGTGAGCACGCAGGGCTGGTACGAACCCAACCCGAAGCCGACCGCTGCGCCGAAGGAGGCCGCCCGATGAGCGACGGCCCCACCCGATACTACTTATACATCCCCGTGTGGGCGACGGGCCGTCCGCCCACGGGTGGCGGGTCGAGCAACTACTCCACGCCCTCCGGTTCGACGCCCGAGAGCACCTACTCGACGCCGAGCAGCACGCCGAGCATGCCGCCGAGCTACTCGACGACCGGTGATGTGATGTTCACCACGGGTCCAAGCGGTACGCAGACACTGACGACGTATACCACCGGCGCTTTCACCAGCAACACGTCGGGCACGACCCACACGCCGTCCAGCAGCGGGTCGAGCGATTCGATGTCGTCGGGGTCGTCGGAGTCGAGCAGCGGCACGACGACATCATCGTCCGGCAGTTCATCGTCGGCGTCGATGTCGTCCAGCGCGTCCTCATCCTCGGGTTCGTCGTCGTCCGGATCATCTTCGAGCGGATCGCCCAGTAGCGGGTCCGGTTCCGGTTCTTCCAGCGGCTCCGGCTCTTCCAGCGGCTCCGGATCGTCGAGCGGATCGGGGTCCTCGGGATCGGGCAGCAGCGCCCAGAGCAGCGGCATGTCGAGCGGGGCCTCGTCGTCAGGTGGCAGCAGCGACATGAGTTCCGGCGGATCATCCGGTGGATCGAGCGGCGGCGGCTCGTCCGGTGGTGGTTCCAGCGGCGGCGGCTCTGGACCGGGGAGCGGCCCCGGTTCCGGCCCCGGCTCGGGTCCAGGCAGCGGGCCGGGGTCCGGTCCGGGCAGCAACTGCCTCCTCTTCGGCACCCTCGTGCGCCTTGAGGACGGCCGTCTGACGCTGATCGAGAACCTCAAGCCGGGCGATCGCGTGGCATCCATCCAAGTCCCCGGCCTCGAGGTTGATGTGCCCTACCGCGCCCAGTACAACTGGCTCTCGCATCACGGCCTGCACGGCGCGACGCCCGTGGCCGCTCGGGTGGCGAGCATCCGCCTCGGCGAGCACCACGGGTTCGTGGTCATCAACCGCCGCCTCAAGGCCACGCCCGAGCATCCGTTCATGATCCGCCGCGGCGACGAGTGGGGCTTCGCGTCCGCCGAGTTCATCCAGCCCGGCGACTTCCTGATCGACGAGCAAATGAACGAAGAGGAGGTCGAGTCGGTCGTCCGCATCGATGCCCCAACCCGCACCGTCGCCATCCACATCCCCGGCACGAACACGCTTCTAGCCGAGGGCGTGTGGGTCCACAACGACATGCCCGCGACCGCCCAGAGTTCGGGCTCAGCCAGCGCATCGTCAGGATCAGGTTCCGGATCAGACTCCGGGAGCGGCTCTGGCTCCGGATCGGGCTCAGGGTCTGGATCGGGCAGCGGCTCATCCAGCGGGAGCGGATCATCCGGGAGCAAGTCGAGCGGGTCGTCGTCGTTCTCCAGCTCCGGCTCGGGCTCGTCCTCGGGGTCCTCCTCCGGCAGCGGATCGGGCAGCGCGAGCGAGGCCAGTTCGGGCGGTGGGACAGGGACGTTTTCGATCTAATAGATTTGGCCGCGCGCACACTGACAGATCGTTGGCATGGACAACACCCACGCCGATCGTCTGCTCACAGCCGCACAAACGCTCCGTTCCAGCCTGGTCACGATGGTGACTCAGGTGGATGACCTGTGCGACCTGATCGAAAAGGCCGTTCCGCGGGCGCACGTTTCCCCTGTCGTCGCAGCAGCGCCCAACGGCCACCAACTGCGCATCGAGCGCAGCACATACTCCGTTCAGTGGCGTGAGCGCCGGTGTGTGCTCGGGAACACCACCGGGTTCGCGCTTCTGGAACGGCTTGCGCGTCGCCCCAACGAGTACGTCAACATCGACAACCTTCTGGATGACCTCTGGGCCAGCACACGGACGTACTCAACAGTCCGCAGCACCGTCTGCCGACTCAAGACCAAGCTGCGCGACGCTGACATGGCAGATCTCGCGGCGCTCATCGACGGGCGCATGTATGGCCACTACGCGCTGCTGCTTCGCAGGCCGTAGACGTGCAACAGCCTTTCAACAGCAGTGCAACAGGTTTGCAACCGGTCAACCGAGCAACTGGGGTACGGTCTGATCGAACTCCGTCGGCGCGGCCGCCGACCGGCCGCGCGAATGCTCGAAAGGAACGCCATGCCGCCCGCTGATCAATCCGATGGAGCCGCCCCGCTGATACCCGCAGCTCAGTACGTGCGTATGTCCACCGAGCACCAGCAGTACTCCACGGAGAACCAGCGAGATGCGATCGCGGAGTTCGCCCAAGCCCGCGGCTACGAGATCGTGAAGACCTACGCCGACGACGGCAAAAGCGGCCTGCGGATCGAGGGGCGAGAATCCCTCCGTCAGATGCTCGCGGATGTGCAGAGCGGCGCTGCGCCGTACAAGGCGATCCTCGTCTACGACGTCAGTCGATGGGGCCGGTTCCAAGACGCCGACGAGAGCGCGTACTACGAGTACGCATGCAGGCGCGCTGGCATTCATGTCGAATACTGCATGGAACAGTTCGCTAACGACGGCAGCCCCGTCTCCACGATCATCAAGAGCGTGAAGCGGGCGATGGCCGGCGAGTACAGCCGCGAACTCTCCAACAAGGTCTTTAAGGGGCAATGCCGGCTGATCCAACTCGGCTATCGCCAGGGCGGCCCCGCCGGATACGGCCTGCGCCGCATGCTCATCGACGTAAACGGGACGCCGAAGGGCGTGCTCAATCGCGGGGAGCAAAAGAGCCTGCAAACCGACCGCGTGATCCTGGTGCCTGGCCCCGACGACGAGATCCAGGTGGTCCGCTCGATCTATGAGCAGTTCGTCAAGCACGGCCAGAGGGAGCGGACCATTGCCGACGGCCTCAACGCGGCGGGCATCGCGTCCGGGTGCGATCGGCCGTGGACCCGGAGCATGATCCACCAGATCCTGGCTAACGAGAAGTACATCGGGAACAACATCTACAACCGGGTGTCGTTCAAGCTCAAAAAGAAGCGGGTCGTGAACCCCCCGGAGATGTGGGTGAGGGCCGACGGAGCCTTCGATCCCATCGTTGATCCCGAATCCTTCTATATGGCGCGGGGCATCATCCAGGAGCGCAACCGGTACTTCACTGACGCAGAGATGCTGGAGCGCTTGAAGACACTGCTGGCCGTCCACCCCGAACTCTCGGGGGTCCTCATCGACGAAACCGACGGCATGCCGTCGAGCTCCGCCTATCGGCAGCGGTTCGGGAGCCTGGTCAATGCGTACCGGCTGGCGGGCTACACGCCTGAGCGAGACTTCGAGTACCTGGAGATCAACCGGCACCTGAGGCAGGCTCACCCGCAGCTCTTGGGTGACATGATCCAGGACCTGCAAACGATGGGCGCGACCGTCGAGCGCGACGAGGCCTCGGACATACTCGTCATCAACGGGCTTTACAGCGCGTCACTCTACCTAGCGCGGTGCAGGTCTACGCCCTCAGGCTCCCACCGCTGGCGCTTCCGAACGCCTGGGGAGCGCGGCCCCGACATCCACATCATCGTGCGGATGAACGCGGCCAACGAGCAGCCCGCGGACTACTTCCGGCTCCCCGCTATTGACATCGAGATGCCCGAGTTGCGGCTCTCTGAGTTCAACGGGGCATCGATCGACACGTTCCGGTTCGAGTCGCTGGAGTTCTTCCTCGGGATGGCCAAGGTCGTCCAGATCGAGGTGGCCGCATGATCGACCACCGCGATACCAACGTCGTCCGCATCCCGATCGATCAGATTACGGTCATGAACCCGCGCGAGCGCGGCAAGATCAAGTTCAGGCAGATCGTCAGCAACATCTCGCACATTGGCCTGAAGAAGCCGATCACTGTGGTCCAGCGCGGCTCTCGCGATGGCAAGCCTCTGTACGAGCTGGTTTGCGGCCAGGGGCGGCTGGAGGCGTGCAGGCAGCTGGGCGACACCTCCGTGCCAGCGCTTGTGATTGAAGCCACGCGCGAAGAGCTGCTGCTCATGAGCCTGGCCGAGAACCTTGCCCGCCGCCGACAGACGTGCGTCGAGATGCTTCGGGAGATCGGCAATCTCAAGGAGCGAGGATACTCCTACACAGAGATCGCACAGAAGACGGACCTGCACGCCTCGTATGTAAAGGGCATCGTGCGGCTGCTGAAGCAGGGCGAAACCCGCCTCCTCGAGGCCGTGGAAGGGGGGCAGATCCCCATCAGTATTGCGGTCACCATCGCCACCTCGGACGATCAGGCGGTCCAGCGGGCGCTCGCGGACGCCTACGAGTCCAAGAGCCTACGCGGCAAGCAGCTCCTCAAGGCCCGCCGCCTCATCGAGGTTCGCCGCGCCGTCGGGAAGTCGATGCGGCACGCCGGACCGAAGAACCACAAGAAGGAGGTGACCACTGACACGCTCATGCAGGCATACAAGCGCGAGAGCGCTAAGCAGCGGCTGCTGGTCCACAAGGCCAAGATCTGCGAGACGCGGCTCCTGTTCGTCGGCAGCGCACTCAAGCAGCTCTTAGCCGATCCAGGCTTCGTGGCCGTCCTGCGTGCGGCGAACCTCTCCACCATGCCGCAGTTCCTGGCCGAGCATGTTGGCCGCAAGGGGGCGTGAAATGCCGGCGACCGTGAAGTTGGCGTTCGATCCCAAGGGGAAGATGGTGCCCGTCGGGCAGATTCTTCCGGTTCGTACGGTGCGCCCGGAGACGCGCGAAGGGCAGCAATACCTGCGCCTGAGCGCCTCGATCCGCGAGATCGGTCTCATTGAGCCGCTCATCATCTACCCGCAGGAACGGAACGGAAAATCCGAGCAACGGTACACCCTGCTCGACGGGCATTACCGGCTCGACGTGCTCAAGGAGCTCGGCCGCACCGAGGTCTTCTGTCTGATCGCCACCGACGACGAGGCCTTCACGTACAACCACAAGGTCAACCGGATGTCGCCCATTCAGGAGCACTACATGATCCTGAAGGCGCTGGAGAATGGGGTCACCGAGGAGCGCATCGCCGCCACGCTCAGCGTCGATGCCCGCGCGATCCGGCTCAAGCGTGACCTGCTTGCCGGTATCTGCCCCGAGGCCGTGGCGCTACTGAAAGAGCGGAAGGTGACCGCCAAGGCCCTGCGCGAGATCAAGCGGGCCGTGCCCATGCGGCAGATCGAAATGGCCGAGCTCATGGTCGCCGCCAACAATTTTACGACCGAGTACGCGATGTGCCTGCTCGCAGCCACGCCCGAGAAGGACCTGGTGGACATCGACAAGGAGAAGGTCCTCCCGGGCGTCCGACCTGAGGACATCGCCCGCATGGAGCGGGAGATGGAGCTGCTCAGCAAGGACTTCCTGATGATCGAGGAGTCGCACGGAAAGAACACGCTGAACCTGGTCCTGGCCGTGGCGTACCTCCGGAAGCTCCTCGACCACGCGACGGTCGTCAAGTACCTGTCCCAGAAGTTCCCGGACATCCTGAGCGAGTTCCAGAAGCTGGCGGAAGCCCCCGAGCTAAAAGGATCGTCGTAGTCCGTCGGGGCAGGGACTATCAGGTAGATCGGCGCGTGCAGCAACCGCCAGAAACTGCTACCATGCCTCCCTATGCCCCGCGCCCGGATTCCCGACAGCCCGCCTCCGGCCCCGCCCGCCGTCATGACCATCGACGACCTCGCGGAGTATCTCCAGGTCTCGAAGTCGTCGCTCTACAAGCTCGTTCAGAGCGGGCAGATCCCCGGGCACAAAGTCGGTAAGCACTGGCGGTTCCGGCGAGACACGATCGACCGCTGGCTCGACAAGCGGGGTGGTCGATGAGCACCCTCAACGAGGCTGACACATGCCGCGTGTATGTCACGCCGGCGCTTCTGGCCGCCGGCTGGGACAATCCTGCCTGGCGTATCGCCGAGCAGCACTACTTCACGGACGGGCAAATCGTGCTCGTCGGCGATGGGCACCGCCGCCAAAAGGGAAAGAAGGCGGACTATCTCTTGCGGTACGAGGAGTCGTTCCCCATCGCGGTTGTCGAAGCCAAGGATGAGGACCACGAGCCTGCCGCCGGGCTTCAGCAGGCCAAGGACTATGCGCAGATCCTGGGTCTCCACTTCGCGTATTCGACCAACGGGCATGGGATCGAGGAGTGGGACTTCACGACCAACACGCAGCGCACGCTGACGGCGTACCCATCGCCGGCTGACCTGTGGCAACGGCTCTGCGCGTACAAGGCGTTGGACGCCGCACGCCTCCGCAACCCGCTCCTGACGCCGTACTGCACCAAGGGCGGGAAACCCCCTCGCTACTACCAGGAAGTCGCCATCAACAACACGATCGAGGCGATTTTGCAGGGCCGCGACCGTGTCATGATCAACCTGGCGACGGGCACGGGCAAGACCGTGATTGCCTTCCAGCTCGCCTGGAAACTCTGGCAATCCCGATGGAACGTGTCCGGTGCCGACCGGCCGCCCCGCATTCTGTTCCTGGCCGATCGAAATGTGCTTCGGGATCAGGCGTACAACACCTTCGAGCCGTTCGAGAACGAGCGGGATGTCATCGCTGAGGGCAAGGCGCCGGTCAACCGCTCGGTGTACTTCGGCATCTACCAAGCGATGTACTCCGGGGTCGATGGTGCACGGCTGTTCCAGAAGTACCCGCGCGACTTCTTCGACCTGATCATCATCGATGAATGCCACCGATCCGGGTTCGGCACTTGGAATGCCATCCTGAAGCACTTCGAGACCGCCGTGCAGCTCGGCATGACCGCCACGCCGAAGCGGACGGAGAACATCGACACGTACAAGTACTTCGGCGATGCCGTCTTCACCTACTCCCTGGGTCAGGGCATCGACGATGGCTTCCTGGCGACGTACAAGGTCCACCGCTCTCGCACCAACTTCACGCGCGACGGCCTCGTCATCCAGGACGCAACGGCGCAGGGTGCGCAGGTCGAGGTGCCCGAGGGGGAGCAGGTTGAGGATCGCTACGACGTGCCGGAGTTCGAGCGCCGGATCACGATGCCGGATCACGTCCGCAAGCTCTGCGAGCACATGTCCAAGCTTCTCAACCGGTTCGGCCGGATGGAGAAGACGATGGTCTTCTGCGTGAACATGGACCACGCGCTCCAGGTTACGCAGGAGCTCAACCGGCTCAATGCTGACCTGAACGTGCCGGACTACGCCGTCCGCATCGTTTCCGAGGAGGGCGCGACCGGGAAGGCGCTTCTCGAAAAGTTCCAGGACACGGAGAAGCTGGTCCCGGTCATCGCGACGACGGTCGATCTGCTCACCACCGGCGTGGATGCACCGAGCGTCCGCAATGTGGTGTTCATGAAGCCGATCAGCTCGATCGTCTCCTTCAAGCAGATCGTCGGGCGGGGCTCGCGGCTCTGCGCCGATACCGACAAGTTCTGGTTCCGGGTCATCGACTACACGGGCGCGACACGTCTCTTCGACGACTGGGATCGCCCCAGCGAACCGAGCGAAGGCGGGGCGGAGACCGGCGAACCGTTCACCTGCATCGTCGGCGGCACCGTCACTGACGAAGAGACCGGCGAACCCATCGCCAACGCCCGCGTGTTCCTCCAGACCGGCCCGAACGAGGTCATCGACCAGTTCACCGGCCCCAACGGGCAGTTCTTCTTCCCCAACATCGGCACGGGCACGGTGGTCATCGTCATCACCGCGAAGGACCACAAGCGCGTCCAGATGACGGTCCAGACAGACCCCGCGGCCGCGCTCGCACTAGCGGTCGCGCTCAAACCCACGAAGGACGTCGTCCACCGCCGCGTCAAGATCACCGGTCTCGACGTGAAGATGGTGGACGAGGTCTACGAGGAACGCGACGCCGACGGCAACCTCGTCACGCCCGAGGACTATCTCCGCAAGGTCCGTGAGGAGATCCTCGCGGCCTGCCATTCAATGGTGGAACTCCAGCAGGCGTGGGTGGACAAGCCACGACGCGATGCGCTGCTGGACACTCTCGAAGGGCGGATGGTCCACCTCGACATCTTGCGCGAGATCCTCCAACACCCCGACGCGGACTCATACGACCTCCTCGCCCATGTGGCCTTCGGAGCCGACCTTCACAGCTGCGAGGAGCGGGCCAACGCACTCTTCAACCTCCACAAGGAGTTCTTCGAGAACTTCGATCAGGAGGCACGCGACATCCTGCTCGCATTGGTGGACAAGTACCGCTTCGGCGGCCTGGTCGAGGTCGCGGACCCCTCGGTGTTCACGCTCGCGCCGTTCAACAGCGACGTGCGTCACATCGCCAAGAGCTTCGGCGGCATCACCGAGTTACGGAACGCCATTGACGAACTGATCCGACGCCTGTACATGCAGGAGGCCGCGTAATCGATGTCCCGAGAGACCCTGAACACCCAGTTCTGGCAGGCGTGCAAGATCCTGCGTCAAGACGACAACACGAACAGTCTGCTCGACTACGTCGAGCAGATCTCGTGGCTGCTCTTCCTCAAGTGCCTGGAGGACTTCGAGAACAAGCGCCGGGCGGAGGCCGACTACGAGAAGAAATCCCATTCCCCGATCCTCGCCCAGAGGTACCAGTGGTCCACATGGACCAACCCCGACCCATCAAAGAAGCTCACCGGCAAGGACCTGATCAAGTTCCTGGCTGACGATCTGTTCCCGTACCTGCGTGGGCTCCAGGGCAACAGCGCCCGCTCGGTGATCCGCGGCTTGTTCGAGGACGCACCGTCGAAGATGCTCAAGGACGGCGCGATCCTGCGCGACGCGATCGACGCCGTGCAGCAGATCAACTTCGAGACCGCCGACGATGTCCACACCCTGTCCCACCTGTACGAGTCGATGCTGGCCAAGCTCGGGCGCGAGGGCGGCATGGGCGGCGAGTTCTACACGCCGCGGCCCATCATCGAGTTCATCGTGCGGTTGGTGAACCCGAAGATCGGCGAAACGGTCTACGACCCGGCAATGGGCTCGGCGGGCTTCCTCGTCGAGGCGTACAAGCACATGCGAGCCGCCAAGGGCACGCGCATCCTGCCCAAGGACGAGAAGCGGCTCCAGGAGGAGACGTTTTACGGCCAGGAGAAGAAGGCCCTGCCGTACCTCCTGGGCTGCATGAACATGATCCTGCACGGCGTGTTCTCCTCGAACTTGCGCCGGCACAACACGCTGGGCGACGATGTCCGCAAGTTCACCGAGAAGGATCGCTTCGACGTGATCCTGACCAACCCGCCCTTCGGCGGCACGGAGCACGAGAGCGTCACCGCCAACTTCCCGTACCCGTCCAAGGCCACGTCGATCACATTCCTCCAGCACATCATGAAGAAGGTGGCCCGCGGCGGGCGCGTCGGCATGGTCATCGACGAGGGCGTGCTGTTCAAGTCGAGCGAGTCGGCCTACTTCCAGACCAAGAAGGAACTGCTCGAGCAGTTCAACCTGCACACGATCATCAGCCTTCCCGCCGGCGTCTTCGCCAACGCCGTCGCCAGCGGCACCGGGCCGAAGACCGACCTGCTGTTCTTCGACCGGGAGCTCGACAGGGCGGGCAACCCCGTCGGGACGAAGGAGATCTGGTACTACGAGGTCGAGGCGGTCGGATTCTCGCTGACGAAGACGCAGCGCCCCATCGCTGAGAACGACCTGCCGGACTGCATGGCGAAGGCCCGGAAGCGCGAGATCTCGGAACGCAGCTGGATCGTACCGGTCGAGGAGATCATCAAGCGCAACTATGACCTGTCCGCGATCAACCCGAACGCCGACAAGGCCGTGAAGCACCGCTCCCCGGCCGCGATCGCGGCGGACATCGCGAGCAAGGAGCAGCGCATCCTGGAGATCATGCAGGAGATCCAGGAGATTCTCGAACCCGCGTCCGTTGCGGCAAGCGCGGAGGCTTCTACATGAACACCGCGTGGCCGCCAACCCCATTATCCCGCGCGCTTCGCCAGGTAGAGGACGTGGTCCACCTTGAGGACAGGAAAGAGTATCAACAGGTGACCGTGTCGCTGCATGGTCGTGGCCTGCGGCTGCGCCAGGTCGTCAAAGGCGCGGATGTCAAGACGAAGCGTCAGTTCCGGGTGCGCGCCGGGCAGTTTGTTTATAGCCGCATCGATGCCCGCAATGGAGCGTTTGGGCTGGTGCCGCCCGAGTTGGATGGGGCAGTGGTCTCGAACGACTTCCCCGTATTCGACGTGGCGGAAGACGTCGCCGAATCCAAGTTCATCGCGTACTTGACGCAGTCCCGGTGGTTTGTCGCTCAATGCGAAGATCCGAGCCGGGGCGTCACCAACCGACAGAGAATGGCCGAAGAGTTGCTGCTCGCATTGAAAGTACCAATGCCTCCCCTGGCCGAGCAGCGTCGGATTATCCACGCGATAGACGCCGTAGCGACGCGAATAGCCGAGGCCCAGCGGCTGCGAGAGTCCGTCGAGGTGGAGCGTGAGGAGATGCTCCGGGCTTTTGCACGCGAACTGGCCAAGGGCGCAGCTCGGCGTCCGCTGCAACAGGTCGCTCCGGTGACGCGACGGCCCGTGAAGATCGACAAGGGGGCGATGTATCCAGAGTTGGGCATTCGATCATTCGGCAGGGGTACGTTCCACAAGCCCGCCATCTCCGGCGCGAACCTTGGCCGCAAGCGCCTGTTCCACATTCGCCCGGGAGATCTGGTCTTTAGCAACGTGTTCTCCTGGGAGGGCGCGATCGCCGTCGCCAAGGATGAGGACGAAGGCCGCGTGGGCTCCCATCGCTTCATCACGTGCGTGCCCGACCCCGCGCTCGCCACCGCCGAGTTCCTCCGCTCGTGGCTGCTCACGGACGAGGGGATGAGTTTCATCCTTGAGGCCTCCCCCGGCGCGGCTGGCCGCAACCGGACTCTCGGACTGAAGAAGTTGGTGGCGATCCCCGTCCCTCTGCCCCCTTTGGAAGCTCAGCAGCGGCTTACCCAGTTGTCTCGCCACCTCGCCGACGCACGTCAGACTCAGGTGACCGTGGCGGAGGAACTGAAATCCATGCTGCCTGCGGTGCTTGATCTCGCGTTCCGGGGCGAGTTGTAGTCGTTCTTGATGGAGTGTTGCTCATGCCGATCGAAGTGGGGCTTTGGCGTCTCGGTGACCGGTTGCAACCGGTCGCGTTCACCGGCATGGACAGCGAGAGCCGGCTGGAGTCCGTGCTCGCCGCCGACATCACCGTCGTGGACCCGGGCTGGCTGCTGATCGGCCGCCAGGTGCCGACCGCCTTTGGCAAGTTCATTGATCTGCTGGCGATCGACGCCGAGGGGCAGTTGATCGTGATCGAGTTGAAGAAGAACCGCACGCCGCGCGAGGTGGTGGCCCAGCTCCTCGACTACGGCTCGTGGGTGCGGGGCCTTGAGGATGACGAGATCGCCACGATCTTCGAGGCGTTCCTCAGCAAGTACCACCCCGAGCACAAGGCCACGTCGCTGGACGAGGCCTTCTGCGAGCGCTTCAAGGTCGAGGAGATGCCCGAGTCGCCGAACGAGGCGCACAAGCTGGTGCTGGTGGCCAGCGAACTCGACGACAGCTCCGAGCGGATCATCACCTACTTGGCGGAGGAGTACGGCGTCTCCATCAACGCGGTGTTCTTCCGTGTGTTCCGCGACGGCCAGAACGAGTACATGAGCCGGGCGTGGCTGACCGACCCCGGACAGGTGGAGGCGAAGGTCGAGGCGAAGCGCGAGAAGCTCCCGTGGAACGGCGAGTTCTACGCCTCGTACGGTGCCGACGAGGACCGCGACTGGGAGGAGGCTCGGAAGTACGGGTTCATTTCCGCCGGCGGTGGGGCGTGGTACTCCCGCACCCTCGCCACGCTCGAGCCCGGGGGCCGCGTCTGGGTCAACATCCCGGGCGGCGTGGGTTACGTCGGCGTCGGGATCGTGAAGGAGTCCGTCGTCCCGATCGACGAGTTCATGGTGGACAACGGCAACGGCAAGCAGGTGCCGATCACGACCCTCCCCCTCCGCGCCGCCAAACACACGACGATGGCGCAGGACCCGGACAAAGCCGAGCACATGGTCCGCGTCGAGTGGATCAAGACCGTGCCGCTGAAGGATGCCGTGAAGGAAAAGGGCTTCTTCGGCAATCAGAACTCGGCCGCGAAGCCGCGGGCGAAGAACTGGGCGTTCACGGTGGAACGGCTGAAGCAGCGGTTCGGGGTCGATGACGCGGCCGAGTAGGACTTCCAGCCCCGACCGTCCGCAACCCGGCATGGACGGCTGACTTTCACGCACCCAGCGTTTTCTTTCACTGGACGGGTTTGACGAGCCGATGTTCCATGTGTAT
>OEIU01001381.1_pt1 | contig 15900 bp, 17 predicted proteins | sample 1539221 | NCBI WGS metagenome assembly OEIU01 (sample SAMN03792071, study PRJEB22550) | activated sludge metagenome | feature: wastewater treatment plant; material: activated sludge; isolation source: Wastewater treatment plant of a petroleum refinery complex | place: Argentina: Zarate | collected...
GATCGGCTGCGCGCGCAACATATAGATAAGGGCGATCGCGGTCACGGCGGCGTGGAAGTTGAGCCCGCCGCCGGCAGCCGCGCCTCCGGCATTTCGCCGCGGCTTTTTCGCCGCTTCCCCGGACCCGCTCATGTCCGCCCGGCCCGTTGGACTGTCGCGTCGCGGTCGAGTTCCCCCTCATTCCCTGCCGATATCATATCCTAAGACTAGCGTGGCGGGCCGGTGCTTGGAATAGCGTTGATGGCCCGATGTTCCGGCGCCAACCGAAAAGAAACCTCCGGATCGGCGCTATATGGGCATACCGTCGCGGGGGCTCTCGAAATTCGCTTCCCGCTCGCCTATTGCAGCGCTCCCGGGCGAGGCCCGCCGCGCGCGGCCGCCCGGTTTGTGAAGGTGAGACGATGGCCGAGCAGAATATCGCGGTAATCGGTGCGGGTCCGAAAGCGGCAGCGCTCGCCGCGAAAGCCTTTTGCCTGCGCCAGTCGGGTGTGCCGATCACCGTCACCATCTTCGAGCGGCACGACGTCGGTTCGGCCTGGTCGGGGCGGCATGGCTATACCGACGGTATCCAGCGGCTCTGCACCCCGGCCGAACGCGATCTCGGCTATCCTTATCTTCCGACCTTCGGCAGTGAAGTCGCCGAGCAGATGCAGGCCAGCTTTTCGTGGAACGCTTTCCAGACCGCGGCCACGCTCGCGAGCGGTCGCTATGCCGCCTGGGTCAATCGGGGCCGGCGGCCGCCCAGCCACGCCGAGTTCACGGACTATCTGAAATATGCGCTGACGTTGTCCGAGGCGCCGATCCATTTCGGCCGCGTGACCGGGCTCAGTCCCGCCGACGGAAGCTGGACCGTCCAGCAGGTCGACGCGGAAACGCGAAACGTCGTCGAATATGACGAATTCGATGCGGTGGTCGTCACCGGGCCGGGACCCGCGACCGCGCGTTTCCCTCGGGTCAAAGACCGGCGCATATTTACTGGCGTCGATTTCTGGCAGCGTCTCGTCGGCGTGCGCAAGCATATGCCGCGCGATCCCGACAAGCCGATCGTCATCATCGGCGGTGGTGGCACTGCCGCCGCCATCACGGCCTGGTTCATCCGCAACGGCCTGCGGGACCATCCGATCCACCTAATCAACAACCAGGCGATGCTGTTCACGCGAACCACGAATTTCTTCGAGAACAGGCTTTTCGATGATGAAGAAACCTGGACAGCCCTGGCGGATATCGACCGCAAGAGTTTCACGCGCCGCCTGAATCGCGGCGTCGTATGGGAGACGGTCACCGACCTTCTGGCCGATGCCGAGCAACTCGTCCTGCTTCCGGGCAAGGCCAAGGCGATCGTCCATTCGGGGCATCGCCCCGGCGCGCATCTGCCCGACATCGAGGTTCAATACACCAATGCAAAGGGGGAATCGGCAATCGATGCGGGGCTGGTCATCGACGCCACCGGGTTCGATATGGGGGCGTTTCAATCGCTGCTTCCGAGGGCGATGCGCGAAGCGATCGAGGCCGCGGGGCTCGACAATCTGACTGAAGATGTTCGACGTGACCTGTCGCTCCCGCTCGATCAATGGCCCAAGCTTCATGTTCCCAATCTGTCGGAAACCCGCGGGCCCGGATTCGGATCGCTCATGGTGCTCGGCGCGATGGCCGACCGTATTCTGACCCCCTATGTCAAAGCGGCGACCGCTTGATTGACGCTTCATATGTACATATATACAGGTGGGAGCTGGAGACTGACATGGCTGACCCTACCGAAAATATGGTGCTTCGCACCATCTATCTGCCCAAGGAACTCGATCAGCAGCTCAAGGCGGCTGCGATCAGAGGCGACCGGAGTAAGGGTGATGTCATTCGCGAGTTGATCGCGGCTGGCATGAAGACGCTTGGTGATGACAAGACCAGCTATTTCGCGCCGTCGATCCCGGTGCGCACGCACGCGGTGCGCCCGACGGCCGTCAAGCCGCGCCTGGTCTCGAAGCACGTCAAAAAGAAAAAACGCGCTCTCGCCTGAGCGTGAGGGCGAGGGCGAAGCCGGCTGTCACGCGACCGTCCCGAGCTGCTCTGCATTCCCGAGATAGCTTCCGCGCTCATCGATAGCGTCTTCGACAGCATTGCCAAGAAGGCAAGGGATCAGGCGGAAGCGGAGAAAAGAGGCAAGGCCGCCTCTTCCTGCAAGCCCGTCGCCCATCGCTCGCCAAGATTTTCGCGATAAAATGCCTCGGTGTCATAGCCAAAGCCGAGCGCGAGCAGACCGTCCCCGGAGAGCCAGCGTTCGCGATCCCTTGCCGTCAGCAGCAGCGGCATCCTGCTGCTGCACGGCTCGACCCGTTCATTGGACCGCACGAGAAGGCCGGCACAGGATCCGTCTTCGGGCTCGTAGAGCCCAGCCCACGCGGTGAGCGCTTCGTCCCAGAGGCCAAACCACTCGCGGGTGCAACGCGCTTCGCGGCACCCCGGATAGGCGAAACTCTCGACGATGATCAGGCAGCGGCGAAAGCCGGAACGATGGTGCAACCGCGAGGAGAAACCAAGATCGCGGGGATAGAGCGTGCCGCGCTGCTTGGACGGAACGGGCGTATTGAAGCTGCGGGCCGGCAAACCCCAGCACGCCGTCGTCAAACGGCGGCGATTCTCGTCGATCAGCACGACCGACACGGCATCGCCCGCCCAGATTGTCGTTCGCCAGTCGAGTGCGGAATCGGGTTCGGCAGCAAACAACCGTGCCATCTCCGACGACGAGCCTCGCGTGCGAAGCAGCGCGGTCATCGGCCAGACCCTCGCGCTGAACCGCGCTGGCTTTCAAGCCGGACAAATTCTGTCTTGCTTCGAGATCGCATCGATCGCTCCCGTCTCTCGCCGGTGCGCCCTGCTCGGCAGATGCGCAAGGCGCGTATCTGTTCCTATTATGTTCCATGAACCGGGTGCGAGAGTCAAGGCCCTGGCCCGGACGGAACGCGCCGGCTCGCGATGCCTGCGGCGTCCGCAGGTGGCAGGACGGCTTCAGCCTTGCGATGCAAACCAGTCGGTCAGCGACGGTCTTCCGGGCGTCCAGCCGAGCCGACGCGCATTGGCACCGATCACGCGGCTGTTCGAGGCCAGACCATAGCGGGCTGCAAGGCCATAATTTGCGGTGACTTCCTCGACATCGAGGCTGTGCGTCACGCCATCGCGGCCGATGATGCGCGCGATGTGGGTGGCGATGTCGCCGAACGCCATCTCGCCATTTTCGGCGAAGAAGAAGGATGCGGCGGGCGCCTTGTTGATCGCGAGCAGGTAGAGGTCGACCAGATCGTCGATATGGACGTTCGAATAGCGGTTGAGCCCGGCGCCGAGATAGAGGCCCGCACCGCTCTGCCGCGACGGGGCGGTCAGCTTCGGCAACTGGTCGCTGTCGGTTTGCAGCCCGCGGCCCTCGCCATAGATCATCGAGGGGCAGATCACGATCGAGCGGATCGCGCGGTCGATCCCGGCCTCGCGTACGCGGCGGTTCATCGCGACGCGCGGCGCGCGGTCGGGCATGGGGGTGAAGGGTGTGTCTTCCGAGAAACGCTGGCCGGCGTGCGCGCCCGCGGCATCATCGGCGACGATGCTCGATCCGCTGGTGTGGATCAGCAGCTTGCCGCTGCCCGCCAATGCCTCGATCAAAATGTCCACCGATGCATCATGGTCGGCGTCGGCGGCATGGATCACGCCGTCGGCTGCCTGCGCGGCGGCGGTGAGGATGGCGGCGTCATCGAGGGTACCCACGACCGGTTCGATCCCGCGCGCCTTGAGCGCCTCTGCCTTGTCGGCCGATCGGGTCAGGCCCGACACGCGATAGCCGTGCCCGACAAGCGCGTGCGCGATCGATCCGCCGATGAAGCCGGTCGCGCCGGTTACGAAGATGTGCATGGTCGTTCCATTCCCGAGGTGATGCTGTTTGCCATCCAATTCAGATACCATATGGTATCTGTAATGCAAGTCTCTCTATTGATCGTCGCGCACGAAACACAGCCCGGCGAGGCCGATCGCGAGCAGGATCAACAAGGTGGCGAGCCCCGCCTGCTGGCTGTGGAACGAGGCGGTGCCGAGCGCGACCATCGTCGGCGCGAGCTAGCTCGTCGCGGTGCCCGACAAGGCGTACACGCCGAAGAAGGCGCCCATCCGGTCGGGCGGCGATACCCGCGCCATCATCGTGCGGCTCGACGCATAATGGGCGGTGATGAAGGCGGCGTTCGACAGGCCGATGCCGACGAAAATCCATTCGGGCAGGGTGGTGAAGACGGGGCCATTCCACATATGCCAGTCGCTGTGCGGCGTGCGTGTCCAAAAATAGAGGATACGACCCGGCGCCATGCCCAGCTCGGCGATCAGGCCGACGAAGGTCATTCCGATCTCGATCTGCAGCGCGCGCTTCGGTCCGAAACGCGCGTCGAGGCGCGAGGCCATCAGCCCGCCGAGCACCGCGAACAGCGTCAGCAGGATGCCATAGACGAGCATCTCGAGCGCGCCCCAGCGCATCACGCCGCCCGCGAAGACGCCCATATAGATGACGATCGCGTTCATCCCGTCATAGAAGAACAGCCGCGCGAGCAGATATTTGGTCGCCTCGGCATGGCCGCGCAGCGTCGAGACAAGGCGCGTCAGGTCGGCGATTCCCGCCCGCAGCGCGGCGAACAGTGACAGCCCACTGGGCGCCGCGTCGGGCGCCAGCCGGAAGAAGGGGATGCCGCAGACGAGCAGGATCAGCGCGGCGATCGGTCCGACGATGCGTTCGGGCTCGTGCAGCGCCGGGTCGATGCCGAACAGCGGGGCGGCGGGAAGGAAGCTCCAGTCCACCGCGCCGGGCAGCGCGAAGGCGACCGCGACGAAGGCGAGCGCGGCGAGCGCGATGCCCGCGCCAAAGGACAGGCCCAGACTCGACGCGATATGCACCCCGTCGCGCCCCGCCGCCTGGACGAGCAGCGAGTTGTGGACCAGTTCCGACAGCGTCAGCAGGATGACGTTGGCGGTCAGGATCAGCATGATCGTTTGAATGCCGAGGCCGGTGCCGTCGGCCTTGGCCCACCACAGCGACGCCATCAGCGGGATCAGCGCCAAATACATGGCGAACAGCACCGGCTTGCGCCGCCCGATCCGGTCGATCGAGGTGCCGATGACCGGCGCCAGCAGCATGATCGTCCAGCCGGCATATTGGCTCCAGCGCGACACCAACTCCTGCCCCTTGATAGGGTCGCCGACGATCGACGTCACCACATAGGGGGTGAAGACATAGATCATAACCAGAATGACATAGGGCGTCCGTCCGCCCTCATAGATCGCCCAGGCGAGGCCCGAGCGGGGCAGAGGCGCGGCCTTTGCGGGCGCGGTTTTGGAGATGGCCGCGCTGGCGTTCACATCCGGAACCCCGTATCGATGCGGTCGAGCCGGCGCAGCAGGGCGGGCCAGGCGAGCGTACGCGCCAGCTTCGCCATCGGTTCGGGCGCCGACTGGCCCGCGACCTTGCGCTCGACCCCCTGCGGCGGATTGTTGAGCCCGTCGCGGCCCGCGGTCAGCATCATCACCTGTGCCTCGCACGCGCGTTCGAGGAAATAGAGGCGCAGGAAACAGCTTGCGACGCTGTCGCCGACCGCCAGCGTGCCGTGGTTGCGGAGGATCATCGCATGTTTCGCGCCAAGATCGGCGACCAGCCGCTCGCGTTCATCGAGGTCGGTCGCGACGCCCTCATAGTCGTGATAGGCGATGTCGTGCGCCGCGATCATCGCGGTCTGGCTGTGCGGCAACAGGCCGTCGGCCATCGCCGCCACCGCCTGACCGTGCGGGGTGTGGAGGTGCATCACCGCCAGCGCATCCTCGCGCGCCATATGCACCGCCGAATGGATGGTGAAGCCCGCCGGGTTCACCGGACGCGGGGTCGGCCCGACCGGGTTTCCCTCGACGTCGATCTTGACCAGGCTCGACGCCGTGATCTCCTCGAACATCCTGTCATAGGGGTTAATCAGGAAATGATGCTCCGGACCCGGGACGCGCGCCGACAAATGGGTGAAGATCAGGTCGTCCCAGCCGTAAAGCGCGACGAGCCGGTACGCGGCGGCGAGATCGACGCGCCGTTCCCACTCGCCGGGCACCATCTCCGCCGCCGCGATGCTCATGCCGACAGGCCGAGCTGGGTCGCGAGCGCGACGCGGTCGAAGCAGACTTCCTGAAAGACGATCTGGTCGCCTTCGAACTGATAATGAACGACATAGCGCAGCGCGACCGGGCTGCCGCTGTTCGCGCCGATCTTGGCGATGCCGTGGAGAATGCTGAGCTCGACCGCCCCATTGCCTTGGATGACGGTCGAGGTCACTTCGATCGTGCCGTCGTCGATGATGTCGAAAATCCGTTCCTCGTCCGCCATGCGTGCGGTCTTGCCCAGCATTTCGCCGTCGGGGTTCACGAAGCGGATATTCTCGTCGAAATAGCGCCCGATCGTGTCCATGTCGCGCCGCGCAAAGGCTTCGTGCAGCAGGGTCAGGATCGGGGCGATATCATGGCTATGTGCGGTCATCGGGAGAGTCTCCTGTTCTTCAGTCTTGTGGGGATTGGGCCGCCTGCACTTCGCGGAGCAGGCGGACGAAGTCGGGTTGGCCGGCGCCGGCGGTCAGGCCGCCGTCGACGGGGATCGCGGCCCCGACGATGAAGCTGGCATCGTCGGAGGCGAGGAAGGCGGCGAGTGCGGCGATTTCCTCGGGCTGGGCGAAGCGGCCGATCGGGATCGCCTTCAGCCAGGCGTCGACGACCAGCGGCATTCCCATCGGCAGCGCGTTGATCTCGGTCACCACCGGGCCGGGGCAGATCGCGTTGATGCGGATGCCGTCGGCCGCATGGTCCATCGCGATCGAGCGGGTGAAATTCACCACGCCCGCCTTCGCCGCATTATAGGCGCTGTTCATATGGTCGCCGCCCAGGCCGGAGATCGACCCCATGTTGACGATCGCGCCGCCGCCCTGCCGCTGCATATGCGGGATGGCGGCGCGGCAGCCGAAGAAGACCGAGTCCAGATTGACGCGCAGGATGCGGTCCCAATAGTCGGGCGACACGTCAGCGAACCGGGCGCCGCCGGGAATGCCCGCATTGTTGACCAATATGTCGATCCGGCCCGCGCGCATCACCAGCGCGTCGATCGACGCGGTCACGGCCGCCGCGTCGCTGGCGTCGACCCGCTCGAAACGGGCCCCGCCACCGATCGCCGCCGCCGTTTCCGGGCCCCTTTCCGCATCGATATCGGTCAGCGTGACGGCGGCGCCTTCCGACGCCAGCCGCCGCGCGATGGCGGCGCCGATACCGCGCGCCGCCCCTGTTACCATGGCGGGTTTTCCCCCCCGGCGGCCCCCCTGGCCCACCGGGAGCCAACCGAGGCGGGGGGCCCGAACGGCGCCGGCCGCGCGGGCTGGCGATAGACATTGTCCGACGCCTGGAAGATGCCGTTCCAATAATATTCATTGGTGATGTTGCGGCCCCAGATGCTGGCGCGCCAGGCACCGTCCTTGCCCTCCAGCCCCGCGCGCAGATCGATCAGCGTATAGGGACGGATGCGGAAGACGGGTTCCGATCCGAAGGTCGCGCTTTGCGCGCTCGCATAGTTCACGCCGCCGCCGATGAAGGCCGACAGGCCCGACGCATCGATCGGGAAGCTGTACTGCGCGTCGCCCACGACCTGATATTTCGACGTGTTGGGAAAGGCCGACCCGCGATAATCGGCGAGCGCGCCCGCGGCGTTGAAGCCGGTATATTCGAGCACCTTGGTATCGACCCAGGTCGCGGCCAGGCTGATATCGAGCCCGGTCACCGGCCGCGCCTCGATCGACACCTCGGCGCCCGCGACGCGCGATTTCGGAACCGACACCAGCTTCTCGATCAACCCGAAGAAGGGATCGACGGTGCGGCCGTGGAGCTGCTTGTTCTTGTAATCATACCAGAAGGCGGCGGCGTTGAACTGCAGCTTGCGGTCGAACAGCGGAACCTTGAGGCCGGCCTCATAGGCGACCAGCCGTTCCTGCGGGATCGAGGCGAAGGAATCGGTGCTGAGCGTGAGCAGGACCGGATAGCCGCCCGATTTATAGCCGCGGTTGACGCTGGCATAGAGCAGCGTACCGCCGTCGAACTTGTAATTGACCGCCGCGCGGTAAGAGAGATTCTTCTCCTTCAGGCTGTCGATCAGCGGATTGGGGTCATTGTTCGCATCGAGCGAGCCGCAATCGCCGAGCCCGACCGGGATGACCGAACCCTTGAAGAAGAACTGCAGCGTGTTGACGAGCGCCGCCGCATTGGGATCGACGATGACGGTGCAGCCGTTGAAGTCGCGATTGGCCCAGGTCTGGCGTAGCCCGCCGATCACCGTCAGGCGCGGCGCGACATCGACCTCGACATTGCCGAACAGCGCATAGCTGTTCAGGATCTGCTTCGTCGCGGCGGCCGAGAAATCGAAGGGCGGGACGATGCCGGGCAGCGGTTCGGTGATGCTGAGCTGCGACAGGTCGTCGAACAGGTCGTCGTGGATCTTGGCATGGGCATAGTTGCCGCCGACGATCCAGCGCATGCCCGTCATGTCGCCCGCGGCGCGCAGTTCCTGCGAGAAGGAGTCGATCGAGCCCGTCTGGTGGAATTCGCCGGCGCGCGCCGGGCTGCCGTCGAGGTCGCTATGCTTGTCCTGCTTGAAATGCTGGTAGGCAGAGATCGAGGTCAGTTTGACCGTGTCGCTGAGGTCGTAATCGGCGCGCACCGATGCTTCATAATAGGTGTCGTTGGCACGCATCGGGTTCGACGGCGTCCAGTCGGCGTGGCGCGCGTCGAGCGGGTTCTGGACCTGGAGCAGCGGTGACACGCGCGCCGGATTGGTCGGGATCACGGCTGTTACCTGACCCGCCAGCGTGTCCGATCCGTCGTGCCAGGCGTTGAGGTTGACCGCGATCTGCAGCCGCTCGCTCGGCGTCCAGTCGAGCAGTAGGCGGCCCATTGTCTGGCGGCTGTCGCCCAGCGTGCCGCCGGGACGCGTCGCGCTTTCCTGCCAGGCGCCGCCCTGCACCGATTTGACCGCCAGGCGCGCGCGCAGCGTGTCAGACAGCGGGCCGCTGACGTAGCCGCTCGCGTCGAGCTGGCCGAAGCGGGCGATACTGACGGTTGCGCCCGCTTCAAGGGTGTCGGGGGGTTTGGCGGCGATGAAGTTGATCGCGCCGCCGGTCGAATTCTGCCCGTAGAGCGTGCCCTGCGGACCTTTCAGAACCTCGACGCGCTCAAGGTCGAGTGCCGCCGCCTGCGTCATCGCCGGAAAGGTGAGGGGGACTTCGTCGACATAGACGCTGACTGCGGGTGAAGCGGCGAGGCTGTTGTCGAAATAGCCGACGCCGCGCAGCGTATAGACCGGCGTGTTGTACGGGGTAGGGGTATAGACGAAGCCCGGCACCGCTTTTGCCAGATCGGCGGCGCTGCTGATGCCGCGGTCGAGCAGGTCATCGCCCGAAATCGCGGTGATCGACAGGCCCAGCTTGTTGACCGACTGGCTGCGGCGTTCGGCCGTCACGATGATCTCGCCCGCGCCGGGCTGTTCGTCATCTGCTGCGCTGGCGGCGGGTGCTGCCGCGTCGCTGTCCTGCGCGCGGGCCGGACCGGCGAGGGCCGCGCTGAGTGCGACCAGCGAAGCGGCGATATAGATATTGGCTTTCTTCATGACATCCTCCACTCGATATTTTCGCAAATCTTTTTGGGCTGTTCGGCCGCGCGCCGTTGCGCTACGGGTAACTTCTGGGATCGGAGTACCGATCGTTTTCCAAACTTGGGGAGGCTGGTTTGACGCGGCGCGTGCGCAAATCGAGGGTGGAGCAGCAGGCCGAAACGCGGGCGCGGCTGCTCGATGCGGCGCAGGTCGTGTTCGCGCGCATGGGCTATAACGGCTCGTCGATCGACCTGGTCGCGGCCGAGGCCGGCTATTCGAAGGGTGCCGTCTATTCGAACTTCGCGAGCAAGGAGGACATGTTCCTCGAACTGCTGCGCTTCTATATGGACCGCGACCTCGGCGAGCTTGGCGAGATCGTCGACATGGAGCCGAAGCAGCTCTTTCCCGAGAACAGCCGCTGGCTGGAAAATCTCCACGCGCTGGTGCCCGATTTCCCGACGATGATGATCGAGCTGCAGCTTCACGCGCGGCGCAACCCGGAATTCGCCAAGGCCTTTTACCCGCTGCAGCAACGCAAGATGGTCGGCGTGGCGGAGATCATCCGCAAATATTTCGCGGCGAGCGATGCCGAACTGCCGATGGACGCGCTCGACCTGGCCTATATCATCGAGGCGCTGGTGCACGGGCTCAGCATGCAGATGCCGCTGCGCGAACCCGGATCGATCAACGAAGCCGGCCTGCTGATCGACCGGCTGATGAAAGTCCTGACGCACCGTCCGATCGACTGACGCGCGATGTCGTTCCGCCGGGCGCATCGTGCCCGCCGGCCGGCGCGGCATGCCGCGCCTTCCTCTCACAATCATGGCAACCTCCCCAGGCCGCTTGCGGCTTGCGAATCCGCGCTATGCGAATCCGTTCCGATCGATATTGAGATATCGATCGGTATCTAAAAAGTCAACATTATCCCGCAGACGTCTGAATTCAGGGATTCAACGGATTACAGCGTGATGCCGGCGTCGGCGACGATCTCGGAGCCGTGGATATAGCTTGCCGCGTCGGAGGCGAGGAAGGCGGCGATCTGCGCTATTTCTCCCGGCTCGCCGGCGCGGCCGAGCGGGATCATCTTCTCGTAGCGGGCATTGTCCTCCGGATCATGCTTGGCGATCATGTCGGTCCGGATCATGCCCGGCATGATCGCGTTGACGCGGATGCCTGCACTGCCGAATTCGGCGGCGGCGCAGCCCGTCATGCCGCGCAGCGCCCATTTGGTCGCGGCATAGGCGAACTGGCCGGGAAGCTGGCGGGTGCCCGAGATCGAGCAGATGTTGATGATCGATCCGCCGCCGCCGCTGCGCATCGGTTCGAACACCGCCTGCATGCCCAGCATCGGACCGGTGGCGTTGACCGCGAAATGGCGGTCGAAGGAGGTGCGGTTCGTCTCCATCAGCGGCTTGGGATCATAGAGCGCGGCGTTGTTGACGAGACTATCGATGCGGCCGAAGCGATCGAGCGCGAGCGTGATCACCTCCCGCCACTGCGCCTCGTCCGACACGTCCTGCAGCATCGAGACCGCGGCATCGCCGATATCGGCGGCAACCTTCGCGACCTTGTCCTGCACGTCGGTGATCACGACCTTCGCGCCTTCGGCCGCAAACAGCCGCGCCGCCGCTTCGCCCTGGCCACCCGCCGCGCCGGTGATGATCGCGACCTTGCCCGTCAGTCTACCCATATCGTCTCTCCCTGAATGTCGTTTTTGAAATCAGACGTCGGCGAAGCGCTCGCCAAGCAGCGCTTCCATATTGGCGGTCTCCAGCGCGACGAAGTGTTCGGCCGTTTCGGCGCCGGGCAGCGCCGGGTCGGGTTCCAGCCCGTCGCCCATGCGTTCGAGTTGGATGTTCAGCCAAGGCATCATGTGGAGGAGTTCGAGTGTGTCCTCGGGGCGCGGCGCTTCGTCGGTGGTGCCGGCGATCAGCTTTGCGGGCAGGTCAGGATCGACGATCAGCGGCCGGCCAAGGCCAACAAGGTCGAGTTCGCCCGCCTCGAGCGCATCCTCCATGCCCTGGCGCGTGCGAAAGCCGCCGGTCACCATCAGCGGCATCTTCGCGACCGCGCGGACACCCGCCCCGAAGTCGAGGAAGAAGGCCTCGCGGCGCTGCGTGCTTTCGGGGCGCGCATCGGTGCCCTCTTCCTGGAATTGCAGCCCCATCATCTTCGGCTGCTCGAGCGATCCGCCCGACAGTTCGAGCAGGTCGAGCGACGTGTCGTTGAGCCAGCCGACGACCTCGACGCACTCGGCGTTGGTGAAGCCGCCCTTCTGGAAATCGGAAGCGTTGAGCTTGAGCCCAATCGGGAAATCGGGGCCGACCGCCGCGCGCACTGCGGCGATGGTTTCGAGCAGGAAGCGGGCGCGATTCTTCAGCGATCCGCCCCAATCATCGCTCCGCAAATTGGTGCGCGGGCTGAGAAACTGCGCGATCAGATAGCCGTGGGCACCATGGAACTGGACGCCGTCGAACCCGGCTTCGCGCGCCAGCGCGGCGGTACGAGCGAAGCGCGCGATCGCGTCGGCAATTTGCACCTCGGTCATCGCGACCGGGGTCGCGAAGGAGAAGCCGGCGTCGCGCATGACGTCGAGATCGACCGCCGAGGCCGAGAGCGGCGCGGGGTTGATGTGACTCGAAACCTGGCGCCCGGTATGGCTGATCTGCGCCCAGAAACGCGCGCCACCGGCCTTGGCCGCCGCAACGACAGGGCGCAGCGCGTCGAGGCCGCTTTCATCCTCGAGCACGACATTGAGCGGACGCTCGAGATGATCGCGGTCGACCTGGATATTGCCCGACAGGAGCAGTCCCGCGCGCCCGGCGCCCCAGCGGCGATAAAGTGCCTCGAGCCGCGGCGTCGCGCGTCCCCGCGCATCGGAAAGCCCCTCGCTCATCGCGGCCTTGACGATCCGGTTGGGGAGCGTCTGGCCGCAGGGTAGGGTGATCGGTGTCGAAAGGGAAACGGACATCTGGGTTCCTTGCTGGTGGGAGAAGGGAAGAGCGATCAGCGGAAGATGAACTCGAGCTTCAGGCCGCCGGGGCCGGTCACGAAGATCTGGCGCTCGCCGGTTTCGGGGACGAAGCGCTCGAAATGCGGAAGGCCCGATTCCGCGAGCCTTTCGAGGAATGCTGCGGCATCGCCGCCGGCAAAGGCGATATGATCGACATAGGTAGATTGTTCGGTCGCGCCTGCCCCGAGATAGGCATCGCCTCCGACGGTGCTCGTCTGCGCCAGATGAACGACCGGATGATCGTTCGCGTAGAGCCAACTCCCGGGAAAGGGGAAGGGCGGACGCCATCCGGGTTCCAGCTGGGCGAGGTCGCGGAAAAGGCCCTCGGTCGCGGGCAAGTCGCTGGTCATCACCAGAATATGGTCGAATGAGAACATCGGGGTCGCGCCTCTTTTGATACCAATGAATCTTCAGAAACTATATGGTATCTAAAATGCGATGCGCAAGCCGTCAATTGCTCGCGCGTCGATCGATGGGAGCGATTGTTGTGATCTAGGCATGCTGACGCGAGGCAGGCTTCCGCTCGCCGAAAAAAGTGGAAATTAGGACCTTTTGGTCCAGACAATGTGGCAGGGCAGATGGAGGGGGCGCATTCGACGAGGCGTTACCCTCGAACCGGCGGGCACGTAACGGTCAGGCTGCCGCCGCGAGTTCCTTCCGTCGCGTAGCGGCCTCAGCGGCAGAAAAAGCGACAACCAGGTGGTCGTTCCATGCCGTCATTGCGGCGATCTTTTCGGGCTTCCAGTCGTGCCGCTGATAAATGGCCGCGACGCCAGCGCGCGAACCGCTGACATGGTTGAGCACCGCCTCGGTGACTTCGAACCGCACACCGAGCCGCTGGAAGCCGGTCGCGAGCGTTCGCCGGAGATCGTGGAGACGCCAGGGCGCCATGTCCTCGCCGCCATCGGCCGCGATGATCGTGTCGATCTTGATCTTCCCCTTGGCAAAGCCGCTGAACGATGCACCGCTAGCGGTCGGGAACACCCGCCCCCTGGTCGGCCAGTCATCGCCGCCGGCAACTTCGTCAAAGATCTGGATCGCGAGATCGTTTAGCGGGATCGAATTGGGTTCGCCATTCTTTGCGCGCTCACCGGGGAGGGTCCACATCCGGTCCCAGCGATCGAGTTCTTTCCAGTCGACGCACGAGACTTCCTCGCGGCGCTGCCCCGTCACCATGAGCAGGCGAACGATACGGAAGAAGGAGGGATGACAGCCGGGTGCGGCATTCCAGACGCGCGGAAGTTCGTCGTCGGAGAGCCACCTGTCGCGCGGCTTGACCGGGGGAGGTGTTTCCATCCCTTCCATCGGGCTGAACTTGATATCGCCGCGGCTGACCGCCCAGCGGAACAGACGCCGCATCACCGCGCAAATATTTCGGCGGTTGGCTCCCTCTCTTCCCCGGCTCCGGGCTGGGGCGCGCACACAACGTGCGCGCGGGTGATCTTGGGAAGCGGCCTCTGACCTAGCGCGGGCTTGATGTAGAGGCGCAGCGACCGCTTCACGAGGGCGCGCCAGCCTTTGCCCTTGCACGTCTTGGCAAACTGGTCGGCATAATTGGAGAAAGCGAGATCGACGGCCTCGCGGCGGCGTTCCTTGTCGGCGTCGACGGGGTCGGTGCCCTGCGCAACGAGGATCGAGAGTCGTTCGGCCTCGGTTCGCGCCGTCGCCGGCGTCCAAGGGGAGCCGTGCTTGCCGATGGTGTAGCGTCTCGTCTTCGCTTCGCGGCCGCCCATCCGATACTGGAGGATATAGGTCAGCGATCCAGAGGGCAGGACCTTTACGCCGAACCCGCTCAGGTCTTCGTCCCAAAAGCAATAGGCCGAGGGCTCAGCCTTAAGGCTGTCGATCGTCCTCTTCGTGATTTTTCCCGTCGGCATAACCATACCTCATGGCCCCGATCGGTGATTGCTGGCAATCACCCAGCAATCACCGTATCGGATATCATGGGATATTAGCGAATAGAGGTGGCGAGTTAAAGACCTAAAAAACCTTCCTTTTTTCCGCCGCCGATATCCTTACTTACGACGAAAACGGAAGTACCAGACCTCGTGCCCCTGCGCGCGCGCCTTGGCTTCATAGCGGGTTTCGGGCCAGCCGCCGGGGCGGACGAGGAAATCCGTCGCCTCCTGCGCCAGCCAGTCGAACTGGTGACGATGGCGCCGCATCACCATCAGCGCGTGCGCGAGATAGACGGGATGGTCGGTGCCGAAACGGAACTCGCCGCCGGGTTTCAGCTTGGCGGCGATCAGGTCGACCGGGCCGTCGTTGATCATCCGGCGCTTGGCGTGGCGCGCCTTCGGCCAGGGGTCGGGGTGGAGCAGATAGGCAAAGCTCAGCGCGCCGTCGGGGATGCGGCGCAGCACGTCGAGCGCGTCGCCGTGATGGATGCGGACATTGGCGAGCGGCAGGCGTTCTCCCCCTTTTTCGGCAAGATGGGGGTCGCCGCTGATATGCACGAGCGCCTGGGCGACGCCGTTGACGAAGGGTTCGGCGCCGATGAAGCCATGGTCGGGCAGCATGTCGGCGCGCGCCGCCATATGCTCGCCGCCGCCGAAACCGATTTCGAAATGCAGCGGGCGGTCGTATCCGAACAGCAATTCGGCGGTCACCGGCCCCTCGGCCGGAACCGCGATCTGCGGCAGCAGATTATCGACCAGATCCTGCTGGCCCGCGCGCAGGGGCTTGCCCTTGGCGCGGCCATAAAGGCGGTTGAGGGTGGTCGGATCGCCCGATTTATAAGCCGTCATGGCGCGCGCGTTAGCGCGGCGCGGCGGGGGCGGCAAGCACCCCCGCGGCCCATCAGCCGGCGATCGCCGCCTTCAGCCGGTCGGTGAGGTCGGTGCGCTCCCACGGGAAGGCGTCGCCGTCCGCGGTGCGGCCGAAATGGCCGTAGGCGGCGGTCTGCTTGTAGATCGGCTTGTTGAGGCCGAGGTGGGTGCGGATGCCCTTGGGCGTCAGCCGGACGAGCTGCGGCAGCGCCTGTTCGAGCGCGGCTTCGCTCACGCCCTCGGCGCCGGTGCCGTGCAGGTCGACATAGACCGACAGCGGCTCGGCGACGCCGATCGCATAGCTCAATTGGATCGTGCAGCGGCGCGCGAGGCCCGCGGCGACGATATTCTTGGCGAGATAGCGCGTGACATAGGCGGCCGAGCGGTCGACCTTGCTCGGGTCCTTGCCGCTGAACGCGCCGCCGCCGTGCGGGCTAGCGCCG
>OEIU01001382.1_pt1 | contig 15894 bp, 10 predicted proteins | sample 1539221 | NCBI WGS metagenome assembly OEIU01 (sample SAMN03792071, study PRJEB22550) | activated sludge metagenome | feature: wastewater treatment plant; material: activated sludge; isolation source: Wastewater treatment plant of a petroleum refinery complex | place: Argentina: Zarate | collected...
GTCGGCCAGGCGCCGTTCGAAGGCGGTGCTCATGCGCGCAGCAGGCTGGCGATCGTGCGCCGGTAGATGTTCTTCAGCGGCTCGAGCGCGGCCAGCTCGACGTGCTCGTCGATCTTGTGGATGCTGGCGTTGGGCGGCCCGAACTCGATGACCTGCGGGCAGATGCGGGCGATGAAGCGGCCGTCCGAGGTGCCGCCGGTCGTCGACAGTTCGGTATCCAGTCCGGTCTCGGCGCGGATCGCCGCCGACAATGCGCCGGAGAGTGTCCCGCGGGCGGTGAGAAAGGGCATGCCCGACAGCGACCAGTCGAGCGTGTAGTCGAGCCCGTGCGCGTCCAGAACGGCGGTGAGCCGCTGCTTCAGGCTCTCCACGGTGCTGGCGGTGGAGAAGCGGAAGTTGAAATCGAGCATGATCCGCCCCGGGATCACGTTGTTGGCGCCGGCGCCCGCCTGGATGTTCGACACCTGCCACGAAGTCGGGGGAAAGTACTCGTTGCCGCGGTCCCACCCGGTGGCGACCAGCTCGGCCAGTGCTGGCGCGAGCAGGTGTATCGGGTTGCGCGCGAGATGCGGATACGCGATGTGCCCCTGCACGCCGGCGACGACCAGTCGTCCCGACAGCGACCCGCGGCGCCCGTTCTTTACCATGTCGCCGAGGCGCTCGACCGAGGTCGGCTCGCCGACGATGCAGAAATCGAGCCGTTCGCCGCGCTCGTCGAGGCGCTCGACCACCTTGACGGTGCCGTCGGTGGCAGGGCCTTCCTCGTCGGAGGTGAGCAACAGGGCGATGCGCCCCGCGTAGTCGGCGCCGGACTCCAGCAGTTCCTCGACCGCCACGACGAAGGCCGCGATCGACGTCTTCATGTCGGCCGCACCCCGACCGTACAGCCGGCCGTCGCGCACGGTCGGCACGAACGGGTCGCTGGTCCACTGGTCGAGCGGCCCGGTCGGAACGACGTCGGTGTGGCCGGCGAATGCCAGCGTCGGCCCCGGCGCGCTGCCGGGCCGCACGGCCCAGAGGTTGGTGACGCCGTTGCTCTCGATCGTTTCGCAGGAAAAGCCGAGCGGCGCCAGGCGCTCGGCCACCAGCTTCTGGCAGCCGTGGTCGTCGGGGGTGACCGATCGCTGCCGGATCAGCGCCTCGGCGAGCGCGCGCACGCGGCTCATCGCGCCGCGGGGCCGGTATCGGCCGTGGCGCCGAACACCCCGGCGTACAAGGGCTCGGAGAAGCCGACGATGATGCGGTCGCCGGCCTGCAGCACCGGGCGCTTGACGAGCGTGGGGTCCGAGAGCATCAGCTCGGCGGCGCTCGTCTGGTCGGTGATCGCGGCCCGGCGCTGCGGGTCGAGCTTGCGCCAGGCCAGCCCGCGGCGGTTCAGCAGCGAATCCCAGGGCACTCGGCCGAGCCACACGGCCAGGCGCTGCGCGTCGAGCCCGTCCTTGCGGAAGTCGTGGAAGCGGAACGCGATCTCGTGGGCGCGCAGCCAGGCGCGCGCCTTGCGAACCTGCTCGCAAGTCTCGATGCCGAAGACGACGACCTCGCCCATCTCAGATGTTGAGCAGGAACTCGGAGAACGACGGGCCTTCCGCGTCGTCACCGCTCGAGCGCCCGCGCGTCTGCGGCTGGCCCAGCGCGGCCGATGCCATCGCCGGGGAGACCAGGGTGCCGGGCTGCGCCGCGGGCGCCGGGGCGGCCGCCGCGTCCTCGGGTTCGTTCTCGAGCATCCACAGCAGGTTGGTGGGCGAGTCGGCGTGCGCCATCGCGTCCTCCTTGGCGATCCGGCGCGCGCGCACCAGCTCGGCGAGCGCATGGTCGAAGGTGCGCGAGCCGGCGGCCAGGCTCTGGTTCATCGCGTCCTTGATCTCGGTGAGGCGGCCCTGCTCGATCAGCTCTGCGATGTGGCGGGTGTTCAGCAGCACTTCGACCGCGGGCAGGCGGCTGCCGTCGAAGGCGCGGACCAGGCGCTGCGAGACCACCGCCTTCAGCGTCGCCGCGAGGTCGGCCAGCAGCACCGGCCGGTTGTCTAGCGGATAGAAGCTCACGATGCGGTTCAGCGCATGGTTGGCGTTGTTCGCGTGCAGCGTCGCCAGCACCAGGTGGCCCGACTGCGCGTAGGCGATCGCGTTCGACATCGTCGCCGTGTCGCGGATCTCGCCGATCAGGATGCAGTCGGGCGCCTGCCGCATTGCGTTCTTCAGCGCGATCTCGAGCGAGTGGGTGTCGGTGCCGATCTGCCGCTGGTTGACGATCGAGCGCTTGTTCTGGAACGTGAACTCGATCGGGTCTTCGAGCGTCAGGATGTGGCCGGTCTTCTGCTCGTTGCGATGGTCGATCATCGACGCGAGCGTGGTCGACTTGCCCGAGCCGGTCGCGCCGACCACCAGCAACAGGCCGCGCTTGTCCATCACGAGGTCGCCGAGGATCGCCGGCAGGTGCAGCGTTGCCAGCTTCGGGATGTCGTGCGGAATGAAGCGGATCACGCAGGCAACCGAGCCGCGCTGGCGAAACACGTTGACGCGGAAGCTTCCGACGTTGCGCACGCCGTAGCCGAGGTTGAGTTCGTGCTGCTTCTCGAACAGGTCCCAGTGGCGGTCCTCGACGATCTCGCGGATCAGCGACACGACGTTCTCGGGAGCGAGCCGTTGCTGGTTGACCGGCACCATTGCGCCGTTGATCTTCAGCTGCACCGGCGCGCCCGGCGACAGGAACAGGTCCGACGCCTTCTTCTCGGACATCAGCTGCAGCAAGCGATCCATCATCATCCGGGTCTCCCGATGTCTTCGCGCCGCGCGCCGTCCCTCCGGGGCGGGCCGGGGCGAATCGTCACGCCCTCAGTCGCCGCGCAGCAGTTCGTTGATGCCGGTCTTCGCGCGCGTCTGCGCGTCGACGCGCTTGACGATCACCGCGCAGTACAGGCTCACCTTGCCGTCGGACGAAGGCAGCGAGCCGGGCACCACGACCGACCCGGCGGGCACGCGTCCGTACAGCACCTTCCCGGACTCGCGGTCGTAGATCTTGGTGCTCTGGCCGATGTAGACGCCCATCGACAGCACCGAGTTCTCCTCGACGATGACGCCCTCGACGACCTCGGAGCGCGCGCCGATGAAGCAGTTGTCCTCGATGATCGTCGGGTTGGCCTGCAGCGGCTCGAGCACCCCGCCGATCCCCACGCCACCGGAGAGGTGGACGTTGCGACCGATCTGGGCGCACGAGCCGACGGTGGCCCAGGTGTCGACCATCGTGCCCTCGTCGACGTACGCGCCGATGTTCACGTACGAAGGCATCAGCACGACGTTCTTTCCGACGAAGGCGCCGCGCCGCGCGACGGCTGGCGGGACCACGCGGAAACCGCCCGCCTGGAAGTCGGCGGGTCGCCAGCCTTCGAACTTGGTTGGCACCTTGTCGTAGAACTGCAGCGCGCCAGCCTGCATCGGCGCGTTGTCCTCGAGGCGAAACGACAGCAGGACGGCCTTCTTGACCCACTGGTGGACGACCCAGTCGCCGTCGCGCTTCTCCGCAACCCGCAGGCTGCCCTCGTTGAGCCGGGCAATCACGGCCGCGACCGCGTCGCGAACCTCGACCGGGGCGCTCTTCGGGGACAGTTCGTTGCGGCGTTCCCACGCCTGGTCGATGGTCTGCTGCAGCTGCGTCATGGGGGCTCGTCGTTTCAGGAGGAGAGGAAGCGTTCGATCCGGCCGGCCGCCTCGACGCAGCTGGCGAGCGTGTCGACCAGTGCGATGCGAACGAAGCCGCGGCCGGGGTTTCGGCCATCCTGGTCGCGGGCGAGGAAGCTGCCCGGGAGCACGAGGACATTATATTGGGCGTAGAGATCGCGGCAGAACGCCTGGTCGTCCCCGCCGGGGACTCGCGCCCACAGGTAAAACCCTGCCTCGGGCCGGCTCGTCTCGAGCACGCGGGCCAGCGCCGGAGTGACCGCGTCGAACTTTCGCCGGTACAGGGCCCGGTTCTCGAGCACGTGGGCCTCGTCGCCCCAGGCAGCAATCGAGGCCGCCTGCACGGGCAGGCTCATCGCGCTGCCGTGATAGGTTCGATAGAGGAGGAAGCGCTTGAGGATCGTCGCGTCGCCGGCGACGAACCCCGAGCGCAGCCCGGGCGCGTTGGAGCGCTTGGACAGGCTCGAGAACACCACGAGGCGCCGCCAGTCCTGCCGGCCCAGCGCCTGGGCGGCCTGCAGCGCGCCGAGCGGCGGCGCCGCCTCGTCGAAGTGGATCTCCGAATAGCACTCGTCCGACGCGATCGTGAATCCGTACTGGTCGGACAGATCGAACAGCAGTCGCCAGTCGTCCAGCGACATCACCGCGCCCGTCGGGTTGCCGGGCGAGCAGGCATAGAGCAGGCGCGTATCGGCCCAGACCGCCTCGGGGACTGCCGACCAGTCGCAGCGGAACTGCGTCTGCGGCCACTGCTCGACCAAATACGGCTCGGCGCCGGCGAGCAGTGCCGCGCCCTCGTAGATCTGGTAGAACGGATTCGGGCACACCACGCGGGGGGCGCCGGCCGGATCGACGACGGCCTGGGCGAATGCGAACAGCGCCTCGCGCGATCCATTGACCGGCAGCACCTCGGTGGCCGCATCGAGCGCGTTCAAGCCGTAGCGGCGCCGCAACCAGCCGGCGATCGACTCGCGCAGCGCCGGGGTGCCTGCGGTGGCCGGGTAGGTCGCCAGTCCGTCCAGGCTTGCCACGAGCGCGTCGCGGATCAGCGCGGGCGTCGGATGCTTGGGCTCGCCGATCGACAGGTTCAGCGCCGGGTACGCGGCGGGCGCGGTGACGCCGGCCAGCAGCGCGCGCAGGCGCTCGAACGGATAGGGATGAAGCTTGTTCAGAAGCGGGTTCAAGAAAGTCTCATAAGTATATGTTTCATATTCTATCTTCCTAGCCGCGAACGTTCGACTCCGGGGGGAACTCACCCAGATCGACCCGCGGGGCCGGCTTCCAGCCCTTCTTGCGGTGCTCGGCCACCACGGTGGTGAAGATGCCGCCGCGCACGAACCAGCGGGCGGTCAGTCGCAGGAAGCGCGGCGCGGTGGCGGCGACCAGTTCGTCGAGGATGCGATTGGTCACCGCCTCGTGGAAGGCGCCCTCGTCGCGAAAGCTCCACATGTACAGCTTGAGCGCCTTGAGCTCGACGTTGCGTCGATCGGGCACGTAGTCGATCACGAGGTGGGCGAAGTCGGGTTGCCCGGTGAGCGGGCACAGGCAGGTGAACTCGGGCACCTCGATGTGCACGAGGTAGTCGCGCCCGGGCGCCGGATTCGGGAAGGTCTCGAGTTTCCTGGAGGGTCGTGACGGCATGATCGGGATCGGCGGCGAGCGTGCCCCGGAATCGATGCGCTTGCAGTCCCGGGAGGCGGGCAGGGCGGCTGCTATTATACGGAGCGTCAAAGGCCGCCCCGAGCGGCTTTTGCCTTTTGCCGGGCGGCCAGGCGCGCTGCGTGCCGACGCCGGCGCTTGCGGCAGGAATCTTCGGTGCGACTGAAACAGATCAAACTCGCCGGCTTCAAGTCCTTCGTCGACCCGACCGCGTTCGACGTGCCGGGCCAGTTGGTCGGCGTGGTCGGCCCCAACGGTTGCGGCAAGTCGAACATCATCGACGCGGTTCGCTGGGTGCTCGGCGAATCGAAGGCGTCCGAGCTGCGCGGCGAGTCGATGCAGGACGTCATCTTCAGCGGCTCGTCCGAGCGCAAGCCCGCCGCGCGGGCCTCGGTCGAGCTGGTCTTCGACAATTCGCTCGGCCGCATCGCAGGCAGCTGGAGCCAGTACGCCGAGATCTCCGTCAAGCGCGTGCTCACGCGCGACGGCCAGTCGACGTACTTCATCAACAACCAGCCGGTACGGCGCCGCGACGTCCACGACATGTTCCTGGGCACCGGCCTGGGCCCGCGCGCCTACGCGATCATCGGACAGGGGATGATCTCGCGCATCATCGAGGCTCGTCCCGAAGATCTGCGGGTGTTCCTGGAGGAAGCCGCCGGTGTCTCCAAGTACAAGGAGCGGCGCCGCGAGACCGAGAACCGGCTGGCCGACACGCGCGAGAACCTCACGCGCGTCGAGGACATCCTTCGCGAGCTCGACGCGCAGATCGAGAAGCTCGAGCGGCAGGCCGAGGTCGCGCAGCGCTACCGCGAGCTCGAGGCCGAGCGCGAGCGCAAGCAGCGCATGCTGTGGCTGTTGCGACGCGACGAGGCGCAGGCGGAAGAGCAGCGCCTGGCGCGCCTCGCCGCCGAGGCGGCACTGGCGGTCGAGTCGCACGTCGCCGAGCAGCGCGCGATCGAGGCGGACATCGAGACCGTTCGCAACGCGCACTACGAGGCCGGTGACGCGATGCACGCGGCACAGGCGCGCTACTACGAATGCAACGCCGAAGTGAGCCGGATCGAGTCCGAGATCCGGATCGTCTCCGAGACCCAGGGGCAGCTGCGCGAGCGGCTCGACGGGGTCGAGCAACAGGCGCAGCGCGCGCACGAGCAGCAGGAACGCGCACGCGGCGACCGCGCCGGCGCGGATGCCCGGCTGGCCGAAGCCAGGCTGCTGGCCGACGAACTCGCTGCGCAGGTCGCCGCGCACGCCGACGAGGTCCCGGCGCTCGAGAACAGCGCCCGCGAGGCGCGAGCGCGCGTCGACGAGGCGCGTGCGAAGGTAGCCGGCACCAGGCAGGCGATCGAGGTCTGCGCGTTGCACGAGCGCAAGGCGAGCGAAGGGCTCGACCTGGCGACCCGCCGGCGCGATCGGCTGCAGGCCGAGGCGGGCGACCTGCACGCGTTTCGTCCCGAGGAGCTGGCGCAGGCGCTCGAGGCGCTGGCCGCCTCCGAGGAGGCCGATCGGCTCACCACCGACGAGCTGGCCGCGATCGAGGCGAGCTGGACCGAGCTCGAGGCGCAGCGGCAGCCCTCGCAACAGGCGCTGCGCGAGGCCGAGGCGAAGCTCGCGCAGATCGACGCCCGCATCGGCGCGTTGCGCCAGTTGCAGGAGCGCGTCGAGAGCCAGGCGAAGGTCCAGCCGTGGCTGGCGCGGCACGGGCTGGACCGGCTCTCGAGGCTGTACCACAAGGTGCGCATCGACGACGGCTGGGAGAACGCGATCGAGTCGGTGCTGCGCGAGCGCGTCAACGCGCTCGAGGTCGGGCGGCTCGAACACGTGGCCGGGCTGGTCGCGGACGCGCCGCCGTCGAAGGTGGGCTTCTTCGCGGCCACGCCCGTCGCGGGCGCAGCGGCCGCGCCGGCCGGGCTGCGGCCGCTGCTGTCGGTGGTGCACACCGGCGAGGCTGGCGTGCAGACGCTGCTGGCCGAGTGGCTCGCGGGCTACTACGCCGCAGAGTCGCTCGAGGCCGCGATGGCGCAGCGCGCAAGCCTGCCGCCGGGCGCTCAGTTCGTGGTCGGCGCGGGCCACCTGGTCGGGCGGCAGTCGGTGCTGATGTACGCCGCCGATTCCGAGCAGGAGGGCGTGCTCGCGCGGCGCCACGAACTCGAGAACCTCACCCGCGAGCAACGCGCCCAGCAGCTGATGGTCGACGACGCGCGCGGCCGCGCGGCACGCGTCGAGGCCGGGGCGTCGGAGCAGCTCGCGGCGCTGATGGCGCTGCGCGACGAGCACAACCGCGCGCTCAAGCAGATGGCCGCGCTGCGGCTCGATGCGCAGCGCCTCGAGCAGGAGCGCGCGCGCGTGGCCGAGAGCCGCGAGCGCATCGAGGGCGAGCTCGAGGAGCTCGCCGCCCAGATCGCCGGGTTCGAGGGCACGATCGCCGAGGAGACCGCGCGCTTCGAGCAGCTCGACGTCGAGCTGGGCGAAGAGCAGCAGCGCGCCGAAGACCTTCAGCTCGCGCTCGAGCAGGCCGAGCGCGAGCTCGCCAGTCGACGCGACGCGCTTCGCCAGCAGGAGCGCGAGGCCCAGGAAGCGTCGTTCTCGGTGCGCGCGATCGAGGCCGACATCGAGCGATTCGACGCGCTGCTCACGCAGGGGCAGGCAATGGCCGAACAGGCGGCGTCGGAGCGCGCCGCCGTCATCGAGAAACTGCAGCAGCTGTCCGACGCCGCGGCGCGCCAGGCGCTGCAGGACGCGCTGGCGGCGCGCACCGCCTCCGAGCAGGCGCTCGGCGCGGCGCGCCAGAGGCTGGAGGAACTCACTCAGACCCTGCGCAGCCGCGAAGAACAGCGGCTGGCCGCCGAGCGCGCCCAGGAACCGCTGCGCCAGCAGCTCACCGATCTGCAACTGAAGGAGCAGGCGGCGCGAATGAACGCCGAGCAGTACGCTCAGCAGCTTGCCGACGCGCAGGTCGACGAGGACGGCATCGCGACGCTGCGGGCGGCGTTTCCGGACGCTCCCCGCCCGTCGTGGCTGCAGGGCGAGGTCACGCGCCTGGCCAACGCGGTCGCGGCGCTCGGCCCCGTCAACCTGGCCGCGCTCGATGAGCTGGCCCAGTCCGGCGAGCGCAAGGCCTTCCTCGATTCGCAGTCAGCCGACCTCAACGAGGCGATCGCCACGCTCGAGGACGCGATCCGGCGCATCGACCGCGAGACGCGCGAGCTGCTGCAGGAGACCTACGACACGGTCAACCGCCACTTCGGGCAACTGTTCCCGCAATTGTTCGGCGGCGGCGAGGCGAAGCTCATCCTCACCGGCGACGAGATCCTCGACGCCGGCATCCAGGTGATGGCGCAGCCGCCGGGCAAGCGCAACACGTCGATCCACCTGCTCTCGGGCGGCGAGAAGGCGCTGACCGCGATCGCGCTGGTCTTCGCGCTGTTCCAGCTCAATCCGGCGCCGTTCTGCCTGCTCGACGAGGTCGATGCGCCACTGGACGACGCCAACACCGAGCGCTACTGCGACATGGTTCGGCGCATGTCCGACCAGACCCAGTTCCTGTTCATCACGCACAACAAGATCGCGATGGAGCTCGCGCAGCAACTCGTCGGCGTGACGATGCAGGAGCGCGGCGTCTCGCGCATCGTCGCCGTCGACCTCGAGGCGGCCGCCCGGATGGCGGAGGCGGCGTGAGCAGCCTCGGGCTGAGCCTGTTGCTGCTGGTGGCGCTGGCGGTCGCCGTTGCGCTGGTCTACAACCTGCGCCAGGCCAGGCCGCGCCTGCGCTGGCCCGGCGAGCTGCGCTGGCCGGGGCTTCGCCGCGGCAAGCCGGACAAGGCCGGCACGGCCGAGGCTCGGCCCACGACCCGGCGCATGGAGCCGCAGCCCGTTCGCGCTGCCGGTGGCGCCTTCGGCGGCGCGGCCGATCAGCGCGGCGAGCCGCGGCTGGGCGCCGAGGTGCCCGACGGCCAGGCGGGTGTCGCCACTTCCGATGCGCACGACTGGTCCGCGGGCGCAGAACGCGACGACGCACCGGCATCTCCCGATTCCCAGGCCGGTCGCGAAGCGACCGGGCTTCCGATCGGCGCCCCCGCGACTTCCGGGTCGCCGGCGGGCGGCGCCCACGGTATCGCGCCCGCGGTGCGCGCCGGGTCGGCCGCCCGGACGGTCGCGCAGGCCGCGCCGGAGGCGCCGGAGGCGCCGGTTGCGGCCGCCGCCGCCGGGGGCGCAGGGGTCGCTGGAGTGGCAGGAGTCGACGAGGATGCGGCCGTGCCCGTCGTGCCGCGCGCGCCCGCCGCGCGCGTGCCAGCGCCGCCCCTGTCCGAGATCTGCGACTGCATCGTCGAGATGCCGCTTGCCTCGGCCTGCGCCGGCGAGCGCCTTTGCGCAATCGCCCAGCGCTTCAGGCGCGCCGGCGGCAAGCCGGTCACGATCGAGGGGCTGCCGGTCGATGCGCAGCCGGGCGACTGGGAGGCGCTGTCGACCGCGCGGCAATACGCAGCGCTGCGCGCCGGCATCCTGATGGCCAACCGCCACGGGCCGCTGAACGCGATGGAGTTCTCCGAGTTCGTCGCCGGCGTGCAGGCGATCGCCGACTCGCTCGCCGCGCTCGCCGACACGCCCGACATGGCGGCCGTGCTCGCGCGTGCACGCGACCTCGACGCCACCTGCGCGCAACTCGATGCGCAGGTCGGCGTCAACGTCGAGGCGCCCGAGCCGCTCGGGCCGGCGCAACTCGCAGCCCTGGCCGGCGCCTTGTCGGTGATCGAGCGCGGCAGCAACCGTTACGCGCGGGTCGGCGCGCAGGGCGACGTGGTGTTCTCGGTCGCGCTGGCCGACGTGCCCAACCGCCTCACGTTCCTGCTCGACGTGCCGCGCACGATGCCCGACGCCGACGCCTGGGGGCAGATGCTCGAAGCGGCCAACGCCTGCGCGAGGCGCGTGGGCGGGCGCCTGGTCGACGATGGCGGACGCCCGTTGGCCGAATCGGCGCTGGCGCAGATCGGCCGGCAACTCGCGCAGCGCTACGAGTCGCTCGAGGCGATCGGCTTGCCGGCGGGCTCGGCCCTGGCGCTCAGGGTCTTCAACTGACGCCGGCGGATCGCCGCCGTCCGACACGCTGGCGAACCCGGTGAACACCGCGAAGAAGCGCGCCGAGAAGCTGCGCGAACTGCTCGCCCGCTACGACTACGAGTACTACGTGCTCGACGCGCCGAGCGTGCCCGATGCCGAGTACGACCGGTTGTTCCGCGAACTGCAGGAACTCGAGCGCGCCGACCCCTCGATCGCCGTCGCGGGCTCGCCGACCCAGCGCGTGGGCGGGGCCGTCTCGGGGGCGTTCGCCACCGTGCGCCACGCGGTGCCCATGCTGTCGCTGAACAACGCGTTCGACGACGACGAGGTGCTTGCCTTCGATCGGCGGGTGCGCGAGCGGCTGGCCGAGGAAGGACTGCCGGTCGCGAAGCTGCGCTACAGCGCCGAACTGAAGTACGACGGCGTCGCGGTGAGCCTGCGCTACGACAACGGGCTGCTCGCGCAGGCTGCGACCCGCGGCGACGGCGCCGCCGGCGAGGACGTCACCGCCAATATCCGGACGGTTCGCGCGATCCCGTTGCGGCTGCTCGGCGCCGCGCCGCCGGTGCTCGAAGTGCGCGGCGAGGTGCTGATGTACCGGCGCGACTTCGAGCGGCTCAACGAGCGCCAGCGCAGCGCGGGCGAGCGCGAATTCGTCAATCCGCGCAACGCGGCGGCCGGCAGCCTGCGGCAGCTCGATCCCGCGGTCACCGCCTCGCGGCCGCTGCGCTTCTTCGCCTATGGGGTCGGCGAAGCGTCGGGCGTCGACCTGCCCGACGCGCACTCGGCGCTGCTCGACTGGCTCGCCCGGGAGGGCCTGCCGGTGGGCGCCGAGCGCACGGTGGCCGACGGCCCCCAGGGGCTGCTCGCGTTCTACCGGCGCATGCAGTCGCTGCGCCCGACGCTGGCGTACGACATCGACGGCGTCGTCTACAAGGTCGATCGCCGCGACTGGCACGACGCGATCGGTTTCGTCGCGCGCGCGCCGCGCTTTGCGCTCGCGCACAAGTTCCCCGCCGAGGAGGCGCTCACCGAACTGCTCGACATCGAGGTGCAGGTCGGCCGCACCGGCAAGCTGACCCCGGTCGCGCGCCTGCGGCCGGTCTTCGTTGGCGGCGTCACGGTCACCAATGCAACGCTGCACAACGAGGACGAGATCGCCCGCAAGGACCTGCTGATCGGCGACACGGTGGTCGTGCGCCGGGCCGGCGACGTGATCCCGGAGGTCGTGCGTGCGCTGGCCGAGCGCCGCGACGAGCCGCCGCCACGGCGCGCGTTCGCGATGCCTCGCACCTGCCCGGTGTGCGGCTCGGCGGTGGCGCGCGAGGAGGGCGAGGCGGACTGGCGCTGTGTCGGGGGCCTGTACTGCGCGGCGCAGCGCAAGCAGGCGCTGCTGCACTTCGCGCAGCGCCGGGCAATGGACATCGAGGGCCTGGGCGAGAAGCTCGTCGATCAGCTCGTCGATGCCGGGCTGGTGCGCACGCCGGCCGATCTGTACCGGCTCGACGTCGCGACGCTCGCCGGGCTCGAGCGGATGGGCGAGAAGTCGGCGGCCAACCTTGTCGCCGCGATCGACGCCTCGCGCCGCGCCAGCTTCGCGCGTTTCCTGTTCGCGCTGGGGATCCGGCACGTCGGCGAAGAGGTCGCCCGGGTGCTCGCGCAACGCTACCGCGGCCCCGACGCGCTGATGCGCGAAGACTGGTCGGCGCTCGCCGAAGCGAAGGCCGCGGTGCAGAAGGACAACGCGCGGCGCCGTGCGCGCGGCGAGCCGCTCGAACCGGTGCCGCTCGAAGGCATCGGGCCCGAGATCGTCGCCAGCCTGCAGCGCTTCTTCGCCGAGCCGCACAACCGCGAGGTCATCGCCGCGTTGCGCGCGGCCGGCATCGAGTTCGCGCGCGAGTCGGAGCGCGTCGGCGACGCGCTGGCGGGGCGCACCTTCGTGGTCACGGGCACGTTGCCGACGATGTCGCGCGAGCAGGCACACGAGTTGATCCGCCGGCACGGCGGGACGGTCGCTTCGTCGGTGTCGCGAAAGACCGACTTCGTCGTGGCCGGCGAGGCAGCCGGCTCCAAGCTCGAGCGCGCGCGCGAGCTCGGCGTCACGGTGATCGACGAGGACGCGCTGCTGAAGATGACCGCCGGCTGAGCCTGCGGCCCTTGTGATCCCTCCACGGAAGCGAATGACGATGAGCACACCGATCCGACGCCGCATCAGGAAGGCCGTCTTCCCGGTCGCCGGCCTGGGCACGAGGTTCCTTCCGGCGACCAAGGCGCAGCCCAAGGAGATGCTGCCGGTGGTCGACAAGCCGCTGATCCAGTACGCGGTCGAGGAGGCCGCTGCGGCCGGCATCACCGACATGATCTTCGTCACCGGTCGCGGCAAGCGCTCGATCGAGGACCACTTCGACAAGGCCTACGAGCTCGAGTCCGAGCTCGCGCTCAAGGGCAAGACCGACCTGCTCGAGCAGGTCTGGTCGACGACGCCGAAGGACATTCACTGCGTCTACGTCCGGCAGCCCGCGCCGCTCGGACTGGGCCACGCGGTACGCTGCGCGCGCGACCTGATCGGCGACGAACCCTTCGCGGTCCTGCTCGCCGACGACCTGATGCAGCCGCCGCCCGGAGGCGTCGGCGTGCTGGCGCAGATGATCGACCTGTACGAGCGCACCGGCTCGAGCGTGGTCGCGGTGCAGGACGTGCCGCGCGAGGAGACGGCCTCGTACGGCATCGTCTCGACCGACGGCGCCGGGCCGGTCGAGGGAAGCGAGCGGATCGTCGGCATCGTCGAGAAGCCCGAGCCCGATCGGGCGCCTTCGACGCTGGCGGTGGTCGGCCGGTACGTGCTGAGCGCGCGCGCGTTCGAGTTCCTCGACGCGCTGCAGCCGGGCGCGAGCGGCGAACTTCAGCTCACCGACGCGCTCAACGAGTTGTGCGCCGCCGAACGGATGCTTGCCTGGCGCTACCTCGGCAAGCGGTTCGACTGCGGCACCAAGCTGGGCTACCTGCAGGCGACGGTCGAACTGGCGCTCGGGCACCCCGAGGTCGGCGAGCGCTTCGCCAGCTATCTCGCCGGCCTGGGCGCGCTCCGGGGCGGCGGGCGGGACGGGCGCGACTGAGCACGAGGGGCAAGGACATGCTGGCAATCATCGGCGGCAGCGGCTTCGCGAAGCTGGCCGGGCTGGGCAACGCGCGGCGCGAGGTGGTGCGCACGCCCTACGGCGACCCTTCCTGCGCGCTGACGCACGGCGAGCTCGACGGGCACCCGATCGTCTTCCTGGCGCGCCACGGGTACGGCCACACGATCGCTCCGCACGAGATCAACTACCGCGCCAACGTCCATGCCCTTAAGCGCATCGGCGTCGAGCAGGTGGTCGCCGTGGCCACCGTCGGCGGCATCCGCGCCGACTGCGTCGCGGGCACCCTGGTCGTGCCCGACCAGTTGATCGACTACACCTCGGGGCGGGCCCACACCTTCTTCGAGGGCGTCGACCAGCCGGTCACCCACATCGACTTCACCTGGCCTTACGACGTCGCCGTCCGGCAGCGGGTGCTCGACGCGGCGCGGCGCTGCGGCGAGCCGGTGATCGACGGCGCCGTCTACGGCTGCACACAGGGGCCGCGTCTCGAGACTGCCGCCGAGATCGAGCGGCTGGCCCGCGACGGATGCGACCTGGTGGGGATGACCGGGATGCCCGAGGCCGCGCTCGCGCGCGAGGCGGGGCTCGCCTACGCGTCGCTGTGCGTCGTCGCCAACCAGGCAGCCGGGCGGGGCGTGAGCCGCGGCGGCATCTCCCTGCCCGACATCGCCAGGGTGCTCGAAGCCACGATGGGTCGCGTCAGGCGGCTGGTCGCCGAAGTCGCTCGCGGCTGAGCGGCCGCAGCGCGAGACGCTCAGGCGCGCAGCGCGGCCAGCAGGTCGGTCTCGAACTGCAGCTGCTCGCGCTCGTTGTGCAGCGCCTCTCCGTCGATCAGGAACACGTCCTCGACTCGTTCCCCGAGCGTCGTGATCCGCGCCGTGTGCAGGCTGATCCGGTAGCGTCCCAGCACGCGCGCAATGCTGTAGAGCAGCCCGGTGCGGTCGTTGGCCACCACCGACAGCATGTACTGGCGACCGCGCTCTCCGGGGCGCAGGTCCACCGACGGCTCGATCGGGAAGTACCGCGACCGGCGCGATGCCCGCCCGCGCACCGGCGGCGGCAGTTCCCCGGGCCGGGCCAGGCGCTGGGCCAATTCGGTCTCGACCAGCACCAGGATGTCGCGGTAGTGCGAGGGCCCGCCGGGGTCGACCAGCACGAAGCTGTCGAGCGCGTAGCCGTGCTCGGTCGTGTGGATCTTCGCGTCGAGCACCGACAGGTTCTTGCTGTCGAAGTAGCCGCAGATGCGCGCGAACAGGTCGGGCTGGTCGGGCTGGTAGACCACGACCTGGAAGCCTTCGCCGATCGGCGCGAGCCGGGCGCGCACCACCGGCGTCGCGGTGTCGGCGAACGGGTGCAGCACCCGGGTGTGCCACGCGATGTCCTGCGGGTCGTTGCGCAGGAAGTAGGGCGCGTCGAGCTGGCGCCAGAAGTGCGCGTAGCGTTCGGGCGCGATCGCGTAGAGGTTCAGCAGCCGCACCGCCTCGGCGCGCCGCGCGTCCAGCCGCACCTGCGTCGACGGCGCCTCGCCGGCCAGCACCCGGCGCGTCAGCCAGTACAGGTCCTCGAGCAGCTTGCCCTTCCACGCGTTCCAGACCTTCGGGCTCGTGCCGCGGATGTCGGCGACGGTGAGCAGGTACAGCGCGTTCAGGCGCTCCTCGCTGCCCACCAGCGTGGCGAAGCGCGCGACGACGTCGGGATCGCTGAGGTCCTGCTTCTGGGCCACCGAGGACATCGTCAGGTGGTGCTCGACGAGGAACTCGACCAGCGCCGTGTCGGCGGCCGAAATCCCGTGCTGGCGGCAGAAGCGGCGCGCGTCGAGCCTGCCGAGCTTCGAGTGATCGCCGCCCCGGCCCTTGGCGATGTCGTGGAAAAGCGCAGCGACGACCAGCAGCCAGGGTCGTTCGACGCCGGCCATCAGCTCGGAGCAGAACGGATACTCGTGCGCGTGCGCGGCGATCATGAAGCGGCGCAGGTTGCGCACCACCATCAGGATGTGCTGGTCGACCGTGTACACGTGGAACAGGTCGTGCTGCATGCGCCCGACGATGCGACGGAACACCGGCAGGTAGCGGCCGAGGATCGACCACTGGTTCATCCGGCGCAATTCGTGCGTCACGCCGCGCGGCGCCTGCAGGATGCGCAGGAACAGCTCGCGATTGCCGGAGTCGCGCCGAAAGCCGCCGTCGATGCGCGCGCGTGCGTGCCAGAGCGCGCGCAAGGTGCGCGTCGTCATGCCCGAGAGCTCCGAGTGCCGCTCCATGGTCAGGAACGCGCGCAGCATCGCGGCAGGCTCGCGTTCGAAAAGCCCCGGGTCGACGACGTCGAGCATGCCCTGCAGGTTGCGGAACTCGGCGTCGATCGGCT
>OEIU01001384.1_pt1 | contig 15884 bp, 14 predicted proteins | sample 1539221 | NCBI WGS metagenome assembly OEIU01 (sample SAMN03792071, study PRJEB22550) | activated sludge metagenome | feature: wastewater treatment plant; material: activated sludge; isolation source: Wastewater treatment plant of a petroleum refinery complex | place: Argentina: Zarate | collected...
CACCGGAAACTTGCGATGCAGCCCAGCGCCCAGCCCCGCCATGTGCCTGGCGGTCGGTGCGCCCGCCCCGGTGATCGAGCTGCGCGAGCCGATCTGCACCCGGTTGTCCGGCAGCAGCCGGTAGTAGAAGCGCAAGGTGCGCGTATCGGTGATCGGCTCCCGGGTCAGGAAGTTCGTGGCCTGCACTTCTTCCGGCGTCAGCGGACGGGTCACCAGCGAGTTCGACAGGATCGGCATGATCTTCGAATGCAGGCTCGGATGAAGCTCGTTGCTGGTGTAGCCGCCGGTCGCGAAGCCCACCGCCCGCGCCCGCACGGTGCCGCCCGGCGTGCGCAGGTGATAGGAGCCGCCGCGCGCGTCGAAGCCGGTCACCGGGCTGCCCGGATGCACCCGCACGCCCAGCGCGCGCGCCGCGCGCAGGTAACCGAACGCGAGCTTCAGCGGATGCACGCCGATGCCGTCCGGTTCGTGCAGCGCGCCGAAGGTTTCCTCGTCCTTCACGTAGTCGCGGTGCACGTCGGCGACGCTCAGCATCCGTGCGTCATAGCCGAACACCTCGCGCATCACCTTCGCTTCGTTGCGCAGGAAATCCAGCTTCTTCTCGCGGTGCGCGATGTACAGATGGCCGCCGGGCTGCGGCTCGCACTCGGGAAACTCCGCCACCAGGCTGCGGAAGATCTCGAAGCCGGCCCGGATCTCGGCATCGAGCTTCAGCGCGGTCTCCTTGCCCCAGCGCGCGATCCACTGCGAGCGGTAGAGCCGGCCGCTGGCGTTCTGGCCCTGCCCGCCGTTGCGGCTCCTGCCGCCCCCGGCCACGCGGTTGGCCTCCAGCACCGTGGCGCGGATGCCGTGCTCGCGGGCCAGGAACAGCGCGGTGGCCAGACCGGTGAAGCCCGAGCCCACGATCGCGACGTCGACGTCGCGGTCGCCGGTCACCGGCCCGTCGTCCTGCGGTGCCGGGCCGGCGGTGTCGACCCAGTACGTGGGCGCGTAATCCACGCCGCAGCCGGGATGCTGCGACACCAGAGGGTCGTACGTCGGGTCGTAGGGGTTGCGGGAAGCGGGCTTCGCGGTCGACATGTCCATAGCTATTCCGGCGCCTGCATGGCGAGAGTGCCGTACTGGAACACTAGTGGCGGGCGAGCGATTGGGTTAGCGCCAGATCGGATCATTCGATGAGGCCAGTGCGCCGGGCGGCGGCACGAGCGGACTGGATCCACCGAATGCATGCAACTGGCGCTACAACGGTGCGAACGGGCTGTTAACCTGCCCACTCGCGCATCTGGCGCCGGTGCCTTGCGGGTCGCGCCCCCCTCGGTGCCCACGCGCCCGCGCCCCGGTGACCGTGCCGGCGCGCCCCGTGCCCCCATAGCCCCCTTCGTTCGAGGAGCATCGATGAGCATATCCACAAGGCAGATCGACCCGGCTTTCCTGCAGGCCTTCAACGATGCATGGAATCGTCACGACATCGACGCGCTGATGGCGTTCATGACGGACGATTGCCAGTTCCATGCGGTGGCCGGTCCGGAGCTGTTCGGACGCAGCTTCATCGGCCGCGACGCGGTGCGCGAGGGCTTCCAGCTCGCCTGGCAGACCTGTCCCGACGCGGCCTGGGTCGACGGCGAGCACGTCGTCTGCGGCGACCGCGGCTTTTCCGAGAGCACGTTTCGCGGCACCCGGGCCGACGGCACGCGGATCGAAGCCCGCATGGTGGACGTGTTCACGTTCCGCGACGGCCGCATCGCGGTCAAGAACGCGTACCGCAAGGATCGCCCGCCGCTGTCCGCTGGCTGACGGGCCGCAACCGGCCCACCACCTTCGCGAGCACCTCGATGCCGGGGCCGATCGCGGCCGCGGTGATCGACTGGTAGCCCAGCCGGACGTAGCTGGCCGGCGGCGGGCTCTGACGGAAGAAGACGTCGCCCGGCTCGATCAGCACGCCCTCCTCGGCCGCGCAGGCGGCGAGCGCCACCGCCGACACGCCGTCGGGCAGACGCACCCAGCAGGAGCCGCCGCCGGAGACCGGCACCACCTCGCAATCCGGCAGGTGCCGCCGCATCACGTCGATCAGCATCGCGAAGCGCTCGCGCTGGGCCACCGCCAGCCGCCGCATCTGCGCATCGTGATGGCCCAGCGACAGGAACAGCGAGAACGCCCGCTGCACGAACGTCGACGGGTGCCGCAGCATCAGCCGGCGCAGCGCACGCAGCTCCGCGATCAGCGGCGGCGCGGCGACGATGTAGCCGATGCGCAGCCCCGGCGCCAGGCTCTTGGACAGGCTGCCGATGTAGATCACGCGTTCGCTGCGGTCCAGGCTCTTGAGCGCCGGGATCGGTTCGCCGTCGAAGCGGTTCTCGCTCTCGAAGTCGTCCTCGACGATGATGAAGTCCTCGGCGTCGGCCTTCGCCAGCAGCGCCCGGCGCCGTTCGATCGGCATCGTGACGCCGGTCGGGCACTGGTGGCTGGGCGTCACGTACACGTAGTCGACACCCGACAGGCGCCCGTCGACCGGCAGCCCCCAGGGGTCCACCGGCAGCGACAGCACGTTCGGCGTGCGGCACAGGAAGATGTTGCGGGCGTCCGGGTAGCCGGGCTCCTCGATCGCCACGCGGGTGCTCTGACGCACCAGCAGATCGGCCACCATGTACAGCGCATGCTGGGCGCCGACGGTGACGATCAGCTCGTCGGCCCCGGCCCACACGCCGCGGCGCGGCAGCACCCGCGTGCGGATCTGCTGGACCAGCGATTCGTCGTCGCGGGCGATCTGGTCCGGCGCCCATTCGCGGATGCCCATCACGCTCAGCGTCTTGATGCAGCACTCCCGCCAGTCTGCGGTGGGGAACAGCGTCGGGTCGAACTGGCCGTACAGGAACGGGTACGGGTGCTTCTGCCAGTCGGCGGGCTTGGTGATGCTGCGCTGGGCCGTCGGACGCAGCCACAGGCGCCGCTCCCAGTCCATCGGCTTGCCCGCGGGCGACGGCGGCAGGGGCAGCAGCCGGCCCGCCAGCATGTCGCCGTTGACGAAATAGCCGCTGCGCTGCCGCGCCTCGAGGTAACCCTCGTCGCGTAGCTGCTGGTAGGCGAGCACCACGGTGTTGCGCGCCACGCCCAGATGCTCGGCCATCTCGCGACTCGAGGGCACGGGCGTGCCCGGCGGCAACGTGCCGTCGAGGATCGCCGACACCAGCATCTCGCGGATGCGGCCCTGCAGGCTGCCGTCGCCGCCGGTACCGCGCGCGAGCAGCGCCTTCCAGATCGCCGGGCTCAGGCGCGGAGCCATCGACACTTCTTCCTCATGGACGAGGAGTATGAACGATCGACCATCCTCCGCCCGGCAGCGCACCATGGCCGACGGCGCCTTCCGTACGCTTCAACCCCCGCTAGGCCAGCAGCCGCCCGATCATCCCCCCGAGCGCCAGATCGTCGATGCGGCCGAGGTGATCGAGCTGCACCGATCCGTGCCGGTCGATCAGCGCGAGGCTCGGCGTGCCGCGAAAGCCGTAGGCCTGCATCGTCAGCGGCAGGCCGCCGTCGGGCGCGGCCTGATCGATGCCGATCGGGAAGCTCCAGCGATATTCGTGGTTGAAGACCCGCAGCGCGGCCTCGGTCATCACCTCGTGGTGCTCGAACACCGTGTGCAGCCCCAGCACCACGAGCTCGTCGTCGCGGAAGACCTGCCGGACGCGCTGGGCCTGCGGCAGCCCGTGCGACAGGCAGCCCGGGCACAGCATCTGGAACGCATGCAGCAGCACGACCTTGCCGCGCAGCGCCTCCAGCTCGATCGGGCGAGCGGTGTTCAGCCACTGGCTGACCCGCAGTGCCGGGGCGCGCATCAACGGCTCCCGGCAGTCCGAAGCTTCACCGCCGGAAAATCGACCGGCACCGCGAACGCGACGTTGACGTAGTTGGTGAACAGATTGAGCGCCACGTGCGCGAGGAGCTCGACGATCTCCTCGTCGCCGTAGCCGGCCGCCCGGAGCGCCTGCACATCGGCATCGCCGATCTTTCCACGGCCATCCACGACCTGCAACGCGAAGCGCAGCGCCGCCGCGGTCTTGGGGTCGGCCGACTGCCCGGCCTGCGCGGCCGCCATCTCGTCGGCGCTGGCGCCGGCCTTGCGGCCCAGCGCGGTATGCGCGGCCAGACAGTACTCGCAGGCGTTACGGTCGGCCACCGCGACCGCGATCTGCTCGCCGAGGCGGGCCGGGATCACGCCGCCGCCCAGCGCGCCGAACGCGGCCCACATGCTCTTCAGCGCGGCCGGCGAGTGGGCCACCGCCCGGAACATGTTGGGCATGGCGCCGAACGCGGCCTGTATCGGTTCGAGCAGCGCCCGGCGCTCGGCGGTGGTGTTGCGGGGATCGACGAGGGGGACGCGGGACATCGGAGGCTCCTTGGTCGAGGATTGCAGAGGCCAGGTATGGGTTGAATACTGCGCGTTCTTTGGGGATGATTGGAATCATGAAATCCGTGAAATTTGTCCGATCGTCCAAGAAACCGGGCTGCCGGATGCCACCACCGGCGCGGCCGCCCTCGGAGGGGTCACTACCCGACGGGCCACCAGCCAAGGGGCCCGCGCCCGCCCGATCGCCCACCCCGCCGGTGGACCGGCTGTCGGCGCTGCTAGAGCGCTTCCGCGTGCACGCGACGCTGTTCCATTCGGGCGCGCTGTGCGGCACCCAGACCTTCGAGGCCCGGCCCGGCCGCGGCTTCCTGCACGTGCTGCGGCGGGGGGAGAGGGGGGGCCCGGGACCGGGAGACCAAACCGGGCAGGCGGCGCCGCGGCGCACCCGGCCGCCGGCGCTGTTCTATCCAGCGCCGCGGCACCATGTGTTCGTCAATCCGCCCCGCGAAGGGTCGGACTTCACCTGCGCGACCCTGGACTTCGACGGCGGTGCGCGCAATCCGGTCGTCGGCGCGCTGCCGCCGCTGCTGTGCGTGCCGCTGCACCAGGTCGACGGACTGCGGCCGGCGCTGGACCTGCTGTTCTCGGAGGCCGACCGGATGCGCTGCGGCTCGCGGCTGCTGGCCGACCGGCTGTTCGAGGTCGTGCTGATCCAGCTCCTGCGCTGGATCATCGATCATCCGCAGCAGGCCGGCATCGCCCGCGGCCTGATCACCGGCCTGGCGGACCCGCGGCTGGCGCGCGCGCTGGTCGCGCTGCACCGCGCACCCGGCGATGCCTGGCCGCTGGCGAAGATGGCCGCGACGGCCGGCATGTCGCGCAGCGCGTTCGCGCAGGCCTTCAAGGAGGCCACCGGCACGACGCCGGCCGCCTATCTGACCGACTGGCGACTGTCGCTGGCGGCGACGATGGTCCGCGCCGGCCAGCCTGTGAAGCGGGTCGCGGCCGAGCTGGGATTCGCCGGCGCCTCTTCGCTTTCGAAGGCTTCCCGGCAGCGGCTCGGCACGTCGCCGCGCCAGTGGCTGGCCGACCGCGATGGGGCGGGCCGGACGTAGCGCCCTGTCGCGCACGGAATGGCATCCGGCGTGCCGGCGCCGCGGACTCGTTCACGGCTTCCGAGACGCCGGCTCATGGCCGGCGCACACGCTGCTGCCGGATCATCAGCAGTCCGGCGCCGATCAGCAGCACGATGCCGATCCACGCCGGCAGGTTGGGCACGTCGCCCCAGAACAGATAGCCGAGCAGCAGCGCCCACAGCAGACCGACGTAGCGGAACGGGGCGACCACCGACAGCTCGGCTTCGCGGGTCGCGACGATGATCGCGTGATAGCCGGTGGACATGAACACTCCTGCGACCGCCAGCAGGGCGAGGTCGCGCCCGCTCATCGGCACCCAGCCTTCGACGGCCAGCACCGCCGCCGCGATCAGCCAGACGACGCCGGCGGTCGTCAACGTGACCAGCACCGCCGGCGCGCCGGGCGGGAACCCTCTGGTGGCCAGGTCCCGCACCGAGACGATCAGCGTCGCCAGCCGCCTCATCCCTGCATAGGCGTTGAAGTCGTCGGCACGCGGCTGCACCACCAGCAGCACGCCGACGAAGCCGGCCACGATGATCAGCCAGCGGACGGCATTCACCCGTTCCCGCAGGAACAACACCGCCAGCACCGCGATGAACAGCGGCGACGACAGGTTGATCGCGGTGACGTTGGCCAACGGCAGATGGAACAGCGCCGCGAGATACAGGAACAGGCCCGCGCCCTCGCAGCCGGCCCGTACCAGCACCCGGCCGCGCAGCGCGTCGCGCAGCCGGCCGAACGCCCCGCTGCGCCAGGCCAGCAGCGCGATCAGCATGATCGTGACGACATTGCGCACGACGATCATCTGCGCGGCCGGCAGACGCTCGGACACCGCCTTGATCGTCGCGTCGGTGGCGATGAATGCGCTCATCGCCAGCACCATCCAGGCGATGCCTCTGCGGTTGGCGCGCGCCTGATCGATATCGGTCTTCAATCGCTCCACGATCCGGCTGCGCGTCCGTCGGCCGGTGCGGTGCCGGGCACCTGCGCGGGCCTGTTCACGCCCTGCCCGTGGCGGCGCCGGGTGCCGGGGGAACAGGCCCCAGCAGCCCCAGAGAGCGCGCCCGCGCCGTGAGCAGTGCCGCGACGTGGCGGATCGTCGGCACCGGCACGCCGGCCTCATCGGCCAGCTCGATCACCGAGCCGATCAGCCCCTCGATCTCCGGCCGCCGGCCGGCCTCGAAATCCTGCAAGGTCGACGGCCGCGCGCGGCCGATCGACCGGGCCATCCGGATCCGGGCATCGGCATCGATGTCGACCGGCGCGCCATAGGCCGCGGCGACCCGCCGCCCCTCCTCGATCATCGCCCGCAGCACCTCGACCAGATCGGGATCGTCGATCAGCTCGTCGGTCCGGCAGCCGGTCAGCGCGGCCACCGTGTTGAACGACAGGTTGCCGGTCAGCTTCATCCAGATCTCGCGGCGGATCTGCGTGGACAACGTCGTTTCGAAGCCGCAGCCGGTCCACCAGCCGGCGAGCCGCTGCAGCCGCGGCGTCAGCTCGCCCGACGGTTCGCCGATGATCATCCTGCTCACCGCGGTATGCACGACGGTGCCGGGCTTCGCGATCTCGCCGGCCAGCAGCACCACGCAGCCGATCACGCGGTCGCAATCGAGCGCGGCGAACAGATCGCCGCGGGGGTCGAGGCAGGCGATGCGCCGGCCGGCGTGCGGCGATGCGTGCCGATGGAAGTACCACCACGGAATGCCGTTGATCGCCGGCACGACGAGCGTGTCCGGGCCCACCAGCGGCGCCAGCCGCGGCAGCATCGCCGGGATCGCCGGCCCCTTCAGGCCGATCACCACCAGATCCTGCCGGCCGAAGGCGGCCGGATCGTCGCTGGCGGCCAGCCGCATCGTGTGCTCGGCGCCGTTGACCCGGTCGTCGAGCACCAGCCCGCCCTCGCGGATCGCCTGCAGATGCGCGCCGCGCGCGACCACCGACACACGGTGGCCGGCCAGTGCCATCCGCGCCGCCACGATCCCGCCGATCGCACCGGCGCCCACTACGCATACATCCGCCATCTTCTCCATCCCATCGATCGTCTGCCCGTCACTGCCGCTGACGGCATCGCGCGCCGCTCATTGCGCGCCGGTGGCCTCGAACCCCGCCTGGATGCGCTCCAGCTCGCTGCGATCGGCGGCGGGCGCGAACAGCTCGATGAACGCCATCGCGAACTTGCGCAGATAGACGTCGCGCCGCACCGCCAGCCGCACCGGATTGCGCCCGAACAGGAAGCCGGCGGGCTGCGCCGCGAGACCGCGGTCACGCGCCGGATCGTAGGCCAGGCCGGCGATGATACCCACCCCTGTCCCCAACGCGACGTAGGTCTTGATGACGTCGGAATCGATCGCCTCCAGCACGATGTCCGGCTCCAGACCGGCCTGGGCGAACGCACGGTCGATGCGCCGGCGACCGGCGAACGCCTCGACGTAGGTGACGATCGGGAACCCCGCCAGATGCGGCAGCGACAGCGGCTGCCCGAACACCGGGTGACCCTCGCGCGCGAGCACCGCATGCTCCCAGTCGAACGCGGGGATCGTCAGCAGATCGGTGGCTTCGGCCGGCACCTCGGTGGCGATCGCCACGTCGGCCTCACGCTGCAGCACATGCTGCAGGATCTGCTGCGGATTGCCCTGCAGCAGCGACAGCCGCACCGCCGGATAGCGCTTGCGGAACTCGCGGATCACCGCCGGCAGCACGTAGCGCGCCTGCGTGTGAGTGGTGGCTATGCGCAGCTCGCCGGCGTCGCGCTTGTGGTAGTCGGCGCTGGCCTGTTCGATGCCGGTCACTTCGGCCAGCACCCGCTCGGCACGCGCGAGGATCACCTTGCCCGGATCGCTCAGACCGAGGATGCGCTTGCCGTGCCGCACGAAGATCGCCACCTTCAGCTCGGCCTCCAGCTCGAGGATGCCGCGCGACAGCGCCGGCTGCGAGGTGCCGATCGCCGCGGCCGCCTGGGTCAGGTTGAAGTTGTGCCGTGCGGCCTCGCGAACGAAGCGCAACTGCTGCAGGTTCATCGGTGACAGGCCCGCTCGGGGAAGTAACGGTCGCAGAAATAGCAGGGGCCCGACGGCAGCCAGGCCGGCACCTGATACCAGCGACGGCGGATCTCGTCGAGCACCGCGTCACGGTACACCGGATAACGGAACCCATGACCTTCGGTCAGATGAAAGCGCACGCCGCGCACCTCGATCACCTTGCGTTCGATCCGCTCGAAATAGCGCTCGTCGTCCTGGCCGCGATCGGCCTCCTTGCGCACGATCAGGATATCGCGGCCTTCGAGCGCGCGCAGATCGGTCAGCATGTCGTCGTGGCGCGCATGGCTCGATCCCGGGCCGAACACGAACACGTATTCGCCGAGGTTGAAACCCATCGTGACCGCCGCCGAATAGCCGTCGCTGGCGATCGCGAAGCGGCCGCGCCACGGCGCCAGCGCCTCGTTGAGCGCCTGCGGCGCCAACGTCATCACCAGCCCGGGATAGGACGACAGCCGTGCGAACCATTGCAGCGGCACCGCTGCAACCCCGACGATCAGCAGATAGTGCGCGAGCGCGAAGCCGGCCGCGAAGCGCAGCGCCGCGCGGCGCTGGCCGGCATCGGCATGACGCAGGAACAGCAGCACCGCCGGCGCGGTGAACGCCGCCAGCCAGTGCAGGCCGATGCGTTTGACCGCCGACAGCAGCGCGAACACGCCGAACGGCAGGCCGACGAACCAGCGCAGCGCGGACGCTTCCCGATCATCGCCCGCCGGCCGCGCGCGCCAGTGCCGCAGCAACCCCCACAGCAGCAGCGGCGTGAGCACGTAAACGACGCTGACCAGATAGAGCGCCGGCGTCTTCAGCGACCAGCCCGCGGTATCGTGCCGGTTCACCAGGTTGAACATCACGTTCGGCCAGCAGTGCTGCGAGTTCCAGTACGCCTGCGCGACGGCCTGCGGCAGCGCGCCGGCGATCACCAGCAGCAGCGCGCGCAGCCGGGCCGCATTCGGGCGCCAAAGCAGATGCCCGGCGATCGCCAGCGCCAGCAGGCCTGCAAAATATTTCGACAGCAGCGCGCCGCCCAGCAGCAGCCCGCACAGCAGGAAATCGACCGGCCGCCCGGTGCGCAGCGCGCGCAGATACCAAGCCACCGTCGCAAAACCGAACACCATCAGCGGCACGTCGGTGGTGATCGCGACGTTCCATGCGTTCAGCGGCAGCAGCAGGATCAGCGTGGCCGCCTGCCACGCTAGCTCGTCGCCGCGCGGGCGGAGCATCCGCCGCGCCAGCCATGCGATGAACACCGGCGCCAGAAGCGCCGGCAGCCGCAGCATCAGCGGATGGTCGCTGATCTGGCGCAGCGCCGCGAGCCACCAGCCCACCATCGGCGGATGGTCATAGAAGCCGAACGCCGGATAGCGCCCCCAGAAATAGAAGTAAGCCTCGTCGCCGGTGATCGGCAGCCGGGCCGCCAGCACCGTGCGGAACGTAAGGGTAATCAGCAGTGTCGCAAAGAACACGCGCTGCGCCGTGGATGACCGGTTTTCCATTGTGCGGCGCATCAATCGAGGGGAAACGGACCGTCGGAGCAAAGAAAAAGGCGCACATCACTGTGCGCCTGAAATGGCAGCATGGCTGCCTCTCCTCCTCCTCGATACCCGGTACAGCAATGGCGATAAGCCATCGCGATGGGGGTAATGTAATTAAAAGAAGTTCTTCCGTCCATGACTTTGTGAAGCAGAACTGAAACGCCGAGGAAGCGACGAGGAAACGGCGGCCCCAAACGCAACCGAGTTGCGTGGGCTGAAATTCAGCGCGCGCGATCGACCCAGGCCAGCATGCCCAGCGCCAGCAGCACCGCGACGATGCTGGGAATGCTCGCGGCGACCCAGGCCGGCCAGGTGTTCAGCAATCCCAGGTGCGAGAACAATCCGTTCAGGAAGTGAAAGCCGATGCCGAGCATGATGCCGGCGAACACCTTGTAACCGATGCCGCCGGCGCGCGCCTGCAGATAGCCGAACGGCAGCGCGAGCGCCATCATCACGACCACCGCCAGCGGATACACCAGCTTCTTCCACAACGCGATCTCGTAGCGGTTGGCCTGCTGCTGGTTCTCGCGCAGATGCTGGACGTACTGCGCCAGTGTCCAGGCCGACATCTTCTCCGGCTCGACCAGCAGCACGCCCAGCAGGTCGGGATTCAGTTCCGATCGCCAGATCAGCTCGGGCAAGGTGTCCATCTGCGCGCGCAGGGTCAACGAACGATCGGCCGACACCTTCGAACCGAAGTCGGTACGCTGCACGTTCTCGAGCTGCCACGAATCGGGCGGACGGAAGCGGCCGCCGCCGGCCACCAGGATCTGCCGCAGATGGAAGCTCGCATCGAACTCGTACACCCTGACGTCGCGCAAGGTGGTGTCGGGCAGCAGGGTCGCGATGTTGACGAAGCGGGTGCGCGACACCGCGCCGTTCTCGTCGCGCGAAGTGTCCTTGATCCACAGGCCCGAACGGAACTGGTTGACGATGCTGGTGCCCAGCGCCGACAGCCGCACCCGCTGCGCGAGCTGATCGGCCCGCGGCGTCACCACCTCGCCGAGAAACAGGGTGACCACCGCGAACACCAGCCCGATGCGGACGATCTGCACCAGCGCCGCGCGCCGGCCCAGCCCGGCCGCCCGCATCGCGGTGAACTCGGAATGCGAGGCGAACTGCGCGAGCGCGTAGATCGCGCCGATCAGCGCGGCGATCGGCATCAGCTCGTAGGCATGGCTGGGCAAGGTCAGCAGCACGAAGGTCAGCGCATGCTGCAGCTTGTAGCCGCCGCGGCCGACGTCCTCGACCTCGCCGATGAAATCGAAGAACGCGAACAGCGCGAGGAAGCCGACCAGCACGAACAGCACCGCGCCGACGATCTCGCGCCTCAGGTAACGACCCAGCACCGTCATGCCGGACGCTCCGCGCGGCGCAGCCGCCACGGCCAGCGGAACAAGGTGAGCCGCCGATAGAACAGGAACAGGATGACGACCGCCAGCCCGAGGTGCACGACGAACACGCCGATCTCGAACCTCACCCTGCCCTGCGCGACCCAGCCCTGCGCGAGCGACACCAGGTTGTTGTAGACCACATAGATCAGCAGCGCGACCATCAGGTTCACCGAGCGGCCCACCCGCGGATTGAACGACGACAGCGGAATCGCCAGCAGCGCCAGCAGCACCGCCGACACCGGCAGGCTGATCCGCCACAGCAGCTCGGCCAGATTGCGCGGCGTGGGCGTTTCGATCAGCTCCAGCGTCGTCTTGATCTTCGAGGAGTCGTCGTCGAGCCGTTCGGCGCGCGGCTCCAGCCGCACGCCGTAGCGTTCGAACTCCATCAGCTTGAACTCGGGACGGCCGCCCACGCCGTCGTACCGGCGCCCCTGCTCGAGCACCAGGAAACGGTCACCATTCGCTTCGGTCTGGATGCGGCCGCCGCTGGACACCACGATCGTCAGGTTGTCGCCCTGGGTCTGCGTGACGAACACGTTCCTGACGGTGGACTGGTCCTCCGACACCGACTCGACGAAGAACACCCGGTTCGCGCTGGCCGATTCGCGGAACTGCCCCGGCGACACCTGCGCGATGTCCTCGCGCTGCTCGAAGCGCTTCTGGAACTCGGCGGTCTGCCGGTTGGCCCAGGGCGCGACCAGGAATGCCACCAGCGCGATCAGCAGCACGAACGGCAGCGCGAACTGCAGCACCGGGCGGATCCACGCCTGCACCGACTGACCGCTGGCGAACCAGATCACCATCTCGGAATCGCGATAGGCGCGGGTCAGCGCCATCAGCACCGCGACATACAGGGTCAGCACCAGCAGCACCGGCAGGAAGTTCACCGACGCGAACGCGATCAGCGGCAGCACGCTGGCCGTGTCGACGCTGCCATTGGCCGCGCGGCCGAGCAGCCGGATCAGTGAGGTGGTCACCATGATGGTGAACAGCGTCGCGAAGATCACGCCGGCGAGATTGGCGAGATCGCGGCGCAGCGCCTTCTTGAAGAGCATGGACAGCAGACCTGCGCAGGGGCGGATGGCCAAGGAGGGTCCGCCTTGGCGAACGATATAATCGGCGCGAACCGCGAGCCACGATACGCCAACAGGAAATCCGTCGATGCAATTTAGCACAAAGACCACCGCGCCCGAGCGGATCCGTGCCCAATGCCTGGTGCTGCCGGTGCGTGCCGGGAAGACGCTGACGGAGACCGGCGGCGCGATCGACGCGGCCCATGACGGTCGTCTGAGCGCGGCGCTGAAGTCCGGCGATCTGCAGGCCAAGGCCGGATCGACGCTGCTGGTGGCCGGCGCCGGCGGCATCGCGCGCTTCCTGCTGGTGTCCACCGGCGAGGCCGCCGAAGCGTCCGACAAGGTGTTCGGCGACGTGGTGCGGGCGGCATTCCGCCATCTCGCGCAGCTCGCCGCCGACGAGGTCGTGAGCCTGCTGCACGACGTGCCGGTGGCCGGCCGCGCGCTGGGCTGGAAGCTGCGCTGTCAGGTGCTGATCGGGCGCGAGCTCGCCTACCGCTTCGACGGTCTGAAAAGCAAGAAGGACCCCACGCCGCGACGGCCGGCCGGCGTCGTGCTGCCGGTCAAGTCCGCCGAGGCGTCGGTCGCCGCCGCCGAGGTCGCCCGCGCGGTGGCGCTGGCCAACGGCACCGATCTGACCCGCGATCTCGGCAACATGCCGCCCAACCTGTGCACGCCGACCTACCTGGCCGATCAGGCGCGGGCGCTGGGCCGCCAGTTCAAGCTGCGCGTCGAGGTGCTCGATCGCAAGCAGATGGAAACGCTGAAGATGGGCGCGCTGCTGGCGGTGGCGCAGGGCTCGGCGCAGCCGCCCAAGCTGATCGTCGTCCACTACAAGGGCGGCCCGGCGAAGAAGGCGCCGGTGGTGCTGGTCGGCAAGGGCATCACGTTCGACACCGGCGGCATCTCGCTGAAGCCGGCCGCCGACATGGACGAGATGAAGTACGACATGTGCGGCGCCGCGTCGGTGCTGGGCACCTTGCGGGCGATCGCCGAGATGAAGCTCGCGATCAACGTGATCGGCGTCGTGCCCACCTGCGAGAACATGCCGAGCGGCACCGCCACCCGGCCCGGCGACATCGTCACCAGCATGTCGGGGCAGACGATCGAGATCCTGAACACCGATGCCGAGGGCCGGCTGATCCTCTGCGATGCGCTGACCTACGCCGAGCGCTTCAAGCCCGCGGCGGTGATCGACATCGCGACCCTGACCGGCGCCTGCGTGGTGGCGCTGGGCGCGCCCAACAGCGGCCTGTTCACGCCGAACGATCAGCTCGCCGACGAGCTCCTGACCGCCGGCCGCGACATCGGCGACCCCTGCTGGCGCATGCCGCTCGAGGAGGAATACCAGGAGGGGCTGAAGTCGCCGTTCGCCGACATGGCCAACGTCGGCGGCCGCGCCGGCGGCGCGATCACCGCCGCCTGCTTCCTGTGGCGCTACACCAAGGCCTACGACTGGGCGCACCTGGACATCGCCGGCACTGCCTGGAAGAGCGGCGCCAACAAGGGCGCGAGCGCCCGCCCGGTGCCGCTGCTGACGCGCTTCCTGATCGCCCGCGCCGGGGCCTGAGCCGCCGTGGCCGCCCCTTTCGCGCCGTCGCCTTCGCGCCGCCCGTTGTGAGCCGCCGATGACGCGGATCGACTTCCACTTCAACGCCCCCGACAAGCTGGGCCACTGCTGCCGGCTGCTGCGCAAGATCCACCGCGCCGGCCAGCAGGCGGTCGTGCATCACGACTCGCCGGCGGTGCTGGCCGAACTGGACCGGCTGCTGTGGGTGTTCTCCGATCTCGACTTCATCCCCCACCTGATGGCCGATGATCCGCTGGCGGCCGACACGCCGATCCTGCTGGCCGCCGGCCCCGTCGACACGCCGCATCACGACGTGCTGGTGAACCTGGCCAGCGAGCCGCCCGCCTATTTCAGCCGCTTCGAACGGCTGATCGAGGTGGTCACCGGCGACGAGGACGACCGCGCCAGCGGCCGCGCCCGCTGGCGTTTCTATCGCGACCGCGGCTATCCGATCCAGACCCACGATCTGGCCGCTGCCGGCTGACAACCTGCCGAGACGATGAGCCGCCCGCCTCCGCCCGATCCTTCACGACCGTCCGAGCCCGGCCGGCCTGACTCCCATCGGCCTGAGCCCACCCGGCCCGCCGCCGATCCGGCATCGCCCGACGGCGGCATCCCGATGCTGACCGACGTGCTGCAGTTGCCGCGTTACGAGCGCACCGACCTGCCCGGCTCGCTGTCGGAGATCGACTGGTCGGCACTGGAGCTGCGGGTGCAGGAGAACGTGATGGAACGGCTGGTGCGCCGTTCGCAGGTGCTGCTCGAGGAACAGATGCGCGACACGCTGACCGCGGTGATCGACCGCGCATCGCAGACCCTGGCGATCGAGCTGCGCGACACGCTGTCGCAGATGCTGCACGAGACGGTGGCGCGCGCGGTGCGCGAGGAGCTGACGCGGGTGCACACCGAGATCGCCGAGCGGGGCGGGCCTGCGCAACGCCCGCCGCCGGGCCGCCAGGGAGGGTCCGCATAACCTCATGGGCGCCCTCCCCAACGGAAATACATGATGAACGACGCCTCCACCGCCGGCGGGTCCGCCGACGCACTTGCCAAGAGTTTCGAGCCCGCCGACATCGAGGCGCGCTGGTATCCGCTGTGGGAATCGCGCGGCTACTTCGCGCACGGCGGCGCATCCGGCCCGTCCGGCGCGCCGGCCTACTGCATCCAGCTTCCGCCGCCGAACGTGACCGGCACGCTGCACATGGGCCATGCGTTCCAGCAGACGCTGATGGACACCCTGATCCGCTATCACCGGATGAAGGGCGACGACACCAACTGGGTGGTCGGCACCGACCATGCGGGCATCGCCACGCAGATCGTCGTCGAGCGCCAGATGCAGGCCGAGGGGGCGAGCCGCCACGACATCGGCCGTGACGCGTTCGTCGAGCGGGTGCGCCGCTGGAAGGAGCAGTCGGGCTCGACGATCACGCGCCAGATGCGGCGGCTCGGCGATTCGGCCAACTGGACCTATGCCGACACCGAGGGCCAGCGCGGCGGCTACTACACGATGGACGCGAAGATGAGCGCCGCGGTGCTCGAGGTCTTCGTGCGGCTCTATGAGCAGGGGCTGATCTATCGCGGCAAGCGGCTGGTCAACTGGGATCCGACCCTGCAGACCGCGGTGTCCGACCTGGAGGTCGAAAGCGAGGAGGAGGACGGCAAGCTCTGGGAGATCCGCTATCCGCTGGCCGACGGCTCCGGCTCGCTGGTGGTGGCCACCACCCGGCCCGAGACGATGCTGGGCGACACCGCCGTCGCGGTGCATCCCGGCGACGAGCGCTACCGCGCGCTGGTCG
>OEIU01001385.1_pt1 | contig 15876 bp, 9 predicted proteins | sample 1539221 | NCBI WGS metagenome assembly OEIU01 (sample SAMN03792071, study PRJEB22550) | activated sludge metagenome | feature: wastewater treatment plant; material: activated sludge; isolation source: Wastewater treatment plant of a petroleum refinery complex | place: Argentina: Zarate | collected...
AGGAAGCTCCTTCCCGAACCAGCCCGTCTTCTTCCCAGATAACGCATCCGTTCTCGGCAGCCACCCGTTCCGGGCGAACAAGCCAATCGTTGCAAACCCGAGCAGACATGCAACCGCGATAATCCGATCTCGGCCGATATCGTTAAACTTTAAGCCTTTAAATACACTTATAGGGAAAAGGGACATGGAGCTTCTCCTTTTGCATCTGGCTGGAACATCGAGCGTCTCCCCGTCGCCAATGTCGTCCAATTGTTCGGAATCATCAAAGCATGAGCAATTTTGAGGAAGTCTATCTATTGTCTCTCCCGAATGTCAACATCCGCTAGCTCATTTTTTTTACTGCGTCGAAAACAAGTGATTTATTTCTTGCACCGTCCCAGCTTGAATTTGCACTAGGCCGATCTCCCAATATTTCCAGATCCCTTCACAAAAAAAGCGATGGATGAAAATTCTTATTGATAATCCAGAACTGCGAATATCGTGACATTGGATTTTCACGATAGTGTCCCATTATGAGATTTCGCCATTTACTGATCGATCATGCAAAGCAAGCGGAACTCCAAAAATCTCATTCTGAAAATGCTTCAAAGTGAAGTGACAGCAAACTTGCCTTCCATCCTGGTGGCGGCTCGGTTCCCTGACAATCCGACCGAACGACGAGTGATACAACGCGTACTTGGCTCGTTGACACTGCAAGGCATATTGTATCGAACGGAGCTGCCGGTCACGTTTATGCGCAAGCTATCGAACAACCTGAGACTCAACTAAAGATAGCCAACGATACGGGCCGCGACGTGCCTGAGGAGTCGGCCGTAAAAGATATTTTGGTTTATTTTTGCACCAAAAACTGGTTTATTTTTGCACCATGTCATCAAAAATAAACCAATAAGGAATCGATCACTGCAGGGCTTATAGTTTAGCTTTTATACTTTCGGATGATATTTCCAATGCTTTGTCGACGGTGGGGCCACTCGGCGTGAGTTTCACGAAGTCCGGAAAGCTCCAGATATAAAGGAACGTCAAACCTGTTGATAATGTAGTCTAAAACAACCTAATTGTTGCGGATAACTCCAACAAGATACTTTTGAATGGTGTTATCAGCCTTGTGGTATAAATCTTGCTCGTAATTTGTTTCATTTACGATGCTCGGACCGAGAAGCTCGTGTCCTTTAAGCCATTTACAGACTCCCGGATTTGTTTTTTTGCAGATGAAAAAGTTACCCCCCAAACCTCCGCCGATCAATGGCGAACGAAAATATTCACCGGTGCCGCTCAATAATGACAGGTCGGTTATCTCCGCTTTCAGCCTCATATGGCGCGTTCTATCAGGCCGCCGTTATGCGGTTCCAGATGCGGAAATCCCGGATATCGCTCAGGAGGCAGCGTTCCGGCTATGGAAATGGAAGGAAAAGTATAAAGAGAAGGCGAATGAGATGACCGACCGGGAGTGGGATTCGTTCATCGCGAAGACAGCTCACAACGAGCTAAATAGGCGCTTATCGAGTCAACAGCGTATAAGAGAAATTCCATTGGACGAAACCGGTCCGTTGCAGGTCACGACCCCGGAAGGCCACGCTGATTCGGAAATGTATTCTCTTATCCGGAACGTGTGGCAAGAAATTTGCAGGCTGACGCTGTACCAGCGACGAGCACTACTTCTTGGCTCACCTGAACTGATCATTTATCTCGCGCAGTTCGGTATAGCCGAAACCAAGATCGTCGCATCCATTGAGATCAGAAAAGAAGATTGGGCAGGCATATCCGCACGATTGCCTCTTTCAGACAAGGAGATAGCTGCCATCGCACGATGTTCCAAGACGGGCGGCGACTCGAAGTCAGCGACACGGGCGATAGGCAAAGCAAGGTATGATGCTCGCCGGAGACTTGAAAGGTTAAGAAAATGATAAGTGAAAAACACCTTCAAATGTATGAGATCCTCGGGTTTCGTGAAAAGCGCCTTTCGGCGGAAGAACACAACGCGGCGGCTCGCCATCTGCTCGTGTGTACAGAATGCAGAGATCGACTTCCCCTACCGTCCGCCGACGAGTTCTGGAACTCTCTGATGGGTGACGATTTGCAACGATCCGAGACCGCAAACCGGATTTCTCCCTGGGTATACATAAAAGAGCGTCTTTCGGAAAGCTTATACAGTCGAATTGTGACAAGAAAAATCATTTTCGCCGCATTCCTACTGGCTGCGACTGTCGGGCTTTCATTGTTTATGCTTCTGCAGGGAGGTTTCTCCGGGGATAAGAGTCTGGTCTCCGAGGTTTCCGATGGCTATTCACCGGTTGTTCTCGATGAGGATATACGCGAAAGCCAGGTGCAAAATAAGTTTCCGAACAGTGTTAATTCCACAGCGTCTCGCACGCCCGACAAAAGTGATTCCCATGTCGGTATTGACAAACTGGCGAAGTCGGTCAATGCTCCCAGCCAAGCAACGTCGAAAAAACAGAACGGTAGTCCGATCCTTCGAACTCGACCTCAAACACAAGCAGAGACACGCGGCAAAACCCCGTGCGGAAGGATCCTGTATATGAGTTTCGATGCAAGGTATACCGATAAAGGTCTCCTGCTGAAGTGGGACAAACTAGCGGGAGCAATTTCTTACAACATCTATCTTTCGGACCTTGACGAACGGCTACTCGATCATTTTGAGACCAACAGCAAAACCTCCTATCTAGTGACGGGGACTCTGGACAACGAGACATTCTATCGACTTCGGTTGATCGCAACGCTTGAGAACGGAGAACGGATCGTAAGCGAATCGCAGAATTTCAGAATAAGTGATCTCAAAAAAGGATCTCAATTTCGCGGGGCGGTAACACTTCGTAAAAGGACAGCGGCGGCCGTTCGCTGCTTGGAGGTAAGACAATGAAGCAATCGGTTCATCACATACGAAACAAACGAATTCCGAATACTCGTTCTTTCTCGCTCTTGGACGGGCTCCCGGTGTGTCTGGTTCTTGTGGCGATCGTTTTGGGTGTCGGTCTTTCGATCCGCGCCCAGAACCGCGACGATCTTCCGATTCCACCGACTTTCGATGTCGAAGGGATCCCTGCAATAAAAACCTCGGATGTCGAACATCTCTTCGTCGATCCGTCGCAGGTAAAGAGTAATCTAATTTGGGATGTGGACCGAAAAAATCACTCGATCCTGATAACGGGTGATAGATCCAACATCTATCGTCTCGATTCGCCGACGGGAGAGCCGCAAAACCTGATCGACGGACGATCGCCCGAAACGGTTCGGGTCAGCCCCAAAGGCGGCGTGTTCGCGTTTATCGACGACAAAGAGGATAGAGACAATTTCGAGCTATATCTGCGCGACGAAAATAATCAGGTTCGAAAGCTGTCAGCGTTCACCGGAAAAGACGAATCGGTGGAATCTCTCGTCTGGGATGAAAAGGGCGAGAAGATCTACTACTCGCAGGTTGATTACGAATCAAAGACCACAAAGATCTGCCGTCACGATCTGTCAGCCAACGCGTGCTTTGATCTCGATCTGAAAGGAATTTGGAATGTCATTGACTTGAGCTCTGACAAGCTGCTTCTGAAGTATTGGAAGTCGTCATCGAACCAGAGCCTCTACGTCTATGACCTGGCATCGAAAAAGCTGACCACTATCGAGGAAAAAGGTAATTCGACAAGAGGATTCTTTGGACAGGATAGGGTTTTCTGGCTTTCGGAAGGATCTCCCGAGTGCGGTTCCGAAAACTGCCTTATGTCGATGGAGATTAGGAGCGGTCGCAGGTCTCGAATAAGACTTCCCGAAGGTGTTTTGAATCTCCAGGAGGTGAAGATCTCACCGGATAAAAAGTCATTCCTTATCCAGGAAATGCGCGACGGGATCGATAATCTCAGAATCGGAAAACTTAAGAAAGATGCGATCGTCGAAACCGTTCCGTCTTTCGTACACGGCTCCTACGTTATATGGAACACCAGATGGCTTTCGGATAAGGAGATCGTCTATACGACCGAGAACATATCCAAGCCGGCATCGATCGAAGTTTTCGATACGAGATCCAAGCGAACCACTTCGTGGACGAAAGGACAAATCCCGCCACAATTCGGGAACACGGTGAAACCACCGGAGATAGTCAAATGGAAGTCCTTCGACGAAAGAGAGATCTCTGGATATATGGTCAAGCCCCAAAAGATCGAAGGCAAATCACCTGTCCTCATCTATATTCACGGCGGACCTCAGATAATCGACCGCCCTCTGTTCGACCTGCAGGACATACGATTCGCCGCAATTCTCGGACTCACTACGATCCATACGAACATTCGCGGATCGAAAGGTTTTGGAATCGAATTTATGGACGCAGATAACGGAGCAAAGCGGGGCGATTCGGTTAAGGACATTAGCGCGCTGCTCGACTGGATCGAAAAGCAACCCGATCTCGATCCCGAGAAAGTGATCGTCCGCGGTGAAAGCTACGGCGGGTTCGTCGCACTATCTTCCGGTCTGCAGGAGCCAACGCGGGTAAAAGCGGTGATCGCTGAATACCCGCTTGTGTCAATAAGAGGCTTTCTTTCGCAGAGCTGGATCGACGAGTTCGCGAAGAACGAATACGGCGATCCGGCAGACGAAAAGTTAATGAAGCAGCTGGACTGGCTTTCACCTCTGAATAATACGGATCGCTGGGGCGGTGCCCCATTGTTTCTTACGCGAGGCAAACTCGACGCACGGAATCCCGAAAGGGATGTTCTCGACCTTAAATCCCAATTGCAGGAAAAAGGTAACGAGGTTTGGTTCATATACGCCAAGGAGGCAGGACACGGCGTTAGCGGCCGTTATGTCACCGCGGCGATGTATGAGTTTCTGAAAAAACAACTGAGGAGAAAATAAATGAAAAAAATGAAAATGCTCTTTCTTGCACTGGCTCTTTCCGTTGCGCTTGGTGGCAATACATTCGCGATCGGGCCTTCGGGTCCGGCCGACGGACTGGTTTCAGCTGCTCTATCCATCGCAGTCGAACAGATTTACTCACTGTTGGGGTTCGGTCCTGACGACTGTCCGTTACGGCAGTGTCAGACGTGCCGACCAAACAACTTGGTCGATGGAACCGGTGATGGCCATTGTCGCCCGCGCGATAACTAGAATGCACCGGCGCTTTGGAATATGGCGGACTCCCATATCTGCATCGGCAAGCCGGTCTATACTGGCCGGCTTGCTGCTCTTGATATGTACCGTTTACAGCCAAGCTCAAACAGCTTCGTCGATCTCGTTGCAGCAGGCTTTCAATAACGGCAGCTTCGGCGATGTTGTGCGGCTCGCAGAACTGAATATTGCCCACAGTCGAAAAAAGGGTGCATTTAGCGCCGCATTCGAAGCCGGTCTATTAAAGGCCCGCGCCTTGATACAACTTGAAAAGTACGACGAGGCGAAGGATTTGCTTGACGAGCTTTTGTCTTATGCCCAAAAGTCGAAGCGTAAGAACGATCTGGCGTTGGTTTACTTAACGGAAGCGGGACTGTTCCGCCTACAGCGTGACTTTAAGACGGCGATCCAGAATGCTAAAAGCGGATTATCCGCCGCACCTGATGACCCGCAAGTCAAACTGGAATACAGTCTGGCGATCGGCCGAATACTGTACTCATCCGAATTCGATATAGCTGCTATAGTCTGGCTTGAACAGGCGGAGAAACTGTCAGAGGCTCTTCCCGCATCAGCGGTCCGTCTTGATGTCCTCGGCCATCTAAGCTTTGCCTGGGCCTCAAAATTCAACTATCAAAAGGCAGTCGGATATGCAGAAAAGCTGGTCAAAGCGAGCCAAAGGTCCGAATTCAAATATAGGCATCGTCTTGCACTGTTTGAACTCGCCAATCTGCTAAGCTCGATCGGTCAGGAGCGAAGGGCTCAGGACCTTCTCGAAAAAGGCGTCGTATTATCGATGTCCGCGAAGAACGACTACCAGAGCAGCCTTTTCCTTTCGACTTTGCTGCTTACGGCTCTATATAACGGTGACATCTCAAGTGCTGAGAAGCACCTTTCGACGCTCTCCCGAGTTGATACAAGTAATCGATTCTTATTTGAATCGACTCTTGGAAAGGCAGTGGTCGCAGGACTCAAAGGACAAAGGAACGTATCCGAAGAGTATTTTACAAAGCTCGCATCGCTTAAAAACTATTCCGAACATATCATCCCGTACTGGAAGGCAACATTGGCCGAGAAAAGGCAGGACTGGGAAGGGTTGATCGAACAGGCAAATATTTTGCGAAAAGTAGCCGAGGAAGGTAATTTCCGCGACGACCTGCCAGGCATTGAGCTTGAGCTCGCCCAAGGCTATCACGGTCTCGGGAAATTAGACCAGGCTTTTGAACATGCAAAACTCGCTGCCACGATCATTGAAAGCGATCGTCCGTCCGGCGATGCTCCTTTATCGCTTTCACTGCTTGAGACCTATCATTCGGTCTACCGGCTGATGGCTGAGATCGAAGAGAAACGGGGTCATGCAACCGCCTCTTTTGAGCTCGCCGATCGCCTAAAGGCGCAGGTGCTGAAAGACCGTATCGATAACTCCGCACTTCGACCACGGCCGGATATCGGAACCTCGACTAGGCAGGAAGCGGCCGACCTATCTTCCCGATTGATCAGCGGCGATGACGTCGATAGCAAACTTGCGGAATTAGAGAGATCCGCCACGCTTTCGGTCTTTGAACAACTCGAACCAAAGCTCGATCTTGGTGCTTTTGGTGATTTGAGATCACTCGACGGAGTGTCGCTGGTCTCGTATCTATTCACGGCTAAAGGCGAGCTTCTGGCGTATGTTGTCGAAAACGGAAAGGACGTTCGCATAGTAAAGCTGTCGATGTCGGAACATGAGGCTGACAAACTGGCAACATCCGTCCGCACCAAGATCCGAGATCGGATATTCTTCAAAAGAGACGGGAAAGAGATCTATGACCGCCTTATTGCCCCTTTATCGCTGACGGCCACGCATATAATCGTCGTCCCGGATAAATCCCTTTGGAAGATACCGTTTCACGCCCTGAGTTCGGATGGAGTATCTTATTTGATCGAACAGAGAACGATCAGTTATGCGCCCTCGGTCTCGATGCTTCTGAATGAACTCAAGAGACCTGCTCCGATAAGAAAAACTATGCAGGTTTTTGCAAACGATTCGTTCGAGGGTCGCTACCTGACTTACGTCAATCGTGAGGCGGCAAATGTCGCCCGGGTCTTTTCCTCAAGACCTTTGATCAACGCAACGCGAACGCAATTCCTGAGCACTGCCGGGAGATCCGACCTGCTTCACTTTTCCATGCACGCACAGACCGATGCGGACGAACCGCTTGATTCTTTTCTGGCATTTAAAAGTAACGGTCGCGATTCGGGCAAGGTTACAGTGGGAAACCTTTTAAACGTTCAACTCAAAAAGCAGAGCCTTTCCTTTCTTGCCTCGTGCGAGTCGAACAATGTCCTTAACGGTGAAGGGTTGGTAAGTCTTGCTTGGGCTCTACTGGGTTCCGGAAACTCTTCGGTCATATCATCACAATGGGAGGCAAATGACCGATCAACGGAGATCTTTACGGAAAAATTTTATCAACAGTATAAGAAGGGTAAATCGGCGGCGAAAGCATTGCAGGCCGCATCGATCGCGATGATCAAAGACAAATCGTCGGAATCGCACGAGCCATACTTTTGGGCCGCTTTCACATTACTTGGCGACTATAGATAATATCGGGCGCGGATGGGAAAAGGACAGGAGTAAAACATTCAAAACCGGCATGAGTTCCTTGTGGCGCAATACCAACGAGGATCCACCCATCTATCCTATCTTGACCGTCGATGCTCAACTTGAATTATCTGGGTCGGTTGGCCTCATAGTTCACAGCAGAGCGAACAAGACAATTCCCGGCAATGCTTTAACAGTGATGTTGATGCAAATCAAGGGGAAAAGTACTCGATATCGGCAGCCCATCGTCCTTGCCAGACGAGACGCAAAGAACTTATGGACTATCCGGATCCAGAGGACTTTTCAAAAGGAAGCGTAACCACAAAAAACAAATTTATTACTATTGCGAAACAAATAACCCGAATTGCAGAGCCGCCAATAAGTACAAATATAAAAGCAAAGATTTTAGTTCCTGTGTAAACATAAGACTCGGAATACACAGGCGATGTCCCGAATGTCGTTTCAAAATATTGAACCGCACAATGCGTAGTAGGTTCTTCTCACCGCATTGGTTTCGCATAACAGCAGACTCCTGTCGGGCTCCGTATATGTAGGTTTCGAGGACATTATTCGAGTCATCCTTGTTCTTGACCAATTTTCCGCTCACATCATAATTCTTTTACAAAATCGTGTTACTAAGTATAGGAACATCTTTCATTAATCGCGATTTTCATATATGTACCAGTTAGGCGAGATACTCATATAAATCCGGTCCTCTCTTCTCGCACTTTTGGGAATACTGTCAATACTTTCCACTAACGGCTTCAGATCCGAAGTTGAATGGACGTACCCTTTCTCCCTTTCACTACAATCCGAAAATTTGCCACAGGAGCGCATCACAAAAAAGGTCAATCTTCCAAACTTTTCGGTGTCGGCTATATCCATTCCTCCCTTGATTCCAAGCCGAGCAAACAGCGTTCTATACTCGTCCCAACGTGTCTTCGTGATTCCCCACTCCGATTCTGGGCGCGGCCATGCAAACGATTTCTTGGTTCGAGTGAAAGAATCCGCGACTCGTATTACGTCCGATTCAGCATCCCCCATTTTTGCTAGTTCATTGAAACTGTTCTCATTTTTAAGAAAAAAGTCAATCATTTCCTTGTCAGAATATCGTTCTGAAATCAGTCCCAAACAGCCTAAAATCGGCAAGACCCAAACCAACAAAATCGAAACTCTAATCAGATGAAAAAGAGACGCGATCAACTTCATACGATTCACTGTTCCCCCTTGATGCATTTAAAGTAAGCTATGCCCATCATTATCATAGCTGGTATGAAAGAAGGTGGGGCGGGGTGGACTCCACAAGTTTGGTTTGACAAACTGGCCCGTAAGACGGGCACGGACACGTGGTAGTCGCTGAGCCTCGCCCCGTGCGAGTGAAGAGAAGGCCACGGACACTCCGGTTATTCTTATAGGCCGCAAAGAGCCTGCTGTCGTAGCTGGAGGTCCCATTCGCACTAGCCCGCTTGGGTCAAGGAGAGAGACGGAGGCCGAATTGACTTCGGTCGAACGATATTCGGTCCCGTCTTTCTCTCGAGAACCCGTATCAGTATTTGTGCACGCACTCGTGCGTAATGTTTTCAACCTTTCAATTCACTAACAGGAGGTTTAATGATATGTCAAAGAGCAAGAGTATTCAACGCTTTTTTGCCATTGATCTCGCCAAGCGCGAGTCACAACTCTGCGTAACGGACGCGGACGGCGACGTTCTCGAAGAACGCCGCTTTTCGACCACGCCCGCTAAACTCGAAGAGATCGCAGCACAGCTTACAAAACACGATACCGTCTGTTTCGAGATGACCACCAATTCGTTTGCGATAGCGAGACTCTTCAAAGAGCTCTCGCCCGCAAAAGTGCTTGTCTCGAACCCGATGAAGACAAAGCTCATCGCATCGGCCCGGTCACAGCCGACGCTCGACGTTATCAAGAACCTGGCGAAGGTCCTTCAAGTTTCTTCCGATGAGTTGATCTTCGGCGAGGACGAGCGCTCTCCGTCCGACGATTTCAAACTCCAATTCGAAGCCGTCTCACGCTTTCCCGATGATGAAAAGAATATCGTCAAAGCACTCCTCGAAGGCATGATCCTCAAACACGAAGCCAAACGCTGGGCCAACGCCTGAACAACGAAAAAGACAGCCTCTCGAAAAAAGCTGTCAAGTCTTATTCACAATTTTCAATCTGCCTTTCGGTTAGAAGCATTATTGCTAACCGCCAGTAATTATCTGCATTTTACGTTTCGTTCTTCGTTTTGCAATTGAGGTTTACCTTCGTCATTCATTATGAACATACGCAAGTCCAATGAAGGATGATCGAAATCTCGTTCTTCGATAAATTCAGAACTAAAATCGACAACGAAATAATTGAGAAAACCGTTTTTATCCCAAAAGATAAGTCGCGGATTGTCCGACAAGCTTTGGAACTCTATTAAATGATCATCAACCTCAATTGCCCAATATTCAAGATTTGACGCTAAGCCCGTCGCCTCAATGTTCCGAGAACCTAAGACTAACACCTTTTTTACGTCGCTCTTTAGTTCAAAAGAAACCAGCTTTTCTGCATCAGCAGTTTTGAGCCATTTCTTTAGATCAGGCGATAAGGCCTCGTTTTTGACACTGAACCCCTTTAGCTTTAATAGCTGAGTACCAGGAGCTTTCAACGAGCCGATTTTCGTTAGAAGGTAGTTTTCACAAAGCGGTCCGCCCTTGATTACACGCGAAGGTCGATTCTCGCTACGCGAAGCTGGTGTCTCGACAGGTTGAGAGGTCGTTGCTACGGGCGCAGTTTGGCGAGGCGTAGGGCTTACCTTTACAGAATCGGTCGAGACTTCCGCCGAACAACTCATAGTCGTAATGAAAAATAAAAAAATCAAAACAATCCGACACTTCATCCCTAATCTCCTGTTGACTACTGGCCATTCCACTTGGTTGATCCATTAGCTTTCTGCCATGCTTGCGTCAACTTCATAAAAACCGTTTTTCCGTAACCTGCGGTTGATTCGTATTTGAAATCCCACTTTTTGTTACCTGACTTGTGGTCCCCCATCTTGAATATATCGTGAGAAGGAGACGTGAAATGGAAGCCCACTTTATAAAAACTCTCATAAGCGTGCATCCCATTAAAGTGTCGACTAAAATCGACTCCCTGCCAATAATATGCTCCGCCTGAGAAGTCACGACCTGTCGCATACGAAACAGCAATGCCTTGGTATACGGCCTTAAGCTTTGACTGAGAGGCATTGGGGCTGAATGCATCATTCTTATGGGCCGCTCCATAGACTCCCGGAGCATTAGCCTCCGTTTGTATCGTCGTGCCATTTGCTGTTGCTCGGTTATTCAATGCGCCATAAATGCCAGCAGCCTCTGCAGCCCCTGCATTTTTCGATGCCTCAGCATAAACTACGCCTGCCAGATCGTTAAATTGTGCTGTGGTCATGTGAAGATTGGTGTGCGAATTTTGTTCGAACTGCGCCAAATCTTTGTCATAGGTCGCTCGATCTTTCGCAATTTCGCTTTGCAACCGGGTAACGTCAGCACCTGTCGCAGCAATCACTTGATCTTTCCCATCCTCTATGTGAGTTCGATCACCTGTTTCAATATCTATAAAATCAGTGGGCGATTCTCCCGTTGGATCAGTCAACGACAGTGGATTATTTGTAACGTATACGTATAAATTCCAGCTTTGCGGCTGAGAATGATCAGCACCTTTGAAGAAATCGTCCGGACTCGTGAACCTGCCGTGCTGGAAGTTATACATTCGCGCCTCGGCGAAGTCGAGCGAAGATTCATTATCGCGTTCATAGCCTGTGAACTGTTTGCGGACGGAGTCGGTGCCGTAGCCGAGGCCTGTGGTGCGGCCGCCTGTTCCGTCTATTTCCTCGCCGAAGGGGAGATAGTCGTGCCTCGAAATAACCACACCGTTTTGGTCGGTGTTTATTCGTGGAGAACCTAAATGATCCGAAGTCAGGTAATTGACTTTCGCATCGTTTGTTGACGCCACGATCGTCGAATACTCGGCAACGAGTTTTCCGCTCGTGTCATAGACAAAAACGGTTACTTCACCGGAACCGGGGACAACTTTCTTTACTCTCTTTCCATCACCGTCGTATGAATATTCGCCGAGAGTGCCGCTGCCGTTAGAGGCTGAAACCATCTTGTTTTCGGCGTCGTAAACAAAAGTTTGTCCGCCAGCGTCCGCCGTAGTATTTCCGCTCGAATCATAGGTCCAGCCGCTCGAAGTTATCCGGTTAGTCGAAGCGCTTATCGTTGGATCGCTCACCGCCGGATTCGAGAATGACGAAGGCATCGTCGTGTTTGCTTCGTCAAAGTTGCGGTTGCCATAACGGTCGAAAGTGAAGCTTTGTTTCCACGATTGCGATGCACTGCCGCCCGTTGGCGTCACATTTTCCGTGGCGTCCTGCAAACGATTCAAGCTGTCGTAATTGTAGGTCTGAACCGCAGTAAAACCTGTATTGGTTCCGACGGTCGGCACAGTGATCGTCTGCGACATAACGTTGCCGTTATTGTCCGTCGTCCCGTAGCTGTAATCCAACTTCAACAGATCGGTGGCTTGCGGAGTTACTCCCAAAGCGATCTGCGTCGGCTGAAGTCTGGAATTGAATGTTGTGGATTCCCATCTGCCGTTACCCAACTGCATCGAGGTCACTGCTCCCGCGGCGTTGTACGTGAAGTTCTTGGCATAGTTGAAGAATCCGTGATTCCCATCCTTTTTAGACTGAACCATCGAAAGATCGCCGTTGTTGTCGAGCACGTTTTTCACAACTCTGCCTGATGGATATGTTTCTTCATCCAAAGATCCGTTCAGCTTATACGTATAGCTGGTAGTGTAATCCGTTCCATCCGTTGTCTGCTTAGAACCCGTCACACGTCCTAAGATGTCAAATGACGTGTATTCCGTTGTCGAGACAGTTGAATCGACTTTCGTCAGTTTTCCGATCTTCGGTGCGGTCGTGCCGTAGGTGTAGTCGACATCCGGCGTCGAATCCGAATAATCACGGTCGGTGATGCGGTTTAGGTAGTCGTATGTATATGTCGTTGTGATTGACCTCGCATCGGTCTTGCTCGTCAGATTGCCGTTCGAATCATAGACGTAACCGATCGTGCCGCTTTCGGGATTTGTTGCGGATATAAGCCGTGAAAGGGAGCTATAGCTAAAGCTTCGCGACTGGGAGCCTTGAGTTACGCCTGTCAGGTTGTTGAGCGTGTCGTACGCATAGCTCGTATCCTGGTTCGGGCTCGAAACCGAGCCGAGTTGGCTGCTTGAGTTTGGTTCATCTACGCGGACGAGTTGACCCAAAGCATTCGTTATCGACCGTCTCAACTTGCCCGCCTGATCTGTAACGGTTGCGGCGTTTACGTCCGTTACGGTATCGACCACGCCGGTCGAACTCGTGTTGTAGCCCGAGGTCAGGAAAGGCTGCGGCAGAGTTGCTCCCGCGAACGTCTCTACCTGGCTCTCGTGTCCCGTTGCCCAGGCTTTCGAGCGCGTCCAGCCCATCGTGTCTTCGCCCGAGGCACCGGATGAGGTCGATGCCCGATACGGATTCGAGGTGAGTTGATACGTGTAGCCCGAAACGCTCTTGTAGCGTGTCTGTACCTTGATGCCGTCGGTCTCGTTCGTCGCGGACTGAGCTGCGGCGTCTTCGAGCGTCTTTGCAAGCCGCACTCGTCCCAACTGATCGTAGAACTGCGTCGCAACTTTGCGCCCATCGCCTTTTGTCTCAAGATCGCTCTTTACCACGACGAACCTGTCCGCGTCGTGATACTCCGTCTGCGTCCAGCTCTCGAGCGCGGTTCCCGAAGCGGCCGCAACCTTCGTCGGCCTTCCAAGATCGTCATAGGTCGTAACCGTCGAGACGCCGTTGTCGGCATCCGTCGCCGTCGTCACAAGGCCGGTGTAAAAATCGTAAACCGCAACGGAAGTCCTCGCCACCGCCGTCCCGTATGCCGCCACCGTCTGTGTCGGATAAAGGTCGGTCACATTCCCGCCCGGCCCCGCCACGTTGCCGTAGGTGATCTGCGTTACATTCCCGTTCGCATCCGTCGCCGTCAGCGGCATCCCGTAGCTGTTGTACGTCGCAGATGTCGTGATCGAGTTCGTCGAGGTAAGCGGATCGCTGTAGCTTTGCGAACTCCCGCCCTTAAAGGAATCCCAGCTCTTTGTCTGCGTCGGATTCCCCGCGACCGTGTTGCTCGAAGCGTAGTCCGTGTAGTCATAGGTCATCTCGACACGCGACTTCGGCGTCGAGGACGCATCCAGGACCTCCGCCGCCTTTACAAGACCGAGCAGCCTCGGGCTGGTCGAAAGATGATAGCTGTCCGCGTCCGTATATGTCCCGCTCGACGCATCGGGCGTGTCGTTGTAATACTCCGTCTTCGTGATCCGCTTCAGATAGCTCGAAATGCCGCTCGGCAAACCGGTCGGATATCCGGACCCGTCCTTCGGTATCGAAGAATATGCAACGAAGTCGTACTCCTTGACCTCGGTCGCATTGCCGTTCTTATCGCGGCTGTATTCCTTTATCGCGGTTTTTGAAGGGGTGCCGGAAGAGTCCGCAATAGTATTGAACTCGTACTTTACATACCGGTTTGCTTTGATCGTATTGGCTATCGGCTCGTTTGTCTCGTATATGCTCGACGAAATGCTCCCGTCCGGCGTCGTTGTCGAAAGCGTCTCGCCTGTCACTCTTGTGCAGGGCGTACCGTAGGAGCCCGTACAAGTATCATCGGCATAATATTCCGTCGTCGTCCCGCCGTCCGGGCCGGTTATGGTCAACGATCCCGCGTCGTTGTCGCCGCGCATCGTATAGGCGTAGGTCCAGGTTTCGGTAACCGGCGTGCTCGATCCGTCGTATTCCTCGGAATAGTGCAGCTGCTTTTCAACGGGCCGGTTTCCCGTTACGGTAATGGCTTCCGGGTCGGTATATGCACTGTAGAAATACGAATATTCGACATAGGCACCCGACGGCATTGAAAGATAATTGAGCTCACCCCAGCCCTCGTCTGCCGTCGCCGTGTCGTCGGCATTGTAGCCGAAAGAGTATTTTAGATTGCCGTCGAGCTGAGAGGGAAGGTCTATCTCATCGACCACCTGAAACGTCCGGTCAAGAGCATAATTTTGAAACGCGTTGGCGGCGTACGGCGCGGGGGCGCCGGCGCAAGCGAAATAATTGCGATTTACGCGAATTTCCTTCCATTTGACCGCCGTAGTTATATCCTCGCCGCCTACGCCGAGAGAATGTATCCGGTCCTCGTCGGTCGCCGCCCCGTATTCGATAACAACGCTTCGATCAAGACCGTCCCGGATGTAAGTGGTACGATGATTTGAATAGTTCGCGTCCGCCGAAACCTCCGTTATGTCGATAGAGTTGCCGTTCTTATCGGAGATCCGCTGCGTGTAGCCCGCCGCCGGATCGTACTTTACGGTCGTGCCGTCGGGCGCGATCAGCGTCCATTTATTATTCGTCCAGTCACTGTCGCTGTCGGCGATCACCTCGAGCCGCAGAAATGTTCCATCGGTCGAGAAAAAGGTTACGGTGGAGCCGGGCGTCGGAGCCGTTCCCCCGCAGGCAGGCCGTCCGTCCGGCGTTACGCCGACGAATCCGTCAGCGTCGGCCGCCGTATCGATCAGCGAATGTGTTGCCCCGTCCGGGGAAATAAGCTGTATCTTATATGGGAAATTCGACTCATAAACTCCCACAGTGCAGGCACCTACTCCGTAACCGAGCTTTCTGCCGTCAACCCGAAGCTCGTATTTGTAGGCATACGACCAGCCGCCTCGTTCTCCGGGAACAAGGAACCCTGCCGGCCACGACACACCGCCACGCTCGACGTCGTCGTTGAAAAGATCCCAGATCTTGCTGTCGTATCTCAGGCGGACGCCGCCCGTAATGCCTCCGCGCCCGGACGGGAGCTGGGCAAGCGGTATGTTCAGCATCAGGTTGCCGGCATAGTTGCCCACCGATTCGATGTCCGACACTGAGTATGAACGGGCTCCTAAAATCCCGCGCTCCGGTGAAGAGGTCTGGGTCGAAGTGCTCGTGGTCGCAAAAACCGACACCGCCATTAACAGGAGGCTTGCCGTGTATTGGGTGAGGGCAGATAACTTTTTCATGTTCGTGATCCTATCTTCGATAGTAAGCGGGGACGGGGAAGTCGCCGGAGGAGCCCCATTGGACG
>OEIU01001386.1_pt1 | contig 15870 bp, 15 predicted proteins | sample 1539221 | NCBI WGS metagenome assembly OEIU01 (sample SAMN03792071, study PRJEB22550) | activated sludge metagenome | feature: wastewater treatment plant; material: activated sludge; isolation source: Wastewater treatment plant of a petroleum refinery complex | place: Argentina: Zarate | collected...
TTCGCGGCGAGCCATCGCCGCAGGTCGACGAGCGTCTCGCGCAGGTCGGCGGCGGTCTCGGGCAGGCGCGTGCGCGGGCACCCCGGCGCGCCGCGCACCTGCAGCCCGATGGTGCGCGAGGCGTCGCGCAGGACGTCGACCCGCAGGGCCACCCCGTGCCGGGCAAGGGCGGGCTCCAGCTCGTGGCGGCGGCGCAAGAGGTCGCGCCGGGTGCGCTGGTAGGCGTGCTCGCACAGGCGCTTCCTCGTCGCGTAGCTGAAGATGTTGGTGAAGAAGATCTCGCTGTCGTCGGAGTCGGGCTCGAAGAGCACGACGTCGGCGTCGCGGTACTGCGTGCGGTACTTGGAGATGCCGACTGCCATGCGCGAGTGGATGATGGCGCGGAAGGTCTGCGACAGCACCACCGGGAGCCCCCCCTCGACCAGCCGGCGGTGGCGCCCGCGGCCCTTTTCCGCGGCGAGCCCGGCGTCGTAGGGCACGATCGGGTTCACGCAGAACACGAGCCGCGCCCCGTCGTCCAGGGCCTCGGAGGCGACGCGTGTCTTCTTGAGCGCCCCGTCCACGAAGAAGCGCCCGTCGATCTCCACGGGCGGGAAGAGGCCCGGCAGCGCCGCGCTCGCCTGCACGGCCTGCGAGATGGGAACCCGGTCGTGGCCGGGGCGGCCGAAGCTCACGCTCTCGCCGCTGTCGAGGTCGGTGGCCACGAGGTAGAGCCGGTGGCGCAGCCCGCGGAAGTCGTCCGTGCGGCCGGGCTGCGTGAACACGGCATGCAGGTACCGGTGGATCGTGTCGTTGTCGAAGACGCCCGTGGGGATCGCCCGCCCCAGCGCCGCGAACGACTCGAGGGGTCCGCGCGACAGCGGCTGGCGCAGGTACTGCAGCAGCGAGCGCGCCACCAGCGGCGGCACGGTGCGCGCCCGGGCGAGATACTCGCGGAACGCCGGGCGCATGAAGACCTCCGGCGTGAGCGCGCCTTCCGACTCCTCGCCCTCGATGAAGATGCCGTAGATCTCGGAAACGGGAATGCCGTTGGCGAGCGCCGCGGCGAGGAAGCTCCCGGCGCTCACCCCGACGTAGACGTCCAGGTCATGGAAGTCCACGCCGTCGAGCGACTCCTGGAGCGCCATGAGCGCCCCGATCTCGTAGATGGCCCCGAAGGGCCCGCCCCCGGCCAGCGCCAGCCCGACGCGAGGCCTGCCGGCGGAGGGCGGCCGGCGCTTCATGCCCTACCGGGCCGCGCGGGCCCGGGCGCGATGGAGCTTGTCGACGCTCGCCTGCAGCTGCGCGACCTGGCGCGAGAGCGCGCGCACGTCGCGGGCCGTCGGCACGCCCAGCTTGGAGATGGCCTTGGAGACGCGGCTCTCGAACACCTTTTCGAGGTGGGAGACCGCCTCGACGGTGCGGGTGCGGGCTTCCTCGGCGCGGGCGCAGGCCGCCTCGCGCGCCTGCTCGGCGCGGGCCAGCGCCACGCGGCGGCTGCGGGCCTCGAGCGCGGCACCCTGCTTCACCAGCGCGTCGAAGGCGCCCACGGCGGACTCGCGCACGCCGGTGGCGGCCTGCACGCCGGCCTCGAGGGCCTTCTGCGCGGAGGCGCGGATGGTACGGACGGCCTTGGCAGGCGTCACCGCCGGCGCCGGGGCCTTGCGACTGCGGGGGGTACGGGTGGTGCGTGCCATCGTCGTTCCTTTCGTCGTTCGTTGCCGGTGATCGCCGCCCCGTTGCGGAGGGGCGGCACCGCGGGGCGAAGGGCCCCGCTCATGCCCACAGGCTAGGCGAAAGGATTAGAGGGGGCACACTAAATCTGGCGGGGCGGCCGGGGCCGGCCCGCGGGGCCCGCCGTGTATGATTCGCCCCAAACGACACGACCGCGGGGGAGATCCAAGCCATGTCCTACTTCGTCACCGGCGGCACCGGGTTCATCGGGCGCTTCCTCATCGACCGCCTCCTCCAGCGGGAGGGGGCGGTATTCGTGCTGGTCCGCAAGGCCTCGGTGAAGAAGCTCGATGCCCTGCGCCCCCGCTGGGGCGCCGAGGCCAAGCGCGTCGTCGCCGTCGTGGGCGACCTGGACCGGCCGAAACTGGGCGTCTCCGCCGCGGACCTCGCGAAGCTCAAGGGCAAGGTCGGCCACCTCTTCCACCTCGCGGCCGTCTACGACCTCTCGGCCGACGCGGCGAGCCAGGAGAAGGCCAACATCGACGGCACGCGCCACGCGGTGCAGTTCGCCGAGGCCGTGCGGGCGGGCTGCTTCCACCACGTGAGCTCGATCGCGGCGGCCGGCCTCTACGACGGCGTCTTCCGCGAGGACATGTTCGAGGAGGCCGAGGAGCTCGACCACCCCTACTTCCGCACCAAGCACGATTCCGAGGGCATCGTGCGCGCCGAGTGCAAGCGCCCCTGGCGCGTCTACCGCCCTGCCATCGTCGTGGGGCACTCGAAGACGGGCGAGATCGACAAGATCGACGGGCCGTACTACTTCTTCAAGCTCATCCAGAAGCTGCGCAAGGCCCTGCCCCAATGGATGCCCACGGTCGGCATCGAGGGCGGGCGCATCAACATGGTCCCCGTGGACTACGTGGTCGACGCGATGGACCACATCGCCCACCGCAAGGGCCTGGACGGCCAGTGCTTCCACCTGACCGACCCCGAGCCGCGGCGCATCGGCGAGATCCTCAACCTCTTCGCCAAGGCCGCGCACGCGCCGCAGATGACGATGCGGCTCAACGCGAAGATGTTCGGCTTCATCCCGTCCTTCGTGATCGACTCGGCGATGTCGCTCGCGCCCGTGCGCCGCATCCAGAAGCAGGTGCTCTCGGACCTGGGCATCCCGCAGGACATGTTCAAGTTCGTGAACTACCCCACGCGCTTCGACAACCGCGAGTGCGCCAAGGCGCTCAAGGGATCCGGGATCGCCGTGCCCGCGCTGGAGGACTACGCCTGGCGCCTGTGGGACTACTGGGAGCGGCACCTCGACCCGGACCTCTTCATCGACCGCTCTCTCGCGGGCAAGGTGAAGGACCGCGTGATCGTCATCACCGGCGGCACCTCCGGCATCGGCGAGGCGACCGCGTGCAAGATGGCCGAGGCCGGCGCCCAGGGGGTGCTGGTGGCGCGCGACCCGGAGAAGGCCGAGCCCGTGCTCTCGCGCATCAAGTCCGCCGGCGGCAAGGCGAAGTTCTATTCCTGCGACCTCGCGGACATCGCCGACTGCGACAGGCTCGTCGCCGGCGTCCTCAAGGACTTCGGCCGCTGCGACTTCCTCGTGAACAACGCCGGCCGCTCGATCCGGCGCGGCATCGCCTCGTCGTTCGACCGCTTCCACGACTTCGAGCGCACGATGCAGCTCAACTACTTCGGCGCGCTGCGGGTCACGATGGGCTTCCTGCCCGGCATGATGGCCAAGCGCAGCGGCCATGTGATCAACATCTCGTCGATCGGCGTGCTGACCAATGCGCCGCGCTTCTCGGCCTATGTCGCATCGAAGGCGGCGCTCGACGCATGGACCCGCTGCGCGGCCTCGGAATTCGCCGACGTCGGCATCCGCTTCACGACGATCAACATGCCGCTGGTGCGCACGCCGATGATCGCGCCCACCAAGCTCTACAACAACGTGCCCACGCTGTCGCCGGAGGAGGCGGGTGATCTGATCTGCGAGGCGATCGTCTACAAGCCGGTGCGCATCGCCACGCGGCTGGGCAACGCCGGCGAGGTGCTGCATGCGCTGGCGCCGAAGATCATGCAGATCGTCATGAACACCTCGTTCCGGATGTTCCCGGACTCCGGCGCCGCCAAGGGCGACAAGGAGGCCAAGCCGGGCAAGCTGTCAGCCGATCAGATGGCGTTCCAGCAGCTCATGCGCGGCGTTCATTTCTGACGAGCCGACCGCTCTGAGCAGGCCGGCCGCCCCTGGTTGGCCGAGCTCTGGCAGAGCGGGCGCCCTGGCAGGTCGGCCCCCGCGCAGGCCAACTTCCGCCGGGCGAGCGTCGCTACGCCCACCAGCGCAGCAGGCCGAAGGCGGCCGCCAGCCCGATGATCGTCAGCACGCCGACCTTCCAGCGGGTCAGCAGCGCCAGCGCGACCGCTGCGACCGCGATCGCGATCCAGTCGAAGCGCTGCTCGCGCGTGATGAACACATGGCCGGCGAAGAAGAGCGCCAGGCTCAGCATCACGCCGACCACCGCCGCGGTGATGCCGGCCAGCGGCCCCTTCAGCCCGACCTTGTGGCGGGTGCCCTCGATGAACGGGGCGCCGGCCAGGATGAAGAGGAAAGACGGCAGGAACGTGAAGAAGGTGGTGATCAGCGCGCCGCACAGCGCCGACAGCAGCGGCATGCCGTCGGCTGCGAACTGCGTGGTCCAGCCGGCCACGAAGCCGACGAAGACGACGATCATGATCAGCGGCCCGGGTGTCGATTCGCCGAGCGCCAGGCCGTCGATCATCTGGTCGGCGGTCAGCCAGTGGAACTGGTCGACTGCGGTGGCATAGATGTACGGCAGCACCGCATACGCGCCGCCGAAGCCCACCAGTGCCGCCTTGGTGTGGAACCAGGCGAGGTCCAGCGCGGTGGCGCCGTTGCCGGTCAGCAGCACCTTGATCAGTTCGTGGACCGCCACGGCCAGCAGCAACCCGAGCGCCACCAGCAGCAGGGCGATGCCCAGCCGGAAACGGGCATGCGGCGGCGGCGGATCATGATCACCGATCACGTGGTCGGTGACCGGCCCGCTGCCCAGCCCGACGCCCGACCCGGCACCGGCAGCGGCGGCACCGGTACCGGCACCGGCCGCCGCGCGTGTGGCCGGTCCGGCGACCGACGACGGGGACAACCGGCCGATCACCGTTCCTGCGATGGCCGCCGCCGCGATGACCAGCGGGAACGGCACCTTCAGCAACGCGACCGCGACGAAGGCCGCCAGCGCCACCAGCCAGGCCCACGGATGGCGCAACGTCCGCGAGCCCAGCCGCGCCGCGGCGGCCAGCACGATCGCCACCACCGCCGGCTTGACCGCACCCAGCACCGCGATCACCGCCGGTGCCTGCCCATGGTTCAGGTAGATCCAGCTCAGCGCGATGAGGATCAGCAGCGATGGCGCGATGAACAGCGCGCCGGCCGCGATGCCGCCGCGGGCGCCGTGCAGCAGCCAGCCGATGTAGGTGGCGAGCTGCTGCGCCTCGGGGCCCGGCAGCACCGTGCAGTAGTTCAGCGCATGCAGGAAGCGGCCCTCGGAGAGCCAGCGCCGCCGCTCGACCAGCTCCTCGTGCATCATCGCGATCTGCCCGGCCGGGCCGCCGAACGAGATCCAGCCGAGCTTGAACCAGTAGCGCAGCGCTTCGGCCCGCGACGGCGGCTCGGGGCGCAGGCTCATGTCACGCGATGCCCGGGCGGCCAGGCGCCGCCGAGAGCCGGCCCGGGGCAGCAGTGGAGCGGCCGCCAGGGCGGAGCGGTCTTGCGTCCCGGCCCGCCGGGGTCGCTGATCGTCTGAGGAGCTGGCGCCCTTCGCTCATGCGGCATCCGCCAGCCGCGCCGGATCGCCGAGCCGCTCGGCGACCAGCCGATGGACCGCCGGGTCCACCACCAGCGACACGTGGCCGAGGCCGACCTGCCCGATGACCTCAGCATCGGGCAGCACCTGGATCGCCTGCGGCACGACGACGTTGTCGTGGTGGCTGAAGATCACCGTGAACAGCTTGCGCCGCCAGGCGCTTTCCGACGCCGCCAGGTCGGCGAGCCAGTCGCTGTCGAACCGCATCTGACGGGTGTTCTCGCCGAAGCCCAGATGCGCCATCCGGGTGCCCCGATGCGGCGTGCCCAACGTGATCACCCGCGATACCGCCAGATCGCCATGGGCCCGCAGATAGGCCCGCGCCGCCAGCCCGCCCATGCTGTGGCAGACCAGCGCCACCTGATCGTGGCCGGTGCGCCGGCACAGGTCGACGATGGCCTGTTCGATCAGGTTCGCATAGCCGTCGATCGAGCCGAACGTCGGCTCCAGGTTCACCGAGCCGGTCACGTGCCCGCGCTGCGCGAGGAAGCGCGCCATCGGCCGCCAGACGGCGCGGTTGCAGAAATAGCCGTGCACGAACAGCACCGGCATCAGCCCCTCGCGGCCGGGCGCGGACGCGCTCGCGAGCGCCACGTTGCCGAGGAACGGCTGGCGCACGCTGAACGTCATGAAGGCGTCGAACAGCTCCCGCAGCCAGGCGCGGACCATGCCGGGCCGCCCCCGGACCTGCTCGGGCGGCAACGGGCGGGTGAAGCGGGCGGCGATCAGGAACTGGATCGTGATCACCACCCAGGCCAGCGCCAATCCACAGGTCACGCCGCCCGCCACCGCCGCCCACAGATCCCAGCCCCGATCGCTTCGCAGCCAGCTTCCGGCGATGAACGCCACCAGGAGCTGCAGGGCGACCAGGAGTTTGAGGAGATGGGCGGTCATCGGCGCGTCGGAGGGGAGTGGCAGAAAGGGCAGCAGGGGGCGGACGGCTCTTCCGCCCGCCGCTTCATCGGCATGCGGCGGTGTCGCATACGGGAGCTTACGTAAACCCGGCCAGGATCCCAAACCGTGCAGGCCGCGGGGTTCAAGCCCGACGGTTTGGCGCAAAATCATGGTAATGAACAAGAATCTTGCCGATCGGCTGGCCGCGGTGGCGAGTGAAGCCGCGGCGATGCGCAGCCGCAACGAGTCGTCCGGCCCGCAGGCCGCCAGGCTGGACGAGCTGAAGGCCTGGCAGTCGGCCCGGTTGGCCCGCACCCATGCCGATCTGCTCGGCCATGCCCGCTACCGGCCGGCGGCGCTGTTCTTCCTCGAAGACCTCTACGAACCGAAGGACGCCCGCTGGCGCGATGCCGAGCTGGCGCGGATCATCCCGACGCTCGGCAAGTACCTGCCGGAATCGGCGCTGTCGACCCTGGTCGACGCGGTCGAGCTCGACCTTCTGTCGGAGCGGCTCGACGCCCGCGTCGCGGCTCGGCTGCCCGATGGCGAACCGATCACCGAAGCGAGCTATGCCGCCGCCTACCGGAGCGCCGGCACCCCGCAGGAGCGGCAGACCCAGCTCCGGCTGATGCTGACGGTCGGCCGGTCGCTGGACCGGCTGGTCAACAAGCCGCTGGTATCGGGGCTGCTGGTCGCGATGGGGCCGGTCGCGCATGCCGCCGGGCTCGGCGCGATCCACGGGTTCCTGCAGCGCGGCTTCACCGCGTTCAAGTCGATGCGGGGGGCGCAGGGCTTCCTGGATCTGCTGTCGGCGCGCGAGGCGCTGCTGATGCAACGGCTGTTCGAGGGGGCGTCCCAGGGGTTGCTGGAGCAGGGGGAAGGGCAGGTGTGACGGGCGCGGGGCCGCCGATGGCCCAGGGGACGCCGATTGCCGCCCACCCGAAAGCCGGATATACTCTCGGGTTCCTTGCCGCACGGTCAGGACGGGCGCCCACGCAGCATCACCGCGCGGGCCTGCCGGGGTCGAACGCTCCGGCGCCATCCATTCCCCCGTCCACCGACGCCGACCGGCGGCCTTTGTCCACAAGGAGATTCGATGCGTCACTACGAGATCGTATTCATCGTCCATCCCGATCAGAGCGAGCAGGTGCCCGCGATGATCGAGCGCTACAAGGCACTGGTCGAAGGCCAGCAGGGCAAGATCCACCGGGTCGAGGACTGGGGGCGCCGTCAGCTCACGTTCCCGATCCAGAAGGTGTCCAAGGCCCATTACGTGCTGCTGAACATCGAGTGCGGCCCGGCCACGCTGGCCGAGCTGGAGAACGGCTTCCGCTTCAACGACGCGGTGCTGCGGCACCTGACGGTGGTGATGAAGAAGGCCGAAACCAATCCGTCGCCGATGTGGAAGCAGTTGCAGCGCGAGGAGGCCCGCAAGGCGGCCACCGAGGCGCCGGCGGCTGCGCAGTAACCCGGGAAGGTCACGACGCAGGCAGCGCAGACGCGGTGTCGCCGGCCAACCAGCTTCGGCTGACCGGGCGACTGGTCGAGCGGGACATGATCCGCTACACGCCGGCCGGGGTGCCGATGCTCAATGCGAAGCTCGAGCATCACTCCGAATGCGTGGAGGCGGACCGCCCCCGGCAGGTCGATCTGGAGATGCCGCTGGTGTTCGCCGGGCGGCTGGCCGAGTCGGCCAACCGGCTGAGCGTGGGGCGCGGACTGGCACTGACCGGTTTTCTGGCGCCGCGCCGCAAGGCATCGAAAGCGCTGGTGCTGCACGTGACCGCATACGAACTGAACGATTCGCTGAACGATTCGAATTGAGACGAGAGGTCTGACATGGCGTATTTCCGCCGCGGTTCCAAGGACAAGAAACCCAAACGCAATGCGCAGAGCGCATTGTTCAAGCGCAAGAAGTTCTGCCGCTTCACCGCCGAGAAGGTCGAGTGGATCGACTACAAGGACATCGACGTGCTGAAGGACTTCATCACCGAGACCGGCAAGATCATCCCGGCCCGGCTGACCGGCACGAAGGCCCGCTATCAGCGCCAGCTCACCGACGCGATCAAGCGCGCCCGGTTCCTCGCGCTGCTGCCGTACACCGACAATCACTGAGCAGGGGAACACCATGCAGATCATCCTGCTCGAGAAAGTCGTCAACCTGGGGGCCCTGGGTGACGTGGTGAAGGTCAAGGACGGCTTCGCCCGCAATTTCCTGATTCCGACCGGCAAGGCGCGCCGCGCGACGCCGGTCGCGATCAAGGAGTTCGAGACCCGTCGCGCCGAACTGGAGAAGGTGCAGGCCGACAAGCTCGCGGCCGCGCAGCGCACTGCCGAGAAGCTGAACGGCCTGACCGTCTCGGTCTCCGAGAAGGCCGGCGTGGACGGCCGTCTGTTCGGCTCGGTGACGAACTTCAACATCGCCGAGGCGCTGAAGAAGCAGGGCTTCGAGGTCGAGAAGGCGATGGTGCGGATGCCCAGCGGCCCGCTGAAGCTGGTCGGCGAGCACAAGGTCGAGGTCGCGCTGCACAGCGATGTGGTGGCCGAGGTCAATGTGACGGTGGTTGGCGAATCGGCGTAAGCGCGCTGGCCGCGCCCGCGCGAGGCAGCGGCAGCGGTTGCGGATACGGCCCGCGGGTTGCCTGGTGCGCCCCGGGCCGTTTGCATTGGGTGCAGCGTCGATTCGGTAAAGTAGCGGGTCGAACCCGGCGGAGTCCGAACCCGGCAGCGCCGGTTTCGGCATCTGCGGCTTTCGTGGTCCTGTGCCTGGGATCCGGCGTCGTCTTTCGGAAATTTCCCTGCGTCTAGCTGGCGAGCCTCATCTTCATGTCCGCGGTCCCGCATTCCGATCCGCCCCTCGATCCGCAGATCGCCGCGCTGCGGGTGCCGCCGCATTCCGCCGAGGCCGAACAGTCGGTGCTCGGCGGCCTGCTGCTCGACAACGACGCGTTCGACAAGGTCGCCGACATCCTCCGCGAGGAGGATTTCTATCGCTATGACCACCGCCTGATCTGGCAGCAGATCGCCCGGCTGATCCAGAACAATCATCCGGCCGACGTGGTCACGGTGTTCGAGGCGCTGCAGACCGCCGGCAAGGCCGAGGAGGCGGGCGGCCTCGTCTATCTGAACTCGCTGGCGCAGGAGACGCCGTCGGCGGCCAACATCCGGCGCTATGCCGAGATCGTCCGCGACCGCTCGATCCTGCGGCGGCTGATCTCGACCGCCGACGAGATCTCGACCACCGCGCTCAATCCGCAGGGCAAGGACACCAAGCAGATCCTCGACGAGGCCGAGTCCAAGGTCTTCAAGATCTCGGAAGACGGCTCGCGCGGCGGCGCCGGCTTCCAGTCGCTGCACGACCTGCTCGGCAAGGTCGTCGAGCGGGTCGACGAGCTCTACAACCAGAACAACGCCAGCGACGTCACCGGCGTGGCCACCGGCTTCGCCGATCTCGACAAGATGACTTCGGGCCTGCAGCCGGGCGATCTGGTGATCGTCGCCGGCCGCCCGTCGATGGGCAAAACCGCGTTCAGCCTGAACATCGGCGAGTTCGTCGCGGTCGACCAGGGGCTGCCGGTCGCCGTGTTCTCGATGGAGATGGGCGCCACCCAGCTCGCGATGCGGATGGTCTGTTCGGTCGGCCGGCTCGACCAGCAGCGCCTGCGCACCGGCCGCCTGGTCGACGACGACTGGCCGCGGCTGACCAACGCGATCCAGAAGATGCAGGAGGCCCAGCTCTTCATCGACGAGACCCCGGCGCTGAACGCACTCGAGCTGCGTGCCCGCTCACGCCGCCTGGCCCGCACCTGCGGCCAGCTCGGCCTGGTCATCGTCGACTACCTGCAGCTCATGTCCGCCGCCGGCGGCAGCAGCGGCGAAAACCGCGCCACCGAGATCTCCGAGATCTCCCGCGGCCTGAAGGCGCTGGCCAAGGAACTGCACTGCCCGGTGATCGCTTTGTCGCAGTTGAACCGGTCGCTGGAGCAGCGGCCGAACAAGCGGCCGGTGATGTCGGATCTGCGCGAATCGGGCGCCATCGAACAGGATGCAGACGTGATCCTCTTCATCTACCGTGACGAGGTCTACAACGCCGACTCGCAGGAGAAGGGCACGGCCGAGATCATCATCGGCAAGCAGCGTAACGGCCCGATCGGTACCGTGCGGCTGGCGTTCGTCGGGCAGTATACGAAGTTTGACAACCTGGCGGTGCCTGGGTCGTATTAGGCTCAGGCTCATCCACGGCTGGTCATCGATAGCAATGTGTGGATTGCCGCATTGATCTCGCCCGCCGGAACGGCGCGCCAACTGGTCGATGCCGATCTGGATCACGAGATCGACATACTGATGTCAGAAGCGACGTTTGCAGAACTGGTCTCACGTCTTGATCGACCCAAGTTCGACCGGTACCGCGAGCCGGCGGCCTGGAACCTCTTTCTGTCCGAACTGGTGGAGCTGGCGCTCTGGCACGAGGATGCGGGAACAGCGACCGGCATCTCCCGCGATGCGGACGACTACAAGTTCCTGGCGCTGGCCGTGACCGGGCAGGCTGACGCAATCATCACCGGCGACGCAGATCTACTGGAGCTGGAAACCCATGCGGGAATTCCTGTTCTCACTCCGGCGCAGTTTCTGACGTATCTGCGCGGGTCGGAGCCACCATCGAAGCGCCGATGAGAGGCGAAGCCCTGCGCCGACGAAGTGCGCACTGCTGGCGGCCCGACTCGCTGCCGTGCTGGTCCTGCCGGACTACTCCGCCGCCACCTGCACCAGCCGCTTGCCGATCGTCTCGCCCTTCATCATGCCGATCAGCGAAGAGGGCGCATTCTCGAGCCCCTGCACGATGTCTTCGTGGAACACCATCTCGCCGCTGCGGAACCAGGGGGCGACGCGTGCCAGATAGGCGGGCAGCTTGTGCACGTGGTCGCCGATGATGTAGCCGGTCATCGCGATGCGCTTGGCCAGCAGCGCCTGCAGGCCGCGGATGCCGCGGTCTTCGACCGAGTTGTAGGCCGAGATCATGCCGCAGACCGGAAAGCGCGCCCCGACGTTGGCGTGCCGCAGTGCCGCCTCCAGCGTGGCGCCGCCGACGTTGTCGAAATAGACGTCGAGGCCGCGCGGGCAGTGCTCGCGCAGGGCCTCGTCGAGGTCGACCGACTTGTAGTTGAACGCCGCGTCGAACCGGCACCGTTCGAGCAGCCAGGCGACCTTGTCGTCGCTGCCGGCCGAGCCGACGACGCGGGCGCCGGCGCGTCTCGCGAATTGTCCGGCCAACTGGCCGACCGCGCCGGCGGCCGACGAGATGTAGACGGTGTCGCCCGGCGCCGGCCTGCCCAGCTCGATCGCGCCGACCCATGCGGTCAGCCCGGGCATGCCCAGCGCCGAGATGGCCAGGCTGATCCGTCCGAGCGTCGGATCGATGCGCGTCAGGCCCTCGCCGCGCGGCGCGACGGTCCTCAGCGCCCAGTCGAGAAAGCCCCAGACATAGTCACCCACGGCGAAGCGGGCGTTGTTCGATTCGATCACGCGGCCGACGACTCGCGACACGATCGGCTTGCCGAGCGCGAAGCCCGGCGCATACGAGGGCCCTTCGTTCATCCGTCCGCGCAGATAGGGGTCCAGCGACAGGTAGATCGCCTGCACCAGCACGTCCTGCGGGCCGGCGACCGGTTCCTCGCACGGCTGCAGCGCGAAGCAGGATTCATCGACCCAGCCGACCGGGCGCTTGACGAACAGGATCTGCTGGTTCATGTCGGTTTCCGGATGGGTGAGGGCGGTCGGAAAGCCGGCATGCCCGGCGAAGCCCGGGCCAAGGATAGCCAATATCGAGCGCTGGCGCGATCGCGGCTCAGGAGTTCAGCGTCCGCCGCGGCGGACGCGCCGGAAGGCGTTCGGATGACGGCCGGGGCGCTGCGTGCCGGTGGCCCGACTCGCTGCTGTTCCGCCTACGCCGCCCGTTCCCCGGCCAGCTCTGCCCGCTGCGCATCGCGCGCCCGCTCCGATTCCTCCCGTATCAGCGCCAGGATGTGCCGCTTCATCTCGTTGAACGCCGGCGACGTGATGTCGCGCGGCCACGGCAGGTCGACCGGCCGGTATTCGCGGATGCGGCCGGGCCGGTAGGTCATCACCGCGACGCGGGTGCCGAGGATCAGCGCCTCGTCGACGCTGTGGGTGACGAACACGATCGTGCCCTTGTGGCGCTGCCAGATCCCGACCAGCTCCTCCTGCATCTCCAGCTTGGTTTGGGAATCGAGCGCGGCGAACGGCTCGTCCATCAGGATCACTTCGGGGTTCATCAGCAGCGCGCGGGCGATGCCGACGCGCTGGCTCATGCCGCCGGACAGCTCGAACGGATAGTGGTTCTCGAATCCGCGCAGGCCGACCATCTCGATGTAGGTCTGGGCGGCGGTGCGGCGCTCGCGCGCGCCGACGCCGCGCAGCTTCAGCGAGAACGCGATGTTCTCCCAGACCGGCAGCCACGGCATCAGGGTCGGCTGCTGGAACACCATGCCGCGCTGCGATCCGGGTTCGGTGACGGTGACGCCGCCCACCTGCACGGTGCCGGAGCTCGGAAACTCGAATCCGGCGATCATGTTCAGCAACGTCGACTTGCCGCAGCCGCTGGGCCCCAGCAGGCACAGGAACTCGTTGCGGTCCAGGTCCAGGCTCACGCGGTCCAGTGCCAGCACGTCGCGGCCGCGCCGGGTGTCGCGGAACGTCTTCACGACGTTCGACAGATGGATGAACGGCAGTTTCGTCATGGCCGGTTGCCCTGCAGGGTGGTGCCATGCTGCCAGTGCAGCACGCGGTTCATGATGGCCTTGACGATCGCATCGCTCGCCAGGCCCAGCACGCCGATGATCATCGCGGCGATCACCAGGTCGTAGCGCAGGAAGTAGTACGAATCCCACAGCACGTAGCCGATGCCGCTCTTGACCGCGACCATCTCGGCGGTGACGGTCAGCATCCAGGCGATGCCGATGCTGATCCGCATGCCGGCGAAGATCGACGGCAGCGCCGCCGGAATCACCACGTAGCGCAGTATCTGATACTGGGTGGCGCCCATCATCCGGGCGGCGCGGATCAGATTGCGGTCGGTGCTCTTGACGCCATGGATCGTGTTCAGCAGGATCGGGAAGAACGACGCGAGGAACACCAGGAAGATCGCCGGACGGTCGGCGATGCCGAACCAGATGATCGCCAGCGGGATCCACGACACCGGCGGGATCGGCCGCAGAAGCTGCAGTGTCGGTTCGATCGTGTGCTCGACGCGCCGCCACCAGCCGATCGCGACGCCCAGCGTGGTCGCGCTGACCACCGCGACCAGATAGCCGGTCAGCACGCGGAACGAGCTGGCCGCCGCGTCCTTCAACCAGTGCCCGGTGATGTCGCCGGCCGCTTCGGTCGTGGAGAACATCCAGCTTCCGAGCATGGCCAGCACGCGGGATGGCGCGGGCAGCAACGACGCCGACACCCATCCCATCCGCGCGCTGCCCTCCCACAGCGCCAGCAGCAGCAGCGGCACGGCGACGCGGTACCAGCGCAGCGTGCGCAAGCCGTGCAGTCCGGCACCCAGCCTGGCCGCGAGGGCCGGTGTCCGCCAGGCCGGCGCCTTCGTCGCCAAGTCCGGCGCCAGCTCAGTAGCCAAGGGTGTCACGACGCTTGTTCAGCGCCGTCTCCAGGAACGAATAGTCGATCCGCTTCTCCAGCTCGGCGGCGTTGTTGCCGGCGGTGTACTTGAGGTCGTTCATCATCGTGCCGATCGCCAGCGTGTTCTTGCGGTACATCGCGCTGTCGGGGAACACATTCTTCAGCGCCTCGCTGGCGACGGCGCGGTCCATGCCGGTGGACTTGACGATCGCATCGAGCCAGCCCGACTGGTCGGCCTTGATGTGCGCGACGAGCCGGGTGACGCCGTTGACGACCTCCTGCACGTCCTGGCGCCGCGCCTTGATCACGTCGCCGCGGGTCACGATCAGTCCGGTCAACTGGCCGGCCGCCTGGTCGTACGGGTGGCCGAACGACACGCCGGCGCCGGACAGCCGCACCTGCGACGCGAACGGCTCGACCATGCAGATCATCTCGACCTCGTTGCGGGCCAGCACCGCTGCATGGTCGGACGGGTTCGGCACGTTGACGAAGGTCACGTCCTTGCCGGGGTTGATGCCGTGCAGCGCGATCTGGCCGCGCATGTGCAGATCCTGCGCGCTGCCGCGCGACGTGGCGATCCGGAACGGCTTGCCCTGGGCCTTGTAGTCGGCGACCAGCTTCTTCAGCCCGTCCCAGTCGCCGGGCTTCACGCCCAGCGCCTTGTTCATGATCATGTCCGAGCCGCCGTTCACATGGCCCGAGATCGCGACGACGTCGAAGCCGCGGTCCACCGCCGTCACGTAGTGCAGGTAGGTGACCTGCGCGACGTCGATGCCGTTGGACATCAGCGCGGTCAGCGCATCGCTGGCGCTGTTGAACGGCACTACCTCGACATCGAGGTTCTTCGTGTGCTGCGGCAGCAGCAGCATCGAGAAGCACTGGGCGCACTTGGCGTAGCCGACCTTGATCGGCCTGGTCTGGGCGGCGGCGCCGCCGCACAGCAGCAGCGTCGCGATCGCGACGCAGAGGAATCGGGACAGAAGTGGTTTCATGTCGGTTGCTCGGATTGGAGGTCGCGGGAGGGGGAGGTCGGTCTATCGGTGCCGGGGTCGGCGGTTCACGGCGCTCGGGCCTTCCATCGGGGCCCGGTCAGGCGGCGTTGGCCGTCCTCGCGAACCTTGCCGCCCGGTATTCGCCCATCGTGATCGGCTCGTAGCGCGGCGGATGGTCGACATCCGCGCACGAAGGCAGGCACTCGATGACGGTGTCGTAGTCGGGGATCGCGAAGAACGCCAGCGAGATCCGGTCGCCGTTGCTTCCCGATTCGGGCGGCGGATTCACCACGCGGTGCAAGGTCGACTTCCAGCGGTCATTGCACCAGCGCATCATCGTGTCGCCCAGGTTCACCATGAACCCGTCGAAATCCGGCGCCGCCACCCAGCCGCCATCGCGGTGACGCACCTGCAGGCCGCCGATCGAGTTGTTGTCGCTGTAGACGATCGTCAGCAGGCCCAGGTCGGTGTGCTCGCCGGCGCGCAACTGGCCGGGCTGCCAGGGCTGCTCGTAGGGCGGATAGTGGATCAGCCGTAGCTGATCGGGGCTGCGGGTCATGCGGGTGGGGAAGTAGTCGCGCGGCACGCCCAGCACATGCGCGAACAGATGGGTCAGATGCGTCTTCAGGCGCTGCATCGCGTCCCAGTAGGCAAGCACCCGCGGCCTGAATTCCTCGGGCGCTGCGGGCCAGCGGTTCGGCCTCCAGTGCGGGCGCGCCGCCTCGCAGCGGTAGTACGGCTCGTCGGGGAACCGGTCGGGGCCGACCGTGTAGACCTCCTTGAAGTCCGGCGGCGTTTCA
>OEIU01001387.1_pt1 | contig 15865 bp, 14 predicted proteins | sample 1539221 | NCBI WGS metagenome assembly OEIU01 (sample SAMN03792071, study PRJEB22550) | activated sludge metagenome | feature: wastewater treatment plant; material: activated sludge; isolation source: Wastewater treatment plant of a petroleum refinery complex | place: Argentina: Zarate | collected...
AAAATTTTGCAGTAGGAACTTTGTAGTAACTTAAAATTTCTTTTGTGCGGGCTTTATCTAAACAAATTGCAAGTGTAAGAGCATCAGAACCTGTGTATGGGATCTGAAGCATATCAAGCATTGCGGGTATTTGCGCCTCGCGACTAACACCGTATGCTCCTTCGGCAATATTAAAAACGATTTCTGGTTTAAGTTCGCGAAATTTATTATAGGCATCTTCATTTGCTTCTATCAGCGTAACATCATTATAAAATGAAATTGCATCTTTAACAGCATTAATCGTTTCCCAAGTGTCCCACTCAGCAAACTTATCCATTTGTGAATTTAAATTTTGTATTTGATTATTCGGATTTGGAGACACGACTGCGGGGAAAGAATCACTTTCAGGTTTCACATTATATGCTAATGCAACGTTCAACTTCTTTTTAAAGAAGGAAGATAAAATATTTTCTCCTATAATTATTTTTACGATAGCAAATATAATGTTTATAAAATTTTTGTCAACAAGTTTTCAAAATGTCAGAAAAATATTTTTCATGACTCAGACCGTACTTAAGAGCGACTTTAAAAACTTTTTTTAAAATAATTTTTTGCTTTTAAATATTACTGATGTTCATCAGATAAGCTATTTATAGTAGTGAAAGCTATGCAGGTTGTTTTATAGTTAAGCAATCTTTGCGTAAGAAAGATTTTCTGAGTAGTGTTTGAGAAGATTTTTACGGATAACGGCGGAAAAATTTTTTTCTAACTTCGGATCATTTTCTATTAATTTGAACGCACTTTGCTTCGCTTCAAGAATTAATTCTGTGTCGTCAACAATGTTTGTGTACCTTAATTCAGGAAACCCGCTTTGCTTGGTTCCGAAAATATCTCCGGGACCACGAAGCTTTAAATCTATTTCGGCAATCCTAAATCCATCTAAATATTTTACCATCGATTGCAATCTTACAGAGGACTTGTACTTCTCCAATTGTACAGAAGATAAATAATCCAGCTCAAGTTCATTTGCATTTTGTTTAGCTGCAATTTCATCCTTAGTAATTAAAATGCAATAAGCTTGTTTATTGCTTCTTCCAATTCTGCCACGCAACTGATGCAACTGTGATAGTCCAAAACGATGTGCATCATTAATTAAGATTATATTTGCATCAGGGATATCAATTCCAACTTCGATTACAGTGGTTGAGACTAAAACATCAAACACCTTATCTCTAAACATTAGCATCGCTTCTTCCTTTTCCTGCCAGCTCATTCTGCCGTGAATCAGTCCAAGCTTTAGATTTTTAAGATGATTTTCTTTTAAATCTTCATAAAAGGAAGTTGCAGCTTTTAAATCTAATTTTTCAGATTCTTCTACTAATGGATAAACTAAAAATGTTTGGTAACCTTGTTTTGCTTTATCAATAATAAATTTATAAATCTCCGGAAGTTTTTTCTCACCGCGTAAAACGGTTTTAATCGGAATCCTATTTTTTGGCATTTCATCAATAACGGATAAATCCAAATCTGCATAAACTGTCATCGAAAGAGTTCTTGGAATCGGAGTTGCGCTCATAACAAGTACATCGGGAGTTTTGCCTTTGCTTTGAAGCTGAGCTCTTTGTTTTACACCAAAACGATGCTGTTCATCAATTACGATCAAGCCAAGATTATTAAACTTAACCTGCTCTTCAAAAATTGCGTGCGTGCCAATTATAATATCTGCTTCCTGTAATTCAATATCAGAAAGTTTTTTGTTTCTCTCAGATTTTTTTTGTCCGCCAAGTAATAAACTTACCTTAATTTCTTTTTCTTTGTGAACTGAAGAAAGTTTTCTCATCATCTCAAAAATATTTTTTGCATGCTGATCAGCTAAAATTTCTGTCGGCGCCATAAGAGCCGCTTGAAATCCATTATCAACTGCAATCAACATTGCAATTAAAGCAACAATCGTTTTTCCGCTTCCAACATCGCCTTGCAAAAGTCTGTTCATCGGTTTTTCAGATAACATATCTTTTTTTATTTCGCTTAAAACTTTTAACTGAGACTTTGTCAGTTCAAACGGGAGAGTTTTGATGAAATCAGAAACAAGTTTGGTCTTAATCTCCATCTTGTTACCAATAAGCTTGGTTTGATAATTATTCTTCCTCAGCGCAACCAGCAGCTCGATGTAAAACATTTCTTCAAACTTAAATCTGCGTTTTGCCTGCTCAAACAATTCTTTGCTTTGCGGATAATGATAATTTTTTACGGCGGTTATTAAGTCAATCAATTTGTGCTGTTCAATAATTTCTTGCGGTAAAGTTTCTTCAAGCTTATCTGCGTAGTTCTCAACAGCATAGTGAATGATGCGGCGTAAGCTTAAATCGCCAATATTTGTTTGCTTAAGTTCTTTTGGGATTCTGTAAAAAGGAATAATCTTTCCAGTGTTAAGAAAACTTTGTGATTCTTCTTCTGTTATCTTGTCATAATCAGGATGAACGATTTGAAGTTTGTTATAATTTATTTCCGGTTTACCAGAGATTGCAAAATAATCTCCTTCGTTAAAAACAGAATAAAAATATTTTACTCCCTGAAACCAAACACATTCAATAAAACCGGATGAATCCCTGAACTGAACTTTTAGAATTTCTTTTCTGCCAAGGTTTCTTTTTTCTTTATCAACAACTTTTGCAATGATAGTTACTTCGCCGTCATATCCATTTAACGCATAGCCATAAGCACGTGCTGCGGTTAATACTGTTGTTCGATCAAGATGTCGGGAAGGGAAGTAAAATATTAGATCACGGATTGCGTTAATACCAATTTTAGAAAAAGATTCTGCACGTTTTGGTCCCACAGATTTAATGTATTGAACAGAAGATTCAAGAATATTTTCTTTGTCAGATTTCATTGCCCGAAAAATAGAGTGTAAAGAAAGCAAACTCAACCATCTTTATAATTTAATTGAGCAATAATTTTTATAATTTAACAACCAAGTAATAAAAAGGATTTTACTTTGAATTGGAAATTACTCTTAACAGATGAACGTCTTGGAATTGAAAAAAGTCATTCAACAAAAAAAGATGGTCGAAGCCAGTTCCAGAAAGATTTTGACAGAATAGTTTTTTCTCCGGCTTTCAGAAGATTGCAAGACAAGACTCAGGTTTTTCCGTTACCCGAAAGTGATTTTGTACATACAAGATTAACTCATAGTCTGGAAGTTTCAGTTGTTGGAAGATCACTTGGTAATCTTGTAGGAGAAAGAATTATTTCCAAACACCCAAAACTGAAAAAAGATTTTACACAATTCCATTTTGGAGAAATTGTTGCCGCTGCGTGTCTTGCTCACGATATTGGAAATCCTCCTTTCGGTCATTCAGGTGAAGATGCAATTGCTGAATATTTCAAGAACGGAAATGGGAAAATGTTTAAGGATGAAATTGCTGATGAAAAAAAATGGAATGACTTAATTCGTTTTGAAGGTAATGCACAAGGATTCAGAATAATTACCAAGTTACAAAACCAGGATGTTGATGGTGGATTACAATTAACTTACGCAACTCTCTCCGCTTTAAATAAGTATCCTAAAGAATCGTTAACAGATTTAGAAATCAAAAAAGCGTCTGGACATAAAAATATTTACAAGAAGTTTGGATTCTTCCAATCTGAGAAAGATATTTTTAAGCGAGTCGCAGAGAAAACAGGATTAGAAAAGCCGGCAACAAGCGAAAATTATTTATGGTATCGTCATCCGCTTTCTTTTCTTGTTGAAGCTGCCGATGATATTTGTTACAGCATTATGGATCTTGAAGATGGATTCCGCCTTGGACTTTTATCCTTTAAAGAAACTGAAAGTTTGTTGTTACCATTAATTCATAAGCGAGATTTATCAGGTTACAAGAAACGTGATGATAATGAGAAAGTTGGGTACTTGCGTGCAAAGGCAATCAGTGATCTTGTTAATCTTGTTGCTGATGCTTTTATAGAAAACGAAAATGAAATTCTTGCGGGAGACTTTAATAAAGAACTCGTGTCCGTTTTAGAAAAATCCAGTACTTTAAAAAAGATTGAGAAAGCTTCAGTCGAAAAAATTTATCGGCATAGAAGTGTTGTTGAGCGTGAAGCAGCAGGATATGAAGTTCTCGGCGGATTACTGGATACTTTTATTACAGCATATAATGAATATGCAGAAGATAAGCTTTCACCAAAGAATCGTTCTATAATAAATCTTATTCCTAAAAGATTTTTTTACGGAGAGAAAAATACTCCTGAACTTTATAATCGCTTATTGAGAATTATTGATTTTGTATCTGGAATGACAGACTCATATGCAGTTTCTATTTTCAGAAAAATTCGCGGGATTTCTTTACCGGGTGGAAGAGTTACGGAATAATGCTGAGACTGTCATTGCGGGTGAGTCTTCTGCCATAGGCATCCCTTGGGGAGAGTGAAGCAATCTATTCAAAAATTAGAAATCTTTTTATAAAGTAAATGAATACTATGGCAGATTGCTTCGCCGACTAAAGTCGGACTCGCAATGACAATGGTGTATTAATGTCTTTCGGTTTTCATATCGCGCGTCATAAGATCGGTTGTTGCCTTAACGGGATCTTTATCTTCAAACAATATTTTATAAACTTCTGTTGTAATTGGAACTTCAACATTATGTTTTTCAGCAAGCTTAGAAGCAGAGCGACTTGTTTCAACACCTTCAGCGATCATGTCCATTCCCCTCAAAACATCTTTTAATTTTTTACCCTTACCAATTTGTTCGCCAACGTAGCGATTACGACTATGCTTGCTCATACATGTAACAATCAAATCGCCCATACCGGAAAGTCCTGCAAAAGTTTCAGGTCGTGCGCCCATTGCTAAGCCGAGACGTGAAATTTCTGCAACACCGCGAGTCATAATTGCAGCTTTAGTATTATCTCCAAAACCAGCACCATCAATAATTCCGGCACCGATCGCAATTACGTTTTTAAAAGCACCGCCAAGCTCAACGCCAAGAATATCTGTTGAAGAATAAACTCTGAAGTAGGAATTCATAAAAGCTGCTTGTATAGATTTTGATGTTTCATGTTCAGTTGAAGCGGCAACCACTGCAGTTGGAATTCTTCTGCTAACTTCTTCAGCATGAGATGGACCGGATAAAACACCAATTTGTTCATCACTTAAATGTGGATGAACATCTTTTAACATTTGAGACATTGTCATCAAATGCTTGTTCTCAATTCCTTTGGCAACACTTACAAGAATAGAATTTTTAATATCTGAGTAATCAATTTTTTCAACTACAGATCGAAGAAATTGAGAAGGTACTGCGAGAACAATTAAATTTTTTTGATAAACTGACTCATCAATATCGTGTGTGATAATAATTTCTTCAGGTATGGTAATGCCAGGAAGATAAACAGAGTTAATACGTTTTTTTATTAACTCTTTAACATAACTTTTTTGATATTCCCAAAGAGTGACTTGATGACCGTTGTAATGAAGAAGAATACCGAGAGTAGTTCCCCAGCCACCAGCACCCAGCACAGAGATTTTCATTATTTCTTTTTCTTAAAACTTAATTTACTTTCCGTACCATTAAGCAATCGAACAACATTTTTTCGATGTGTAAAAACGACGAGCAGAGAAACGGCTACAACAAAAGGTAATAATGTGCTGTAACTTTGAATATGATCATGTAAAATGTTTTCTCTGAAAACCAGTGTAAGAGGAACTGAAACAGCAGCTAAAATTGAACCGAGAGATACGTACCTTGAAACAGAAACCACAAGAATAAAAATTCCAAGTGCAACAAGCATATCAACTGTAACAATCATAATTAACATACCGAGAGCAGTCGCTATTCCTTTACCGCCACGGAATCCTGCGAACACAGTCCATATGTGTCCGATGACTGCAGCAATACCAGCAATAATTTGAACCAATGTAAAATCATCAAAAGGAGATACGTTTTGGAAAGGTAATCCGCCGTAATGTAATCTTGCAATAACAACAACAGCAAAAGCTCCTTTAAGTGCATCAAGTATGATAACTAAAAGTCCTTGCTTCCATCCTAAAACTCTCATCACATTTGTACCGCCGGCATTTCCACTTCCGTGTTCACGAATATCAATGCCTTTAGCCATTTTACTTATAATAATGCTTGTCGGGATTGACCCTACCAAATAAGAGAGAATTATTATTGTTGCGAGTAAAAACATTATTTTTTCCTAAATAACTACTAAAACCTAACTAATAAATCCTAAAGAAACAACGAAAAAATCAAACATTGTAAAACTTTTTGATTTACACTTATTTAGATGTTTGAACCTGAAAAAAGCTTCAAGTATTTAACTATCCGGGAAACCATTATTATGCCAAAAGGTATTTGGGTCGGGCAAATATTCGCTTTTTATGGATTTAAGCACATCCTCTACATATTCAATGCTCCTCATTCCTACTAAAGTTGAAGTTACCTGCGGCACACTATTAATTAATAGTATGGATTTTTGAGAAAGTGATAATTTTTTCTGTTCGGTGTTTAGATATTTATCTATTATTTGATGAAAAACTTCGTTTTCTTCATTTTTTTTACGGCCTAAATCACTGAATATTGAACCGAGAATAATATTCGTAGTTACAGCATAATTTCTAAGTGAACGAGTAACATTTGCATCATCAGGAAAAATTTTCCCGATTTCGTTAATGGCAAAATTTGCTCTTGGAACTAAATAACTTACTTTTATTTCCTGAAAATCACCTGGGCTGTTAAACTTGCTATAATTATTTTTTAAAATGTTGGATAAAGACAAACAATCAATCACGTTTTTTTTCTCGCTAGCGCTCAATCCGATATAGTTAACATATTTATCAACTAATATTTTTTCCTGCAACTCAAGATCATCAAGTAAACTAAAGATTTCTTCTTTAGATCTATTTTCTGTTATCTGATAATCAGCTAATCTTAAAATTTTATTTTTTTTAATAGCATTCAATGGACGATTGATTAAGACCCCAATGTTATTTTCTTCTGCGATTTGAAAAACAATTTTACTTCCATTGTTCTGATTTAGATTTTTAATTGCACCAGACTCAATCAGATTCATTGGAAACTGAACCACAGCAAAATGATTATTATCAGAGATTTCATTTGCGATAGCAGTAACTTTTTCAAGCGAAGTAAAATTCAACTTTGTTTCACTCTCTCCGAATGTATTTGATGAAATGCCATAATAAGAAATTCTTCCACGTTTTACTTCTGCCTCAAGATGAATAAATGCATCCTTAATTCTTTTGTAATATTCTCTTTCTCTTCTTTCGGGATCAGAAATAACCGAGTAAGTTAAAAAGTATTCTGGATTGTGAAGTAAATAAACATCAATCTTATTTTGATTTAATCTTTCAAGTGATAGAGTTATTTGATTCTCTAAAAAATCAGGACTAATGCAATGCCACAAATCGGGGGCGCATTTAACAACATCTTTAAAAGCTTTGCCAGATTGTTCCTTCTCCATCCCGAGTTTTAGATTTGAACCTTGCAGATATCCACCTTTGGAAACAAGGATAATTTCTTCCCGATTAATTATTTTTTCATTAATAAGTTTTGCGATAACTTTTCCGATTAATTTTTCACTTCCGCCATCGGAATAGTTTGATGAGGTATCAATAATATTAATACCGGATGTAATAGCTTTTTGCAACGCCTGAAAGTGCAAAGTATTTTCATCATTAATTCTATATCCACCAAAACCGCAGATAGAAGAATGAAATCCGGTTTTCCCTAAAACTTTGCTTTTTATTGATGGGAATTTGTTTAAGAACGCGGCGGTATTTTCTGGTTTTGCCATAATTTGCTTAAAAATCAACAATTAACATTCAAAATTACTAAAAACGAAGCGATTCGCAATTAATTGATTTTTGACTTAAGGAAGTTATTAAAAATCTTTTCTTTAAAACTAATAAGTAATATATTTACAGCCCAAAATAATAGGAATTAAAAATGGCTAAACAACAAAGTTTTGCAGATAAAGCAAAAGGTAAGAAAAAAGTTGAAGGTGTTACTGTAAAGGTTATCAAAAGTGTAAAGACCGATGGTGGTGCTTATAAGTTCAACGAAAAATTTGTTAAGCTTGCTGATATAAGCAAAGTAACAGATATAAAATAATTTTTGCCCCGAACGTACGGGGCATTTTTCTATTATTCAAACAGTTCTAAACTTCTCGCTCCCTCAATCTCTAAAAGTTTTTCTTTTACATCCAAACCACCTGCATAACCTGTTAAAGTTCCATCCGCACCGATAACTCTGTGACAAGGTATTAAAATTGGAACGGGATTTTGTCCGTTTGCTTTACCAACAGCGCGAATTAATTTAGCGTTGCCTAATTTTTCAGCTATACTTTTGTATGATTTAGTTTTGCCGTAAGGAATTTTTTTCACTTCATTCCAAACTTTAACCTGAAATTCTGTGCCATCAATATCAATTGGAACTTCAAACTTTTTTCTTGTCCCTTCAAAATATTCTTTAAGCTGATTAAAAATCCCGAAAAGATATGGATCATTACTCCGCAGTTTTGTTGCAGAAGAAAGTTCAGATAATTTTTTATCAGGATTAAGAATTATCCTTTTAATCCCTTTTGAAGAGGCAAGGGCAGCTATCTTAATTCCGGAAAATGATTCTTCGGAATAATAATTTGTTTCGCTCATAATATGAACCTAAAATAAAAATGCTGCTTTTGCAGAGTTCTTAAAATGACTTTAAAAACATCAGGCAGGAATTACATGTATTGCAGGATTAATATCACGTTTTAATAATCCTTCAATAGCAGTTAGAGTTCCACTAATTGAACTCGGGCAGCTTCCGCAAGCGCCTTGATATTTTATCTTAACCGTATAACCATCCAGGCCCAAAACCTCTAATCCGCCACCATCACCTGCAAGCGCTGGTCTTACTTTCTGATCAAGCAAATTATTTATTTGTTTTAATAACTCATTCGATTCTTCATCACTAACCTTAACCTCTTTTTCGGCGGGAATAAGATTTTTATCAAAGCTCTTTAAAAAATTGATAAATGGTCTTTGAATTTGACCCCAATTACTTTCCGGTGATTTTTCAATTGTTACAAACTTATCCATATAAAAAACAGAAACAACACCATTAATTTCAAAAATACCTTTTGCAAATGGATCGCTTTGAGCTGATGCCTTATCTGGATACTGTCTTGTTTCTAAGTTTAATAATTTTTCATTCAAAATAAATTTTAAAGCGTGTGGATTAGGAGTTAAATCAACATCATCAACCATTAACATAATTGCACCTTTTTTGTTTATAATTGTACGAAAAATAAACTAACAAAATCTACTCCGCAAGTCAGATTGATTCAGTTTAAAAGATAATTTTGATTTTCTTTTTAGAATTGAAGTTTAACGCTATTTTTGGTCACAAAAAATTTGAGAATAAAATGAAAAAAATACTGGTTGTATTTACAGGCGGAACCTTTTCTATGATGATTGATGAAAAAACCGGTGGCGCTATTCCAAGATATTCCGGAAGTGAGTTGCTGGGAATGATCCCACAGGCAAAATCATTAGCAGAAATAGAATGTTTTGATTTTGGAAAATATCCTGGTCCGCACGTTACTCCTGAACTTATGCTTGATTTATCAAAAAAAATTAATTACAAATTAAAATCGGGCAACTATGATGGAGTAGTTGTTACGCATGGAACGGATACTCTTGAAGAAACCGCTTACTTTTTAGATTTAACTATCAAAACAGAAATACCAATTGTAGTTATAGGTGCGATGAAAAACAGTTCTGAACCAGATTGGGATGGACCAAAAAATCTAATTGATGCAATTCAGATTTGTTTAAATGATAACTCAAAAAATCTTGGCGTGCTCGTTTGTCTTAATGGAGAAATTAATGCAGCAAGCGAGGTAACCAAAATTTATTCTGATTCCGTTGAATCATTTAAAAGTTTGGATTTTGGCAGTTTGGGTTTTGTGCAAAACGGGAGAGTAATTTTTAATCGCTTACCAAGGCATCTTGAAACTATAGAGACAGAAAAAATTAATACGAATGTAGATTTACTTACAGTTTACGCCGGAATGGATGCAAAGTTTTTTAAGTTTTCTGCTGACAGTGGTGCTGAAGGAATTGTTGTAGAAGCACTGGGTGTTGGCAATGTTCCTCCGCCGGCATTTGAAGGAATTAAGTATGCAGTTGAAAAGGGAATTCCTGTTGTACTTACTTCACGCTGTCCGGCAGGAGAAACTGATGATGTTTATAGTTATCCCGGTGCGGGAAAACATTTACACAATCTTGGCGTTATCTTTTCAGATTATCTAAACGGACAAAAAGCAAGAATTAAATTAATGATAGTACTTGGACTAACTAATAAGCTGGATGATATTAGAAAATATTTTGAGTAATCTTTTTAAAGATTTTTCAACTTATATGTAATAATTTTTACTAACCTTTCAGAAAAATATCCCGCCAATTTTGGCACCCCTTTATTTATTGAATTATTCTTGACGTTTAAGTATTTTTGGCAAGGCATAATATTTGTGTTTTGTTAATTGTTTATAAATAAAGAGTATAATATGAAAATCAATTTTGCTTTATTTGTTACTTTAATAGCTGTATTTGTTTTCTCATTTACAAAATCTCAGCCCGATTATAATGGAACTGCTCCGGGCTGTGCAGGATCCGGTTGCCATACATTGCAAGCCGGGATTGTAACTGCAGAAGTATTAAATAACTTTCAGGTTAGAGTAACTGTTACCGGAACTACAGGTAATGTAGCTGGTGAACTGGTAGATAATAATGGAAATGTTGTTGCTGTAAATATTAAAACCTCAAGTAATCCATTTATTTTAACAGCACCTTCAGCAGGTACTTATACCGTTAATGCTGGATTTAAAAATCCAACAAGACAATATGGAACAACTTCAGCGGTAATTAATGTAACCGGTGTTAATGAAAGTTTGATAGACTTTAATCCAAACAGTTATAAGCTTTATGCTAATTATCCAAATCCATTTAATCCTTCAACAAAAATTAGATATGCAATTCCACAAACATCATTTACAACTTTAAAGGTATATTCTATTACCGGTAAAGAAGTAGCAACTTTAATTAACGAAGAAAAAACCCCAGGTGTTTATGAAGTTAATTTTAATGCTGCAGGACTTTCGAGCGGCGTCTATATCTACAAATTACAATCAGGAAAATTCAGCGATGTAAAGGAAATGGTTTTACTAAAATAATTTTAACAAATTTTAATTATATTATTAAAGACGGATAACTATAATCCGTCTTTATTTTTTTGCCAACTCTTCTATATCAACCTTTACCACTTCATTAATTTTTTTCCCAAGGAATAATTCAGCAACCTGCTTGAATGTAGTTGGAACATCGCTTACATATAAATCTAAATTGCCGGGTACGGCTGAATTTGTTTCTAATCCAATTCTATTAATTTCATTTCGAACAACTTCGGCTGTTGCAATTCCGGAATCAATAAGTTTTACATCTTTACCAATTACATCCTGAATTACATCTGCAAGTATTGGATAATGCGTACAACCCAGCACCAAAGTATCAATACCTTTTTCTTTTAATTCTTTAAGATATTCTTCTGCAATTTCATAAGTTGCTTTGTGATGAGTCCAGCCCTCCTCAGCAATAGGAACAAACAAAGGGCAAGCTTTTTCAAAAACTTCTATGTGATTACCAATCTCTTTTATTGCGTTGGAATATGCTGCATTACTAATTGTAGCGCGCGTTCCTATCACTCCAATTTTGCCATTCCTGGTTTCTTTGTAAGCCATATCTGCGCCGGGCAAAATTACGCCTATGATTGGAACTGTAAAACGTTTTCTTAATTCCGGTATCGCAACGGATGAAGCAGTATTACACGCAACCACAACTGCTTTAACATTTTTGTGAAGTAAAAAATTTGTATTCTGAATTGAGTATTCAATAACTGTTGCGTTTGATTTTGATCCGTAAGGAACGCGAGCGGTATCGCCAAAATAAACTATACTTTCTCTCGGAAGGACTGAAGCTAATCTTTTTACAACCGTTAAACCACCAATACCGGAATCAAAGACTCCGATTGGTTTTTCTTTTTCCATAAAATTCAAAATGGTACCTTAAATATTTAACTATGTAAAAATAAACAACTTTGCCATAACTTAATTTATACTTGCTCACAATTATATATGATTTTCAAATTTCATAACTAACTGTACCGGGTAAATATTTTGTTACTGCTGAATAAATACTATATGTTATTTTAGTATGTGAGTGAATCTTAAAATCTTATTTGTAAAATTTTATAACTGATCTGAAATTGGTTTTCAACGTTTTAAAAACTATAGCGTAGGACTTATTGTAACCAATAAATAAAATTTAATTAAAGGAGCAAAAATGATTAGTAAAGTATATCGATCAGAAGACAGAGGTAAAGCAAATTACGGTTGGCTGGATACGAGATATAGTTTCAGCTTTGCAAATTATTATAATCCGGAGATGATGAACTTTGGAATGTTGCGTGTTTTGAATGATGATACTGTGTTGCCGTCGAAAGGATTTGGAACTCATCCCCACGATAATATGGAAATAATAACAATCATTCTGGAAGGTGCACTTGAGCATAAAGATAGTATGGGCACTGGTGATGTGATTCATAAGGATGAAATTCAGGTTATGTCCGCTGGTTCAGGTATAACTCACTCAGAATTTAATCCATCAAAAGATGAAAAAGTAAATCTTCTGCAATTATGGATTTTTCCTAAAGAACAAAATATTAAACCGAGGTATGATCAGAAATATTTTCCTGCAGATACCAGGAAAAATAATTTAGTTACTGCGGTTTCAGGACTAAACAAAAACGGCGCTCTTTATATCCATCAAGATGCAGAAATTAAATTGGGTAATTTTGAAAAGGATAAAAAAATAAATTATCAGTTAAATAATACTGCAAACGGAGTTTACATCTTTGTAATTAATGGTCATATTAAAATTGGTGATGAAGATTTATTTAAGCGTGATGCAATTGGAATTTATGATACTATGGATTTTGCCCTCGAGATAGTTGAAAACTCTGATTTTGTTTTAATTGAAGTACCGATGAGTTGATATATCTTAAGTTTTTAAAGCGATCTGGTCGGGATTAAAAAATCCAAAACCGGATCCTTTTTTTAGTTCATATAAAAATAAAAGAATAACTGGAATATGTTGGATGTAAATAAAATATCCCCCAAGAAAATTTAAATGATAAAGCGGGATTAGAAAAACATACATCAGCAAAGAAAATTTTGGACTGAAAACTAATGGCAAAACTAACCAGCTAAAATACCATGGGAATTGAGTAGGGCTGATTAAAAACATAATGGCTACTGCGATAAGAATTTTATCAGCAAGTTCGCGATTATCATTTGCGGGTTTTCTAATTAGCCATAAAACTGTAATAGTCATCAAACCGATAGTAATCCATCTTGCAACGCAATCATCACACACATAATAAATTCTGAATGTTGTTGTAAATAAGTTTATGCTTTCTTTTAAAATTGAATAAAATCCCGCATTATTAATCCAGTTCGCTGCATATTTTATAAAACCAAAATTTTCATCTATCCCTGCCCGGAACACAGGAATAAAAATGATTACCAGAAAAACAGAAAAAGCAAATATGCTTGATAACAATTTTAATTTTTGATTTGAAAGTCGGCGTAAATAAAATGGAAACAAAATTACGGGCCAAAGCTTAAATCCAACAGCAAGAGCCAGAGTAATGCTTGCTGTAACATTTTCATCTCTTAAGAAATAATAAAACGAGATTGCGACAAACAAAAGTGCAAACAAATCATAATGCCCTGTATTAAAATACTCGTGAAGAATAATTGGATTAAGCCAGTATATGGCAACAAAAGATACTGGTAATTTTAATTCTCTTAAAATTCTTATCAGGAAGAAAAGCAAAACTAAATCACCAAGAAGCATAATTAACTTCCATCCGGTAATACTAAAGGGAAAAAGATAATATGAAATGGCAAAAACAATTTGAGCCATTGCGGGATAAAGCGTTTTTATTTTTGGATGATTAATTTTATTTATTATTTCACGGGATTGATCTGACAACTTTAATATTTTCTCAGGCACTTCCGGATTATGCTGCTGCACTTGTAATGGGCTTAATACATAAGGGTTAAACTCATTAGCAGTTACGGCGCCATCCCATAAATATCTATAAAAATCATCTTCAAGAATTGGTGAAGAAGGAATTAAAATAATTCGTGCAATTAATCCTGTAAAAATAATCCATGCAATCCAGCTTTCTTTAAGCGGCAGTTTGTTGATATTGATAATAGCAAGAAAAAACAGAATGCCAATTAAAATTCTCTGAGAAACAAATAAAATTATTTCTACAGTATTAGGTTTTGCATCGTAGGTTAATGCGGGTGACACTTTAAGGATGTAAAAAGCATATAATATTACTCCCAATCCAAGCAGCAGCCAAATAGTTTTACCTCTAAAAATCGCCAGTTTAATATTATAATTTAAGTTCATAAAATATTTTGGTTAACGTTTTATAACTATCCATGGATAAGGTGAATCTTTACTAAATGCCAAGCTGACTATTTTATTTGTTATAGTTCGGGGATCAAATAAAAACTTGTGGTTAAAATTTTTTAAGCTTTTATATGTATGATGAAAATGTTTCTCTTTCATCTGAGGAAATCCTATCATTTCATAATATCTGTAATCTTGCTTTTGGGCGATGATCAATTCATCATCTTCATAAAAAGGCGAATCAATAATATGTATTTCGCCGTAAGGATTCAGTAAATAAAAAAGTTCCCGCATCAACACACTTAGATCGGGAAAATATTGGATTGACGAATTTAAAATAATTATATCAAAAGAAGATCTGGGAAATTTAACGGCAAATATATCTGCGTGTATAAATTTAATATTATCGGATTGAAAAATTCTGGCACCTTGTTTAAGATCTGTAAAATTAATATCAACACAATAAAAATTATGATTTTGCTCCTTCAAAATTTTTGAAGCAAACCAGCCGATGCCGCAACCTAAATCTAAAATATTTAAACCGGATTTCTTTTGTGATAAATAATTTTTAAATCTTAAAAATGATTTCGCTTTCAACTCCCATTCGTTTTTGTGAGGATTTAACTTTGAAGCGAATGGAAGCAGCTTCACTTCATCATCACTGTAAATACGATTTTCAATAATTTTTATTTTAAATATTATCTTTTCGTATGATTCATCTACTTCTGAAATTTTCAAAACTCCATTAACTGGTGTTATTTGTTTTAATTCTTCAAGTATCATAAATCAAATATTGGCTTAAATTAAACTAAGATTAGACTAATTATTTTTTTTGCAACCTTTAATGCAAAGTTACAAATTATACCCATATAATTGACTAAATAATGATTGGGTAGGGTAAACAGTTTGCTTATTTTTGTATAAGGAAAAAATATTAACTCTAAAATTTTTGGAAAAATAATGGAAAAGCTTTTATTACTTGGGGCAGAAGCAATAGCACAAGGAGCAATTGATGGGGGAATGTCTGGCATTTATGCATATCCCGGCACCCCTTCCACAGAAATTACCGAATACGTTCAACACAATAAAATTGCTATCGAAAGAAAACTTCACAGCCAATGGTCTGCTAACGAAAAAACAGCGATGGAAGCCGGGCTTGGCATGAGTTACGCCGGTAAACGCGCTATGGTTTGTATGAAGCACGTTGGTTTAAATGTTGCCGCTGATGCTTTTATCAACTCTGCAATAACGGGTGTTAACGGCGGATTAGTTATTACAGTTGCAGATGATCCATCAATGCACTCATCACAAAATGAACAGGACTCGCGCTTCT
>OEIU01001388.1_pt1 | contig 15863 bp, 13 predicted proteins | sample 1539221 | NCBI WGS metagenome assembly OEIU01 (sample SAMN03792071, study PRJEB22550) | activated sludge metagenome | feature: wastewater treatment plant; material: activated sludge; isolation source: Wastewater treatment plant of a petroleum refinery complex | place: Argentina: Zarate | collected...
CGGTCTATTGCACTTGTTGGGACGGCGATATCAGGATCAACATCTCCGCTCGGGGCACGATAAGGGTTCACGTGTCGAAATAGAAATAAATTTGTCTTATCTCTTTCAGAGACTAAAATAATCCGGGCAAGGTATGTCGGCATCTATTGGAATTCGAGCGGAGTCAGCTCATTAACACGGTAAGCATAGCCTGCATCTGCAACATACGTATTTCCAGTAAAACCGATACTCATCGGGGCCCCCGTGACCAGATCGTACTCGACCTTCATCTCAGTCCGATCTTCGCATCCGCGGCGAATCGTGTCGAACATTTTGTCGACAGTCTCAACAGCTTCATAACTATCGACTACTTCAAGGCCTGTATTCGGTCTTGCAGGAGTTTTATTTGCAACTTTGCCGTCTCGCACCGAGATCAAGTACGGTACATAAGAGTAAGTCCCGCCCTGTAGGCGTTCGACAACCATATCGTAATCCTTTATATGCTTGGATTCCCAAAGGGCTCGATTCTGTGCCCAAGCGCCGTCCGCCTTCGTGGACTCCTGCGCACAACTGCTGCTGCACGCCAGAAGTAGAGCGAGTACGGTCAAGAGAGATAGCTTCATATACTCACTTTAGCTAGGAACAATCTAGCACTGAAAAATCCAGTCTATTCGAGGCTCTTTGGACCGGCTCCGCTGCATCCATTCCGTCGTCGGAATTGGCCGGTCGGAGATCGGTGACCATAAGTTGGAATTTTCCGGGAGCTTGATAGAACTTGTCGCTCGTATCGATCCGAAACGACGTCTTAAACACGGCTCCGGCGTCAAGATAGAAACGCAGGACCGGCTTCGCCGCCGCTTCGCTGTCCCACGCTTTGATCCGGCCCGATTCCCCAATTGGCGTATCTAAGTTTGTTCCGAGCTTAAAGTCAGTTCGATCGATAGTTCTCCAACGAGTGATCTTCTGTAGATCAACCCATACCGGCTTCTGCAAAAGATTCTTTAGTAAGGCGGAGACCACGAGCGAATCCCCCGAACACACTGTGTGATCGCCCTCAATTCGCAACTCGAAAACCTTATCTACCACGGGATCGGACGCTTGCGCAACTTCTTGTGCAGATACAGATGTTCCGAGAACAGCGGTGAGAATGATTCCAAGAGCGAGTCTAGAAAATTGTCTAATATGTATGTCCTTTCGCATCTCGCTTAGCACCATCCTTGTAGATGTTGGTATACATCTTATTTAGCAATTTAGTTCTTTGCTCAATAAGACTATGAATTGCTGAGTTTTGTGCAGCATCAATTGTCCGCCCGTTACCAACGGCCTTAATTAAGAGCAGTCCATTACGATACTGATCGGCCCTTTTTTCAATATCCTTGACATGCTCGAACTCGTGAGTCATCAGCTTATTAGTGCGACCAATAAATTCCCCATGTTCGCGCTGGGAGGCTTCATCGTCAAAATAACCAGGAGGCCAAGTTGGCAAAATCACATTAACATTAAGCGTAACGTTCATTGTATCTTTGATTCCCAACGTAACAGTATAGATGCCGGTTTTTTCATCGAATGTAGTCGACACGATGTTTACATCAGTGGGTACTATATCGTGAACGTCAACAGGTACCGTTTCTGCTGGCCATCCTGACGGAGTGGCCCCCTCAATGCCTGCCTGTATGGCGTTGTCAATTGCCTCGGCAAGGGTATCCCCTTTTACGGGGTATCCGACTATTCGGGTTCTTACAGTTGTCGACCCACGGGTCACCTGGGTCGCAGGAGACGCTTCGGCGTCGTGCGAATGGCTTTCCGGAGGATCTGGCGGGTTTAGTAAGCTGTCAAAGGCCGCATCATGCCCGCCGCTGGTCATCGGCCCGCTGTTTTCGCCTGTGTAGCTGTTTTTGCATCTGCTGCCGCAGGCGCCGGATGTGTATTCGGAGAGGAGTCCTAACGGATCGGTGAATTTGTAGGGTGAATTTAGGGCGTAGGTGTAGCGATTGAAGCTTTGGGGATTGCGGATCGTTGCCGAAGCGGTCAGAGGGTCAACAGAAGTGAATCTGCCGTGAATCGGGTTTTGGAATCTCGCCTGTGCGAACTCAAGGCCTGATTCGGCTTCTTTCTCGTAGCCCGTGTAGTCCTGTCTGACGGGCGGGACACCGTAGCCCAACCCGCCGTTACGTTGGGTTGAGATGGCTTCTTCACCAAACGCCATAAAGTCCTTCCGATTGATTATCCGCTTTCCAATCATCTTCAATCTCAAGGCTCTGGTCCGCAGTCGCGATCCCAACGCAAGTTCGAGCAGGTCAAGTTCCTATGTGATTCGCTGATAGATCAATGATTTCCCATTTGTCGGGAGAAGGTTTTCGAATAGGTATTGAACCATCTGCTTTCAGAATCTCAAGCATACTCACTTCTTCTTCAATAGCGAAGACAATCGCACTTACAGAAATACCATCGTCGTCGATGAACCGTGCTTCGACCGGATAATACCACTGTTTCGAAGATTTCGTCGTCCGAAATTTCAAAGTTCCGTCCGAACATATTTCTTCGGCGCGGGCATCTGTCGCAAATATTACCTCAGGCACCTCTCCCCTCGGTTGGTAAGCCAAGATGCGCTCGATTAGTCCCTTTTCGTCGGCTGTTAAATATCGATAAGTCATGAATTCTACTTTTTGGTCGGATCATAGTACGTTCCGATTCGGATAGCCCCATTAGCGAGGGTGAACGCTCGGTATATGATAGTTGTGCCGTCTATTGTTACTTTTCCATAAAATTCCGTCATCGCGACACGACCCGCAATATTAGATGATGCACCGTAAATCAAGATTGTTGTTTCAGTTGGGGTACTACGTAGCGGAATGATCACGGAACTGAGATTACCAACTCCTTGGACCTGAAGGCGGATGTATAGCCGCCATCCAGACGCGGCTTCTGGCTCAGTTCAACAAGAAAGACATAATTTCCACTCTTGATCTGTGCATAAGGAACCACCGAACGATAGGACATCATTATTTCCGACCAACCCAATTTACCCAGTGATATCGACCACACGGCACTTTCTCCCTTATGGAGAACACGACATTTTTCTTTCACGATTTTGGGAATATCCGTAAAGGCCACATACGCGTTTCCTCCGAGGCTGATCCCGTGGACCGGTTCGTATCCCTCGGAGTACAAGTTGAATACTGGCCCGTCTAGATCATCGAGACGGATCTGTCGAATACCACAATTCTTGATGGTTAATTCAATAGCCGGGGCGACATCGGCTGAATTTTTTTTGAGTATTAGTGCATCAACCAATAAACAAAAATCGTCTAGCTTGGTAACTGCGTGACGGTTTAGCATCTTATTTCCCTTATGGTTTTGTATAGGCCCTTGCCCGTACGTTGGTGTAAAAGCCGAAAATACTAAAAAAAGAAGCAAGAGCGGAGTTGACTTGAAAGTCTTCATTATTGTGTGCCCCCAAACCTTATATAGTCGATTGTTTGTATTCTTCCGACGTGATGAAACGTTAGACGATAGAAAAGGTCGGGATCTTGGATTCCTCTAAAAAGGTAAGACGGCCCATTCTTGCTGGACCACGTCCCGTCTCGGTCTTGTCGCATAACATGCCAATCTCTTGGAAAACTGGAATTCAGATAAACGCGTATTCGGTAAAAACCGGCGGGCGTCCAACGGAAGTCCCACTTTGAAGCAAAATGATTTAGAGCAGTCTCAGGAGTGAAGATCCCCTCGGCGAGAATTTCCCGCTTTTCTTCTTGGTTAGCCGACGAAATCTGCAAGGAAATGATTGGGCCGGTATTCTCTTCTTTCGTGTCGCCACCCACCCCTGTTTGGATCCATCTATTCGTTATGCCAACCGCCCAAGCGAAACAATTGTAAGTTGGTGTTTGAGAACCGGCTACATAACCCAATGATGAATCACCGACCATGGCGATTGCAAGATAAGGGCTTGATTGAGCAAGGTAGCGTGCTGCAATAACAGTAAGAGTCCGGACTACGTTTGCCAGAATTTTATCTTGCACCGTGGGCGGCTTCTGAGACGGCCGAACGCCAGGCGCGATTTCCTGCAGCGCCGACATCCCAAATCTTTGTGCATAATCGTCGACTAGAGCCTGTTGCCAACCGTTCAGTTGACCGCTGTAATAGTAGCCCGTATAGCCGCCCCCGCCGTTCGGATCGCTATTGGCACAACGGTTGCCGCAGGCGCCGGATGTGTATTCGGAGAGCAGGCCGAGCGGATCGGTGAATTTATACGGTGAGTTTAGGCCGTAGGAGTAGCGGTTAAAACTTTGAGGATCCCGGATGGTTGCGCTCGCGGTCATTGGATCGACGCTTGTAAAGCGTCCGTGAATCGGCGCATAGTATCTCGCCTGTGCGAACTCAAGGCCGCTTTCTTCGTCCTTCTCATAGCCGGTGTAATCCTGCCGCACCTCGTCGGGCGTCGAGACGTATTTGTTGCCGCTCACACGCTCGGACGATGCGACCTCATCCCCGAACGCCGCAAAGTCCTTGCGGTTCGTGACAACGGCAAGCTCATTAGTCGTCACTCTCGGGCTTCCAAGGTGATCCGTGGTCAAATAGCTGACCTGCGGTGTCGAAGCGAGGGCTGTCGAATATTCGGCCACAACCTTAGATGATGCGTCGTAAACAAAAATAGTTGTTTCGGATGCAGTTTCCTTCTTAACTCTCAGTCCCGATCCGTCGTAGGAATACGTCGCATCCGGCGTCGATCCCGAGTTGCTTGCATTAAAGAGTGACATTTGGTGCCGTCGTATAATCACCACGTAAGTCGGTGACTCGTCCCGTTTCCGAAATTCACAGTTAACTACTCTTGATTATTTTGTCGCCCTCCAAAGTAAATTTGACGTCGCCGGCTTCATTGATAAATATATTGCGACCATCGAGCTCTACCCAGGCTATCCCTTTAGAAAAGGGCTGTCTAACGGCATTATAAATAGCAGGGATCACGAGGCGACCTGTTTTGTCGATAAACCCCCACTTTCCGTTGATCTCCACCGCTGCCAGTCCGGATGCAAACGACTTTGCCGCGTCGAACTGTGCTCGGATCGCGGGTTTTCCGGACATATCCAAGTAGCCCCACAATTCGGCATTCTGAAATGCGGCCAATCCTTCAGAAAACGGCTCTACAGCGTCGTACTCTGGCGAAAGAAGAATCCGACCGGTGTTGTCCATTATCCCGACCTTAAAATTATCGTCCTGAAAAGTCGTTCGACCCGCAATGACCATGCCACCGGACGGGCCTCTCGTCGCGTCCGCAGGAATGCTGAACGCAACTTTGCCATCCTTTCGAATGAACATTTCATCCGCACCTTTCTCGACGTATGCTAAACCCTCTGAAAAAAAGAATGCTGAATCGTAAATGGCTGGGAGTATTAGTGTTCCCGTCTCGTCGATATAACCCCATTTTCCATTTATACGGACAGCAGCTAATCCTTCTCTGAACGAATCTGCTTGTTCATATTCACCGAATACGGGCTTTCCGTTCAGGTTAACGAACTGATACCTCATTCCCTTTTCCCTTGAGTGCCGAGTGAGTCGATATCGTCCTGTTTGCCAAGGTTCCGGCGAATAGAATGTCGGAGACACGGTCCACTTTCCGGTCGTATCGATCACGCCCCATTTTTGCTCAGGTCCCTCGGCCCATGCACAATTGCATGCTTCTTCGAACCGAAAGCTCTCGCCCGCAAAAGTGCTTGTCTCGAACCCGATGAAGACAAAACTCATCGCATCGGCCCGCGTCAAGACCGACAAGATCGACGCACGTGTGCTGGCTGAACTCGCCCGCGTGGGCTTTCTGCCCGATGTCTGGCTGCCGGATGAGACTACCGAGTCGCTCCGCCGTCTCGTCTCACGCCGAACCAACCTTGTTCGCCGACGAACGGCCGTCAAGAACGACGTCCATTCGATACTTCACCGCAACCTTGTCGAATACGAGCGCCCGAAAGTGTTCTCATCCGAATCGTCTTTCAAGAGCCTCGATATCTCACGGCTTCCGGCATTGGAGCGTCTGCTTGTCGATGACTATCGAGACGAGATCGCCGGTATCAACTCGCGCATCGACAATTCCGAGAAGATCATCGCCGCTTTTGTCTGTGCCGACCAAAAGCTGCTCCACAACATGGATCTGCTCATGACCATCGACGGCATCTCGATAGTCTCCGCCGCAGGCATCCTCTCGGCCGTCGGCGATATCTCGAGGTTCTCTTCGCCGAAGAAGCTCGCCTCCTACTTCGGCCTCTGCCCGAGCGTCTATCAGTCCGGCGACCTGCGTGCCTTTCACGGCCGCATCACCAAACAGGGACGTGCAGAGGCCCGCTGGTTCCTCGCCGAATCCGCCGAAGCACTCATCCGCTCGCCCTCACCTCTTGCCTCGCTCTATCAGAGAGTTGTCAAAAAGAAAGGCCACAACGTCGCAAAGATCGCCGTCGCACGCAAGATGAGCGAACTCATCTGGCACGTCCTCTCAAAACAAACGCCCTATCTCTATCAAAAGCACCGCCTTACTCAGGAGAAACAGGCAAAGCTTCGTCACCTCGCTTCGCTGTCGGGCATCAAGACCGCTTCGGCCTCACCCACCGTCCGCTCGAACGATACCGCCCTCAAAGGCCTCAAACTCCCCATCGAAGGCCGCAAACTAAAAACCGAAGCCTCTCGCATCGCCGCCATCCGTGCCTCCAACATCTACAACGCCGTCACTTCCCGGAAGATGGATAAAAATGATCTCCTCAACCTCGATCCCTCCGGCTTTGACCCTCTCAAACCCACGCAACACGACTACGAACGCCTCATCCGCGACGTCCTCAAAGACCTTATCTCAGGCCGCCTCCCCCAAAACAATGCCTGATATACAAAAAAAATCACCAAAAAGGAGCTCCTTCACCCATTTTCCCTTGACCTTATCATCAGTAGGAATATGTTGCATCCGGCGTCGATCCCGAGTTGCTTGCATTGAAGAACTCCGTCTGATGATTCTCCGCATCGTAAGTAAAACGCTCGCCTGCGGCATTGGCGGTCAGCGAGCCGTTAGGATCGTAGGAATAACCCGTCGGGGTCATCCTGTTCGTGCCCGTCGAGATCGTCGGGTTGCAGATGTCCGTCGAGCAGCTTCCGAGCGTTGTAGTGTGTCCGGAGCCCGTCACAAAGCTTCTGTTCCCGTAGCGGTCGTAGCTGAACTCCTGCTTCCATGTCTGTGTCGAGGAGATGCTCTCTGTCGCGGTCGTCAACCTGTTCAGGGCGTCGTAGGCGTAGGCTTGCGTTGCCGTGAACCCGCTCGTGCCGCCTACCGTAGGAACCGTGATCTTCTGCTCCAGCATCGCACCGTTGTTGTCGTCGTGGCCGGTGGTATTGTAACCGTACTCCAGCTTTAGAAGCCCCGTGTCGGCATCCGTCACTCCGAGGCCGATCTGCGTTACCTGCTGTCGGTTATTGTAAAGATACGTCTCCCAAAGCCCGTTGCCGAGCTGCATCTTCGTTAACGCCCCTGTCGGGTTGTAACTGAACCCTTTTGCATACGCCCAATACCCGGCCGAAGAGTTCTTCCTGCTCTGCACCTGCGAAAGCTCGCCGTTCCCGTTGAGCGTGTTCTTCACAACTCTACCGCTCGGATACGTCTCCTCAAGCAGCTGTCCCGAAAGGCCGTAAACATAACTCGTCGTGTAGCTCGTGCCGTCCGTGATCTGTTCGTGGGCCGTCGGACGGCCGAAAAGGTCGAACGCCGTGTAGTTCGTCTTCGACACGGATGTCTTGATGCCTGTCGTCTTGCCTTTTACTGCCCCTGACGCAGTCTGCGTCGTATCGGAAATGTCCTTGTACTTTCCGTCGTAGTAGAAATATACATCCGGTGTCGAATCCGAATAGTCACGCAGATAAATACGGTTCAGGGCGTCGTAGCTCGCCGAGACCGAGACGTTATTCGCATCGGTCGTCGATGTTATATTGGAGTTATCGTCGTAAACGTACTTCGCAGACCACTGATCGTTCGAGGTGATCGGATCGGCATATCCCGAACCTGAGAAGTTCGAGTTGGCATCCTGTTCGACCTGTTTTGCGTACAGCAGACGACCGAGGCTGTCGTGCATAAAGTACCGGTACTGGCTGCCTTGTGCAGTCTTTCTCAAGTTGCCCAGCGTGTCGAACGTATAATCCGTGACGAGTGCCGAAGAAGACGGGTCTTCTACAACACGCACCATATTCCCCGAAACATCCGTGTATCGTCCCAGTAGTTGCCGCTCTCGTCGTGGTAGATCGACTCCTTGATCAATTCTTTCGTTCATCGTGCGGGTCACTCGTTGGATTAACAGTGATGGCCGGTTTTCCATACCTCACTTCCACGGTGTTCGGAAATTCGAAAAAGGAGAGCGTCTGTAAACTTGGCCTAGTGTCGCTTGGAAGAAGAACATAATTGAAATTGATAACCGTATGTCGAGAATTACATCTTCGCCCCTGCTTTTCCGCAGTAGAGAATTTCCAATCCCAAACGACCTGTTCAGCACTTTTCGAAAGCCAGTCCGGGCCTGCCGTGATTTCAGTCGACGCGACATTTCCGGATCGATCTATCTCGACGCGAATCGATACCATTCCAGTCTCTTTCAGAGCTACCGCGATTGCTGGATAACTTGGAATTGTTACCCTTATGGGATGCAATTCCCACGGAGATCCATATACAGAGTGGGCCGATAAGACTAACAGTCCAACAAAATATTTAAAAGTTCTCATATACATGATTCCTCATTTACTTGGTTCAATCAGTCGCCGTATCATAGCTTTTGCTCCGCTCCTTCAGGAGTGCGATCGTGTCAGGTAAACGATCTGCGCCAGTGTGGACAGTAAGCTTCTTACCGTCCTGAAATCTTATCAACAAACTGTTGTGCCGCGTTATCCCGAGATCCTTTATGTCATCATATGAAAATGAACGAGTCCGACAAAAAAGGTTTCGGTGAAATATCTCATTCGGTGCAAAGAGAGTGCGAGTAAAAGCGAGATGCATCGCAAAAAGCGGCGCTCCGAAAACAAAGAGGAGTCCCGCGATCCACCGGAACGGGTATTGGTGAATATCAAACATCGACATCAAGCTTCCAAAGTTACCGAGGCCGAAAAGAAGCCAAATTGTGAGCACCAAACTTACGAAGACAAGTGTGACCCATTGCGGAGTCCTGATTTCTATTGTTTTCTTCATTCCTGTTCTCGAGAAAAGCGGGGCACATTAGTCACTCAATTACGCGAGAGCACATCGAATAGCGGACACCTCTGCTGTCGGTTGTTACCGAACAACTCGTGCCAACCTCGAGGTTCCGGTCCTTCGATTTGTCTCTATTGCTCGCATCCGCACGCTCCTTATTGAAGATCCAATCTAAGAAGAACGAGGTGCCGGCCTTGCCGGCGCTTCGTGATCCCGAGTACGCGTAGGCTTGAAATTTGCCATGTCGAATTTCATTTTTTATTGCGTCAGTGACAACCGGCCTCGTAAGAGTCGGAAGCTGTCCTGGGATGGGATCCGATGCTAAAAGGATATCAACCTGTTCGGCCGCAGCATTTCGTGAGGCTTCTGTCGCTGTCATATACTTTGCCCGCCCTAACGGCGCTAGATATGCACCAGCTCCACCCGCTACGGTGTCAATCGCAATGGCTGTTGGAGAGAAAATGGCATCAGAACTCTCGGTGCTTATCGATCGGTTTGCAATTCCACCAACCGCATTCGCAAGGGCGAGTGAAGCGATCTGTACAGGCAGCGACATGCCGCCCGTTGCACCTGCCACCGCACCAAAGATAGCTCCTTGGGCGGACGCTCCCCCGACTTTCTTCCAATCAATGTTGTCATTTCCATCCCACAATTTCTGCTTCGCTATCTCGAAGCCTCCGCCGGCAAGTGCTCCGACCGCCTCCCGACGCGTTAGCCAGTTTATCGATTTAGGCATTAGCGATTCTTAATTTGAATTACCAAGTTCCCCATGCTCAAGTTCTTAGACTTTTGAAAAAGCTCAGTCAGGCAGGGCAGTTTATACTTACTAGAACAGTTTTTCATGACTGAGGCATAAAATGAATATGAGAAACCGAGTTGAACTTCCCAGGTCTCGGCATCGTATTCTATATCCCTTGCTATCTGATCGTTATTGATGACTAGAGTTCCGTTCAAAGTATTGCCAGCGGCGATCTTGACCAATTTGTAGTCAATGAACTCGTTAGGATTACCTTTAGCAGGCGGCGACGTCTTAAGCAGCCAACGCATTTCTGCTTTTGGTAAATAGATCTTCGATTCGAAAATAGAGTACACGCTTCGCTTGTTTTTATTTTCGATTTGATAATCGATCAGAATTGCCTCACCGGGATCAAAATTGTTCTTTCTTGGTTTGATCCTAAAAAGAACATTGTCCTCAGTTAGCGTCTGTACGCTTGCGATTTGAGCCATGTGTTGGGCGCGCGTCTCACTAAGCGCTCCACAAAACAAAAGAACCAAAAGAAGGAGACATGGTTTTTCGCCGATCTGTCTCGCTAAAGACCGTCCCCATATGAAGTCAAAGAAGGTTGCCATATAGCCTCATCTACGGTCTTCGCCAATCGAGCAATTTCGAGCCATTTTGGCTTCCTCCAGCAAAACCACCGGCAAGGTGGAGATCCCTTCGAATCATCGCCTCGCGTCGGATAGCATAATCATGAGCCCGTCGATAATCGCGGTAGCCATAATAACGATCACGGTCAACGTCACTCATCCCTTTTGATAGAGGTGGGCTAAATGGAGAATGAGTTCCATTTCTCGCAAAATCAAGATTTTCAGCCAACTCATGAATCAATAAGCTAACAGCTTGAACCCTTTGACCGACTCCCGAAAGTTGTTCTCCTAACTCAGTAAAACCTTGCCCAAAATTGAAACTATTGACTCCCGTTTGATTCAAGTTTAATGTCTCTGCATTTATCGCAATAACCATGAAAGCTACTCCCGCGGGCTGCTCAGCTAGACCACGTCTGCCAGCAGTACTAACGAGAGACCCATCATTTCTGAATTTTCTTGCGATTGCTTGCCCTTTGTCGTTCAGACTACCATCGCTTTTTGTTGTGCCTTCGAAGAGACGCGCTACCGCATCAGCATCCGCGCCTAGGTAAACCAAAAACACTTCGGGCCTGCCAATCAACTCGTTAAGGAACCGAACACCTTGATTAGCATTAGAAAAATCTGCGCCGTTTCTCGCAATGATTAGACCATCTTGGACTTCGAAAAACTGATCGAAGATCTTCTGGCCTCCGACCATTTGATAGATTTCGTCTAACGAACTTCCAGGAGCGATTTTTACCGTTTCACCTTCGGGGTCGGTGAACTTCAGCGGAGAATTTCTTGTGTAAACGTATAGGTTGAACCGCTGAGGGTCAACTGCCATTGCAATTTGAAAAATTATTGGATCAGCGCTGGTAAAGCGACCGTGCTGATTGTTGTACGTTCTAGCCTGAGCGAAATCTAGTCCCGTCTCGGTATCACGTTCATAACCTGTGAATTGCTTGCGGACTGAGTCGCCGCTGTAGCTTAAACCTGTTGTTCTACCTCCCGTGCCGTCTATTTCCTCGCCGAATGGCATATAGTCGTGGCGGGAGATTATCGCACCGTTCTGGTCGGTAGTTATTCGTGGAGAGCCTAAATGATCCGAAGTAAGGTAATTGACTTTCGCGTCGTTCGTAGATGCGACAATGGTTGAATACTCGGCAACGAGTTTTCCGCCAGCATCGTAAACGAAGATCGTAGTTTCGCCCGTCGCTGGAACAACCTTCTTTACTCTCTTACCGTCTCCAGCATAAGAATATTCCCCAATCGTGCCGTTTGAGTCCGAAACTGACACCTGTTTATTTTCCCCATCGTATATGAACGTCCGCCCCTGAGCATCCAGTGTTGTGTTGCCTGAGCTGTCGAATGTATAGTCGTTCACCGTATCGCCGTCCTGATCGCCTTTGATCCGATTGTTCGACGTAAGAATTTCGGGATCTACGACCTTTTTGTCTGCAGCACAGACGGTGAAGTTCGGCAACGATCCGCAGTTCTTCGGCAAGGTTGTCGTATTTGCCTCGTCGAAGTTGCGATTCCCGTATCTGTCGAATGTGAATGCCTGCTTCCAAGTTTGAGTGCCGTTGCTTGTTTCCGTCGCACTCGAAAGTCGATTGAGTTCGTCGTAGGCGTAATTCTGAACAAGCGGATACGTCATCCCCGGCACAGTGATCGTCTGCGAAAGCACATTCCCGTTGTTCGCCGTCGAGCCGTAGCTGTAATCCAACTTCAGCATGTCGGTTCCGTTTTGAACTGTTCCTAAAGCTATCTGTGTGGGCTGCAGCCTTGAGTTGAAACTCGTGCTTTCCCAACGTCCGTTGCCAAGCTGCATAGATGTCACGGCCCGGGAGGCGTTGTATGTGAAGTTGTGTGCGTAGTTCCAAAAGCCGGCCCGATTCGTGCAGCTTGCGTTGGTGCCTGGCGTGGAGTCAAGACACTTTCCGCTCTCGACAATCGACAGGTCGCCGTTGTTGTCGAGAACATTCTTCACCACACGCCCGCTCGGATATGTTTCTTCGTCGAGCGCGCCGTTCAGTTTATAGGTGTAGCTCGTCGTGTAATCCGTTCCATCCGTTGTCTGCTTAGCACCCGTCACTCTTCCTAAGATGTCGAAGCTAGTGTATTCAGTTGTCGAAACGCTTGAGTTGATCTTCGTTAACTTGCCTTTAGCATTTGTTACGTTGTCGTAAGTATAAGCCACATCGGGCGTATTCGGTTCAGCGGTTTCTCCGCTTGCGGATGCACACGTCGTGTAGCCGAGCGACGAAGTCCCCACAGACTTATAGCACCGCTTCCAGACCCGGTTGAGTGCATCGTAATCGTAGATGGTCTTGATGCCTCTCGCATCCCATTTCGTCTTCAGATTCGAGTTATCGTCGTAAGTGTATTTGATCGTTCCCGATTCGGGATTTGCCGCCTGGGTCAAACGCGACATCGAATCGTATGCGAACGTCCTTGTCTGACTGCCCTGCGTAACAGTTGTCAAATTATTCAGCGTGTCGTACGCATAATATGTCGGCTGATTCGGGCTCGAGATGCTCCCGAGTTGATTACTCGAATTCGGCTCGTCGACGCGGATGAGTTGGCCCAGAACATTCGTTATGCTTCGTCTGAGCTTTCCGGCCTGATCCGTGACGGTTATTACGGTTCCGATCTCGCTGCCCGTTACGGCCATGCTGTAGGTTGTTTCAACAACGGCGCTGTCCGGCGTCGTGACTTTCCATAAACGGCTGGCGGTATCGTAGGTGTTGGTGGTCCACTGCTTTGTGTCGCCCGAGCGGTAAGGGTTCGAGACGCGCAAGACGCGGCCCTCGGCGTCGAACTCCTTCTCGACGAAGATATTGCCTTGAGAGTTCAGCTCTTCGGTCTTGAAAGTCCGCCCGAGGCCGTCCGCATAAGCCGTCTTCTCGGCATAATGCGAATCGTCGATCTGGCTCTTCGACTTTACCCACGAGTTGCCGCTCTCGTCGTGATAGATCGTCTCGTTGGTCGGCCCGACCTGGGTCGAACCGTCGTAGTACCGAGTGTACCGCGGACGCAATGTCGCCTCGTCGTACTCGACGGCGGTCGTCAGGCCGTTGGCGTCCGTCGTAGTCAGGGGCAAACCTGTCGAGACATCGAACGTCGCACTTGTCGTAAACGCGGCGTTCGACCCGTGCGTGCCGCCGGAATCCGGCACCGCCGACGTGACCGTAACCGGAAATGCGTGATATGTCGGGTCGAACGTCGTTGTCGTCGTGTTGCCGAGAGCGTCCGTTCCCTCGTATTGATTGCCGTAGCTGTCGAACTTCGCATGCGTCGCAATATACGACCCAGGGCTTGTCGAGGCTCCCTTTGTGCTGTCCCAAGCCTTTGCCGTCGTCGGGTTGCCCCGATACCCGGGCGAACGGCCCGATTCGTCATACGCCGTCTCTGCCTGGCCGACTACCGTGCCCGAACCGTCCTTGACCTTCGCGACCGTCACGAGGCCGTACAGGTTCTGATCCGTATAGTTGCTCAGAACGGCCGTGTAATTGCTGTCGTCGGCCATATACGTTACCTCTTTGACGCGGACCGTTGTCGAAGGCGTCGAGGTCGGTATCGCCGGGATGCTGCCGGGGCCCGTTCCGGCCGAGAACGATGCACCGTCCGACTTTGTCATAAATGCGTACGTGGTCGTCTTGTTCTCGAGCACGGGCGTGTCCTTATAGCTTAAGTCGCCGTAATACTCGTGCTTTGTCACGGCCGAAACGCCGTTCCCCGAAGTATCGTAGGCGATCGTCTCGTCGTAATCCACTCTCGGATGCCATTCGGCCCCGTTGCTGCCCGAATCGTTCTTTACCCAGTGGGTCAGCTTACGCAGCACGAGATGGCCGTCACTCGTATATGTCCGCTCCTCGTACGGCATGCCCGCAAGGATCGAGTCGAAGCCGTATTCCGCTCCCTCCGCGCTTAAGTGCATATACCGCTCGTACCGCGTACCGTCGGGATTGACCGTCGTCGTCGAACCGGTGCTTGACGAATATGTCCATTCATACGGACTCATGTCCGTGGAAGACTTGTAAAGCTTTCTGTCCAGAACGCCTCGATTGGCACCCGCATAAGGATCGTCCAGAAAAGAGTTCGCCGCCACCGTGCCGTATGTGAACGTCTCCTCGCCGCCCGTCGGATAAACTACCTTGTCGATCTCGCCCCATACGTTATAGGAAAACTTGTAGCTCAGCCCGTTCGGAAGATCGATCTGCGTTAACAGCACCGGGTTGAAGATAGTGTCAGGCGTGACGTATCCGTCGCCTCCGGATGCAAACAGGTAAGTGCCGGCAGCGCGGTTGTACCATGCGCTCATCACGAGATACTTGTCCGAAACGTACCTGAGATCGTCGCCGAAATCCGTCAGGGCGCTGTCTCCTGCCGTCGAGCCCTTGAGTTCCTTCCAATGCAGCGTGTACGTGATATCGTCCTCACCCGTTAATCCGGGCACCGAATACGCCTGCGAGCCGGGCGTAGGCGAAACCGTCGGATTCACCGGAAGATCCAGAGTGCGCCCGAGCGTGTCCGTCCACGACCCGCCCCCGGACGACGAGTAGGACACCGAGTTACCGTTCCGGTCGGTGTAAGCAGTCGCGCGAAGCGTGCCGGAACCGAGGTCGTAATACGAACCGTCCGGCATTTGGACACGATAAAGGCCGTTCCCGGAATCCTGCACGTATCGTATATTCGAGCTGTCCACGGCATAATAGGTCCCGTCTCCCGGCACCGACCCGCCCGGACTGTCCGATGATCGCAGCTCATGCGTCTCCCCGCCGGGCAGGTGCAGCAGCAGCCGCGGTATATAAGACCGGGCGTGACCGTAATCGTTCGCATGCGGGTTGCACTCGTCGTCCCGAAATGGGGAACCCGCGTTAAAATTGTCGTAAGGAAGATCGCCCGTCCGCTCGATATACGGCGCCTCGAGACTGCTTGTCCAGCCGCCGGATGTCCTCTCTCCGAACCGTGCCAGGTTGTATGACACGCAGGTGTCGGCCGGACCGTTAGAATCCGATGTAACATACTCCATCCGCCACAGCTTCGAGCTGTAGTTCAGCGTGACCGGCATGCTGATGCCGCGCCCCGCGTAGTTCCCCAGCGGCACGCTGAATTCCATCGCCAGCGTCGAAGGATTGATCCGGCCCGAGCCCTTTAGCTCCTTGTCGGCCTTCCCGGCCGTCTGCTGTGCGGGCTGTGCCTGCACCCCGAGAGTGCCGGCAAAGAAAATGGCGAAAGCAACGAGGATATTCCTTATCATTCTTCTCTCCAGTATCTTTCTCGCTATCTTCGATAGTAAGCGGGGACGGGGAAGTCGCCGGAGGAGCCCCATTGGACG
>OEIU01001389.1_pt1 | contig 15843 bp, 13 predicted proteins | sample 1539221 | NCBI WGS metagenome assembly OEIU01 (sample SAMN03792071, study PRJEB22550) | activated sludge metagenome | feature: wastewater treatment plant; material: activated sludge; isolation source: Wastewater treatment plant of a petroleum refinery complex | place: Argentina: Zarate | collected...
CCGCTCCCCTGAAAAAAATCGCACTAAAACGTGCGAAAATCAAGGGATCGAACCTAAATGTACGAATAAACTCGATGCGGCTGATCGAGATTAGCGCCGCAGGACCTACACCGCCTGGCCGTGGAGGTCGTAGGCGTCGGAGCGGTCGACCTTGACGGTGACGATGTCGCCGCTGCGCAGCGGCCGCCGCGAGCGTATGTGCACCGCGCCGTCGATTTCCGGCGCGTCGTAGCGGGTGCGGCCCCTGGCCGAGGTGCCGTCGGCCTCGTCGATGATGACGGGCAGGCGCTTGCCGACCTTTTTGGCCAGCTTGCCGGCGGAGATCTTCTGCTGGCGCTGCATGAAGCGGTGCCAGCGGGCTTCCTTGACCTCCTGCGGCACCTGCTCCAGCCCGAGCTCGTTGGCGCGCGCGCCCTTCACCGGCTCGTATTTGAAGCAGCCGGCGCGGTCGATCCCGGCCTCGTCGAGCCAGTCGAGCAGCATCTGGAAGTCCTGCTCGGTCTCGCCGGGGAAGCCGACGATGAAGGTGGAGCGCACGGCAAGGTCCGGGCAGGTCTCGCGCCAGGCATGCAGTCGCTCCAGCGTCTTCTCGCCATGGGCGGGGCGGCGCATGTTCTTCAGCACCTGCGGCGAGGCGTGCTGGAAGGGGATGTCGAGATAGGGCAGGATTTTGCCTTCCGCCATCAGCGGGATGACCTCGGCGACATGCGGATAGGGGTAGACGTAGTGCAGGCGCACCCAAACGCCGAGCTTGCCCAGTTCCTCGGCCAGGTCGAGGAATTTCGTCCGCACCTGGCGCTCCTGCCAGAGCGAGGGCTGATACTTCACGTCGATGCCGTAGGCGCTGGTGTCCTGCGAGATGACGAGCAGTTCCTTGACGCCGGCCTTGGCCAGCCGCTCCGCCTCGCGCAGCACGTCGGCGGCCGGGCGCGAGACGAGATCGCCGCGCAGGGCAGGGATGATGCAGAAGGTGCAGCGGTTGTTGCAGCCTTCGGAAATCTTCAGATAGGCGTAGTGGCGCGGCGTCAGCTTGATGCCCTGCGGCGGCACCAGATCGAGATGCGGATTGTGCATCGGCGGCAAGGCGCGATGCACGGCGTCCAGCACGCTTTCATATTGCTGCGGCCCGGTGATCGACAGGACGTTCGGATATTCCTTCTCGATCTGCTCGGGCTCAGCGCCCATGCAGCCGGTGACGATGACCTTGCCGTTCTCGGCCATGGCCTCGCCGATCGCGCCGAGCGATTCCTGCTTGGCGCTATCGAGGAAGCCGCAGGTGTTGACGATGACGATGTCCGCGCCGTCATGCTTGCGGGCAAGCTCATAGCCTTCCGCGCGTAGGCGCGTGATGATGCGCTCGGAATCCACCAGTGCCTTGGGGCACCCCAGAGAAACGAAACTGATTTTGGGCGCGCTGGCCGTGGTCATGATCGAGGAGGTCCGCTGAAAGCGGTTGGCTATCCCTGTTCGTGGGTGATTTCAAGGCACGATCTCCCCATAAAATAGGCATTTTTTGTATTCCCGGCACGTGCCCCGAAACTGTCGTGCCCAAAGCGTGGGCGAATGCCGCGGCAACATGCATCTCCGAGCGTCAGGTGCCTGCGGGCGGGCGTCGCTGAAGGATTCGATGCCCGGAGTTTCGCGATCTGCGCTGCTTTGAAGCATCTGGCATGGCGATTGCTCTGCAAGGGATGGGTCAATCGAGACCTGTCAGCGAGCCGATGCCCGTCGGCCGAGGCTTGCTGCTGGGCCGCGGCGGTTCCAGCGCAGAACCACAAAGGAGCTTCGATGTCTTATCTCGCACCTTCGGAATTCGTCACCAAGATGGTGGACGCAGGCGAATCCAAGATCTTCATGTCGACACGCGACACGCTGATCCGCGCCTATATGGCGGGCGCCATTCTCGCGCTTGCCGCGTGGTTCGCGGTGACGATCAACGTCAATACCGGCCAGCCGCTGGCGGGCGCCATCCTGTTTCCGGTCGGCTTCTGCATGCTCTATCTACTCGGCTTCGACCTGCTGACGGGCGTGTTCGTGCTGGCGCCGCTGGCCTGGCTGAACAAGCGGCCGGGATGCACGCTCGGCGGCGTGCTGCGCAACTGGGGTCTCGTGTTCGTCGGCAACTTCGGCGGCGCGCTGACGGTTGCGTTCATGATGGCGTTCGTAACGACCTACGGTTTCACGCAGGCGCCCGACAAGGTGGGAGCCGTGATCGGCAATGTCGGTGAAGCTCGCACGCTCGGCTATGCTTCGCACGGCGCGATGGGCATGATTACGCTGTTCATGCGCGGCATGCTCTGCAACTGGATGGTTTCGACCGGCGTCGTGGGTGCGATGGTTTCGACCTCCGTCAGCGGCAAGGTGATCGCGATGTGGATGCCGATCATGCTGTTCTTCTACATGGTGTTCGAGCACTCGGTCGTGAACATGTTCCTGTTTCCGGCGGGTCTGATGCTCCATGCGCCGTTCTCGGTGATGGATTATCTGATCTGGAACGAGATTCCGACGGCACTCGGCAACCTCGTGGGCGGACTGTCGTTCACCGGGCTGACGCTGTACGCCACCCACATCAAGACCGCGCCGAAGCGTGAGCTTCGCGCCGTCGCCTGATCGCGATTGGACGAAGGAGCCTTGCCTGCTTAAGGTGAGGCTCCTTTGACATGACAATACCCATGCCGAGCCTCAGCCTGTCCCTCGGTCAGTATTCCGACAAGGGGCGCAAGGATTCCAATCAGGACTTTCACGGCGTCCTGATTCCGGATGAACCGCTGCTGTCGATGAAAGGCATCTCCGTTGTTCTCGCTGACGGGATCAGCAGCAGCGATGTGAGCCGGATCGCCAGCGAATCCGCCGTTAAAAGTTTTCTCACAGATTATTATTGCACGTCCGAATCCTGGTCGGTGAAGACATCGGCGCAGCGGGTGATCGCGGCGACGAATTCATGGTTGCACGCACAGACGCGCCGGGGACTGCACCCGTACGACAGCGACAAGGGCTATGTCTGCACGCTCAGCGCGATCGTTTTCAAATCGACCACCGCGCATTTGTTTCATATCGGCGATTGCCGGATTTATCGCATCACAGGCGGTGCGCTGGAGCAACTGACCGAGGACCATCGCGTGATCCTGTCCTCGGTTGAGAGCTATCTCGGGCGCGCGCTCGGGGTGAATTCGCACATCGAGATCGATTATCGCACGGTTCCTCTTGCTGTCGGAGATGTCTTCGTGCTGGCGACTGATGGCATTTATGAATATATGCCGCCCCGCCTGATTGTTGATGCGATCGCGGCCTATGAGCACGATCTTGATGCGGGTGCGCGGATCATCGCACAAATGGCGTTTGATCGTGGCAGTGGAGATAATCTCACGGTGCAGATCATCCGCGTCGATGATTTGCCGAAGGCGCTGGCCGATGAATTCCTTCGTGTTTCGGAGTTGCCGCTGCCGCCGTTGCTCGAGGCAAGGGCGGAGTTCGATGGCTATCGGATCATCCGCGAAATCCACGCCAGCGCCCGCAGCCATATCTATCTCGCGACGGATATCGCGACCGGCTTGCTTGTCGCACTCAAGACTCCTTCCATCGATCTTGGCGGCGATCCGGCCTACCTTCGGCGCTTTGCCATGGAGGAGTGGATCGCGCGGCGGATCGACAGTCCGCATGTGCTGAAACCGCAGGCGCATACGCGGCCGCGCAACTATCTCTATGTGGCGATGGAATTCGTCGAGGGACAGAGTCTTTCGCAATGGATGATCGATAACCCGCAGCCCGATATCGAAACCGTTCGCAAGATTGTCGAGCAGATCGCCAAGGGGCTTTCCGCGTTTCACCATAAGGAAATGCTGCATCAGGATTTGCGACCGAACAACATCATGATCGACACGACCGGCACGGCCAGGATCATCGATTTCGGCTCGACCCGCGTGGCGGGGGTGGCTGAAATCGCACCCGAACTCGACGGCGAAATTCTCGGGACGGTTCAATACACCGCGCCTGAATATTTTCTTGGCGCGGAAGGCTCGGCACAATCTGATCTCTATTCGCTTGGCGTCATCGCCTATCAGATGCTGACGGGGCGATTGCCTTACGGGCCCGCCGCGGGCCGCGCGCGCACCCGCGCCTTGCAGCGCAAGCTGAAATATCGATCCGCCGCCAGCGAGGCGCGGGACATTCCGCGATGGGTCGATGGCGCGCTGCGGAAGGCGGTCCAGACAGATCCGGCGGCGCGATACGATGCATTGTCCGCTTTCATGTTCGATCTGCGCCATCCCAATCCTGCCTTCCGCGAGTCAACGTCCACGCCGTTGCTGGAGCGAAATCCGGTGCTGGTCTGGCAGTGCGTGTCAGCGGTATTGGCGCTTGCTGTCGTGACGCTTCTGGCGATGCTGCACGCTGCTCGGTGAATATTTGTGCGGTGCATAATTTGTGAGCAGGCCTGTCGAAATCGTGGGCACCGGCCGACAGTCCGGCAATAACTTTCTCGTCTTGAAAATCGATCTATCAGTCTGAGATTGAAGGAGTTTTCAAGCGGCAGCCGCTTGGCACGGAAGTTGATTAGTGAACGGTATCGGGGAAGGCGTTGCGTGCGCCTTCCTGAATCGAAGACCGGGTCACAGATGTCCAGCGACTTTTCTCCAGATCAGAAGCGTTACCTCGAAGGGTTTGTCTCGGGTCTGAGCGCCTCGCGCGTCGCCCGCACCAATGCGCCAGCCAAAAGCGAGCCGGTCGGACCCGACGCCATTCACATCAAGGCGCAGGATCGCGTCGTCGCGGCGGGCGGCAAGCTGAACGATCAGGAGAAGTTCAAGAGGGATGAGCATCCGTTCGATGCCTATCCGCGTCTCGTGCGGCAGGCTGAATTGAACGAAGCGCCGAAGCCGCCGGACAATTTCCGCTGGCGCTACTACGGCATCTTCTATGTCGCACCCACGCAGTCGTCCTACATGTGCCGCCTGCGGATTCCGAACGGCATCCTCAAGCACTGGCAGTTCGCGGGCGTGGCCGATCTCGCGGAGAAATTCGGTGGTCCTTATGCCCATGTGACCACGCGCGCAAACTTGCAGCTCCGCGAGATCGAGCCGAAGAACGCGATCAACGTGATTGAAGGATTGCAGGATCTGGGACTGTGCTCGCGCGGCTCCGGCGCCGATAACATCCGCAATGTCACCGGCACCTCGACTGCCGGGATCGACCCGCAGGAGTTGCTGGATACGCGGCCTTACGCGAAGGCCTGGCATTTCCACATCCTCAATGATCGCTCCCTCTACGGTCTGCCGCGCAAGTTCAATGTTGCGTTCGATGGTGCAGGGCGCATCGCGACGCTGGAGGAAACCAACGACATCGCGTTTCAGGCTGTCGAGATGCGCGACGGCTTTGGCATCGAATCCGGAATCTACTTTCGGCTCGGTCTCGGCGGCATCACCGGCCACAAGGATTTTGCCCGCGACACCGGCGTGATCCTGAAGCCTGAAGAAGCTGTTAATGTCGCCGACGCGATCCTGCGCGTCTTCATCGAGAACGGCGACCGCACCAACCGCAACAAGGCGCGATTGAAGTACGTGCTGGATGCATGGGGCTTCGAGAAGTTTCTCGAAGCCGTGGAAGGAAAACTCGGCCGCAAGCTGGTTCGCGTGCCCGCGGAAGCCATCGCCGCGCGTCCGGCGTATGACCGGCTCGCGCACATCGGAATTCATGCGCAGAAGCAGGCTGGGCTCAACTGGATCGGCGTTGCACTGAAACTCGGACGGCTGTCGCTCGAACAGATGCGCGGGCTGGCAAGGATCGCTGGGGAATATGGTGATGGCGACATTCGCCTGACCGTCTGGCAGAACCTGCTGATCTCCGGTGTTGCCGATGCGAATGTCGCAACCGTGATTGCCGCCATCGAGGCGCTTGGCCTTGCGGTGACTGCCTCCCCGGTTCGTGCGGGGCTGGTCGCCTGCACGGGCGCGACGGGTTGCCGTTTTGCCGCCGCGCACACCAAGGAGAACGCCGAGGAGATCGCGACGTGGTGCGACGAGCGCGTCGCCATGGACACGCCGGTGAACATACACCTCACCGGATGTCATCATTCCTGCGCGCAGCACTACATCGGCGACATCGGCCTGATCGGCGCGCGCGTCCCTGTCAACGACGATGGCGATACGGTCGATGGCTATCATCTGCTGGTTGGTGGTGGCTTTGGAGCGGATGCAACCATCGCACGCGAGCTATTCCGGGATGTAAAGGCAGAGGATGCGCCACGCACGGTCGAGCGCGTTCTGAAAGCCTACGTCGCCAACCGTACCTCGCAGGAGGAGACCTTCCTCGATTTTGCGAAACGCACCGACACCGAGGCTCTCAAGCGCATGGCTGAGATGGAGGTCGCCTGATGAACCAGAGAACTCCCCCGAGCCAGCTCGAGATCATTCCGGAGACGGCGCCGTTCTCGCATGAGCAGCGCTCGTGGCTGAATGGCTTCTTTGCCGGGCTGGTTTCGCTCGACAACGCCGTGACGCCGCTGTCGCCGGAGCAGGGCGCAGCGGTCATGAAGGGCGCTGAAAACGCCGATGACGGCGAAGCGCCGTGGCATGACCAGACGATACCGATCACCGAGCGCATGAAGCTGGCCGAAGGCCGCCCCCTGCGGCGGCGGATGATGGCGGCGATGGCGCAACAGGATTGCGGTCAGTGCGGCTACAACTGCCATGATTATTCCGAGGCGATCGCGAGCAAGGCCGAGGCGCGGCTGAACCTTTGCGTGCCGGGCGGCAAGGAAACCGCCCGGATGCTGAAATCGCTGCACGAGGAATTGGAGACCGCTTCATCAGCCGCGCCATCGCCAGCGGCTGAGACAGTTGTCGCGCAGCCTGTTGCCAAAGCCCTCGGCGAACCCGGCCGGTCGCGCGATAATCCGGTTGAGGCGGTCTTCCTGTCGCGCCGTCTGCTGAACAAGCCGGGATCGGAAAAAGAGACATGGCACATCGAGTTCGATCTGTCCGGTCCGGGTCTCGACTATGTCGTCGGCGATTCCTTCGGCGTGTTCGCGGCCAATGACCTCGGCATGGTGGACCAGATCATCGCGCTGCTCGGCGTCTCGCACGAGACGATGATCAACGGCAAGAAGCTGCGCGACGTGCTGCATGAAGATGTCTCACTCTCACCCGCGCCGGATTCGCTGTTCGAGCTGATCTCCTTCATCACCGGCGGGGCCGCTCGCGAAAAGGCGCGCGCGCTTGCTTCGGGTGATGATCCGGATGGTGATGCCGCGCATCTCGATGTGATGGCGACGTTGCAAAAGTTCGCTGGCGTCCGGCCGCATCCGGAAGCCTTCATCGAGGCGCTCGAGCCATTGCAGCCGAGGCTCTATTCCATTTCTTCGTCGCACAACGCGACGCCGGGCCGTCTGTCGCTGACGGTCGACACCGTCCGTTACATGATAGGCAAGCGCAAGCGAAGCGGTGTTGCGTCCACGTTTCTCGCCGAGCGGATCAATCCGGGCGACAGGCTCAAGGTCTATGTGCAGAAGGCGCATGGTTTCGGGCTGCCGGACAATCCGCAGACGCCGGTGATCATGATCGGTCCCGGCACCGGCGTCGCACCGTTCCGCGCCTTCCTGCATGACAGGCAGGCGACCGGCGCGCCGGGCCGCAACTGGCTGTTCTTCGGCCATCAGCGCAGCGAATGCGACTTCTTCTACGCCGACGAGTTCAGCGCGATGAAGGCATCGGGCCACCTGACGCGGCTGTCGCTGGCATGGTCGCGGGACCGCGAGGAGAAATTCTACGTGCAGGACCGTATGCGCGAAGTTGGCCGCGAATTGTGGTCGTGGCTCGCGGAAGGCGCACACGTCTATGTTTGCGGCGACGCCAAGCGGATGGCCAAGGATGTCGAGCGCGCGCTGGTGGATATCGCCGCGCAATTTGGCGCCCGTTCGACCGATGAAGCCGTTGCGTTCGTTGCAGATCTGAAAAAGAGGGGCCGCTACCAGCAGGACGTTTACTGAGCGAAGGCCGCGATCCTCACGCCATTTTGCTCCAGCGCTGCGCGAACCGCTTTGGCAATCTCAACCGCGCCCGGGGTGTCGCCATGAACGCAGATGCTGTCCACCGGCGTCGGAATTGTCTTTCCCGATATCGAGACGATGGACTGCTCCGTCACCATGCGCAGCACGCGCCCTGCGATCTCGCCAGAGTCATGCAGCACCGCGCCGCTCCGGCTACGGGACAGAAGTTGCGCGTCGTCCTGATAGGCGCGGTCGGCATAGATTTCATGGATCGGACGCAGTCTTGCGCGATCCGCCGCGCGCGCGAGTTCGGTATGCGGCAGCACCATGAAGGCGAGGTCAGGATCGGCGGCCATGATCGCTGCCGCGATGGCATTGGCGATCATGGCGTCGGCGCAGGCCGCATTGGAGAGCGCGCCATGCGCCTTCACATGCGTGACCTTGTGCCCTGCGAGGGCAGCCACCGCGCATAGCGCACCGGTCTGGTAGGCGACAAGATTCTCGATCTCGCCGGCGCTGAGGCCCGGCATGGGGTTGCGGCCGAATCCTGCAAGATCGTGATAGCCGGGGTGTGCGCCGATGCCGACGCCGCGCGCGCGAGCTTGCGTGGCGATCCTTCGCATGGTCTCGGGGTCGCCCGCGTGAAACCCGCAGGCGATGTTGACGCTGGTGGCGACATGGAGCATCGCGCCATCGTCCCCCATGCCTTCGCCGATGTCGGAGTTGATATCGACCTGCATAGTCATGCGTTCCGGATTTTCGCGGGCAGGGATTGCAGTAGTGCATGGAAGGCGCGCGCCTCGTCCTGCGCGGCGTCCACGCCGATTTCGGCAAAGCGGAGTGTATGCCGTGGACGGGTTTGCGCAAAGCGCCCGAGATCGGCGGATATGATGGTCGCGATCTTGGGATAGCCGCCGGTGGTGCCGCGATCCTTCATCAGCACGATCGGCTGACCACCCGCGATCTGAATGCTGCCGTCCACGGTGCCGTCCGAGACGATGTTGAAATTTCCGGCGTGGGTGAGAGCGGGGCCTTCGAGGCGATAGCCGATGCGGTCACTGGCAGGTGAAATCTGCCATGGGGAATTGAAGAATACCTCGGCGGATTCTCCGAATTCACTATATTGAGGTCCCGGCACAACGCGGATCGCGCCTTCGCCGAAGATGGGAGGAGCCATCGTGCGATCCGGCAACGACGCTACGTTTTCGTATGTCAGTCGGTCGCCGCTTTGAAGCAGCCGCGGATAGGGGCTTCCAAGTCCTGCGCGCGCATTGACCGAAAAACTGCCGAACATAGCCTCGCCTTTCAGTTCGCCTGCAATCGCGAGATAGCTGAACATGCCCTTGCGCGCCGCATCGAGCGTCAGCGTTTCGCCATCGCGGAGCGTGAACGTGCGATAGAGCGGACAGGGATTGTCGCCGATCCGCGCAAAACGCAGGGCGCCGGTCAGCGCCACGCACAGCGGGCCACCCCGGGCGACAAAGACAGCCTTTATGGGCCCGATCTCGATGGCGGGCGCAGGCAGCTGACGCCCCACCAACGCATTGGCCGTAGCAAGGGAAAGGCGGTCCATCGCGCCGCTCGGCGCCAGGCCATAACGCTGCGCGCCGAAGCGGCCCACATCCTGCACGGACGTCAGCGGTCCCGCAGCGACGACTTCGAGCACGCTCACGTCATCAACTCCGCGACCACCTCGCCACGCTCAGTGAGACGCTCAAGCCGCTCGAATTCGGAGGCATCGATCTGCCCGAAGGTCACGGTGTCTCCCGGCTCGATCAGAAAGACCGGATCGCGGCGCGGATCGAAGGTGCGCACCGGCGTGCGGCCGAGAAGATGCCAGCCGCTTGGCCCGGCGAGGCATTGAAGTGCTGCCTGAACGCCACCGATGGAAATCGTACCCGCAGGCGTGGACATGCGGGGCTGTGGGCGGCGCGGCGGGGCGGGGGCAGGATCGAGGCCGCGCAAATAAGAAAAGCCCGGTGTGAAGCCGATCATCGCCACGTCATAGCGCGGGGCACTGTGCCGCCGGACCAATTCATCGGATGTCATGCCGTGCATCTTCGCCACGTCATCGAGATCGGGGCCGTCATAGAAGACCGGTACGCGCCAGTGGCGAGACGGGTTGCCCGTCGATGCCGGTTGATCGAGCAGCGCCAGAAGGCGCTCGTCCAGTTCGGAAAAGCCGATGACGAGCGGATCGTAGTGAATGAGCAGCGAGCGATAGGTCGGCACCGTCTCGGTGATGCCTGCAATCGGCGCGTTTTTCAGTGCACGGTCCAGCGCAAAAACCCGCCGGTTGCTGTCGGCCTCCATGGTGGTGCCGAACTCCACGGCAAGTGCGGTGTCACCGCAAGCAAGAACACGCGGTTTTGATGGCTTGGACGGCTGGCTGTTCATGGACAAACGATGCCGGGACAGGCTGATGGCGTCCAGAGCTTTATTCGCGAGAGAAGAACAAGCATTGGTCGAGAGGCCTGCTTGACGCAAGCGGATCGCTCCGCAACATGTCGCCTCTTCATACAAAGGATTTCCAGCCGATGTCGCTGCCCGCCGAGACCGTTGAGCTGCTGCAACGTATTTCCACCGCCACCATCACCACCGTGCTCCTGAAGAAGGGGCTGCGGAATGTCTGGATGCGCGGCACCCGCCCGCTGCGGCCGGGGCAGAAGCGGCTTGTCGGACCCGCGTTCACGCTGCGCTTCGTGCCCGCACGTGAGGATTTGGCCACGCCGGAATCCTGGTCGAAGCCGATTTCCACCCGCACGGCCATCGAGGCGATGCCGGAAGGCTGCATCGCGGTGGTCGATGCCATGGGCGTGACCGATGCCGGCATTTTCGGCGACATCCTGTGCATGCGCATGGCCAAGCGAGGCGTCACCGCGCTCGTCACCGATGGCGTGATGCGCGATGTCGAGGGCGTTCTGGGCACCGGGCTTCCGGTCTGGTGCGATGGTGCTGCCGCGCCGCCGTCGGTCGCGGGCCTGACCTTCGTCGGCTGGGGCGAGCCGATCGGCTGCGGCGGCGTCGCCGTGTTCCCGGACGATATCATCGTGGCCGATGAGGACGGCGCAGTCGTCATTCCGCAGGCGTTCCTGCCGCTGATCCTGGAGCAGGGCGAGGAGCAGGAGCGGGTCGAGGCATGGATCGTCAACGAGGTCCAGCAGGGCGCGTCGCTGCCGGGGCTGTACCCGATGAACGCCGACACCAAGGCGCGCTATGAGGCGTGGAAGAAAACTCAGAAGTAAGCCTTAAAATCCATCGTCAGTTGTGGCGCTTGCCGCTGTCCGCCGGCCAGCGCCAGCCCACCACATGGGCTTCGACCGGATCGCCGGAATCGCAGTTCTCCCAGCCGGTGCCGATCCAGCAGCATGGGAACGGAAGCTGGTAGGTGCCGCTTTTATCCTCGCACAGAACCTGAACCGGCGTGCCTGGGGGTGGCGTGCCTTGTTCGTTGAATTCCGCCAGCCGTTGTGCGCGGGTTGCCATTATCATCTCCCCGGAAGGGAACGGGGGCGGGCGAGTTCTGTTCCGGAACCGGACTGTTAAAATCGATAATGCCCCTTTGTTTCGAAGATCACCGCAAGCCTTGATTTACGTCTCCGCATCGAGACTACCGGCAACGACACGGAGAAAAACCGATGTTTGTGCTGATTCTGGGTTTATTGGGCGCGAGCGGGCTGTTTTATTTCGCGGGCGCCACGCAGCATTCGGGCTGGACCTGGTCGTACGAGGTCTGCCGGCAGGGTACGATACTTTGCGACAACCCCCATTGGGTTCTGATCGCCGCCGGCATTGCCATCGCGATCGAAATGGTCCGCAATATGTCGAAGGCGTGAGGCCGCGTGTGGGCGTTGAGTGATCGGCCAGCTTCCGGTTTCCGGAAACGAGGTTTTGCTGTGTCGTGCGGCACCGGGCATGTGGATTTCGTCGCGGGAACCGGACAATACCAGGCCGCGCGCCAGCCGGCGGGCTTTCAGCAACCGGGAACCTGACGTTCGTCCGCCATGTCCCTTTCAAGAAGCCTTCTCCGGCGCCCCCTTTGGCTGGCCCGCCGGTTTGGTTATGCCCGGATTTTATGCCTCGGCCTGCTGGCGGCGCTGGTGGCCTTGCGCGCCATCGATCCCGTGCCGCTCGAAGAATTGCGGCTAAGGGTTTTCGACTTCTACCAAATTCTGAAACCTCGAAAGGCGGTCGAGCGGCCTGTCGTGATCGTCGATCTCGACGAGGCGAGTCTCGCGCGGTTTGGCCAGTGGCCGTGGCCGCGCACCCGCGTGGCCGATCTGGTGACGCGGCTGACGAAGGCGGGCGCCGCCGCGATTGCCTTCGACATCGTGTTCGCGGAGCCAGACCGGCTGTCGCCACCTCGCGCGGCGGATACTTTTCGCGATCTCGACGATGCGACACGTATCAAACTCAAAGACTTGCCGGACAATGATCAAGTTTTAGCAGAAGTTTTGCGTCGATCACCCGTGGTGCTTGGCGAATCCGGGTTGCCATACCTGACACCGACACCCGCCATCGATCCGCCGCCGCTCGGCCTTGCCACGCTCGGCGGCGATCCGTCTCCCTACCTGATGAATTTCCCCGGACGGCTGCGCAATATTCCGGTTCTGGAACAGGCGGCGCCGGGGCGCGGGCTGTTCACGATCCGCACCGAACGCGACGGCATCGTGCGCCGCGTTCCTCTCATCATGATGGCGCAGGGCAACCTGATGCCTTCGCTGACCTTCGACATGCTGCGGGTGGCGGTGAAAGCGGACACGCTTCTGGTGAAGTCGGACGAGGCTGGCGTGACAAGCGTGGGGGTGCCGGGATTTCAGATTCCGACCGATCGCAACGGCCAGCTCTGGGTCTATTTCGGCAAACACGACCAGGCGCGCTTTGTTTCCGCTGCGGATGTCCTCGACGGCAAGGCCGGCAGCGACGTGTTCTCGCGCAAGCTGGTGATGATCGGCACCTCGGCCGTCGGGCTTCTCGACACCAAGACGACGCCGCTCGATCGCGTCATGCCGGGCGTCGAGGTGCATGCGCAGGTGCTCGAGAACATTCTGACGGACGCGGTTCTGTCGCATCCGAATTATGCGCTTGGCGCGGAAATTCTGGCCGCGGTTCTGTTCGGACTTTTGATCGTCTGGCTTGCACCGGTACTGAACCCTGTCTCGCTATTGCTTCTGGGCGGCACGGTTGCGGCTTTGCTCGCGGGTGCATCCTGGTATCTGTTCGTGCGCGAGAAACTGCTGGTCGATTTCACCTTCCCGCTACTTGCGAGCACGGCGATCTATCTGACGCTGGTGTTCAACGGTTACGTGCGCGAGCAGGCGCAGCGCCGCCGCATCCGCTCGGCCTTCGGGCAATATCTGTCGCCCGCTCTGGTGGAGCAGCTGGCGCAAGCGCCGGAGCGGCTGGTGCTCGGCGGCGAAGAACGCGAGATGACGGTGATGTTCAGCGATGTGCGCGGCTTCACGACGATTTCGGAATCCTTCCGGCACGATCCGCAGGGGCTGACATCGCTGATGAACCGCCTGCTGACGCCGCTGACCGATGCCATCATCGAACGCAAGGGCACCATCGACAAATATATGGGCGACGCCATCATGGCGTTCTGGAACGCGCCGCTCGACGATGCGGAGCATGCCGTCAATGCCTGCGAGGCTGCGCTCGACATGCTGGATAAGGTGGGCGATCTCAATGCGCAGCGGTCAGAGGAGGCTGCGGAGCAGGGCAAGCCGTTCATGCCGCTCAATATCGGAATCGGTCTCAACACCGGCCTCTGCGTGGTCGGTAATATGGGGTCCAGTCTGCGGTTCGACTATTCGGTGCTCGGTGACAGCGTGAATCTTGCCTCACGGCTGGAAAGCCAGTCGGTGACCTATGGCGTGCCGGTCATTGCCGGTTCGAAGACCGCGCTGGCGGCGAAGGACAGGCTCGCGATCCTCGAGATGGATCTTGTCACCGTGAAGGGCAAGCAGGAGCCGGAGGTGATCTACGCGATCCTCGGCCGGGCCGATCTGGCCAATTCGGAACGCTTTCAGAGGCTGCGCAATCACACCATCGATATGATCTGGCGCTATCGCAGCCGGGACTGGGAGGGCGCGCTGAATGCGATGGAAAAGGCTCAGGCGCTTGACGATGACCACCGCCTGAAAACGTTGTTTGCCCTTTATGCCGGGCGGATAAGCGCCTTCCGGACGACACCGCCTCCGCCCGAGTGGAACGGCGTCTATGCAATGACAATGAAATAGACCGAGAAACCGCAAGCCCATGCGGCGCCGTTCCGATATGATCCGTTCTTTCGTTCGAGCCTGTTGATGATGTCAGATTCAATCACGATCAAATTCTGGGGTGTTCGCGGCAGTATCGCCTGTCCGGGGCCGGACACGGTGCGGTATGGCGGCAATACATCGTGCGTCGAAGTCCTTTGCGGCGAGAACCGGCTGATCTTCGATGCCGGCTCCGGCCTTCGCGGGCTTGGTGAGGCGCTTGCGGGGCAGTCCGGTGAGAGCGACCTGTTCTTCAGTCATCTGCATATCGATCATCTGATCGGGCTGCCGTTCTTTCTGCCGGCGTTCGAGAAAGGCAATGATCTCCGATTATGGGCGGCAGGTCTGGAAGAAGCGGGCGGACTTCGCGCCGCGCTCGACAGATATATGAGCTTTCCGCTGTTTCCGATCGGCGTCGATCAATTTCAGGCCAGGATAGCGTTTCATGATTTCGCGCGTGGCGATGTGCTGACGCCTCGTCCGGGCATTGTTCTGCGCACAGCGGCGCTCGATCATCCGGGCGGCGCGACCGGCTATCGGCTGGAGTTTGCCGGACGCTCGTTCTGCTACATGACGGATACGGCCATGGATGCCGATGCCGTGCCCGCGATGCTCGCGCTGGCGAAGGGCGTCGACTGCCTTGTCATGGATGCCACCTATACCGACAGCGAACTGACGAAATATGAGGGCTGGGGTCATGCAAGCTGGCAGCAGAACGCCGCGTTTGCCGATGCCGCCGGGGTGAAGACGTTATGTCTGTTTCACCACGCCCCCGAACATGATGACGACACGCTCGACCGGATCGCGGCGGAAGCAGCGCGGATGCGGCCGGGAACGGTGGTCGTGCGGGAAGGCCAGTCGATCGGACTGTGAGGTTTGATCGGCAGGAATTGAGTTTGGCTTCAATTTGGCGGGATCGGCTTCGAACCGATTGCGCATTATCGACGACAAAAGGCTGGGTGGCTCATGGATATCTCGGGTGTCGCTTCAGATATGTCAGGACTGGCGTCCGGTGCGGGCGGCCTGATCGCATCGGCATTCGTCGTCGCCGGTTATACGATGCGCACGATGATCCCGCTGCGCATCGTCGGGATAATTACCAACGTGGTGTTCATTATCTATGCCATGTCGCATCGGAATTATCCGATCGTGGCGCTGCATACGATTCTGCTGCCGCTGAACGTCTACCGCTTGCGCGAAATGCTGGTGCTGGTTCGCAACGTGAAGCGTTCGGTGGCTGGCAACCTGTCGATGAACTGGTTGAGACCCTTCATGACCGAGCGGCACTGCCAGCCGGGTGAGGTGCTGTTCTACAAGCACGAGCGGGCGACGGAGATGTTTTACATCGTCAGCGGCCGCTTCCGCCTTGTGGAGTCGGGGATTGAACTTCCGATTGGCTCCATCGTCGGCGAGTTCGGAATGCTCTCACCCGATAACGAGCGGACGCAAACGTTGGAATGTGCCGAGAAGGGTCTCGTTCTCAGTGTCACCTATCAAAAGGTGGAAGAGCTCTACGTGCAGAATCCTGAATTCGGATTTTATTTCCTGCGGCTGGTGAGCGCGCGACTGTTTCAGAACGTCGGCAGGCTCGAGGCACAGGTC
>OEIU01001391.1_pt1 | contig 15828 bp, 8 predicted proteins | sample 1539221 | NCBI WGS metagenome assembly OEIU01 (sample SAMN03792071, study PRJEB22550) | activated sludge metagenome | feature: wastewater treatment plant; material: activated sludge; isolation source: Wastewater treatment plant of a petroleum refinery complex | place: Argentina: Zarate | collected...
AGGGCGTCGGCGCCCGCCGCGACGACACGATCCCCGCCGGCCCACCCCCGCTCGCGCCCCCCGCCTCCACGCCCATCCACCAGAGTTCCGGCTTCCCCCCCATCGTCGAGCGAAACGCCACCCGCCGCCCATCCGGCGCGAACACCGGGCAGGCGTTGTCCCCCGTGAACGTCAGCCGCACCCCCGGCGATGCCGGATGCGCAAGGTCGTACACCCACAAGTGGTCCGTCGCCCCCTGCACCTGCACGCACACCGTCTTCCCCACCGGCGACACCGTCGGCGCCACAAACGCCCTGGCCTCCTGCACCGCCGGCGATGATTCCCCCGCCAGCCCACCGGCCCGGGCCGCCAGCATCGCGCACTTGGGCTCCCACACCGGCCCATTCGCCACCACCAGCGTTCCATCGCCCCCCGCGGCAAAGTGGGCCGATCCGCCCATCGCGTTCCCCAGCACCTTGTCCTCAACCGCCGCCGGCTGCCCGAAGATCTCCAGCCGCTCCGGATCGAACGCCACCGCCAGCGCCGACCCGGCCCGCGAGTACACCAGGTGCCCGCTGGGCAGATACCGCGGATTGCACCCGCCATGGATCAACGGCTTCCGCACGCCCCCGTTCGGGCTGCGCAGATCGATCGCGGAGATCAGCGCATCATCAAACCCCGCTCCGGGCCCCATCATCGCAACAACTGCATATCGCCCGCCAGGCAGCACCTCCGGCGATACCAGCGCGATCTCCCCCGCCGCCAGATCCGGCTCCGCCACCACCTCCGGCGCTCCAGCATTTCCCGACGCACCCGCGATCCGCATCAACCCCTTCTGCCAGTCCGGGATGTAGTAGATATTGTCCGTCGCATCCCAGCACCCACCCTGCGGGCGCGGCGCACCCGCGATCACCATCGGCGCCCCGCCCCCCAGCGACACCCGCTTGAGCTTCCCCTCCGCAAAGAACGCCACGCGCGACCCATCCGGCGAGAAGAACGGCCCATCCGCCCCCGCCGTCCCCGGGATCGGGCGCGCCTCTACGCCGTCCATCCGACGCACGTACAGCATCGTGCTCGGCGCCTTCCCACCAACAAACACCACCGCCGACCCATCCGGCGAGATCGCCACCGCCCCGCGCAGCGTGTTCGCCAAAGCCACCGTGCCACTACCTTCGGGCGCGGCGCCCGAAGGTAGTGCCTGTGCCCCAAGGGGCATAACGAGTCTCGCCGTCGTCGCCACCCGCGTCGGCCCCGACGCCTGGTACCACCCGCTCTGCGGCTGCGCCAGCACATCCTCGAGCTCGATCCGCGCATCCCCGATGTCGCGCATCCGCCGGCGCGCATCCTTGACCAGGCACTTGCGCACCAACTCTCGCAGCCGGTTGGGCGTCCGCGCCGGCAACAGCGTGTAGTCCGGCTCCCGATCCAGGATCGCCGCGATGCAATCGCTCACCGTCTCCCCGCCGAAGGCCTTGTACCCGCTGAGCATCTCGAAGAGCACGCACCCGAAGGCCCAGATATCCGTCCGCTTGTCCGTCGGCAACCCGCGGGCCTGCTCCGGGCTCATGTACCCGGGCGTCCCCATCACCATCCCCTCCTGCGTGAGTTGCGTGCCGCGCCCGCCGCCCCCTCCCACGCCGGTGGTCGCCTCCGACCCCCCCGCGCCCGCCTGCTGCGTCGCGAGGCCGAAGTCGAGCAACTTCACCAGCCCATCCGGCGTCACCCGCACGTTGTCGGGCTTCAGATCCCGGTGCACCACATCCCGCTCGTGGGCCACCTCCAGCCCCTCGGCGATCTGCTCGGCCATCCGCAGCGTCTCATCCAATGGCAGCGGCCGCGCCAGCATCTCCGTCAGCGTCCGTCCCGGGATGTACTCGAGCACCAGCAGCCGCTGCCCGTCCGCTTCCTCGAGCCCGAAGATCATGCCCACATTCCGATGGTTCAGCGCGGCCAGCGTCCGCGCCTCGCGCTCAAACCGCTGCAACCGCACCGGGTCCGCCACAAACGCCGCCGGCAACACCTTGATCGCCACCGGCCGCCCCAGCCGCGGATCGCGAGCCAGATACACCACCCCCATGCCCCCCCGCCCGAGTTCCCGCTCAACGGGGTAGTTGCCGATCTTGGATGGAAGCGCAGCGTCGGTCATCGCCACATCATACTGAGCCCCCGCGGCAACGCGGGGGCCACAGGGGCCACCCGTCCACCCCCCACTTGCGTCTGCAACAAAACCCCCACGTGGTATTCTCCCCACATGCCCCCCAAGGCCCCCTTCCACCTCAGCGGCCCGCTCGCCTACCTCTTCACCCTCCACCCCTACGGCACCCGGCTCCACGGCTCAACCAAGGGCTCCGTTGATCGCGAGCGCACCCGCTTCGGCGATCCTCGAATCCCCGCCAGCGCCAGGTTCGAGCAGCGACGCCGCGACTCACCGCACTGCGTCCAGACCAAACGAGGGATTCAGCGTCGCAGTTTGCTCAGTGCATTTCGGGCCGTCCCCCGCTCATCCTCGGATGCTCGCTCGTCGGCAATAATCGCCTGAAGACGAGCTCCATCAGCGGCACGGGTGCCCACAACGGCGAAAGCGAGCAGGATTGCCGTTCGCACCCACCGCGATTGTTGTCCTGGCTGGTTGTCGTACAGTGTCCACATCTCCCCATTGACAACGCCGCGAAGGTCCTTCAGGGTAAGAGCACGCACGATTCCCTCGAGCACGGGCGGCGTGTACGGGCGCTGCAAATGCGCACGCAAGACCGGAATCGCGTTCGGATAATCGTCGCCCCTATTCACCAAGTCATAGACCGACTCGACCCTGACTCCCGCCTCTTGAAGATCAGCGACCAGCGGTGCTTCCTCGCGGCGAACCTGCGCTTCCCGCCCGTCGAGCAAAGCCTGTCGCTGCTTGGCCGCAGCTACGAACTCCGGGTCCTTGGACAGCTCATCCAGCACTTCACGCACGGTCTTGAGTCGTCGACTCTTCATCGGACCTCTTTCTCGTGCGACTCGACATCCCGGCTCAACTCAATGAGCGCCGCATGCTTCACCAGCGCCCCCACCGCCGTGCTCGCCGCGGCCAGCCACCCCGCGTACCCGTCCAGCACGCCGAGCTTCAGGACCAACTGCTTCACCATCGCCCCCATCGGCGAGCACACCAGCCGCACGTACGACCCCCGCACGCCCGCCTCGTGCAGCGACCGCGCCATCGTCGTCGAGTGGTCCCACTGCTTGCGCATGTGCTCGGCGAACGTCGCAAACGAGTCGTGCCGCATCACCCCGGCCAGGCGCGCCGTCCGCTTCCCCGGCAGCATCCGCAGCGAATCGTGCGGATCAAACCCGCCCCACGCCGCGGCCCCGCGCCGCACCAGCCGCACCCGCCACTCCGGCTGCCACACGTGCTTGAGCGAACGCCCCCTGTAGTAGATGCGCCGATTGACCTCGAACCCGTCCGCCGGGTACCCCGACACTCCGTGGCGGGGTCTTTGCGCATCCCCCGACCCACCGATCGCCCCCCGGATGCTCGCCACCAACTCCGGCTCCAGACTCTCATCGCTGTCGATGCACAGCACCCACTCCCGCGTGCACTGCTCCATCGCGAACTGCTTGGTCTTCACATGCCCCATCCACGCCGACTTCACCACCCGCGCCCCCGCCGCCTCCAGCATCCCGATCGTCCCATCCGCCGATCCCGAGTCCACCGCCACGATCTCCCCCGCCCCCCCCACCACTCCCCGCACCGATTCCAGCGTCCGCCCCATCCTCGCCGCGTTGTCCTTGCAGACGATCGAGACCGAGAGATTGTCCAGCGGCGTCTCAGGCATGAGCGGTCAGGATACCGCCAATCCGCTCACCACAGAGGCACAGAGACCCAGAGAACAACCGCCGATCGATGGCCCGTTCCATCGCCAGACCACATCGCCCGCCCCTCCGTCTTCTCTGTGCCTCTGTGTCTCTGTGGTGAATCCCTCACTTCCCCGCAGGCTTCGGCTTGGGCTTCAAAAGATCCCCCAGCACATCCCCGATGATCTTCCCCGGCTCCTTGATCACCCTCTCCCCCAGTTCCTTCACCAATAGCCCCAGGTCCGGCGTCGTCGAGTAGTTGTCCAGCGGCCCCCTGGTCACGAACGGCACCGACGCCTCCTGCAGCAACCCACGCAGCTGCGCCGGGACCTGCTCCATCAGGCTCCCCAGCGCCTTCTCCGTCAGCGCCCCCGCCGGCGCATACGTCACCACATCGATCTGCCGCCGCACCAGGTCCACCGTGCCGCGCGTCTCCACCGAGAACTGCCCCGCCGGCAGCCTGAACCGCTCGTACGTCAGCACCCCGTGGTCCGCGTGAACCTTGAACGGCTCGATCCGCTGCCCCAGCGCCCCCTCCGTCTTCCCGCCGAACGCCTTGATCAGGTCCCCGAAGATGCTCTTGGTCGTGAACCGCGCCACGCCCGGGTCGATCGTCAGGTCGCCGTTCAACTTCGTCAGGTCCCCGTCCACCGGCACCGTGAACCCCTTCGCCTCCCCGGTGCCGGGATTGTCCCCCGCCCTCTTCTCGATCGTCTCCACCACCGGCAGCGCGCCCGCGAGCATCCTCACCAGCTCCGGCGAGATCATCGTCAGCCGCGCGTTGATCGGCCCCGTCTGCACAAACGCGCCGTCCCGGATATCCCCGTTGATCTCCGCGCTCGCCCGCGGGCTGCCCACCGTCACCCGCAGCTCGCCCGAGGCCTTCCGCATGTCGCCCCCGCCCATCGACACGTTCGTTCCCGTCGCCCGCACATCCACCGTCGGCCCCAGCAGCTCCGAGAGCACGCCCTTCTGGTGCGCCAGCGAGTCGATCACCGCCGTCGGGAACGCCGCCAGATCCGCGTCCAGGTTCACCACCGCGGCGCTGGTCGTCAGCACGCCGCGTGCATCCGCCAGGTTCGCCACCCGCACCGTCGCCCCGGTCCTGGGTACCGCCACGCTCCGCGTGGCGTCGGCCCCGATCCCATCCGCGCCCGTCACCTTCTCGATCCCCAGCACCGCCACGATCTCCCCGAACGACCCGCCGCCGCCCGGCGCGTGCGACACCCTCGCCGTGATCCCCTCCATCGCCACCGCCGTCGGCGCTTCGGCGCCGCGCACCACCTCCAGTCCCACCTTCGGTACGCTCACCGACGCCTCCACCTCGAACACGCCCGGCTTGAGCGGCCCGCCCACCACCTGCCCATCCCGCGTCACACTCGCCGCCATCGCGAACTTCGAGATCGACACCGTCACCGGCGAGACCGTCGCCACCCTCACGCTCGACGCCGCGCCCGGCGGCGCGGCGGGAGCCGGCGCCTCGCCCGTCAACTTCCGCACCACCCCGCCCAGCCCCGAGGACCCCGGCGCCGGGGCGGGCGCGGCCGCCGCCGGAACCGGCGCAAACAGCGTCTTGTTCAGAAACACCGCGTCCGGCGTCCACGTGACCACCGCCGGCTTGGTCAGCGCGATCTTCTCCGCGCTCTGGAACAGATCGATCTTCGCGTCGCTCACCCGCGGCGCCGTGAGCGCGATCGCGATCGCCTGCCCGCCCGTCTGCGGCTGCACGCGAAGCGTCGCCTCCGCCGTGTTTCCCAGCCCGCCCGTGAGCACGCCCGGCTTGCCGATCAGGTTCTCCACCACCGCCGTATCGATCGACGCGAGTTTCACACTCGCATCCGGCGTCGAGCCATCCATGCCCGCCGTCACCGTTCCCGACACATCCGCGATCGTCGCCGCCTTCTCCCCGCCGCCCGCGCTCCGCTGCGCCAGTGCCGAAAACACCGCGTTCATGCGCTTGCTCGCTCCACCCGGCGCAAGGCCGGAGAGCGGAGCCTTCACATCCATCTTCATCCCGCTCACCCGCACACCCGTCGTCTTGGCTGCGCCGCTCGCATCCTCGCCAATGGGCACATTGTCGATCGCAATGTCGTTGTCCGTCGCCAGCGCGATCGTCGCGTCCGATGCACCTGCAAAGTCCGGCTCGAACGTCCCGGCCTTCAGCGGCACCGTGATCGCCCCGCCCGACTTCACGCTCAGCGTGAACGCCTTCGCCAGCGACATGGGTACCCCGCCACTCCGTGGCGGGTTCTTCGCGCCGCCCGAACTCGCCAGCACCGGATTCACAATCCTCGGATCCATCCCCACGGCCGCGCTCAGCGTGGACACCGCCACATCCTTCTCCGTCATCTTCGCCGCCATATCCGCCGCCAGCCCGCCATTGGCCGTCGTCACCTTCACCGTCATCGCCTGCGCGTTCCCCTCCGGCTTGGTCGTCATCGCCACGCTCGCCGTCGCACCGATCGACTCGCGCAGCGCGCGGTACACCTGCGTCACCACATCGTCCCCGCTGAGCGCCGTCGTCCCCACCATCGCCGCGCTCGGCACCAGATTCGCCACACTGCGCGGCACGTTCCGCGCCTCGAGCATCCCCGTCGGCTTGAGCGCGATCACCCGCGCCGCGCCCCCGGCGCTCGCCGGCATCTTCCCGCCCTTGATTCCATCCAGCGTGAACTGCCCAACAACCTCGAACGGGCTCCCGGCATGGCTCATCGCCGCGTTCACATCCGCCCGCGGCGGGTTCGCCCCATCGAGTCGGACGTTCACGGTCGCCCTGCCCACCTGCACCGGAGGCTCCGACGACGACGCCCCCGCACCGTTCCCCGCCTGCATCGCCGGCTTCACGCCCAGCGACGACACTTCCATTCCGATCGCCGCCTTCACCGCCGCCAGCGCCTCCGCCCCACTCAACTTGTCCATCGGCGCGGACAGGTCCTTCACCGTCACCACCACGCCGCCTGTGCCCGTCACCTCCAGCGCGCTCGGCGCCCCGGGCTTGCTCATCATCCGCTGCATGAGCGGCACCGCCGTCCCCATCGTCAGCCTCAGCCCCTCGCCCGTCGTCGACACCACGCCCCCCGCCGACCGCACCGTCCCATCCACTTTCAGGTTCTGCGAATCCACCATCACCGTCGCGTCGATCGGGGGCGAGGCCCCGGGCTTGGACGAATCAAACCCCTTCACGTCCACCTTGGCGTTGACGCTCAGATCGAGCGTCGGCCCCACATCCTGCCGCAGGTCCAGCGCCAGCCCCGTCCCCGCCACCACCGGCTGGAGCAACGCTGCGCTCATCCCGCGCACCTTGACCTCAGCATTCACATCATCCGCGATCCCGCCCCCCCCTACCTTGTTGAGCGCGCGCAGTTTCCCCTGCGCATCCAGCAACCCCGTCGCCGACGCCGTCACGCTCAGTTCCCCCGCCGGCGACCCATCGATCGTCGCCCGCGTCCCGCCCGTCACGCTCAGCGGCTGGGCCAGGTCCGCCGCCGACACCACCAGATCAACCGGCTGCACCGCAAACGCCTTCCACTCTGCGTTCGCCGCGGCGTCCGCGGCCGGCGCGTTCATCGCCACCTTCCCGCTCATCGCATCCACGTGCACCTTGAGCACCAGCCCGGCCCCACGGAAGTCCGCCGCGGCCATCGCCCCGCCCCCCCCACTCCCACTCGTCCCATCCAGCAATCCCTGCGGCAGCGGCCACCGCAACTTCTCGATCGTGATCTCCAGCCCCGGCGCTTTGTCCAGTTTCACCTGCGCCCCGGCCCGCTGGAGCGCATCCCTCAGCGCGGGCATCGACGCCAGAAACTCGGTCGATCTGACCGAGATCGTCCCAGGGTGGATCGACGCGCTCGTTGTTCCAGACAGCGGAGCCACGCTCGTGAGCACCCCGTCCTTCAGCCCAAGCGCAAGGTTCGCGTTCGCCCCGGGCGCGACCAGCAGCACATCCGCCCGCGCCGCGCTCGGCGTGCCGTTGGCCTCCACTCGAATATCCGCCCGCGTACCCATCGCCCCCACCATCGCCCCGCCCTGCCTGGCCACGGCATCCACGATCCCCACCGGCGCGCCCACCACATCCAGCAGGCACTTGAACGAATCGATCCCGCCCCTGGCCCCGGGCTTCACGCTCACATCCGCCTCCACCGTCATCGGGCCGTTCTCCGATCCCGGGCCCACCGGCGTTCCCGAGAAGTTCCCCTTGGCCGCGATCGACGCGGGGCTCTTCGCGTAGTCCACGCTCACCGTCCCCTTGAGCCCCTTCACGCCCTGCTCCGGCCCCATCACGCCCTTGGCGTCCTTGTCCTTCACCGTCGCGTCCAGCCTCGTGATCGTCAGCGAGCCCTTCACGCTCTCGAGACCGCCTCCACCCGCGCCCGACGAACCCGCCGGCTTCGCATCCGATTTCGCCCCCGCCGCGCTCCCACCCGCTACGCGCGGCTCAAGCGCCCGTTGCAGGTTCGTCACACCCGTCGCCCCATCCCGCACCAGGTCCAGCACCCCCGACATCTCGGTCTCGCCCACATCCAGGTTCTTCGCGCTCCACCACCGCTCGCTCACCACCCGCCAGAGCGTCGCCGCCGACTTCACGCTCACCGTCGCGCACGTCTTCCCCTCGGGATCCAGGATCGACAGACCCTCCACCTCCGTCGGGCTGAACCACCCGAGCCGGATCGCCCCAACCTTTACCGAGCCCTTGATGCTCTGGCTCGCCGCGCTCTCGATCTTCCCCGGCGCAACGCTCGACGCGATCGTCGGCGCGAGCACGACCAGAATCGCCATGATCACGATCAGCCCTCCAAGGCCCAGCAGCACGATCCGCCTCTTCCCGCCCCGGCGCGCCGGTCGCGTCCCGGGATTCCCCGACGACGTGTCAGGACTGAGCCGCTCCGCTCGCGTTTGGTTGTGGGTATTCATGTTGTTTCTGCCCCCGGAATGCCCCGCCCCGGGATATCCATCGCATTCACTCTATCGCCGCCGCGCCCCCGCGTCCCCCCTACGCGACATTGCCCGCCAAACCACGAAAGGCCCGCTCTCCCGCGCACCCCGATCCAGCGACCCCGGTGCACGAAAAACCCAAAAAGAAAACGGAGCACGCGAACTCTCGCGCGCTCCGGTGATTCTTCGTCCGCTCCCGGCGGGCCCGGCCCGGGGATTCACTCCTCGCCGGCCTTGCCCAGCTGCCACTCCTCGATCTCGATGGGCGCCTGCCGACCGAAGATCGTCACCAGCACGCGCACCAGGCCCTTCTCGGGCAGCAGCTCGTCCACCGTCCCCTCGTACCCCTGGAACGGGCCTTCCTTGATCGTGACGGGCTCGCCCTTCTGGAACACCAGCTTGATCGTCGGCTGGTCCTCCGGCTTGCGCGAGTCGATGAGCATCTTCTCGATCTCGTGCTCCTTCATCGGCGTCGGCCGACCGGCCGTGCCCACGAAATCGCCCACGCCCGTGGTCTCCTTGATCAGGAAGAACACATCCTGCGGGATGCGCCCGTCGGGCTCGAGCTGCATCTCCACGAAGACATACCCGGGGTACAACTTGCTCTCGACGATCCGCTGCTTGCCCCCCTTGATGGTCTTGGTCTTCTCCGTCGGCACGAGGATGCGCCCGACCAGGTGCTCCATCTTCTCGATCTGCACCTTGCGCAGCAGGGTCTCGCGCACCGAGTTCTCCTTGTTGCTCGCCACTCTCAGCACGAACCAGTCCATCGTCCCCCGACGCATCGGCTCGTCCGCGGCGATCACGCCCGCCCGCTCGGACTCGGGCGCGCCGGGCTTCGTGGCGGCGGTGGTCGCCGCGCTCGCGGGAGTGACCGGGGGCTGTTCGCTGTTCGTCGTGGTGGTGTCCGTCGACATGATGCTGACTCCAGAAAGACCGTCCGACCTTCACGCCCCGCCCCCGTTCTTGCTTACCCGCCAACTCATCCTGCGTTCCCCATCCCCTCCTGCGTTCCCCATCTCCCGCGGGTTCGCCCGCTCGATCCGATTGTGACAACCGGGCCTCGCGGCCCGGTGGGAAACCATCCAAACCAGTCCCCACGCGCCGCCGCGTCGAGTGTCCACCCCCCTTCCCTCCGCATCCCCCGCCCCGCAAGCCCTCGCCCGCTCAGCCCTTCTTGTTCTGGTCCGGCGGCGTGAGCACCTGGATCTTCGTGAAGAACCACTGGAAGGCGATGTCCACCACGAACAGGCTCCCCGCCATCGTCACCGACGCCAGGATCACCACCACCGTTGACATGCGGATATCCCGCGCCGTGGACCAGTTCACCTTCTTCATCTCCCCGTCCGTCGCGATCAGGAACTCCACGAACCGCCTGTGCATCGCCGTCATGTAGTACGCCAGAATCGCCCCCAGCAGCAGCACCACCGCCGCCGCCACGCCCTGGAGCAGGAACGGGTCCACCGCCGTCTCCCCCGTCGGCGTCCCGGAGATCGTCGCGTCCACCGTGCCCACCCTCACCATCCCCGTCAGGCTCGCGTCGGCGATCCCCGCCTCCACCTTCACCGCCTTCACCCGCAGTTCCTTCGCCCCCGCGTTGTACGAGTCCACGCTCGCCGTGCCGATCGCCCTCGACGCCGCCCCCTCCGTCCCCTTGCTCATCAGCGTCACCGTGTCGCCCGCGTCCGGCTGCGTCGCCAGACCCTTGTCCAGCCGCAGCACCCACACGCTGCGCGGCAGCTTCTCCGCCACCAGCCGCATCTGCCCGAACACCCACGCCGACGCCGCGAACGTCAGCACCGCCACCAGCGTCGCCGTCATCACCCGAACCCAGTACCCCTGTCCCTGCTTGTAGATGCCGATGGCCATATATGAGTCCTGAGTGCCGAGTGCCGAGTCCCGAGTGCCGGGCCGCGTCGCCGGGCCCTCTCGGCACTCGGCACGCGGCTCTCCGCACTCACACGAAGCACGGCGGGAGGGACTTGAACCCGCAACCTGCGGATTTGGAATCCGCTGCTCTACCAGTTGAGCTACCGCCGTACGAATACCCACCCGCAGCAATCCGTGGATTCTATGAGTCCTACTTCCGCTTCATCTTGTGCAGCGTGTGCCTGCGAAGGCGCGGCGAGAACTTCTTGAAGCCCGCCTTGAGCTTCTCGTCGATGCCGCCCTTGGTCCGGATCTCCGTGCGATAGTTCAGATCGCCCGTCTCCGTGCACTGCAGCCACACGTACTCGCGGCTGGGGGTTCCGCCCTTCTTCGCCATTTGACACCTGCCTTAGAGAGCCCCGAGCGCAAGCTCGGGATCATTGCCTTTTCTGAATCCGACTTCGTCAAGCCGGCCCGCCGGATATCCACCGGCGGGCCGGAGAGGTTCTTCAAGTCTGTGGCCCGATCCCTGTGCCCCGTGGCATCGAGATCAGTCCAGAATCGCCGTCACCGTGCCCGAGCCGATCGTGCGCCCGCCCTCGCGGACGGCGAAGCGAAGCCCGGTCTCCATCGCCACCGGCTTGTCGCCCAGGTCCACCTCGACCTCGATGTTGTCGCCCGGCATGCACATCTCGGCCCCGCCGAGGAGCTTGATGCTCCCCGTCACGTCCGTCGTGCGGAAGTAGAACTGCGGGCGGTAGTTGGAGAAGAACGGCGTGTGCCGCCCGCCCTCCTCCTTGGTCAGCACGTACACCTGGCCCTTGAACTTCGCGTGCGGCTTGATCGAGTTGGGCTTGCAGATGACCTGCCCGCGCTCGATGTCGTCCTTCTCGATGCCACGCAGCAGCACGCCGACGTTGTCGCCGGCCTCGCCGCTGTCGAGGGTCTTCTGGAACATCTCCACGCCCGTGATCGTGGACGTCTTGTTCGGACGCAGACCGACGATCTCGCACGCGTCGCCGACCTTCACGATGCCGCGCTCGATACGCCCCGTCGCCACCGTGCCGCGGCCCTTGATCGAGAACACGTCCTCGACGCTCATCAAGAAGGGCTTGTCCTTCTCGCGGGTCGGCTCGGGAATGAACGTATCGATCGCCTCGAACAGGTCGTCGATCGGCTTGCAGATCTTGTCGTCCTTCGGGTTCTCCAGCGCGGCCTTGGACTGCCCGCGGATGATCGGGGTCTTGTCCCCCGGGAACGAGTACTTGTTGAGCAGCTCGCGTACTTCCATCTCGACCAGGTCGAGAAGCTCGGGATCGTCCACCAGGTCCACCTTGTTCAGGAAGACGACGATGTGCGGCACACCGACCTGGCGGGCCAGCAGCACGTGCTCGCGCGTCTGCGGCATCGGGCCGTCCGCGGCCGAGACGACGAGGATCGCCCCGTCCATCTGCGCGGCCCCGGTGATCATGTTCTTCACGAAGTCGGCGTGGCCCGGGCAGTCCACGTGGGCATAGTGCCGGTTCTTCGTCTCGTACTCCGTGTGCGAGGACGCGATCGTCACCGTCTTGTTGGCGTCACGGACCGTGCCGCCCTTGGTGATCTCCGCGTACGACTTGATGATCCCGCCGAACACCGCCGCCGAACGCGCCGAAAGCGCGGCCGTCAGGGTGCTCTTGCCGTGATCGATGTGACCGATCGTCCCGACGTTGACGTGCGGCTTGGTACGAGTGAATACGCCCTTGGCCATTGGACCGAACCTCCTCAATGCGCCGCGTCAGCGGCCTGGTGACTAGTGCTCTGCTCGAAAACTGCCTGTCGCTTGCAAAGTCTCTTGACAACCGCGGGCGCGAATCATTCGCGCCCGCATCCTTGCTTCCCAAACTGCTCCCGGCGTCGTCCCGGCGACCGTCCCTCAAAGGGAATCGTCCGCCGAAGCCCCGACCTCGGGGCCGGGATCATTGACCGCGCACCGGCAAAAGCCAAATCCGCATCGCCTTTACGAGCCCCCCGTGCACGCGGGGGGCCGCTCCCTCTCCCAAATACCGCCCAACACACCAAAACAGGGGTGCAAACCCCAAACACAGCGGCATCCAGAAAAGTCCCGGCGAGGCTCCAGGCCGCGATCCCATCCAGGATGGGGACCGCCGCCGCCAACACCGAAAAAGCCGCTAGAGGGATTTGAACCCTCGACCTCACCCTTACCAAGGGTGCGCTCTACCCCTGAGCTACAGCGGCATGGGCCCATCGAACCTCGGGCCGAACCAATCGTCTGCGGGTCGTATCGACCGGAATCGGTGCGCACTCCATGCCACCGAGTTGAGCAGCCATGATAGGGCCGCCCCCCACCCGGTCAACGCTCGCCCTTCTTCCGCCGGCCGGCTTGCACACCCCGGCATTCGCGGTCACACTACACCCGTCGCGTTCCATTCGGTCCAAGCCCCCAATCCGCGGAGGTTTCCATGAACCGCTCCGGCCTCGCCATCGGTCTCGTGGCCTCGCTGGCCCTCGCCTCCGCCGCGTCCGCACAGGCCCTCTCCACACTCTACAACTACTGGCACCCCGCCCGCGAGGACAACCTCGCCTCCGCACTCCCCACCTATCTCACCACCCCACCCGTCGGATACTCCCTCGCCGGCGTCGTCGGCTCCGTCTTCTACCCGAGTCCCCCCGCCGGCTTCGTCGGCCTCAAGCAACTCCACCGCTGGTACAGCGGCTCGCGCGCCGACCACTTCACCACATCCTCCTCCGGCTGGCAGGGCTCCTCCGGCCAGACCCGCTCCCCCGACTACACCTGGGTCACCACCGAAGGGTGGCTTTTCCCCTCCCCCATCGCCGGCACCCGCGCCCTCTCCCTCCTCTACAGCCCCTCGCGCGCCGACAACTACCTCACCTCCGACCTCTACGAGACCGTCTACCTCAACACCGGCCCCGACTATTCCTCCGGCGGCACCCAGGGCTACGTCGTCAACAACGTCCTCGGCGCCACCAACTACATCACCGCCTTCGACCACGGCACGCTCTTCGGCGGCTCCGGCGCATGGGGCAGCAAGAAACTCCTCGTCCTCGCCATCCAGTACTCCGACTTCCCCAGCCGCCACACCAACGCCCAGATCACCTCCCTCTTCTTCGGCCCCTCCTTCCCCAACGTCAACGGCTTCTTCGCCGCCGCCAGCGCGGGCAACTGGCAATGGACCAATGCCGGCGTCCTCGGCCCATACACCGTCGCCGACGAGGTCGAGACCGCCGGCGACGAGTCCAAGTGGCGCGACTGCTGGGACTCCACCTACGCCCCGCTCCTCTACGTCTTCCTCAAGTCCTCCAACCAGACCAACGTCCTCTGGAACTCCAACGGCGGCGGCCCCGGCTCCTCCGTCGCCGCCGGCAGCCTCGGCGTCGATTCCTGGGAGACCCTCCAACTCGTGGACATCAACGGCGGCTCCCTCGTCTCCGACGACTTCATCACCTTCAAGTCCCTCAACCGCTACTACTGGCGAACCTCCGGAACCAGCGTCCTGGGCGACTCCATCGCCTACGGCACCACCGCCGCGCAGTTCTCCGCCATCAAGGTCTCCGGCTCCGCCGGAACCACCATCAACTCCGGCGACGCCTTCCGCCTCAAGTCCCGCTCCACCGGCATGTACCTCCGCTCCGTCGGCGGCGGCGGCGGCGCCGTCCTCGCCGACCTGGCCGTCCCCGACGCCACCGCCACCTTCTACATCTTCAAGAACGCCCCCTCCGTCGCCCACCAGGTCCGCGAGGGCCTCCGCCTCGCCGCCGCAAACGGCTTCAACTTCAACTCCCTCGACACCAACAACGACGGCACCATCTCCGGCTCCGAACTCCAGATCTACCAGATCGGCTCCGGCCCCGCCGACCCCCCCGGCGCCCCCGCCGCCGTGGACGGCGCGGCCAGCCGCAACATGAGCGCCTACTCGCCCCCCGGCTCCTCCAAGACCATCAACACCGGCCTCACCGCCAGCGGCGGCGAGGACCAGTCCCTCATGACCATCTGCCACGAACTCACCCACTGCCTCGGCGCCATCTACGAGATGTACGGCGCCTACGGCATGAACCAGGACCTCGCCACCATGGGCGCCACCATCTACAACCGCATCGACGACCGGCGCACCTACCTCCACGACCCCTGGACCCGCATGCGCTTCGGCTGGATCTACCCGCGCATCTTCTCCCTCGCCGACACCGGCGGCGTCGCCACCCTCCAGGTCTTCGACTCCTCCCCGGACAACATCAACAAGCGCCCCATCCTGCTCTTCGATCCCCTCCGCTTCAACACCGCCACCGGACAGGGCGAGTACTTCCTCGTCGAGTACCGCAACCCCAACACCTCCGCGACCAGCTACGACACCAACGCCGCCTCCCAGGGCGTGGCCGTCTGGCAGTGCGCCACCGGCTCCGGCGGCGCCAACTACGCCATCACCGCCGCCGCCGGCGCCTGCTGCAACAGCGCGGGAACCAACTGCTTCACCATCCCGCAATGGGGCTGCACCGGCACCAACGTCTTCCGGGGCCCCGGAACCGTCTGCGGACCCTCCAACTCCTGTCTCGCCACGCCCCCCGTCCAGCTCATCGACGGTAGCATCAACTACCAGGGCGCTCCCGACGGCCGCCGCGGCTGGGGCGCGCTGTGGAACTCCACCAACACTCCCGCCTCCGGCTTCGTCCCCACCTATCTCAACGGCTCGCCCGCGCCGTTCCATCTCTACGTCGGCCCCACCTCCACCTCCTCCACATCCGTGGACGTGCAGTGGTGCTACGACACCGCCCTCCCGCCCCGCGTGGACTCCGTCTCCAGGCTCATCGCCCGGCGCTCGTCCCGCATCGACATCACCGGCCAACTCGGCGTCAAGACCTACGCCGTCGCCATCCTCCCCCAGTTCTCCGGGCCCGTGCGCACCACCCTGGCCCGTTCCAACGTCACCCCGTTCTCCTGCTCCGCCACCATCCCCACCTCCGCCCCCACCGGCATCTGGCGCCTCGTCGCCAGCCAGACCCCCTGGGACTCCAACCAGATCGAGATCCGCGTCTCCCCACGCTCCGACTGGAATGAGAGCGGCACCCTCACCGTCCAGGACATCTTCGACTTCATCAACGACTGGCTCGCCGGAAACGGCGACTACAACCAGTTCGGCGGCCTCTCCGTCCAGGACATCTTCGATTTCATCAACGACTGGCTCGCCGGAAACTGACCCG
>OEIU01001392.1_pt1 | contig 15826 bp, 15 predicted proteins | sample 1539221 | NCBI WGS metagenome assembly OEIU01 (sample SAMN03792071, study PRJEB22550) | activated sludge metagenome | feature: wastewater treatment plant; material: activated sludge; isolation source: Wastewater treatment plant of a petroleum refinery complex | place: Argentina: Zarate | collected...
CTCATGCGTCTTCTCCCTTGAAGAATTATTGGTGCGGCTCTCGAATTGGCCGCTGGCGCAAAGATGAACACGCAATGATTTATTGCGCTATTGGTCCTTAGTGCAAAATAAATAATTGAATTCAGACGAGAATTAGTTTTATTCACGTAATCAAATAGGTGATTGATCCGGGAATGCCATGGACGATCGGCAATAATCCCGGAACTTATCCCAATTCAGCGGGCTCATGCGACGTTTGCAACGATTTGCAGCGAGTCTTTGGCGCCATCGATCCCGTTGCGATCTGCGTCAGACGCGAATTTGAGAGGCCCGCCGAACAAGGGGTATACTCGGCGACACCTGCCGCTTGGAAATATGACCGTGTTTAATGGGAATTAATGCCGTGCAATATTGCAAAGACTTGGCAATAACCGCGCGGCAGGCGAAATCGATTGTGGTTCGATTTTATTTAGGCAATCCCGCACGCCGCGCTCCACTTTTTCAGTGGCTTCCCGTCAGCCATGCCCCGGCAACTGAGGTATATGCTTCAGAGCGATACGCATGAGTTCTGGAAGGCTTCGCGCGCCAAGTTTGCCTTTGATCAGCGAACAGGTATTGGCGACCGTCTTGTAGCTCAAGTTCAATTCCTGTGCGATCTGGCTGTAAGGCTTGCCCTCCGAGAGCATTTGCAGAACCTGTACCTCGCGCAACGTAAGGCTCTTGTAGGGGCTCGAAGACGATTTGGCCTCACTGAATACGACCTCGGACGCGACCTCGTGGCTGAGGTAGGAATGTCCCTGGCGGACGCGGTGGAACGCCGAAAGGAACTCCTCTGAGGGCGCGTCCTTCAGGACGTAACCGGTCGCCCCGAGATCGAGCACGCGGCGGATGATCATGGGGTCGCGGTGCATGCTGAGAACGAGGATCGGGGTCGCCCGGTCGTGAAGCCGCAGCCGCCTGACAAACGACACACCGCCAAGCATGACCGACCGGAATGAGAGATCGACGATCACGAGATCCGGGCGGTGGGCGCGATACTGCCGAAAGCCGTCCGTCAACGTTGATGCCTGGATTACGCGGGCAAGCGCCGCGTCCTCGAGGACACGTGCACAGCCCTGAAGGACAAAAGGATGGTCGTCGATGATCAAGACCAGAGGGTTGCCTTGTGGTTTTGGGTTGAACGTTGTCATAACGCGCATCAGGCCTCTTGACGGATTGGTATTGAGATCGTGAGAACAGTGCCGCCGTCCTCTCCAGACGCTACTGTGAGCGAGCCGGCCAACGACCTCACGCGCTCGCGCATCATGGATAGTCCGAACCCTAGAGGGGTCTCTGGGACATAGCCCGACCCGTTGTCTGATATTCTCAGACGCAGAGCATCGCCATCCGTGCCATCGAGACTGATCACCACGAGTGTCGCCTTCCCGTGGCGCAAGGCATTCGTGAGGCCTTCCTGGATACAGCGATAAAGCGTGAGGTCGACCAATTCGCCGAAACTGCGGGGTAGCCCCACCAAATGCCGGTCGAAGCAAACATCCGGATTTGCGCGGGCAAAGCTCGTAATGAGGTCCGCGACCAGTTCCTCCAGCGACACCCGGCCCAGCGCGTAGGGACGCAGGCGCGACAGTATGGAACGGTTCATGGTCTTCAGCGTCTCGCTGATCGTTGCAATCTCCCGGGCCGCAGCCAGGATGGCGCTGGCTTGAGGCTCAGGGACAGTTTGCGCCTGATGCTTGATCGAACATGTGTTGGCGATCAACCCGAACAGGCACGGGCCAACCTCGTCATGCAGATTGGCGGCGATCTCGCGGCGTTCCTTCTCCTGGACGGAGATCAGTTGCCGATAGAGCTGAGAGTTGTCGGCCCTGGCTTTCTGGAGTGCGCTTGCAAGCGTGTTGAAGTTCTCGGCAATCGGCGACAATTCACGGATCGCGAGACTGGGCAGGCGGACATCGTAGTGTCCGTCTTCGAGCTCGCGAATGCCGTGCGCGAAGCTCAAAAGGGGGTTGAGGATATACCCCACGATGACGTAGAGGCCGATCATCGTGAGAACGAGGCCTGCCAGCCACCACACGGCGAGCTTGCTCAAGAGTATCCAGGATTCTGAAACCTCGTCATCGGGTTTGGCGGTAAGGTATACGGTCGCGATCGTCTGGCCGGCGTGAACGACGTCGACGTTGAGAACTTCGATCGCAGGTTGAACGAGTGAAATAAACCACTGCGGCGCTGCGGCCTCGTTGTCTTCGCGTCCGGACGCAGCATCTTGATCGCCCGGCGTCAGAGAAATGGCTGGTCCGTCTTTTGGCACAAGGCGAGCAGAAACGTGGCGCGCCCCCGCAAGCTCACGGCGCAACTTGACGGCGATCTGGTCCAGATCCTGTTCGCCCTGCAGTTTGGCGAACTGCGTGTTCACGTACTGTTGCCAAAGGCCGACGTAGGCCTCTGTCTCAACCTTGGTTCGCGTGCGCGCGTCAAGCACGCCGATGAAGACCGCAGTGATGCCGATGATCAGAAAGGTTACGAAAACGGCAAGCAGGATTTGCCAGCGGATGGGTATACGGTGCCACCATGATGAAACGTACAGGCGGTCCAAGGGGCCTTCGGCTTGCCTCAGCGTGTCTACGGGCGTGGTAATATTCGTCATCTCGGACGATCTTGGGCCATGGCGGGCGTTGCGGCCAGAATGCATGCGAAGATGAGATCACACTGGTCGTAACTCCTCTCTAACGAACCAAGTCGTCCCTCCGCAACAAAGATAAGTTCCCGATCCAATTGGGAAATATGGTATTCGAGCTACGTTTGAAAACTAAACCTCAGCAGATGGGTCATCTGAACTTTGCGCCCCTCGCAGCTTTTACCCACATTTTGGAAGTTTCGGCAGCGACATCTCAGCTCGATCGTCGCAGCGCACCGGCAGTCCACAATCGGCGCCGTCTCTGGCGCTCCGCGCACGCGCATGACAATTGACGGCGCCCCATAGCGGTATGGTCGCTCGCGGGGCTTGTGATCCTCTATGGGCGCATACATGTCTCGCCGCGGCTTCTGCAAGCCTCAACATGGGTTGGATATACCGAGAACGGATGGGAGGGGAGCAGCCGTGCGCTTACCCCCCGAGGGGTTCAGCGATCCCTTTGGCAATCGCTTCGATGTCCTATCGCCGGTTATTTCCGGCAAATGATCGATCGCGATGCGCATCATTTCAGGAAGGGATTTGACGCCAAGCTTCGACTTGATCTGCGTGCACGTATTGGTGATCACCCGCGTGGCGAGCTGCTCGCAGCCATTGTAGGTGTAGGTGCCGAGCAGGTTGGTCGCTGAGCGACCGAGGGCTGCACAATCGTGGCGCCGTTGCAGACGCCGGCGAGGTTGCGGTTGTAGCCTGCGTGAAGCTATTTCCAGTTCGACAGTTCCGTTGGATTTACTCGCTGATTGTTCAAGCGGTTTGCGAAACAGATTTGCTAAGGTCGTCTACACCAATCTCGATACTCGCGGGATATTGTTGATCTAACTGGCTCCATAAAAAAGGATGCTTGGAACTCATCAGCGGTTCCCCCAACGGGGCCAATCACTACTACGGCCGCTTTCGAGGGAGCTGCGGCCCAGCGAACCGTTGCAGAACGCCTCTGACACCGCGCGCAAGGCGATCGGGCCAACGTTAATCTGTGGAAAATTTCAGTGTAGGAACTTTCCCGCTCCACTTCCAGCACACCGGGCGCAATAATGATTCATGCGGTTGGAATATGCAGCTAGGGGCGTGGCGAGTGCATACCGCGCGCGTTTACGGATGGCACGTATAGGCCGGACGCCAAGAGGCCATTGGCTCTGGACGAAGAAGGAAGACGAACTCGTCCGCGAGCTCTATCCCGATTACGACGCCTTACAAAAGGCTCTGAGACGACGGACTTATTACGCTCTGAGAGCCAGGGCCCGTACGCTCGATGTCGTCAAGCGACGACATACATGGCTTGGTGCTGAAATCTCTCGTCTGCGGCGCATGTATCCAAAAGCAGCTCGACACGAACTCATGGTCTTCTTTCCCGACGTTTCGTGGGAAGCAATCAAAGCCATGGCTCGTCGTGTCGGGGTACGGCGTGAGCGCCGGAAGCTAGTGTCAACCGGACATCCGCTGATCGATCGAATTCGGGATCGAGCCTCTGATTTGAACCTTTCCATGGTCGATCTCGATGCGATGGCGGGCACCAAGAAATACTTTCAGAAAGCTGGTTGGGTAAACGGCAACCTCAACCGCAAAGCAATGCTTCGCGCCATCGAGGCGCTAGGCGGTGAAGTTTCGGTGCAGTGGCAGTGTTAATGCGACGGCCCTGGAAGCCTCACCGTATGCCGAGCGTGCGGGCGTCATGGACTGCGAGCAAACTGGAGTTCCAATGATGGCAGACCTAACCACAGCGAGCGTCGAACGTCCTTTAGATTGAGCGACGCGAGTGGCGATAGGATCGGGGACATAGCCGGAGAATACCACTAGCCGACCTAAGCAAATGCAGCATGATCCGGTGACCGATGACTGTGGTGCCGAGAAAGCGGACCAGCGCCTCGCGGATCAATGCCCGCTCCCGGCTCTGGCGTTCTTGTCCCCTTTGATCTCATGAACAGACACCAGACGTCTGCTCAGGGACTAAAAAATCCGATCTCCCTTGCCCTTGCGTTGGATAGCTGAGCCGCTTTCCGCCATCACCCGCGTCGAAAGAATGATGGCCCGCTGAAGCCGTTCCTCCGCCGCTCGGCTCCGACCTGCTCCAATGGCTCGCCGCAGTCCTCTTCGGCATACGCGCCAGGGCGCCCCGGTGTAGCGCACGATGCATCTCACAACCTTGTCGCGCGGGCTCTTCGACGTCTTGCGGATAAGTAGAAGCCGCCCGCTTTCGCGGGCGGCTTCGAGCAGTGAGTTTGCTGAAGGCGACGGTGCGGGAAGTCGCCGCCTCCACGCGCCCATCAGTAGCGGATCGTCAGCTCTGCCGAGCCGATGTGGGCAACGAAGTCGTCGAGCACATTGGCGTCGTAGTTGAGCTGGAAGGTCTTGGCGGGATCGCCACCACCCGATAGCAACGGTGACAAGGGCGGATGCGAATGATCCAAACAGCAACACCGATTGCAAATCGAAAGTCTTTGTTGGCAACTCCATAAAGCGAATGCAGTCTTTTTGTTCAAACCACCTACACCCCCCACCCCACCGCTTCACCCACAACACCTTGCTAAGCTGGATCGCATACATCGGCTCGCCCTTACGGATGATCGCGCGCGACTCTTCGGAACGGCGTGCAATTACTCACTATCAAACCGAATCTCATGTGGTGTCGATCTGAAATGATGCTTAGGACATCAGTATCAAACTATGATACATAAATATTAGTTCGAGGAGCTTTCTCAATATGATCACAGCCGCTCAATTGCGTGCAGCCAGAGCGCTGCTCGGCATTGACCAGCAGATGTTGGCTGATCTTGCCGGAGTGTCGTTGCCGACCATTCAGCGTATGGAAGCGAGCCAGGGCAATGTTCGCGGCGTCGTCGATACGCTGACCAAGGTCGTCGACGCGTTCAGTCGGGAGGGCGTCGAGCTTATTGCCGACAATGCCCGTAGCGACGGGAGAGGCCGGGGCGTGCGCATGCGCGAGCCCGAGCAAAATCGTTCCAGCAAGCACAAGACACAGGTCAAGGGCCGAAAGAGCTGGCTGAGACAAGGCAAAGGGCCTGACGCTGCCACGAGCAGCGCCGGCGGCCCTCAAAGGAGGACGTGAGGCCGCAATCATGGCTGCAACGCTTGCCATCGGCTGCGTCGGTGCTCTGCTGGGGGTGGCCATACTTGGCGCTACCGTGTCCCAGGTTCGCAACGGCACGCCGATCGTCTACCTGTCGGTCCTGGTCCTCTGTCTCGTCGCTTCGGGCAATGCGCTCGGTGCCTTGCTCTATTCGCAAGGCCCATCGTCCTACGAGCTTCCGCTCGGACTTCCGTGGCTGGGCGCGCACTTCCGCGTCGATCCGCTATCGGCCTTCTTTCTCGCCCTGGCCAATTTCGGCGCGGCAGCAGCAAGCCTATATGCCGTCGGTTACGGCCGCCATGAAGAGTGCCCCGGTCGCGTCCTGCCGTTCTATCCGGCGTTCATTGCGAGCATGAACCTGGTCCTGCTGGCTGACGACGCCTTCACGTTCCTCTTCGCCTGGGAAGTCATGTCGCTTGCGTCCTGGGCGTTGGTGATGGCGCACCATGATGAGCCCGGCAACGCCCGCGCGGGTTTCGTCTACCTTGTGATGGCGGGCTTCGGCACGGCGACGTTGCTGCTCGCCTTCGGACTTCTGGCCGGTACGGGCGGCGACTACTTGTTCACGGCCATTCGGACCGGGCATCACGCGGAAGCCGTCTCCGGCCTCGTACTCGTGCTCGCGATGATAGGCGCAGGCTCGAAAGCCGGTCTGGTGCCGCTGCACGTCTGGCTGCCGCTCGCCCACCCCGCCGCACCGAGCCATGTTTCGGCGCTCATGAGCGGCGTCATGACCAAGGTCGCCATCTACGGTTTCATCCGCATCGGCATGGATCTGCTCAGCGCGCCGCAGTGGTGGTGGGCGGTCGTGGTCCTTATTGTCGGCGCCGTAACGGCGGTGCTTGGCGTCCTGCACGCGTTGATGGAAAACGACATCAAGCGTCTGCTCGCCTACAGCACGATCGAGAACGTCGGCATGGTGTTTGTCGGTCTCGGGCTGACGCTCGCGTTCGCGTCCAACGGATTCGGTGCGGCTGCGGCGCTCGCTCTAACAGCCGCCCTGCTCCATGCCTTCAACCACACGCTCTTCAAGAGCCTGCTCTTCTTTGGCGCGGGCGCCATGCTCGGCTCGACGGGTGAGCGCAACATCGAGCGCATGGGCGGCCTTATCCATCGCATGCCGAGGACGAGCCTCTTCATGTTGGCCGGAGCGGCCGCTATCTCGGCCCTGCCTCCCTTCAACGGCTTCGTATCCGAATGGCTCACGTTTCAGGCGGTGCTGATCAGCCCCCAGCTCCCGCAGTGGGGCCTCAAGTTCTTCGTCCCGGCCGCAGGCGCCATGCTTGCGCTGGCAGCGGCGCTCGCTGCGGCGTGCTTCGTCAGAGCGTACGGTATCGCCTTTCTGGGGCGGCCCCGTTCCGAGGCGGCACGCAATGCGCGCGAGACGGACGACTGGTCGCTCGCCGCCATGGGGGTTCTCGCCGGCCTTTGCCTCCTTGCAGGTCTCGTGCCCGGTCTGCTCATCGACGCTCTGGCACCGGTCACGACGCAGATCGTGTCCGCTAGCATGCCGACACAGAGCTCCGAGCCGTGGCTTTCGATCGTTCCGATCGACGAAAGCCGCAGCTCCTACAACGGACTGCTGGTTTTTGTCTTCATCTGCGTGGCAGCCGGCCTCTCGGCGTTCGCAATCCACAAGCTCGCGGTGCGCTCGCTTCGCCGTGCGCCGGCCTGGGACTGCGGCTACGGGGAGCCGAGCCCGATGACGCAATACACCGGGCTGAGCTTCAGCCAGCCGATCCGGCGCGTCTTCGGCACGACCGTACTCCGCGCCTCTGAGGTGGTCGACATGCCGGCGCCGGGCGACACGCGCCCTGCTGTCTACGAAGCGCGCCTGCACGACGTGGCCTGGGAGGTGCTCTATGCGCCTGTCGGCTGGGGCGTCGACAGGCTCTCGCGCCTTCTCAACAAGGCGCAGTTTCTCACCATCAGGAGCTTCCTGAGCCTCGTGTTCATCGCGCTCATCGTTCTCCTTGTGGGGCTTGCGGTATGGCCGTGATCCTGGATCTCCTGGCTCAAGGCGGCGAGATGCTTCTCGTGCTCGCGCTCGCGCCGTTGCTTACGGGCTTCGTCCGCAAGGTGAAGGCGCGCCTTCTCATGCGCCGTGGGCCGCCGGTGCTGCAGCCCTATCGAGACCTTCTGCGTCTCGTGCGCAAGGATGTCGTCCTTGCCGAAAACGCGTCATGGCTGTTCCGCGTGGCACCGTATCTGATCTTCGCGGCCACTTGGGTCGCGGCAAGCCTCGTACCGACCTTCGCGACCGGGCTCATGTTCAGTTGGTCCGCTGACTTGATTGCAATCACGGCGCTCCTCGGCAGCGCGCGCTTCTTCCTGGCGCTTGCCGGCATGGATGTCGGCACCAGCTTCGGCGGCATCGGCTCGAGCCGGGAGGTCATGTTTGCGACACTGGCGGAACCGGCGATGATCATGATAGTGTTCTCGGTCGCCCTGCTCGCCGGATCGACGCAACTTTCCACGATCTCGAACTTCATGGCGTCATCAGAGGTCGGCCTGCGCGTTTCGCTCGGGCTCGCCCTTGTGGCGCTGATCATCGTCGCCATCGCCGAGAATTCCCGCATCCCGGTGGACAACCCGGCGACACACCTCGAGCTGACCATGGTGCATGAGGCCATGATCCTCGAATACTCGGGGCGGCATCTGGCCGTGATCGAGTTGGCGGCATACTTGAAGCTTCTGCTCTACGTGTCGCTCATTGCCTGTCTCTTTCTGCCGTGGGGGATGGCAGGCACCGTCGACAATGTCCAAGGGCTGGTCGTCGGCACGACGTTCTACGCGGCCAAGCTCGCCGGCTTTGGACTCCTGCTCGCCATCTTCGAAACAGCGATCGCAAAGATGCGCGTCTTCCGGGTCGCCGAGTTCCTGGGCATCGCGCTCATGCTCGGTCTGCTCGCCACGCTGCTATTGTTCATGTCGAGGAGCCTCTAGCGATGGACCAGCGCCTCGTCTTCGACATCGCGCACCTTCTGGCCGGCGGTCTCGTGCTGGTGAGCTTCATGCTGCTCTACCAGGACCGGATGTTCGGGCTTCTGAACATGTTCGCGCTGCATGCCCTGGTCCTGTCTCTCTCCGTTGCCTGGCAGGCGTACATTCAGAACGCGCCGCACCTTTACATCACGGCGGGCATCGCCCTAGCCCTGAAGGCGATCCTGATCCCAGTTCTCCTGCATCGTGTCGTGGTGCGGCTCGATATCCACCGCACCATCGAGACCGTGGGAGGCATCGGCCTCACCATGCTCGCCGGCATCGGCCTGGTCGCGCTCTCGATGGTCGTGATGCTGCACGTGACGGAAGGCGCCGACCGGCTGGCACGAGAGGATCTGGCGCTCGCGCTCTCCGTGGTTCTCCTGGGCTTCCTGATGATGGTCACGCGGCGCAATGCGGTGAGCCAGGTGGTCGGCTTCATGTCGCTCGAGAACGGGCTGATCCTCGCGGCCGCGGGCGCAAAGGGCATGCCGCTCGTCGTCGAGATGAGCGTCGCGTTCTCGGTGCTGGTCGCGTTTCTCGTCATCGGCATCTTCCTGTTCCGCATCCGCGAGCGTTTCGACACCGTAGACATGAACGCTCTCGACCGCTTCCGGGGAGAGCAGTCATGATCCCGATGCCGGATGCGAACGGCCTGACGCTCGTGCTCGCCATTCCAGCGGTATCTGCCGCACTTCTCGCGCTGCTGCCCGGCTACCGCATCACCGCGCGTCTCAACGTGGCGGCGAGCTTCTTTACCCTTGTCGCGGCGCTTTCGTTAGTTTGGAAAAGGCCCGAGCCGGGACTCCTGTTGCACGTCGACGATCTCAACATCGTCTTCGTGGTGTTGAACACCTTCGTCGGCTTCACAACCAGCGCCTTCAGCGCGAGCTACATCCATCACGAGCTCGAGACTGGACGCCTGACGCCGAGCTACCTGCGCTTCTACCACGCCATGTATCAAGCTCTCATGTTCGAGATGAACCTTGCGCTCGTCGCCAACAATCTCGGTCTTATGTGGGTCGGCGTCGAGTTCGCAACATTGACCACTGTGCTCATGGTCGGAATCTACCGCACGCATCAGGCGCTCGAAGCCGCGTGGAAGTACTTCATCCTCGGCAGCGTCGGCATTGCGCTTGCGCTGTTCGGAACCATTCTTCTTTATATGGCCGCGCGTCCTGTCGCCGGTCAGGAAGTCGAGGCTATGGCCTGGACGTCGCTCATGCAGCGCGCGGCCGGCTTCGATCCCGAGCTTCTGAACCTCGCATTCATATTTCTCCTCTTGGGCTACGGAACTAAGGTTGGCCTTGCTCCCATGCATGGCTGGCTGCCCGACGCTCACGCCGAAGGTCCGACTCCCATCTCGGCGGTTCTATCCGGCCTCTTACTCAACGTGGCGCTGCATGCGCTCCTGCGCTTCAAGATGCTGCTCGCCACCAACGGTCAGGCCATCGCGCCAGGACCGCTCTTGGTGATCATGGGGCTCATCTCGCTGTTGTTTGCGGCCCTGATGCTTTACCGGCGGCGGGACATCAAACGTATGTTCGCCTACTCGTCGATCGAGCACATGGGTATCATCGCCTTCGCCTTCGGCATGGGCGGGCCGCTCGCTAACTTCGCCGGCCTCCTTCACATGACGATGCATAGCCTGACGAAGTCGGCGATCTTCTTCTCGGTAGGGCACATCGCGCAGGTGAAGGGCACGCAGGACATGACCGAGATCGGCGGCCTCACGGTGACGCACCCCGTCCTCGGATGGGGTCTTGTCGCCGGCGTGATGGCTATCGCGGGATTGCCGCCGTTCGGCATTTTCATGAGCGAGTTTCTGATCGTCACGTCGACGTTCGCCCGCGAACCACTGCTCGCGATTCTGCTCGTTCTCGGCATTGTGCTTGCGCTCGGCGCGCTGTTTCAGAAGCTCAACGGCATCGCCTTCGGCACCCCGAAAGGCAGCCTTGCGCCGGTCGATGCCTCTTACGTGCCGATGTTCGCCCACTTCATTCTGGTCTTTGTGGCTGGCGTCTTCCTGCCTACCGAGCTCGTGGAGTGGTTCCAGAACGTGGCAAGGCTGCTGGGTTGAGGAGAAAGATACCATGCTGGCCCTCGACGAAGCTATCGGATCCTGTCCCGCGGCCGCACTGCCGCGTCCCTGGCCACGCCTCTCCGTTGGTGCTGGGCTTTGGCGCGATGCGATATCTGAGCTTGCATCCGGACGTTGGACACTTATCGCGCTGTGGGGCGAACCCGATGCGGTTCACATGGCTGTCTTCGAGAATGCTACGAGCAAGCTTGCCATTCTTAGCCATGCCTGTCCGAAAGGCAGATTCCCCTCTGTAGGCCGCACGCACCCGCCGGCCATCCGCCTGGAGCGGGCGATTGCCGATCTCGTGGGGCTTTTCGCGGAGGGTTGCCCGGACACACGCTCTTGGCTCGATCACGGCCACTGGAGCAAGCGCCACCCCCTGTCCGCCAGACCGGCAACGTTTCGAAGCACGGGTGAGCGCTATAGTTTCCTGTCGGCCGACGGGCCTGATTTGCACCAGATCGCGGTCGGTCCCGTGCACGCAGGGATCATCGAGCCTGGTCACTTCCGCTTCACGGCCAGCGGCGAAACAATTGTCCGACTGGAGGAGCGGCTCGGGTACGTGCACAAGGGCATTGAGCAGCTCATGCAGGGCGCCACGGTCGAAAACGCTGCACGCCTTGCAGGCCGGGTCTCGGGAGACAGCACCGTTGCGTATGCGCTGGCTTTCGCGCGCGCCGTGGAGGCCGCGCGTGAAACCGACGCGCCGCCACGCGCCGTCGCGCTGAGGGCCGTTATGGCGGAGTTGGAGCGCATCGCCAATCATCTCGGTGACATCGGAGCCATTTGTAACGACGCCGCCTTTGCGCTGATGCTCGCCCATCTCGCTGTCCTGCGCGAACGCGTGCTGCGAGCCGCCATGGCCGCCTTCGGTCATCGGCTCATGATGGACGTTATCGTGCCCGGCGGCGTGGCGCGCGACATCTCAAGAAACGGAACGAGTGAAATCCTAGACGTTCTACAAGTAATCGAGGCAAGCGCGCCGCGGCTGCTCGAGCTTTACGACAACACAACCTCCCTACAGGACAGGACAGCAGCTGCCGGAGTTCTTTCAAACGAGCTTGCGATGCAATTCGGGGCCGGCGGCTTTGTAGGACGAGCATCCGGCCGGGATTTCGATTGCCGCCGCCAGCCTGGCTATCCTCCGTACGACAAGCTCGCGCTCGATGTTCCGCTGCGCCGGGACGGAGATGTCAATGCCAGGTTGTGGATCAGGGTCCTTGAGATCGACCAATCGATGCGTCTGATCCGACAATTGCTCGAGACGTTGCCCCCTGGCCCGGTGGCGAGCGAATCGAGCGTTCTCGTCACCAACGTCCCCGGTGAAGGCGCGGCAATGATCGAGGGCTTTCGCGGCGATATCTTCGTCTGGCTACGCCTCGAGAATGGCGGCAAGATCGAGAGGTGCCATCTGCGCGATCCATCTTGGTTCCAATGGCCACTCTTGGAAGCAGCCATCGAGGGCAACATTGTCGCGGATTTTCCGCTCTGCAACAAATCCTTCAACTGCTCCTATTCGGGCCACGACCTTTAAGGCGATTGGGTTATGCGCAGGACACTCCTTGACAGTCTTATTCGTGGTCCATTGACCGAACCGGCACCGAAGCCTGACGAGAATGCGCTTGTTGAGGTCGGCGAGAGCCTGAAGCGTGCCGCGCGCCGGAGCCTTGGCCGCAGCATGTCGATCCGCGAGGTGGACGCCGGCTCCTGCAATGGTTGCGAGCTTGAGATCCATGCTCTCAACAATGCCTTTTATGACATTGAGCGTTTCGGACTTAGGTTCGTGGCATCACCCCGTCACGCCGACGTCCTCCTCGTGACTGGCCCGGTTACGCATAACATGCGCGAGGCGCTACTGCGCACATGGCAAGCGACCCCCGAACCAAAATGGGTCGTTGCCGTAGGGGAGTGCGCCTGCAACGGTGGCATATTCGCGGGAAGCTACGCATGCGTAGGAAACGTGTCAGCGGTGATTCCGGTTGATGCCACTGTGGGAGGATGCCCGCCGCCGCCTATCGAGATACTGAAGGTTTTACTCGCGCTCTTGGAGGGGGTTGGAAGCGGCCCGAATTGAATCGGTTGGCGTGCCATGCGGATGCGATTGGTATTCTCGGTGACGTTCACTGTTGCTTCTCGGCAGGCGGTTATTCGCCTCGGCAGCCTGCGACAGCATTTCCGCGTGCTCGGAATTTGGCTTCAAATCAACGCGTTGTCCGGCCGTCGCCGTGCAAAAGGCAACTCATTAATATTGTTGGTATTTTTGACGATTCTGGACGAGCCGTAAGTGCAGTGCGATGTTGCCTTGGCTCGAGAATCCGGAGAATTGGGACAGTGCTGTGCATTCGCGAATAGCGTCAGCGGTATCCTTGGCGTTAATGCACGCCTCTAGGCTGGCACCATACGACACCACACTGCTGGCCAGGTAATAGAGCGATCCTACCAACAGCGCGCACACATTGCGCCACCCAGCTGCAGTGTCTGACATCAGGTGAGGCATGGCTGTCGCGTCCACCGGTCCATGGGCGCGGGTGTGCTCACCGTTGATGCCCAACTTCATTCTGCAAGCCCGAACACGACCAGAGCCCCGCCCTGCCGGAAGCCCCAGATCTGGCTGCCGCCAGCCGCAACAGCCACGAATTGCTTGCCATCGATTTCAAAACTGATTGGCGGTGCATTGACGCCCGCTCCGCAATTAAAACGCCAGACCTTGGCCCCCGTAGCGGCATCGAATGCGGAAAATTCGCCGCTGCCCTCGCCGGTAAAGACGAGGCCACCCGCCGTGGCCAAGACGCCGCCGACCATCGGCTGGTCCATCTTGGTTTGCCAGGCAATGCGTCCCTTGTTCTTTAGGTCAATGGCGGTGAGCGTGCCCCAGTTCGGCTCGTTCGAGGGCTCTATGATGAAATACGGCACCGCAGGTTTGTCGCCTTGAGCCGGCAGTTCATCGGTTCGATAGATCATCGGAATGTGCGAGCCCGCGACATAGACTACACCGCGCGCCGCATCTAGCGAAGCCGGAGACCAATTTGAACCGCCCGCCGGGCCCGGCGTGATGCGGACACCCTTCGGCGTCGGTGGTGTGAACAGGTTGTCCTGCGGCACGAAGGCTTCAGATTTGAACAGCAGCGCCCCGGTGCGCCGATCGTGGACATAGTACCATCCGAGTTTGCTCGCTTCGCCTACAGCAGGCACTTTCTTGCCGTCGAACTCAACATCGAACAACGTCGGAGGACTCGCCACGTCATAGCCCCACATGTCGTGCGGCACTTGCTGGAAATGCCAGACCAGTTTACCGGTCGCAGCGTCCAGCGCAACAAGTGACATCGTATAGAGATTGTCCCCCGGGCGCGTGCTGTCCGCCGCCTGGGGAGAAGGATTGCCAATGCCGAAGTAGAGGATGCCCGTTTCCGTATCCATGGCAGGCGTGTGCCATATGGAGCCGCCGCCATACTGCCAAGCACTTGGCCATGTTGGCTTTTTCTGTCGCGATGTCGCGCTGTAGGGGCACGCCATCGGGCGTCTGGGTGCGGAATTCTCCCTCCCAGCCCTTCTGCGTCGTCTCGAACTTCCAGACTTCCTTGCCGGTATTGACGTCATAGGCGGCTAGGAAACCGGGGCGACCGTAACGTCCGGACACGCCAACCACGGCACCGAGCGGCGCGCCTGGTCGGGGGCTGTCGAGATGCAATCCGTAACCGACTCCAGTGATGCCCACGAAGACTTTGCCGTCGTACACAAGCGGCGCAATGACAGCGCCGGCACCTGTCGACCCCGTGATGTTCCTGGCATGTAGCGGATCATCCGCTGCCATGACCTGCTTGTCTTCGGTGCCGTCCATCATATTCTCGGCAAGGGCGATGTCCCACACACGCTTGCCGGTCTTTTGATCGAGCGCGACGAGTCGCGCGTCGACGGTAGCAACGAATACTTTGCCGTATCCGATGGCCGCACCACGGTTCGCCGGGCCACAGCAGATCTTGTCCGAGGTTCGCTTATGTTCGTATCGCCAGATCTGCCTGCCTGTCTTCGCGTCCAATGCTACAACATGGGAAAAAGGCGCCGTTATATACATAACGCCGTCGGCGACCAGCGGTGAGGTCGAGAAAGTGGCGGCCGCTCCGGTCTGATAGATCCATTTGGGCACCAGACGCTGCACGGTCTTGGTGTTGACCTGATCGAGGGGGGAGAAGCGCTGCTGGCTATACTCCCGCCCGTAGCTCAACCATTCAGCACGGTTCGAGGACGCTGACAGCAAGCGCTGGTCATCAATGTCGGCGCACCGCGCCACATGAACTTGCGACGCCAGCATCAGAAGCACTGCCAAGGGCAAGCGCAAGCTTAGCGGTGCATCGACGCTCATAAAACATCCTCTCACGTTAATTATCCTAGTGCTTCGGTGTGCAATCAACTGAACTCCCTCCGGACGCACCCAACAGTCTAACCCATTTGCCCCGGCTTGTTCGCCCGTACGCGCCGCTCGCGTCGATGTGGCAGATTTTTCCAGGCGGCAGGATCTCAAGGATATCGAATGGCGTTCACCCGTGAGCACGTCCCGAAGCACGCCCGCATTGTAGGTTCTCCCTGTCAACTCATGGGTTTCTTCAATGACTCCGGCGACCCGGACACCTGTTGCCTGCCATCGCCGTGGGGCTTCCGCAAACAACCTCTGTACGGTTGCGCTATCCGCCCCCCACGATCCGTGCAATGTGACGTTTTCTTTCTCGCATTGACCTATCTCCGCCGGCGCATGCTTTTCGTGTACCTATAGCGCCGTTCACACATCAGGGACTTGACCCAAGCGTAGAGGCTACAAAAATTCTTAGGCTTCCCGCGACGTCGAAGAACATGCTCCGCAATAGCCGGTCATTCCTATTATCCGGGCGTGACCTCAGCGAAGCCGCCAGTGCTACCTGCCGGCGAGGTCGAAGGCCTTGTACTCTATCAGATCCGGCAACTCATCGGCTCACCGCCACAGCTGGTTGAAGCGTTGCAACCGCTTGACCTCACG
>OEIU01001393.1_pt1 | contig 15817 bp, 12 predicted proteins | sample 1539221 | NCBI WGS metagenome assembly OEIU01 (sample SAMN03792071, study PRJEB22550) | activated sludge metagenome | feature: wastewater treatment plant; material: activated sludge; isolation source: Wastewater treatment plant of a petroleum refinery complex | place: Argentina: Zarate | collected...
CAAGGTGTTCGGCAACGTGCTCAAGTACATCAAGATGACCGCGAGCTCCAACTTCGGCAACATGTTCAGCATGATCGGGGCGAGTGCACTGCTGCCGTTCCTGCCGATGCTGCCGGTGCAGGTGTTGCTCAACAATCTGATGTACGACTTCTCGCAGACCGCGGTTGCGTCCGACGAGGTCGACGCGGAGTACCTGGCCAAGCCGCGGCAATGGGATCTGAAGGCGATTGCGCGCTTCATGGTGTACATCGGTCCGATCAGTTCGATCTTCGACTACTGCACGTTCGCATTCCTCTGGTTCGTGCTTGGCGCGGATTCCGGCACACACCAACGCCTGTTCCAGACCGGCTGGTTCGTCGAGTCGCTGCTCACGCAAACCTTGATCGTGCACGTCATCCGCACGGGCAAGATTCCGTTTCTGGAAAGCCGCGCCAGCCTGCCGCTCACGATCACCGGCGTGGCGATCTGCCTTATCGGCATGATCCTGCCGTTTTCTGCAGTGGCGCCGTGGTTCGGCTTCGTCCCGCTGCCGGGCATCTACTGGCTGTTCCTGGCGGCAGTGATCGTCGCTTACATGGGGCTAACCCAATTCGTGAAGACGCGGATGATTCGCCACTTTGGCGTCATTTGATTGCAGGTTTGCGCAGCAGCCACGCCAGCACCGGCGGCGTGACGATCGAGGTGAGCAACGACATCGCCACGATCAGCGCGTAGGTGCGCGGCGAGAACACGCCGCCGGCAAGGCCGAGGCTGGCGATGACCACGCCGACCTCGCCGCGCGGGACCATGCCGACGCCGACGATCAGCGCGCCGCGCATGCCCAGGCCCAAGGCGCCGAGCCAGCCGCCGATCAGCTTGGAAACGATCGCGATTGCGGTGACGACGGCAAGCGCAATCAGTGCTTCCAGGTTGGCGAGCTGAGCCAGCTCAACCTTGGTGCCGGTCATCACGAAGAAGAACGGCGTCATCAGCGCGAGCAGGGGCCGGGTCTGGTGTTCGAGCGTGTCGCGCTGGCGCGTCTCGGAAGCGATCATGCCGGCGAGGAATGCGCCGATGATCGCGGCGAGTCCGAATTCTGTTGCCGCGAACGCGAGGCCCAGGCACAACGCCAGCACGATGGTGAGCGGCGACAGCGGGTTGATCGGTGCATCCAGCAGGTTCGAGGCGCGCCGCATCACGCGCGTGCCGACCAGGCCGATGACGACGACGAATCCCACAGCTTCGGCCAGCACGATCAACAGATGCGACAGGCGGATTTCCGTACCGGATTGCAGTGCCGTGACGATACCGAGCAAAAGCATGGCAAGAATATCGTCGATGACCGCCGCGCCGAGAATCACGCGCGATTCCTCGCGCTGCAGCACGCCCAGTTCTTGCAGGACACGCGCGGTGATTCCGGCGGATGTGGCGACGAAGGCGGCGGCGACGAACAACGACTTGGCCCAGTCGAATCCCGAACCGTGCGCCCACAGCGAGCCGAGGATGAAGGGCACGATCACGCCGAGCACACCGACCGCGAAAGCGCTGCGGCCGACACGTTTCATCTCGTCCAGCCGCGTTTCCAGACCCACGGAGAACAACAGCAGGACCACTCCGATTTCGGCGAGCACGTCCAGCGCCTCGGAAGGTTGGACCCAGCCCAGCACCGACGGGCCGATCACGCAGCCGGCGGCGATCTCGCCAACCACGCCGGGCAATTTCAGGCGCTGCGCTACTTCCGCGCCAATCTGGGCGGCGACGAAGACGATGAACAGGCTGAGCAAAATGGCGCTGCCGTGGTCCATGGAAACTCCCAATTTTTGCCTCTCCCGCAGGCGGGAGAGGCGGTCAAAGCGTTGCGTTTTTGCAGCATTCCACCGATGCTACACGAGCTCGAACCAAAGCGGGAAAGCGCATGGCCAAGCAGGCGGCGGCAAACCGGGAACCCATGGCCAAGGTCGATACCGCCTGGCTGCGCATGGAAAGCCCGACCAACCTGATGATGATCACCGGCGTACTGACATTCGCCGCACCGCTCGGGTTGAAAGCCCTGCGCGAGTTGATCGGACTACGATTCCTTGCCTATCGCCGTTTTGGGCAGCGCCCGGTCGATACCGGTGCGGCCGCATTCTGGGAGAACACGAAACCCGACCTGCGCTGGCATGTGCGCGCGGCCAAATTACCGCGCAAGGCCGACAAGGCGGCATTGGAACGCTTCGTCAGCGAACTGGCGTCGACGCCGCTCGATCACGCGCGCCCGCTGTGGCAATTCCATCTGATCGAAAACTATCAGGGCGGCAGCGTGCTGATTGCGCGCATCCACCATTGCTATGCCGACGGTCTGGCACTGGTGCAGGTGATGCTCTCGCTCACCGACGCGGCCGCGCAGGCCACGGCGAACGCCGATGCGGGCAAGGGCTGGCGGCCGCGCGACCGCGGCGGCGTGATCGCGCGCCTGCTCGCGCCCGCGCGCAAGGGCATCGCCAAGGCGTGGGATGCGGGCGGCGCGCTGCTGCGCGATCCCGTGCTGGCCGCGGCGATGGCGCGCGAGGGTTCGGAAATCGCGCGCGAACTGGCGATTGCGCTGAATCTTGCGGACGACCCGGCCACCGCATTCAAGGCCGGCCCGCTCGGTTCACGCAAACGTTGCGCCTGGGCTGATCCGCTGCCGCTGGCGGACGTGCGCGCGCTCGGCAAGGTCCTGCGCTGCACGGTCAACGACATCTTGCTGGCCTGCGCCGCCGGCGCGCTGCGCGGTTACCTGCGCGATGTGGGCGAAGACGTGGATGGCGTGACCATTCGCGCCACCGTGCCGGTGAACCTGCGTCCGCTCGAGCACGCCAGGCAGCTTGGCAATCACTTCGGCCTCGTGTTCCTGGATCTTCCGGTCGGCGAAGCGAACCCGCTGCGGCGGCTGGAGCGCGTGGCCGAATCGATGCGCGAACTCAAGCGCAGCAAGCAGGCCGCACTCACCTTCGGCTTGCTCGCCGCGGTCGGCATGGCGCCGGCCGGACTGCAACGCATGGCGCTGGATCTGTTCAGCCGCAAGGCGACTGCGGTCGCGACCAATGTGCCGGGGCCGAAAAAGCCGCTGTATCTGGCCGGCGTCGAAGTGAAGGAATTGATGTTCTGGGTGCCGCAGAATGGAACGATCGGCATGGGCGTGTCGATCCTGTCCTATAACGGCCGCGTGCATTTCGGACTGATCGCTGACCAGCGTCGCATAGCGGATCCCGATGCGATCGCCGACCGTTTCGGGCGCGAAGTGGAAAAACTCACCGTGCTCACCCTGATGGAGGACTGGGACGGTGGCATCGGATCCGGCGACGCGGCAGCGACGCTGGAGCGCTTCGTCCACGCGGCGTGATGCCTAAACCATTCGCCGCGGCAGGCCCACAAACATCAGCGACGACAGCACCGTCACGCCGCCGAGGATCAGCATGGTGGCGCGGAATGCGGTGATGTACTGCGTGCCGTTGCCTTCGTTGCCGTGCAGGAATATCGCCATCAGCAGCGACGCGAAGGCAATACCGAAGCTGATCGAAAGGTTTTGTACGGTACTGGTCATGCTCGATCCCATGCTTGCCTGCGCAGGCGTGAGGTCGACGAAGCCGAGCGTGTTCATCGCCGTGTATTGCAAACTTATCACGAAGCCGTAGACGAAAACCTGTGCGCAAATCAGCCAGACCGGCGTAGCCTTGCCGATCGTCGCGAACGCCATGACCAGGATCCCTGACAGCACCGTGTTGTAGAGCAGCACGCGGCGATAGCCCTGATACTTGATGATCGGACCGACGAAGAAGCGCATCAGCAGCATTGCCAACGCCTGCGGAATCTGCAGCAGGCCCGCCATGATCGCCGAATAGCCGAAGCCGACCTGGAACAACAAGGTGAGCAGGAATGAAATGCCGCCGACGCCGAGCCGCGTGGCGAACCCCCCATTGAAAGCGACACGGAAGCTGCGGATGCGCAATAGGCGCAAATCGACAATCGGTGCGGCCACGCGCGTACTGCGCCGCCAGTACAGCGCCAACGCGATGATCGCGGCGATGGCGAACACGAATCCTTGCGCGTAGACCTCCTCACTCAACTGTTCCAGCGCCCACGACAAGCCGCCCGCGCCGAGTGCAAACAGCAAGAAGCCGGTGACATCCAGAGGCACATGTGCGCCGCGGTAATCCGGCATGGCGCGACGCGCGAGAGAAAGGCCGATGATGCCGAATGGAATGTTGACGAAAAAGATCATCCGCCACGACAGGTATTCCGAAAACATGCCGCCGAGCACCGGACCAATGGCAGGGCCGATCAGGCCGGGAATCGTCGCCACGCTCATCGCCTGCACGAATTCGGATTTGTCGAACGTGCGTACCAGCGCCAGGCGGCCGACCGGCATCATCATCGCGCCGCCGAAACCCTGCACCACGCGCGCGGCGACCAGCATCCACAGGTTTTGCGCCAGCCCGCAGACCAGCGAACCGAGGGTGAAAATCAGGATCGCCCACCAGAACACCTCGCGTGTGCCGCGGCGGTCGGCGAGCCATGAACTCAAGGGAATGAACACTGCGAGCGCGAGCGTGTAGCTGGTGAGTGCGGTGCGCAGGTCGAGCGGAGCGATGCCCATGCTCTGGGCGATGCTCGGCGTCGCCGTGTTGACGATGGTCGAGTCGAGCATCTGCATGAAAAACGAGAACGCGACCAGCCAGAGCAGGGCGCGTTTGGCACGGGCGTCCAGCAGCGGTGCTGTTGCGATGTCCTGGGTCGATGCGGCCGCGGCGTCCATGGGCCGGCAACTATACTCGCGAAGGATTTACGCGAGCTGATTCTTCGCCCAGCGAACATCCAGATCGACCATCGCATCGCGCGGCTTGAGCTTGGCGGCCTTGTCGAAGGCGGCTGCGGCGTCGTCCTCGCCCTTGTCGCCGCGCAACAGCAACTGCGCATTGCCGAATTCGATCCAGGCGATCGGCGAATCCGGCGTGAGCTTGAGCGCTTCCTTGAGCTGTTTTTCGGCCTCGGCGGCGCTCGCGCCGTAGGTCAGCTTGGCCAGCAAGCCGCCGACCTTGCCGACGATCTCGGCGTGATACAGGCCAAGCGCGGTGTGCGCTTCGGCGTGCTTGGGCGCGAGTTTGAGCGCAGCATCCAGTGATGACTTCACCTTGCCCGCGATGCCCTGGGCCAAGGCCTGCGCCACCGACAGGCATTGGCTGTAGCGACCGAGCGCAAACGCATGGCGGTAGTGGCTATTGGTTTCACCGGGCAGGGCGGCGATCGCTTCTTCGGCGAGTTCGGACAGTGTCGCGTATCGCGCCAATTTGTCCTTGTCCGAATTGAGCAGATAGGCCGCGTGGATGCCGCCAGCCTTGATCGCGACCGATGCGCCGAGCGCCTTGAGCGCGACCCCGGCATCGTGCGCCTGCTGGAAATCGCCGCGATGAAACGCGCGCCAGGCATCTTGAAGTTGCGTCGCGATTTTTGACCCGTCCTTACCCAATTTGGGATTGGCTTTCAGCAATTTCGCGACGTGCTTTTCGTCGGGATAGGGCTCCTGGTCGCCCGCGTGCAGCTTCGGCCAGGCCTTGGCGAGTTTGTCGCCAGCGTAGTCGAAAGCCTTGTCCGGATGCGGGAACGGCGCCCAGTTCGATTTGGCCATGGGAATTCCTCGTTGCGATGCGCAAGCATAGCGTGGCAGCGGGTAAACTGCGCGCATGACTTCCAAGCCATCTGCCGTCCAACGCGCCGCCGAACTGCGCGCGCGGCTCGACGACGCCAGCCATCGCTACCACGTTCTCGACGCACCGGATATCCCGGACGCCGAATACGACGCGATGCTGCGCGAACTCGAAGCGCTCGAAGCCGCGCATCCGGAGCTCGTCACGCCCGATTCGCCGACTCAACGCGTGGGCGCGGCGCCGTCGCGCGAGTTCGCATCCGTGCGTCATGCGATTCCCATGCTATCGCTGGCCAACGCCTTCAGCGACGCGGAGGTGCAAGACTTTGCGCGCCGCATCCGCGAGCGCCTCGGGCGCGACGATCTGGAATTTTCGCTCGAGCCGAAGTTCGACGGCCTTGCGATAAGCCTGCGCTATGAGAACGGCGTGTTCGTTCAGGGCGCCACGCGCGGTGATGGCGAATCCGGCGAGGACGTGAGCGCGAACCTGCGCACGATCAAGTCGATTCCACTGCGATTGCGCGGCAGCGATGTGCCGCGCGTGCTGGAAGTGCGTGGCGAGGTCTATATGCCGCGCGCCGGATTCGAGAACTACAACGAAGCTGCGCGCGCATCCGGCGGCAAGATCAAGCCGCTGGTCAATCCGCGCAACGCGGCGGCGGGTTCGCTGCGCCAGCTCGATCCGCGCGTTACGGCGAAGCGGCCGCTCGCGTTCTACGCGTATTCGGTCGGCGCAGTCGATGGCGCGCCTATTCAATCAAGCGCGATGCCGGCGACGCATTCGGCGACGATGCGCAAGTTGCGCAACTGGGGATTTCCGGTCAGCAATTTGATCGATACGGCGATCGGCGTGGAAGGATGCCTTGCGTATTTCCGGCGCATCGGCGCGCAACGCGATGCGCTGCCATTCGACATCGATGGCGTGGTGTACAAAATCGATGATCTGGCCGCGCAGCGCGAGCTTGGCTTTGTCGGGCGCACGCCGCGCTGGGCGATCGCGCACAAGTTCCCGGCGCAGGAGCAGACGACCACGGTCGAGGCGATCGACATCCAGATCGGGCGTACCGGCGCGGCCACGCCGACAGCGCGGCTCAAGCCGGTATTCGTTGGCGGCGTCACCGTGACCAATGCGACCTTGCACAATGCCGATCAGGTCGCACGCTTGGACGTGCGCGTAGGCGACACCGTGATCGTGCGCCGTGCCGGCGACGTGATTCCGGAAGTCGTCAGCGTTGTGCTCGACAAGCGCCCCGCGCACACGCACGCATGGAAAATGCCGGCGCATTGCCCGGTGTGCGGTTCGGCCATCGTGCGCGACGAGGGCGAAGTCGTCGCGCGCTGTTCCGGTGGCTTGAGTTGCGCCTCGCAGCGCGTGCAGGCGATCTTCCACTTTGCCTCGCGCCGCGCGATGGACATCGACGGCCTCGGCGAGCGTTACATTGAAGATCTGTGCGATCTCGGCTATGTCCATTCCGTCGCGGATTTGTACAAATTGTCGCTGGACGACCTGCTGGAAATGAAACGCCGCGCCGACGAGCGCGATGGTACAACGCCTGAAACGGTCAAGGCCGGCAAGATCGCCACCAAGTGGGCGGAAAACCTGATTGCCGCCATCGCCGCCAGCAAAAAAACGATGCTGGAACGTTTCCTGTATTCACTCGGGATTCCCGATGTCGGCGAGGCGACGGCGAAATCTTTGGCACGACACTTCGGCGGACTCGATACTTTGATGCAGGCCAACCAGGAAGAATTGATGCAGGTTCCGGATGTCGGCCCGATCATAGCCGCGCATATCGCCACATTCTTCGCCGAAAAGCACAATCGCGAGGCCATTGCGCAACTGCGCGCCGCCGGCGTGCAATGGAAGGAGTCCGAGCCGCAGCGCGAAGCACTGGGCATACTCGCCGGCAAGACCGTCGTGCTGACCGGAACGCTGGTCTCGCTTACACGGGATGAAGCCAAGGAAAAACTCGAAGCGCTTAGCGCGAAAGTCGCCGGCAGTGTGTCGAAGAAGACCAGCTTCGTCGTCGCCGGCAGCGAGGCGGGTTCCAAGCTGGACAAGGCGCAAGAGCTGGGTATCGAGATCTGGGACGAGGCGCGGCTCACGGAGTTCCTGCGTGCACATGCCTGAGGCACAGCGCAGCGCACTCGAAATGCGCGCCCGCCTGTACGCCCTGATCCGTGATTTTTTTGCCATACGCGGCGTGCTCGAAGTCGAAACGCCGATCCTGTCGGCCGGCGCGAACACCGAACCCAACATCGCCAGTTTCGCGACACGATTTTCCGGGCACGTCGATTCCGGCCCGCACGAACGCTGGCTGCGTACCTCGTCAGAGTTCGCGCAAAAGCGTTTGCTCGCCACCGGCGTCGGCGACAATTACGAACTGGGCCGAGTGTTCCGAAACGGTGAGGCAGGGCGGCGTCACAACCCCGAGTTCACCATGCTCGAATGGTATCGCGTGGGTTGGGATCACACGCGCTTGATCGACGAGACTGTCGAACTGGTTCGAGCCGCCTTGGCGCTGGTTGGAAAGCACGCAGAGGTCCGCAGGATCGCCTATCGCGATTTGTTCCGTGATTCACTTGGAATCGATCCCGTTTCATCGAGTGAAGCGGAATTGCACGCCGCGCTGGGCGATGTTCGCGTCGATGCATCAAGTATGTCGCGCGACGATTGGCTCGATTTGCTGCTCACGCATCGCATACAGCCGGGTTTTTCAGATAACAGCATCACTGTTGTTTACGACTATCCGGTCACGCAATGCGCGTTAGCAAAAATTCGCCCCGGCGATCCTCCAGTCGCCGAACGCTTCGAGCTGTACGTCGGCACGCAGGAACTCGCCAACGGTTATCATGAGTTGACCGACGCCGCAGAACAACGTGCGCGCTTCGTGCGCGACAACGCGCGCAGGCGCGAACGCGGCCAGCCGGAATTGCCCATCGACGAGAATTTCCTCGCTGCGCTCGAAACTGGCATACCCGACTGCGCCGGCGTCGCGCTCGGCGTCGAGCGCCTGCTGATGGCGATGACGGGCAGCGACGATATCCGCGGCGTGCTGGCTTTTGGCTTCGCGGATGCGTGAGGAATATACTGGTCGCGTTGCGTTGAGATCGAATCGATGAATGCGCTTTCGCGATTTATCTTCTCCGCCTTGTTGAGCGCTGTGCCGGCAGCGCATGCATACGTCGTGAATTCCTACGTCAGCGGCAACGAAACGCTGTATCTCAAATGGGGCGCCGATAATCACGCCGGTACGCCGGGCGGCATCGTGTATTGGTCGTTCATTCCGGCCGGAACTTCGGGCTCGGCGTATTGCGGCAGCGCGTGTCCCGGGACCAGCGTCGATTCGATCGAGATGGAGATTTCGCCGGGCGCTGGATTTGCGTTGAAGAAGTTGGCTGATCTCGAACCACAGATCGAGGCAATGATAGCGCAGTGGTCGGCCTACAGCGGCGTTCAGTTCGTGAAAATCGACCCGGATAGTGGAGTAGCCATCAACGATCCGGCCGCGATTCCGCCAGCGACCGGACAAATCCGCATTGGCGTCTTTGCCTTCGGCGACAATAGCATCGCCGGTGTCGGTTATTCGCCGCCGCCTAACGGTGGAACGGGCGCGGGCGACATCCTGTTCAACGCGAACGCCTATTATCAGAACTACGACCTGCCCGAAGACAGCGCCTACGACACCATCTACGCGCCGAACGATTTCCAGAGCCTGATGCTGCACGAGCTCGGGCACGCGGTTGGGCTCGAGCATCCGCCGACCAACGATGGCACTTGTCCGGTGATGTATCCGTACGCGCCGTGCTTCGGCATCATCAAGCGCCAGCTCGAAGCAGACGATATCGCCGGCGTGCAATTTCTCTACGACGAGACTTTCACCAATGGATTCGAGTGATCGACGTTCGACTCAGAATTCCAGTTCCAGCGCCGCACACAGGTAATCGATCATCGGCGCGAGACGCTTGAAAGCCGCCATTGCAAATGCCGGAAGCTCGGACGAACACGCCAGAGCTTCGGAAAATTCCGCGCCGGCCGCGTAACTTTTTCGCTTGAGGTCGTCGATCAATTCGTGATCGACGGGGTAGCCGCGCGGCGGGCGCGTGAGGCTTTCGCCCCAGAATGCGAAGTGCTCGCGGAACGCCTTGCCCTGCGTAGCGCGCTTCCACGCCGCCGGGTTGTCGGCGAGGAAATCGCGGATGCGCTTGAGCGTCGGCGGTTCCGGATGCCAGATGCCGCCGCCGGCGAAGCAATCGCGCGGCGCGATGTGCAGGTAGAACGATGGCGCGGCGACTTCGCGGCGGCGTTCGTGGAACAGGCGCGCGCCGGCCCAGGGCTTGTACGGCGTCTTGTCGTTGGCGAAGCGCGTATCGCGATGAATGCGAAACAGCGAGCCGCCGACCTTGCGCGGATCCGCGCGCATGTGCGTGCTGATCTTCGCCAATGGCGTTTGAAGATCGGCGATAAGTTGCAGGAATGGCTCGCGCACGTGGCGCTCGTATTCTGCCTGGTGCGCGTGGAACCACGGCCGGTTGTTGTTGCGATCCAGCGCACGCAGGAAGGCGAAGGTGTTTTTCGAGAAGTAGGGCTTGCTCATGGCAACGGGATTGTATGGCCGATGTCCGCTGCGATGTCGCGCCCCCAGCTGTCGAGGCTATCGAGCAGCGTTTGCTGTCCACCCGTCGTCGCCGGGGCGGCGCGCAGCGCGGCGATTTGCGCGAAGTAGTCGTCCAGCGTCAGCGAAGTGATCGAGGTCGCCTGGGTGAGTCGCTGGCTACGGAATGCTTGCCAGCGCCGATGTTCGTCGGCGTTGAGCGTTTGCGGAAAATTGCGTGCGCGGTGGCGGAACAGCAATGGTGCATAGCGCGCGTCAGCGAAGGCGTTTTCGTATTCGCGCAAGGATGCTGGCGGTGTGCCGCGAACCTTGCCGAACAGGCGTTTGTCGGCGTCGGACGGGAATCCGGTGTAGATCGCCAGCTCCGGGTCCATGGCTTGTTTCTCGTCGCGCTCGACCGCGAACACGCGGCGTACCTTTTCGCCGACATCCGCGACGCGGCGCAGCGCGTCCAGATGTTTCTCGCACAGCGCAACGTCCAGACAGATGCGCTTTGTATCGGCGTCCTTGAGGACGGACAACGGCGCGAGCGCCGGTGATTTGTTGACGTGCACGGTCTTGAGCGGAATGCGCGCAAACTCATCGGGCAGGTCGGCCTTGGGCGTAAACACCAGATCGCGGATCTCGTCAGTATCGAGGTCGATCAACGGTGCCGGATCGACGGACAGATCGTAGACAATCACGCCATTGGGCTGGCTTGGATGTGCGGCCAGCGGCACGACGACTGCCGCGCAGCCGCGCTCGACCGGATACCGCGATGAGACATGCAGCACCGGCGTGCGATGCGCGTAATCCAGGTACTTGAATGCCTCGGCCTTGCGGCGCAGGGCGAAATAGAAATCCCATAGGCGTGGTTGCGCGCGCTTGAGCAGGCGCGCAAGGTCGATCGTGGTAGCCACATCCGATGCGGCGTCGTGCGCGTGCACGCTGGACAGGTTGTTCGCGGCGGCCAGGTCCTGCAGCTTGAAACTGGTTTTGCCCTCGCGCGAAGGCCATTGGATGCCCTGCGGGCGCAACGCGTAGCACATGCGCGCCAGGTCGATGATGTCCCAGCGCGAATTGCCGTTTTTCCATTCGCGCTCGTAGGGGTCGTAAAAATTGCGATACAGCAGGTTGCGCGTGAACTCGTCGTCGAAGCGGATCGAGTTGAAGCCGGCGCCGCAGGTCCCGGGCGCGCCAAGTTCGTCGTGCAGGCGTGCAGCGAACTCGGCCTCGCTCACGCCATTGCGTTGCGCATCCTGCGGCGCGATGCCGGTAATCAGGCAGGCGGCGGGCTGCGGCAACACATCCGGCGCAGGCGCGCAGAAAATCGTCAGCGCTTCGCCGATGGGTTCGAGGTCAAGCGTGGTGCGCTGGCCGGCGAATTGCACCGCGCGATCACGCCGTGCATCGGTGCCGGACGTTTCGTAGTCGTGCCAGTAAATCGTGTCCGCGCGCATCGGCGCAGGTTAGCACGACCCACTAGGCGGCATTTCCGCCGGTTGCGACGTGATCCTGGATCAGTTCGAGCTGCCCGTTCGCAGCGCGCAGGCTTGGTTGCGGCTTGCCGACGTAAAAACCCTGCGCCTGATCGACGCCGCAGGCATGCAGGGCGCGCAGGATTTCCGGGCGGTCCACGTGCACGGCGACGGCGATCTTGCCGATGGAGTGCGCGATGTTCGTGATTGCGCTGATCACGGCCAGGTCAACCGGATCGTTGAGCAGGTCGCGGATGAAGGACCCGTCGATCTTGAGGAAATCCACGTCCAGGTGTTTGAGGTGCGCGAATGAGGAGAAACCGATGCCGAAATCGTCGAGTGCGAAACGGCAGCCGAACGGTTTTAGTTCGGCGATCAGGTGGCGCACCGCTTCGAGGTGACTGATCGCGCCGGCTTCGGTGATTTCGAAGATTACCGCGCGTGGATCGACATCGAACTCGACCAGGCAATCAGTGATGAATCCACCGAGATTGCCGTGCGCAAGCGACTGCGCTGAAAGGTTGATGGACAGACCGATCGGCGCCTCCGAGCGGCTGTGTTCGCGCAGGGTGTGAAAAGAATGCCGGATTACCCAGCGGTCGATATCGGCAACCATGCTGAAGCGTTCGGCCGCGGGCAAGAACGCGTTCGGTGCGACCAGGCTGCCATCCACGTCGCGCAGGCGAACCAGGATTTCGTAGAACATGCGCTGCTGCGTACCGTGCTGACGCGAGTAGCGCGTCCACAGTGCGCCATGCTGTTCCGGGAGGCGTTCGTAATCGAGCTGCGCCAGCGGCAGGATCGGCTGGAAGCACAATGCGAAACCGTCGTTCTTGAGGGCGGATTCCAGGCGTGCAGACCAGCCCAATTCCACGTCCATGCGCGCACGCTGGTCGGTATCGGCAGAAAACACGTGAATCTGGTTGCGACCGTTGCGCTTGGCCAGGTGCAGGGCCACGTCGGCGGCGGCCATGGCATCGCTGCGCGATGCGGTGTGCTGGTCGAGACGGGCCACGCCGATGGACGTGCCGACGCGATAGCTCTTGCCGCCATAGACGAAGGGCAGCGCACCGAGCGCCTTGCGGAACTCATCGGCGACCTGTGCCGCGTCGGCGTTGCCGACGTTGCGCAAAATCACCGCGTACTCGTCGCCGCCCATGCGTGCGATGTGGTCACTGGCGCGCAATCGCGCGGACAAGCGGCGTCCGATCTCGATCAGCAATTGGTCACCGGCGGTGTGTCCGGCGGTGTCGTTGATGTACTTGAACCGGTCCAGGTCGAGGAAGAGCAGCAGCGATGCCTGGTCGGTGTGCTTCAGGCGCGTGATCTCCTGTTCGAGCTGGGTTTCGAACCAGGCGCGGTTGTTGAGTTTGGTCAGCGCATCGTGGCTGGCCTGCCAGCGCAGTTCTTCCTCGAGCGCGCGGCGTGCGGAAATATCGCGGAACGCCACGACTGAACCTTCGCGCCGGCCGTCTACCTGCATCGGATAGACCGTGCATTCGACCGGCAGCGCGCGCTTGTTCCTGTGCCAGAACACGGTCTGCCAGCCGGGGACCTGATCGCCGTGCGCGTAGCATTGGGAAAGGAAGCAGGTGTTGCGCGGTATCGCCGTGCCGTCTTCGTAACTGTGATGGAAACGCTCGTACGCCGGTTCGCCGACCAGTTCGGATGCCTGTGCGTAACCGAGCATGTCGAGCGCGGCGGGATTGACGAACTGGATGATGCCGCGGCGGTCGGCGCCATACACCCCATCACCGACCGAGGAAAGGATGCTTTGCAGGCGGCGGCGCTCGGCGTCGACAGACTTGCGATCCTGCACCGCGCGTGCAAGCGAACCCATGCGCGCGAGGAACAGTTCGCGCGCCTCGCTCTTGAACAGGCATTCCAGCGCGCCAGCCGCGAGCGATTCGTTGATGACGCGGTCCGAATAGGTACCGGTGATCACCGCGGACAACACATTCACGGTGCGCGGGTCGGTCTTCAGCCGCTGCACCAGCACGGTGCCCGGGTCGCCGGGCATGAAGTAGTCGATGATCGCGAGATCAAACGCAGTCGCCTGTGCCTTGCGCCAGCCGTCCTCGACGTCTTCGGCAGTCTCGACAAGGTAGCCGTGCTTCATCAGCAGGCGGCGGAACGCAATGCGCACGGTCGCCGAATCGTCGACGAACAGCACGCGCAAATGCGACTGGCCGCCGATATCCAGGTCCTGCGTCACCGGCGAGGGCGGATTGAGCAACTTCGCCATCGCCTCGGCGCATTCGCTGTAGTCACTCCACAGCAACAGGCCGGTGCTGGCGCGTTTCATCATCCAGTTAACCGCCGCGCCGTCGTTGGTATCGGCCAGCAGCAGCACGGCGAAGTGCTCGAATTCGTCGCGGTGGAGAACGGCGAACACCTGTTCGGCGAGGGTATCGCTGTGTTCGGGCCAGCCGATCACGATGCCGCGGAATCCCAGGGTCGTGCTGCCAAGGCGTTCGATCAGCGGCAGGGCCTGCGCGTAGTCGGACAACTCGCTGACCGCGAAGTCGCGCGCCGCCAACAGCGCGTGCATCGCACGGCGGCGCGTTGCCGATGGTTCCACGAGCAGAATACGGTCCACGGAGCTTCCCTGTAAGCGCCAGGCACGGGCGCGCGAGTGTAAATGCGACTGGATATATGCGCAAATCGTGCCGGACTGGGCACAATCGCGCGTCGGGTGCTAAGGTACGGACAAGAACACAGGACAATCCGCCGCATGAACCACCCGTTGCCGCACGAAGACAACCTGATCTGGATCGATCTGGAGATGACCGGCCTGGATACGGATGCAGATTCCATCCTCGAAATTGCGACGATTGTCACAGATAAGCAATTGAATATATTAGAAGAAGGTCAGGAATTCGCCATTCACCATGAGCTTTCCCGTCTCGAAGGGATGGACGACTGGAACCGCAAGCAGCACGCCAAATCCGGGCTATGGCAACGCGTGCTGGATTCGACCGTCGACATGGCGCAAGCCGAAGCGCTGACCATGGATTTCCTGAACCGCTGGGTGCCGGCGGGCAAATCGCCGATGTGCGGCAATTCCATCTGCCAGGACCGGCGCTTTCTGTACCGTCAAATGCCGCGATTGGAGCGGTTTTTCCACTACCGCAACCTGGATGTGTCCACGATCAAGGAACTGGCGCGGCGCTGGTCGCCGGAAATCGCCAAGGGCTTCACCAAGGAATCCACGCACACGGCGTTGAGCGACGTGCGCGATTCCATCGCCGAGTTGCAGTACTACCGGCAGTTTATGGGCAAGTTGGGCGGAGACGGGGTTTAATCCACGATCCGCACCAACTTCATGCGCCCGCCCGCACCGGCCTTGATCGTCACCTGATTCTTCCGGCAGCCGAATTTTTCGGCAATCAACGCGATCAGTTCCGCGTTCGCCTTGCCGTCGACTGGCGGCGACTTGATTTGCGCGAGCCAGCCGTCCTCGACTTGTTCCAGCGAACTGGTGCGCGCATTCGGTTTCACTTTCACCGAGAGCGTTTTCATGGCCGCGCCGCCAGCACGCGCAACAGGTTCTGCGCAGCGCCGAGTCGCTCCGCCGCGCCGGGAAGGGGCATGCGGACCCTGAGTTTGTCCGGGCCATCCAGTGCATAGGTTTTCGGCTGCGACTGGATCAACTTGATCACGGCCATCGGGTCGACGTTCGGATTCGGCTTGAACACGATGCGCCCGCCGTTCTCGCCGAGATCGAGTTTGCGGATGCCGAGCGCGTTCGCACCAAGCTTGAGCGCCGCGGCGGCGAACAGGTTTTTGACCGGCTCTGGCAGCAGTCCGAATCTGTCGATCATTTCCACTTGCAGTTCGCGCAACGCATCCGTGTCGCGCGCACTGGCGATGCGCTTGTACAGGGTCAGGCGCGCGTGCACGTCGGCGAGGTAGTCATCCGGAATCAGCGCAGGAATGTGCAGTTCGACTTCGGCGTCGTGTTCGCTGGTCAGGTCGAAATCGGGCACCTTGCCCGACTTGAGCGCACGCACGGCGCGATCGAGCAGTTCGGAGTACAGGCTGAACCCGATTTCTTCGATCTGGCCGGATTGTTCTTCGCCGAGCAGTTCGCCCGC